>Ga0268298_10000380_pt1 | contig 57228 bp, 55 predicted proteins | sample WWTPWeurt_MetaG_FD_194462 | JGI IMG/M metagenome (GOLD analysis project Ga0268298, IMG submission 194462) | Activated sludge microbial communities from WWTP in Nijmegen, Gelderland, Netherland - WWTP Weurt | ecosystem: Engineered > WWTP > Aerobic digester > Activated sludge | place... | reverse complement strand
GAAGATCGGGAACTGGAAGACGTCGGCGGGGGAGATTGTCGTCGGGCAGTTTGCCGGCTTCGATCTGGCGGTGTCGATACCGACGGCGGCAGCCGATGGACCGAGCTTTCTGCTGAAAAAGCGGCGAGCCTACGTGGCACATCATTCCGACAATCCCATCGGGATGGTCAGGGTGATCGAAAACGTGGCCAACGCTCTGGAAGGCAGGCTGGCGGAAGTCCATGAGGATCTGGCACGGGCAGAAAAGCGCCTGGCCGACATCCTCGCCGAGATATCCAAGCCCTTCGACAAGGAGGATCGACTGACGCAATTGCTGGTGCGCCAACGCGAGATCAATGCCAGTCTCGATCTCGACAAGGGCAATGCCGGCGCGATGGAAGCGGAAACCGAAGTCGCGTGAAGGTGTTGTGAGGGGGTGCCGCTATTGCCCGACTGGGTGACGGCGGACATCCCTGTCTTGCACAGCACGGTACTGTTTCAACGGACCGCCGAAGTCGAGCCAAAAAGGGCGCATTTCAAAATCCGAGAGGGGGATCAGGTGCGTAGCATCGCGCCCAGTTTCCTCCCTCCTGTGTCCTCTTACCCGGTGCGCACGCTCTGTGCGCCGGGGTTTTTCAGAACAGGTTCGATGCGCATTTCGAGCCTGCTGTGCAAAGCCTGAACATGGGATTCAGTCTGACGCCGTAAGGCATCGGACGGACGTGTGGTAGCTGGCCACGAGAAAACAAACAGCATCCATCAACCCCGCCGGGGAGCCATTCCCGGTCGGGGTCGCTCCATGCCGCGCGGAGATTTCCAAACGGAGTTTTACATGGAGGCATCGGCAATGAAGCACGAGTACGAGTACGAGACGCAGCAAGTCAAGGAAGACGCGTGTGGTCGCTGGGAGCGAGTGCTGCTCACCCTGGCGCCACTGCTGAAAGACGCCATGGAACGTAAAGGCAAGCATGTGCCTTGTCCGGTTCATGGCGGTCGGGATGGTTTTCGCGTGTTTCGGGACGTCGACGAGACGGGCGGGGGCATCTGCAATACCTGCGGCAGTTTTGCCAACGGTTTTGCGCTACTGATGTGGATCAACGGCTGGGATTTTGGCCGTGCGATTCGCGAAGTAGCGGAACAAGTCGGCAGTCGGTCGCGTAAGGCCAAGTCACGAACGGAAAAATCCGAAGACGAGATTCGCCGGGAGCAGTTGAATCGCACCTGGCGGGAGTCTGTTCCGTTGTCGCATCCCAGCGCCGAACCGGCACGCTTGTATCTCGCCCGGCGTGGATTGTCGGTCAAGGTACCCGAGACGCTGCGGTTTCATACAGCACTCGGATACTACGAGGACAACCGGAGACTCGCCGACTACCCGAACCTGATCGCGCAAGTGACGGGGCAGAGTGGTGAGGCGGTCACTATCCACCGAACCTATCTCACCCCCGATGGCCGCACGGCACCGGTCGATTCCCCCAAGAAACTGATGCGCCATCCCGTGGCGCGTCAAATGACCGGGGGCGCCATTCGACTGGTGCCGGCGGGAAGTCGCCTGGCAGTGACCGAAGGTATCGAGACGGCGCTTGCTGTCACCGAGGCGGTTGGAATTCCGACTTGGGCGACTGGCAACGCTCATCTGCTGGCGACGTTTCAACCGCCGGCCGGTATCGAGCAGGTGCTGGTCTTCGCTGACAAGGATCGGCCATCGCGGCAACATCCGTCCGGACACGGACAGGAAGCGGCACGCAAACTGGTTGCGCGGCTGTGGGCCATGGGCATTCGAGCAGGAGCGATTGTGCCGGCGCTCGATATTCCCGACGGCAAGAAGGGAATCGACTGGCTGGATGTGTTCGTTCTGTTAGGCAAGGCGGGGTTTCCCGCGCTGGGCAGCGTCGAGCAGGCGCTGCACCAGGCCGCTTAGGAGCACGGTCATGTACGGCGTAATCGATTTCAGTCTGATCGACACCATGCCGGGTGGTCAGGGGGCGTTTGCGCCTCCTGCTGGATGGCAAGGCGACTATCGGCAATTTCTGCGCGCGCGCTTTCAGTCGGATTGTGGCGCGCGTCAGCACATTGCAGTGGTTGGTCGGCGACTCTTCATCAAGATCGAAGGCAAGCCCAGCGAATTTCTTGGGCCGCATGCGGTCGAGGCGAAGGAGTTCGCGCGGTCGGTCTGGTCAGCAAAACGGAAGTAATCCAGTAGCAACGCGAAGGGCTGCCTAGTCCTTCCACTCACCACCTGGCTTCGGCCGGAAATTTCATCCCACAGGGAACGCATTGCTCCCCGACGGGGGCGGTGCCTCCCCATTTTTCATTGGAGGCACCACCATGCACGACAAGTTTTCACCACTGCTCAAGCAGGCACTGACGGAGCCTGGCATCGTCAGCGCGGCCTATGGCCGGTTTCATCGCTTCAGTATCGGCAACCAGATTCTGGCAGCCATTCAATTGCAGGAGCGAAATCTGCCTCTCTCGCCGATCGCCAGTTTCAACCGCTGGAAGGAGTTGGGGCGTTCGGTATCCAAGGGACAGAAAGCCTTGTCGCTCTGGATGCCAATCACGGTCAAGCGCCGGGACACGGAATCAGAAAGTGTTTCGTCCAACGACAACATCCGTCTCCTGACGCTGTTCAAGTTGGCGCCGCGCTGGTTCAGTCTGGAACAGACCGAAGGCGAGGACTATATCGAACCCATCGAGTCGCCCCAGTGGAATGCCGATGTTGGCTTGACGGGGCTTGGCATTACACAGGAGCCGTTCAAGTTCATGGACGGGAATGTGCAGGGCTATGCGGTGAAACGGCGAATTGCCGTGAGTCCGATAGCCGAGTATCCGCACAAAACGCGATTTCATGAAATGGCGCATGTAGTGCTCGGTCATACCGAGGACGGCGATTGCCACGATGCCGCGACGATTCCCAGAAGCATTCAGGAGGTCGAGGCGGAGGGTGTGGCTTTCCTGCTGTGCTCCATTCTCGATCTGCCCGGACGCGATGAATCGCGTGGCTACATCCAGTCCTGGCTCGACGGCGAACCCTTGCCGGAGAAATCGGCGCAGCGAATTTTCAGCGCAAGTCAGAAGATCCTCGATGCCGGAAAACCCGCTATTCAGGCGGATGTAGTTCAGTAGCACTTACCCATTCATTTCTACCCCGCGGGGCGACTCTTCGTCCCGGCAGGGATGGAGGGTGCCCGCATCACTTTGGAGGCACCAAGATGAAACACTTAACCAACGTCGAACTGCTCGAATGCTTCACCGGCTTGACTTCCGTGTTCAATCCAGACAATTCGCTAGCCGAACTCTTTGGTCTGCGACGGCGCTATCAGGTACCAGACAAGGGAGTTGCCGAGGAGGCTCTGCCGTATGGAGTTCCTGATCGTTTCCTGGCGGCGAGGGAGTTGCTGAGACGGGCACTTGAGGAAAGCTTGAAAAAACCTGGAGAGCATCTGTCATCGCCCGAGGCGGTCAAGAGCTACTTGAGGTTGTTTCTAGGTGGTCAGGAGTACGAGAGTTTCGTTGCGATCTGGCTGGACGCGCAGAACCGGCTGATAGCCAGCATGGAGATGTTCCGTGGAACGACGACCCAAACCTCGGTCTATCCGCGAGAAATCGTTCGAATGGGTTTGAAGCTCAATGCATCGGCCGTGCTGTTTGCGCACAACCACCCGAGTGGGAGTGCCGAGCCGTCACGCGCAGATGAAATGCTGACAAGCCAGTTGCGACAAGCGTTGGGGCTTGTCGATATCAAAGTGCTGGATCACTTCATCGTGACCGATACTTCGATCCTGTCCTTTGCAGAAAGGGGACTGATCTGACCAGGAAAAACCCCGCCTGTAGCATCGGCGGGGTTCTTCTCAACGAATGCGAACAATCAGGATTTCAAGCCAAAAAGTTTCTTGAACACCGTATGCCGAACGTCCTGCCAGGCGCGGGGCAGGTCATTGTTATCTTCGAGCGCACTGAAAATCTCCCGGACCAGGTCGTTGCTGATGACCTTGGCGCCCATCATTCGCTTGAGCAGTTCATGGCCGTGCCAAATGTCGATCTCGAACTCTTTGGCCAGAAGGTGCATGCCGAGATCGTCCGTGACCAGAATGGCTTCCCGAACCTGGGCAAACGCCAGGAGAAAACAATCGGTGGGGGATGGTGGGGAGCGACCGTGACTGGTGTATGCGGATGTATCAGCCAGCACATGCTCTCTCAAGATGCTGGCGGCCGCCTCGATGGCCTCGCGCTCGTCCGACGACAGTCGGATTCTTTTGGCAAGCCGTTCCGTATTGAACTCGGCTTCGGTGAACCACGGATAGTGAAACTTGAGGCGGGCGTTCCTGAAGACCTCGTCCTCGACCTGTTTCAGGATCATCAGCGTGTAACGCTTCTGTCCGAAGGAGACACCCAGCAAGGGACGGATACGCTTGGCCAACCGCAAGTAAGCGTTGGTATCAAGCAGTACCAAGATCAATCGCGCAGTTCCTCGTAGAGTCCGACCGCATCTTTCAGCGGCATGTCCAGGACTTGCTGGATGTAGGGTGCTCCCGTTCCGCTTTCGATGATCATGCGCTTGAGCGCGTGGAAAAATGAGGTCTGGAATGTGTTTTCGCAAGCGGCGATGTAACGGCGCGGTGGCGGCGGGAGGGGATCAAAGAGCGCTTCGCTGACCAGATCCCCTCGACTGGCTGTGCGATGAATATGAATCGTCGCTTCACGGATTGCCAATGTCGGGAGCTGGTTGGCTTGAGCGTAGGACTGAACCTGCTGGAAGACCGTGTTCAGGGAGATCATGTGGCGCGCAGCCTGATCTTCTAATATCCGGATAGCTGCTTCAGATGAAGATTGTTGGCTGGCCAAACGATAGGCGTGCTCAACACAGGCTTTGGGGTAGAGCAGGGCGCCCGCATAGGCATCTGCGAAATCTTCGCCATCGTTCGTACCGGACAACTCGGGAGTCAGCACGTGCGCCAGTTCGTGCGCCATCCAGAACTTGAAATCCTCAAGACGTGTGTCGAGGTTCAGGAAGATGAAGGTCACATCCTCCTGCGGAAGTCGGATGTGCAAAGCATTCTCGTGATTGCCTTTGCTGCCCCAGAGAACAGGTATCAGGATTGCGCCACAGTTCTTGAATTCACCGATCAGGTTTTCGTAACTGAGGACGGCTTGGCCTCCGATACCCAGGCGGTCGCGCGTCTGCGACACCACCGTCTGCAGCTTTTGATAGTCGCACGAAGGGGTTGTGATCAGGGTGCGTAGTGCCTGCAGTTCGGGTAGGTAGGGCACCAAGGGTTTGAGCAGCTGTCCGATCCCCTCGGCCTTGGCAATGTGAGCCGGCGTTGTCTTGGTCCCTGCCTTTTTCCGATAGGCAATGACTGGCTTGCCCGCACTACTCGCCTGAACGAGTTGCTCGAAAGTCAATTTAAGCGTAGTGGCGAGCTTGAGCAGCTTGGAAGGGCGGGGGAAATCTTGGCCTTTTAGCCAGTTGGTGACTGCTTGGGAGGATGTTCCTACCGCCTGTGCCAGATCCTTGCGGGTCATGCCGCGCTGGGTGAGCGCAGCTTCGATGGCCGCGCAATTCAGGATTTTTTCCATGGGATCGATTATAGGCAAGATGATCATGGAATCAAGTTTTATCAAGTTTACGTCGATCCGATAGGGTAGCGGTGTTGCAAATACTTCAGCGAAATGACAGCTTTTTTAGTAATAAGCTATTACATATGCGGCGCGTTATCGTAATGCTTAGCGGATTCGGCCTGAGAAAATGACGGTCCCCATCACTATGACATCGGAGGTCAGCGGCAGGATGGGGTTAGGCCAACAGGGATTCAGTGCCTTGAGAAACTGCCCTTCTGGCGTCTCGATGTATCGCCTGAGTAGCCCAGCCTTTGGGCTTACCGCAACAACATCGCGACCATGAGTTGGTTTTACGGCTGGATCTACAAATATGACATCTCCCTCCCTATAGCCATCATCACCCACCATCGCTTCGCCGATGACCGGTAAGGCAAAGCTCATGTCGCTATGGGGTATAGGGCAGATTAAGGCTCGTCCCGGTGGAATATCGCCCAGATTCGGGGTGTGGGTCAGTGTTTCCCAGCGTCCGATGGGAACGGCACCCTTGTCGAACAGTTTGACCGAAATGGGATCCTGTCCGGTGAGTTGCCCGGGAGTCACGCCCAGCACGCCGCCAATCTTCTCTAGAGTCTCTCGGCGTGGTTTCTTGGCCCTGCTGCGTTCCTTGAGGATCCGGTTGATTGCGGGTTGAGAAACCCCTGATTTTTGCGCCAGATCGGTTTGATTCAGGCGGTGCTTGTCCATCAGCGCTTCAAGAATTTCTGCAACTGGATTAGGACCAAGAAGAGCGGTCTCGCGTTCTGTCGTCATAATTATTTCTCCTTGGTAGTGGCATGGGTAATAATTGTAATATAAAATGCGCACTCGTGACAACTTTTGGAATTATTATTATGGAACGACGTGATGTGCTGAAAATCAACCGGCAATTCCTGTTGCTGACCCGTCAATTGGCTCAGGATGGCGATGCAGCCGAGTTGATAACCGGGTTGCCGCGAACCGTGATCGACAGAGTTGCCATGCTGGACATGGATGAGATCGAGGAATTGGCCGAGAATGTGGGGGTGTCGCTCTATACGATACGGCTTCCCGATCCAGTGTTTTCTCGATTGCTCAAACTACCGCCGGAAGCAAAAAGCGCGTATGCCGGGGCAGCACTGGTGAGGAATCTGTATGCCAGCGCTACTCTCCCCTGAGGAGTTGGAAACTCATCGGCTCGCGTTGGAGTTGATCCGGCTAAAACTCAGATTGCCGATTGTCGAGCATCTGACGCAACTTCATCACAAGCCGTTACGGCTCCGCTGGCGGACGATGCACGGTGAAAGTCCGCCAAACGGAAAACTGCCTGAATCGGTTCGATCCTTCATTACTGGCCCGATGTCGGTTGCCGAGTTGTCGAGCTTTTCGGCAATGTATCTTCGCCTTGATCGCGAGGAAAACGCGAAAATCACGGCGGCCATGTTGCTTCGCGCATGGGATATGCACTGTCGTATTGCCCGCCGCAGTCTTGACATCAATGCTGCCTGGTATGCCATTCGGGATGTGAGATCGGGGATTGTCGATTGGCGCCGCTGCGGACGATGCCAGACCGAATTCATCTACGACATTCACGCATCACACGCGAGAAACTGCCCTTATTGTGTTCTTGCGAGCCGCTGAGCCCGGTGCTGGGTGCTCTAAGCTATTACAGCGTGTCGACAAGCCGGCTAATTAGCTTTTCGGCGGGGCTTTTCCGGCTCGCACGCTCTTGGTCATGCGGAACGGAACATCCGCCGGCCAAGGGATGGTCGTGTGCATGTTTTCGCCCAGCTGCTTCTCTCAGTCCGAGGAGGGCCAGGACGCGGAGTCGCTCGGCTCTGTCTCGCAGCGGGACGCCTTCGAGATCGGCCACCAGTTCAGGATAGATACTGGATGGAATCTTTACCACGACCCGCAGCGACGACATGTCACGCTCCCATCCGCCAGAAGCCCCGGGCATTGGCGAAAACCGGGGTGTCGGGGATCGAAACCACGAGTTGAGGAAAAGCTTCCTTTACCGAGGTAACAAAAAACTCAGCGCCTCCCCCGACGAGAAGTACTTGATCGGCACTTGCGTTTTCCTTGCGCAGTGATTCCCGCAAGCGGGTGGTAACGATTGGCCCTACCTTGTTTGCGGCTGTCTTCAGGTAGGGGATTACATCGATCTTTTCACCGAACAGGCGTACTTGGTGCTGTTGATTGCGCAGCGCACTTTCAAGGCGTTCTCGACCGACATTGCCACCGAAGTCTTCGGCAATGAGCCGGACTGCTTCGTCGAGTATTACCGATGAGGCTTCGAGACTCGTACCGCAGGACTGGCGCCGCAATTCACCGTTGCTGATCAGTACCCAATCGACCGAGAAGAAGCCGGGGTCAACAACCAGTACACGGCAGTCCCCGACCTCCGAAGCATCCTTCAAATTCCATACGTAGTCTACGAAGCCGCCTACCGGCTGCGGCACGATCTTGACCTTCGAGACAACGATACGCCGCCGCGGAGTGACCTGATGCTCGCCGGTCAGTTGCGCCTGCAATCGAGTCCGCAAGTCCTCATTGAGATACTGGTTGACCGGTAGCCCAGTGACCAGTAGATCGATCTGTTCAAGCTCCGAGATCAGCAGTCCGGCGTGGAAGAGCGCGCGATAGGACTCCGTGGCAGGGTAGTCCTCGTGCAGTTCCCGACTCCATAACTCGGCGCGGTCCGGGGACAGGCCGGCAACAAACGGGGTGTCATTGACGATGACGCGCACAAAGTCCTCATGGCCGTCGCCAGAAATACTCTCACCGAGTCGATCGGCGGGTGCAGCGCCGGCGGGACGCAACAGAACACTGGGAAGGCTGCCTTGAGGACCAAAGGCCAGCTTGAGGTTCGAGTAGCCGATGTCGATGCCAAGCACATTCATTTAGGTTTTCTCCAGATGCTGGTTTGTGTCGGAACTGCCCAATCATCAGGCAGCGATTCACTGGCGGTGGAGAGCAGATAACCTGCGAATTGGATACGTTAATTTCACGGGAAAGATAACGTTGAGTGCACCGCCAGAGCACCTGATCCTATTGGGATGAATTCATCTGTGGATTTTGAAATGCGTCCAAAAAGGGCGCATTTCAGCTGCAGGGATGGGACGCTGCTCCCTACGATGTCGGCCTTGAATCCATAACAACAGTGGTTGCCGCACACCGGACTTGGTTCCAACGGTTTCATCTGCTGCAGGCGGGAATTTTGTTTGGACGGATGTCCAGAAGCTCATGTGCTGGGTCGGTTACCGCGTTATGAGCTGCCGGAAAACCCATGCGTGGACCGTTTCCGTCTTGGATTGATACCGATCGCCTTTATGGATTGTGTGGGCGTTTCGCCCGTAGAGCAAAGCAAGGGGAGAGATGAAATGGACGAGAGATTTGCGAGAGTTCGATCTGACCTGGAAGCCTGTATCAGGGAATTGTGCAACCAGGCCAAGGACACTGCGGCCAGGTTTCTCGACTACACCATCAAAGTGAACAAGGGGCGGGAATGGCGCGACCAGATCACCTTGTTCTATCGTGTTCGCCAGGAGGAAGGCTCCAACACGCTGACGCTCGAATGGTATCAGCGGGTATGGAAGACCGACCAGGCTGGTGATCGAATCAACCGCCACAAGTACATTCGCAAGCGAAACAAGAACAAGCGCGGCACTGATCTCGTGTATGGCTACGATTTGGACGACCTGTTCAAGTTCGCGCCCGAGTGGAGCCGCGAGCGCGTCGTCGAAACCGAGAGTGAAGCCAAATCGTTGCGCCGCCAAGCGCATTACTGTACGTCGATGCTGATCATCCTTGGCCGACTTGAGCGATTCCTGGCCGAATCGGAAGGTGGCTTGGTCAAGGAGACGGAGACATGAAAGCAGCTCCTCGCTATTTGCTGACAGACACGTTCGACATTGGCATGCTGACCTCCCCGAACGTGGGCATCTCAATTACCGAAATGTCGTTGGAGACGGTCTGCGAACTGATAGAGAAGGCCGAGATGGAGCAAAAGCTCGGGCTTCATGGTGGATGGGCCGACGGGATAAGAAATCCAGCCGAGATAGCGTTGTCGCCACTCGGTCCCATTCTCCTGGTGGCTCGTCCCATTGCGACTGCCGCGGGCACCGTGATGAAGTGGGTGAAGGTTGAGGTAATGGAGCCTGCTACGAGTTGATCGAGTGCAGCGAACAGTTGGATTACAGATCGCTTGGCCGCATGAAACGCAGCCTTTCTCGATATTACTTCTTGCTGGTCGCTTTCTTCGCGTCAGCCAGATCCTTGTCGGTGAGACGACCGGTTTCACGCAACCAAAGCAGCATGGCAGCCGGCTTGGGGATCGCGCGACCGTTTTCGTAGCGGCTGCCACCCGACTGGGTAACACCAATCCGCGACCAAAACGCTGACTGGTTAATGCCTTGGGACTTGCGGTAAGCAAGGACATTCTTGAGGTCGATTTTCTTTGTCATGGTCATAGCTCCTTAGTCGGCAATGGAAATCATATACAGCAGCGTACTGAGCAACAAGGCATGGTGGTCCTTCATTCATGCAATTCAGATTTGAAATACGTCCGAAAAGGACGGATTTCGGATAACGCCGCAATTGGGCGACTGATAAAAGTCATGGCATGCATTGTGAACGAATCTGGAAGCCTCAAGTGCCATCGAAAGCAAGTTTCCATCTGCGGTGGCTTCGGAGAATGGCGAGGTGATCCGCTCTTCCCGATCCTGCAAGCTGATCGAGTTGGCATCCGACATCACCACACAGGAAATAGATTCAGACGCGTTGGGATTCCTCGGACAGGCACTGGTTCAGACAACGCTGCCGCACAGCGACCCCGGTGTTCCATTCTTCGAACGCTCCAGTGGCACTGTATCGTTGTCCATAATTGCCAATCCGAAGTTCGGTTTGCCCTACGGAACGGTGCCACGGCTTCTCCTGGCGTGGATCTGCACCGAGGCGGTCAAGACGAAATCCCCAATGCTTGGTCTGGGTCGCAGCCAAAACGAATTTCTGCGTCGCCTGGGGATGCGCACGGACGGTCGAGATTGCCTGCGCCTGCGTGCTCAATCTCTGAAGCTGTTCTCTTCGATGCTGTCGATTACCTATCAGAATGAGGGGCGCATTGGTCTCAAGAACATGCCGATTGCCGATGAGGCCTTCATGCTGTGGGATCCTCATCGTCCTGATGATCGTATGCTTTGGGAAAGCACACTCAAGCTTTCCGGGCCGTTTTTCCGCAGCGTTACCGAATCGCCGGTACCCATCGATATGCGGGTACTTCACGCGCTGTCGAAATCGCCGCTGGCAATGGATATCTATGCCTGGCTGGTGTATCGCATCTTTCTGCTGCGGGTCAAGAACCGGCCCGGCGTGGTGATCCCATGGGCATCCCTGAAGCTCCAGTTCGGCGCGGACTACAGCAATAGTCCGCGAGGTTTGCTGGATTTCAAGAAGCGTTTCCTGCTCCGCCTGAAGGAGGCGCAATTGTTCTATCCGGAAGCCAAGGTGGATTTACGCGATTCCGGACTTTATCTCGGCGCGAGTCGATTGCGTCTGCGGCATACCGGGAACGCCAAGCTCTCGGCGCTTTGATCCGAATCCCAACTGGCCCGATGCGCTTGAAGTGCATTTCCGGGTTATCCACAAGAGAAGCATGATCGCTACTTGCAAGCTACTTGCAAAACTACAAGCAACTACTTGGTGCCTGCGGAAAGCTTTGTCCCATGGTGCTTTCGGCAAGTGTTACGAGACCATTGTCACATGAATGCGAGACCGTTGTCACATGGAAGCGAGACAGGTTTCACGTGGATAACTTTGCCCGGATTGCGGGGTTCCTCATTGCTTGGGCGTTTGCGCGAAATCTCCTGATGAGACAGATTTCACGTGGATAACTTGCCAGCTTTAACCGGAGTTGTGGATAACCCTAGCCGAAATGCGTCCGATCCGGGTCGATTTCAGGGGTTGCATATTTTGAGAAATCCGTAAGATGAATTTCGGGTGGCGTTCCTGCGGGATTGATCGGCGGTGTGCCACCTGGAGGCCGGCCGGCGGTGCCTCGGGAAACAACACCGGCAGTGTGAGGTTGTGGCTGCCCATTGTGATGGTGCCTCCACCACGGCTGATTGCATCGTCCGCCCCACGTAACGGGGCGAATTCAACTTATCAAGGGAGTGAGAGATGATTCAGACCCGATCCAGCCTTATGGCAGCCATGACGATGCAAGGTATCGCTTTCCTGCGCTTGCGCGGCGATTGGCGATCAATGCCGGCGTCGGGAAGTTTCCTGCTGTTTGTGATGGCCCTGACGTTTCTCGGCGGAATGGCTGAGCAGTTGGTTCGCGGCCGTTCGCTGGAGATTGCACTGGGCGTTACCGTAGCATGGATGGCGATCATCGCCTTGGCCTCCAAGGTGGATGGAAAATTGAACACACGGCTCGCATCTGCCCTTTGCCTGCTTTCCGTGCTGATCCAGATGATGCTGGTTATGGCAATCTGGGTTCCCGTCGTCGAATGGCCGGTGGCCTTGTGGTCGGGTATCGCCGTGATGCATCTGCTATCGAGCGCCAGTCGAACGGATACCGGTGTCTGGCGCTGAACGTCGGCGAACCGAGCGCATGGCATCGTGAGTGCCGATTCTTCGCCATACGAGTTCGAAATACCGTGGCGCCCGAACTTCGAGGCACGAATGGCCCTGTCCTGGGCAATCGGTGCGACCCTCATCCTTGTTCTGAGCGTGAGTGTTCCCGTCTTCCGAAATTTTGGGGCGCTGCTGACGATTGCCTGTGCAATCGCGGCCGTTGTCCGAAGTTATCAGGCGTATTCCCGCATGATCGAGGCAGGGCGGCTAAAGCTCTTCGGCAAGGAGTTCATCGCATTGTCGGACGTGAAGCGTTTATCGCTACGGGCCTTGTCGACCAGAGCATACTGGCTTGGAAGCGGATTCCCCTGGACAGATATCGAGGCGACCAAGCTGCATACCTTGATGTCCATGGGAGTGACCCGGACGATAGGAAAAGCGGCACAGCATGCCGAAGGCGCCTATTGGGTCCATGGTCTCGCACCCGAGGAGGATCTGTTTTCCGAGTTGGCCAATCTTGTGGGCCATACGTTGATTGTCGGCAGCACCCGCGTCGGAAAGACCCGCATGTTCGACCTGCTCATCGCCCAGGCGATTTTCCGTGGGGAGACGGTCATCATCATCGACCCCAAAGGGGATCACGGGCTGGCCAGGAACGCACGTGTCGCCTGTGATGTCATCGGTGAAGGCGATCGGTTCGTCTATTTCCATCCGGCCCATCCGGATCGTTCGGCCTGTATTGACCCGCTGAGGAACTGGAACCGTAAAACGGAGCTCGCCAGCCGTATTGCAGCATTGATTCCCTCCGAGACTGGTGCCGACCCCTTCACGGCGTTTGGGTGGAAAGTGCTGAACGACATCACCAACGGATTGATCGCAACAGGAAGGCGCCCCAATCTTGTGCAACTGCGTTCCTATGTCGAAGGTGGACCGGAGGACCTGCTGCAGAATGCGCTCAAGGTGCATTTCACCGCCAACGTGCCTGACTGGGAGTCGCGCGTTTCATCATTTGTTCGCCGCCACAAGGATCGCTTGCTGAATGCGTATTTGGCCTTCTATCGGGAAGTGGCAATTCATGAGGCCCCATCGGTAGACCTTGATGGTTTGATCTCGACCTACGAACACAATCGCGATCACTTCCAGAAAATGGTGGCATCGCTCATCCCGATCTTGTCGATGCTCACCAGTGATCCGCTACATGATCTGCTGTCGCCGGATTTCGAGCCGGGACACGAAAGGATCGTCACCGACATGTCCAGGATCATTCGCGGCAATCAGGTAGCGTATATCGGACTCGATTCTCTGGCGGATTCCACGGTCGGCAGTGCCATCGGCTCCATCATGCTGGCCGACCTCGCCGCTGTAGCCGGAGACCGCTACAACTACGGCATCGACTCCTTGGCGCCGGTGAATCTGTTCATCGACGAAGCCGCCGAGGTACTGAATCAGCCGGCCATTCAGTTGATGAACAAGGGCGGCGGGGCCGACTTCAGGGTGACGATTGCGACACAAACCTTTGCCGACTTTGCCAGTCGGCTTGGCGACGAAAACAAGGCTCGTCAGGTGTTGGCCAATACCAACAACAAGATTGCCTTGCGTGTTCTCGACTCCGAGACTCAAAAATATATCGCAGAAGGCATGCCGCAGACCAAAGTGCGATCTATGGCTCTGCGGTATGGCCATAACGTTGATACCCGCATCCACGACGAATACAGCGCCTCGTACCAGGAGCAGATTCTCGAGGAAGAAGCCGATTTGTTCCCCGCCGCCATGCTGGGTGAGTTGCCGCCATTGCACTTCATCGCCCGTCTGTCTGGTGGGCGTACCCTGAAAGGGCGAATTCCGATTCTGGTAACGGAAGACTGATGGCCGAGAACCGAAGCTCTGTGCTGAGTACGTTACTGGCTATCGGTGTTTTTCTCATAATCGTCGCAACCTGGGTGTTCATCCCACCGGCGTTGATCAGGAATGCCTGGATGGTGGAGCGATCCCAGGTATTCCTGTTTGCGGGGCAAGGAGAGTCGTTGATATTCAATCAATCCATGCAGGGAATGCAGTCATCTATTGCCGATGACTTCGATAGCTACATCCGCGAAGCGGACGCTCTAGGACGTGGGCCTTTGGGCAATCAAGGTTTCAGTCGTTGGATGCGAGAACGCGTCGAGGCAAGTTGGCTCTGGATCGGGCTCGTCGCCTATCGGTTGCATGTCTTGATGGGATGGCTGTTACCGGGTAGTCCATTGGCGATCGTTGCATACCTTGATGGCTACTATGTCAGGGAAATTCGGAAGTATTCTTTCGTGGCACAAAGTCCGATTCGGCATAAGCTCGGCATCCGCGTTCTGTGGTCTGCCGTCCTTGGTTTGGTCGGCTGGTTGCTGGTGCCGATTCCCTTGCCGGCGCTGATTGCCCCCGTCTTGACCGTCTGCCTGGCTTATGCGCTGTGGCTGTGGGTGAGCAATTTGCAGAAGCGGTTGTAAATTGCAGTAGTTGGCATCGAAATGGCCCGGTTCAGGTGCGGGCCCGCTTCTGGCCGAGGAGAATGGAGGCAGCCTTGAGTACGTGGCAGATCGAAAGCGGCAGCATCTCAGGGGAGTCAGCCATCTCGAAGCGGTCTGACTACGTTCCGTTGAAATGGGCGCATGACGCACGAACAAGCGAACCGCGCTATATACACGACAGTCAGGTCGTCAATCGCGAATGCACCTGTGTCTGTCCCGCGTGCAACAAGAATCTGACGCCTGTCATGGCTGGTCAGCCGCTTCACAGTCGTCCAACTGCACATTTCCGCCATCCCCCGGGGGCGACAAAGGACTCTTGCATAATCGTTTCTGCGCATCTGGCTGCAACACGTTTTCTTGCCGATACCGGATTTATCGATCTACCTCGACGAACCATGTCTCGGACCGCAACCGGCTTCAGCGGCGAAGGCTATGAGGTCTGGGTCGAGGCGCCTGCTGAACGCCGGGCAATAAGTCATGCGCAGTTGCTCGATCGTGTCACGGCCGAGCTTACGCTGGATGACGGCCGCAAGCTTCAGGTCGACCTTACCGGCCATCGCGCGCCGTTCGACGCCTGCGACGGCCAAGCCATAGTGACGATAGCCCTGTCCGATCCAGAGCTCGCCATGCTTGGGCCTGAGGAGATACGGTCCCGATTGCGGATTCTGCCGGATGTCCGATGGTGTGCGCACTGGAATGACTTTGCGTTGGCTGCTAGCGGCGACGCCATGGCATCACAGGCCGCCTGTGACGCGCTGGATAGCTGGACTTCCGAAGATGAAGCGGATTTCCATTTGCACCTGACTCCGGATATTGACGAGAATCTCGCGCGACAACTGCGGCGAGAGACGCTGCTGCACCGGGAAGTCAAGGCAATTCTTGCGCGCGAACTGCGCATATCGACGCCCAGTCTTGAGGTCAAGGTCAGTCGGGATCCTCCCGATGAATTCATCGGGGAGTGGGAGTCGGAAGCGCTTCGGATGACGTGGCTCAGCGGGCCCCAAAAGCTTCAGCTCCAAGATGTAAGGCTGGAAAGACGGCTGGGACGTATCGTTCCCGATGTGCTCGGTACCGTTAGTAGCCAGCAGGACTGCATCAGGGGTTTGACGGACATATGGATCAACGGGAGCTTCGAGGAGGAAACCGAAGACCCCCATCATCCTGCCTGGCCCAAAATCCTGCTGGTCGAGGTCACCGTTACGCATGGTATTGACGATGCAAAGTTGGAGCGCATTCGTGATCTTGATCTACCCTCGATCGAAATCAAACTGGACCAGCTTGGCGGGCGAATAACACTCGACAATCTATGCGATCTGGTCGTCAATCAGACCGTCGGCAAAAGTTGGGTTCATCATCCGCTTTTCGAGGTGAAACGACGGCAGCTCAACGCGGCAATCGACAAGCACCCGGTGACACTTCGCTACCATGAGCGGCTTGTAGAGCTGAGGCGTCCCGTCTGGCTATCCAGGCCGGCAAAGTACTGGGGGCAGCGCTATCTTGAGGCGGCGACGGCTTTTCACTATGCCAACGTGAGTATCAGGCGGGCGCGGCGTCAGCATAAAGGGGACGGAAAGAAGCCCGGATTTCTGGGGACGGAAAGCGATCTGTGGGTGCAACTGATGGAGACTGCAGAAGCATTGGCGGCACATGAGCTGCCGGGTGCTGCCGACCCCATCATGCTCGATGAAGCCGGTCTGGTTGCACGTCTGCTTTCCATCCAGCGCAACACGGGTGTTGGGTATGACGTTCGTTCAGGCTATCAGGTGCTCAATGCGATCATGCAAAGTGGCGGGGACAATAAACGTTGGGATACGCTGTACGCCATCGCTGTTAGGGTCTATGGTCTTGAAACGTACTTCACTGATGAGCAGGCTCAAAAGTATAGGGCGTGGCGAAAGAACCTCATTGCGAAGGTCGATGCCAGTGATGAGGCGTATATGCGACCAGCCATCTTCGATGCGCTATTGAGCGTGCTTTTTCCCGAAATGGCGGAGCGGATCAGAAAGGGCTATGGTCTTCTGGTGCCGATTGTGCCGAAAAGTTAGCCTCAATCAATTTGCATGGTTTAGCCTCCGCCGAAACACCGGACGAATGCGTTCCATGATTGCATCCGCCTTGGTGATCGTTATTTCGAGCGATTTGAGATCGATGCTGGGCAACAGCATTTCATCGAAGCAGAATGCTGCGCTCTACGTGAAATCAACTTTTGTTGATCTTCGAAATGCGCCCGTAAAGGCCACATTTCGGCGCCGCAAGGGAAAGTGCGATCCCTACCATGCGGGCCATGATTCGCTTACCCGTCGCTCTTCTTCTTGCGTCGCTATCCGTTACCGGACATGCCAATTGCTTTGATCAAGCAGGGGTTAGATATGGTGTCTCTCCGGTATTGCTGAGCGCCATTTCACAGGTTGAATCCAACGGCAACCCGCTAGCCAGGAATGTGAATCGCGACGGCAGCGAGGATATCGGTCATATGCAGATCAACAGTCGCTGGTTGCGAGTGCTGGCGACCTATGGCATTGACCGTAAGGCTCTGGTCGATCCTTGCCTCAACACGCATGTCGGCGCCTGGATTCTGGCGCAAAACATCCGTGCGCATGGCTACGGCTGGGAAGCCATAGGCGCCTACAACGCCAAGAGCCACGGCAAGCGCGTGGTCTATGCCCATCGCGTTGCGGCGGCATTGAAGGCAAGGCGCTCCTGATGCGCACTCTTGTATTGATGGGAATGGTGATGTTGATGTCCGGATGTGTCAATGCGCCCGACATGGTCACTCACGTTCCGGATCGCCATGCCATCGGCTGGATCAATCGACAGTTCCTCACCTGCCCGGAATCCGACTGTCCCTCACCGACGCGCAAGACGCTGGCAGTGGTGGATCTTCCCGTTCGCGCTAAGAAGTCGTCCGAGGTCGTAACGACGATTGATTCCTCCCCCAGGGAATTAACGCCACAAGAGACTATCGAGAAGCGCACCGTCCATTTCCAGTTCGGCAAGGCGTTGCCAACGCCGCAGGGCCTCAAAACCATCTTCGACCTGCGGACCGTTGCAAGGGGCGCGACCAGGATCGAACTCGTTGGGCGTACCGACGATATCGGGCCGAAAGCTTTCAACGACCGTCTGGCAAGACAACGTGCCGAGCATGTTCGTGACTGGCTGCTCAGAGAAGGGGTGAAGGCTCCCATTGCGCTGTCTGCCGAGGGAGTGTGCTGTTTTGCGGACAACGACAAATCCGAGAGCGCTCGCCAGCGCAATCGGCGCGTCGAGGTTCGCTTGGTGCATCGCGTCGTAGGACGGGATGCGGTTAGCAACAAGCAGGGAGTGCAATGAAGTGAAGTTACCCCATACCCGCGGATTCGTCCGCGACATTGTCATCGCCGGCGGCTTTATCGCCATCGGCGTTCTGGCCCCGGGATCGCCGATCGAAAACGGCTTTGAAGCCCACCTGGGCGGGATTTCCGTCGGCCTGGGCCTGGGCTGGTTGATCAAGTGTTTTATTGACCTACAAGGGAGCAGTCATGCAAAACAGTCGTGAATGGATTCGGGCGGTCCTCGCGCTCGTTCTTCTGGGCGCCGCCACGGGGGCATTGGCCGGTACGACCGGTACCGAATTTCAGAGTCTCTACACCTGGCTCACTGGTCTGGTGCAGGGTTATTTCGGCAAGGCGGCGGCCGTTGCCGCCATCGGTCTGGGGGCGCTGTTTTCCCTGGCACGGTTGAACCCGATCGCCATCCTTTCCGGAATCGGCTTTGCTGTCTTCCTCCAGTACGCGCCGACCATCGCGTCGGGCATCCTGACAGCAACGATCTGAGCACGCGATGGAAGAGATCGGCTACATCCCAAAATCACTGGAAGCGCAGGAGCGCTTCCTTTGGTGGGATTTCGATCAGGCCATTCTCTTCCTGCTCGTGATGGGCATGGGGGTGGTATCGGGCGCGATGATGGCCGGGATGATTTTTGGCGGTCTGGTGGCGTGGCAGTACGGGCGTCTCAAGACCGGCAAGCATCCCAAATTCGCACTGCACGCTCTGTACTGGTGGCTGCCGAGCTGGATCGTGATCCGAGCACGCACCACGCCACCCTCCCATTGCCGCTTCTTCCTGGGCTGAGCCATGAAATTCAGTCGATTCACTGCCGATCGGGATAACCAGCGCAACGAAATCTACTTCATGCGGATTGCGGTTGGCGGTCTCGTTTTCGCCTTGCTGGCCAATGCAGGGGCCGCGCTCACCGTTGCCGGTTCGGAACGGACCATTCTGGTTCCCCCTGACATCCACACGTCCTTCTGGGTGAGCGGGCAGAAGGTCTCCACCGAATACTTGCAGGAGATGGCCTATTGGTATGCGGGACTGGCGCTGAACATCACGCCCCACGTCGCCGACTACCAAAAGAACCAGTTTCTCAAGTATGCCGCCCCCAGCGAGTACGGCCGCTTGCAGGCCGAATTCGGGGCACGTACCGATTTCATTCGCAAGAACAACGCCTCGACCCAGTTTTCCACGCAGGCCATGACGGTCGACGAGAACGCCATGAAAGTGGCGCTCTCCGGCGTGCTGCAAACCTGGGTCAGCGACAAGAAGGCCGCCGAAAAGCAGACCGCCTATGTCGTCGGCTTTCGCTATCTCAACGGGAGACTCCATGTATCCGAGTTCAAGGAAACCAGCGATCAGGATCCATTCGGTGCTGCCAGCAGCGCTGCAATGCCTGTGGCGTCTGGTGGCGCTGCTATTCCTCGGTAGCGCAAGCACCGTCATCGCCGGTCAGTATCTGGAAGGCAGTCCGGACGATGGTCTGACCGCCACGATTTCGCGTGGCGAACCCAGCCTGATCCGCATCGAGGGTCGCAAGATTCGCCGGATTCAGGGTGTCGAGGGCGAATTTCAGGTCAATCCCGACAAGGAAACCGGCGTGGCATACCTGAAGCCGGTCACCGACAAGCCAATGATCAGCCTGTTTGTCGCCGACGATGCCGGTCGGCATTGGAAGCTCAACCTGAAGATCGAGGATGTTCCGGCCGAAACGGTGGTCATCCGTGACCGCAGCCGCTTGCGTCAGGAGGCCTTGACCAACGGAGCCGATGAGCCGCGCAATACAGCCATTCGGCGTGTCCTGCTCGCACTCGCGCGTGATACCGAACCGGACGACATGGTGGTGCGTGATCGTCTGGAGATCGTGCCGCTGTGGAATGAAGCTCGGTTCGTGTTGGTGCGCACGCTGGAGGGTTCCTTGGTCGGTGAGAAGTACCAACTGACTAACGTTTCAAAAACCCGGATGGTCATCGACGAACGCGAACTCTATCGCCGCGGCGTGTTGGCAGTCATGATCGAAACGCTGGAGCTGGAACCTGGTGAGGCGACCCAGGTGTTTGTAGTGCTGGAGGGGCGTGATGGCTGAGCCAGCGACCTCGCGCGTGTCGGGCGTCATCGCTCGGCTGTCGCCCAAGCATCGCCAGTACCTGATTCTCGGTCTGGGCGTGTCCAGCTTCATGCTGCTGGTGTTTGGCGGTGTGGCGATATGGGACAAGCCGGTTCAACTTCCCCAAGGCGCCGTTCAATCCCGGCCGCAACCGATGTCGATCACAGCGCCCGGCGCGCAGGCCGATCCACGTGACATCTGGATGAGCAAGAGTGCCGAGCAGATGCGCCAGATGGAGGACATGATCCAGGGTTTGCGGCAACAGGTAGATACGCTGGACAAGAAACCGGCGACGACGATACCGCCGGCGCTGACACTGCCTTTACCGCCGGCGCCGATGCCGCCGCTGGCCGCACCGGGCGTCATGCCGTCAGTGACCTTGCCACCCCCACCCGGTCCTCCGTCGGTCGCCGGCCTGCCGAATCGAAAGTCTGGGGAAATGGACATTGCCATGGATCCTGCAAATCCTCCACGGCCACCCGGCATCGCCTCGTTCGAGGTCAGCGATGCCCGCTTGGCCGTACCGAGTCAAGGCGCCAAGTCCGACCCGAAAAAGGAGGCGCGCAGCTATGTCCCCTCGGGATCGTTCTTCCGTGCGGCCTTGCTCGGTGGCCTCGATGCGCCGACCGGTGGTCAGGCGCAAAGCAATCCCCATCCGGTGCTGATGCGGGTGCAGGACAACGCCTTCCTCCCCAATCGTTACCGTTTCCAGATCAAGGAATGTCACGCGCTGGGTGCCAGTCACGGTGATATCAGTTCGGAGCGCGCCTATATCCGGCTGGAATCGCTCTCTTGTGTCCGGCATGACGGTCGGGCGATCGATGTGCCGGTCAAAGGCTATGTGGTCGGCGAGGATGGCAAGGTCGGCATGCGGGGGCGTCTGGTCAGCAAGCAGGGGCAGGTGTTGGCCAATGCCTTGGTATCAGGCATCGGCGCCGGAATCGGACAGGCATTTCAGCAAAGCGCGACGACCTACTCGACGAGTCCGCTCGGCACGATCGGCACGGTCGATACGGGCAAGCAGTTGCAGGCCGGCATCGGCACCGGTGTGGGCAAAGCGCTCGATCGTCTGTCCCAGTACTACATCACGCTTGCCGAGAAGATGTTTCCGATTATCGAGGTCGATGCCGGGCGGACGGTGGATGTGGTGTTCACCAAAGGGGTTTCGCTGGACGGGAACGTAGCCAGCGGAACCACCGATACCTATACCGACATCTGGCGGCGCGGAAGGGAAATTCAAAAGAAGCCTCTGGAACCCTGATTTGCACCAACACTATTTCGCAATGAAACCTGACAGGAGTTTTCGATGAACACAATCTCACGACGTATCGCCACTGCCGCATTGTTGGCGACGATCGCTCTGGCCGCTTCCGCTGCATGGGCAGCAGATGAAGCGGTCGATGCACTGGCAATCAAGCTGAAGGCCATGTATCCGGCGACCAAGATTGAGCGCGTGCAGCGTTCCGAGCTGCCGGGACTCTTCGAGGTCGTGATGGGGCGCAATGCTGCCTATACCGACAGCACCGGGCGCTACTTCATCTTTGGTCACCTGTTCGACATGAAGGAGCAGCGCGACCTGACGGCGGAACGTGTGGAGAAGGCCGCCCGGATCGCCTTCGATTCCCTGCTACTGGCCGATGCGATCAAAACGGTACGGGGAAAGGGTGAGCGGGTGATCGCGGTGTTTTCCGATCCGGATTGCCCGTTCTGCCGTCGCCTGGAAAACGAGCTCGATAAGCTCGACAACGTGACGCTCTACACGTTCATGTATCCGCTGGAAAGCTTGCATCCGGAAGCCAGGGCGAAAGCGGTCGCGGTCTGGTGCGCAAAGGATAGATCCGGTGCGTGGAGCGAGTTGATGCGTTCCGGCAAAGTACCCTCGAAAGCCTCCTGCGACAACCCCATCGAGCGGAATATCCAGTTGGGCCAACGTTTGTCCATCCAGGGAACGCCAACATTGATTTCCAGCGATGGGCGCTTGCTGCCGGGGGCTGCGCCGCGAGATCGTATCGAACAGTGGCTCGCGGAGGCTGGTCGATGATGGCCCGACCGTTCCGTTTGCTGCCGTTGGCGCTGGCAATCACGGGGTGCTCCAGCTTGATGACCGGCCTGGACGGACAGGGGAGCTTTTCCTGCAAGGCACCGGATGGTATTTCCTGTGCCTCGCTTTCCGGTGTCTATGCCAATGCGGTTCAGAACAACCTCCCCGGACAACGTCCGCAGGGCAACGCCAGCAATTCTGCCGACGGCGGGCAAGTTTCGGCGCGGCTGACGAAAAGCAGCCTGCAAGCCGGCGATCCTCTGCGCAGCGCGCAAAAGGTCCGGCGTGTCTGGCTTGCACCCTGGGAAGACGAGGACGAAGTACTTCACGACCAGTCCTATTTCTATATGGTGGTCGATGCCGGCCGCTGGCAGATCGAACACTCGCGCCGCCAGGCGTCTGAACGCTACCGGCCGGTCATGGCACCGCGGACATTCGCTCCCCAAGCACCGGAAAGCGGGGAGCGTCAGTCATTGCAGATGGAGCGGCCGCCCCGGGCATTGCCGTCACAGTCCGCATCGCCTTTGCTCACGCCACCGCCACGTCCGGCGGGCGGCACTGCTGGAGCGCTGGAGTAATGGGATTCGCCGAAATCCTGCGAGAGGCCTTTCTTCCTGAGCGCAATGCCGAGGCGGATCGTTTGCCGCGGCAACTGCTGCGGGAAATCTCTCAGATGCCGCGCCTCACTGGCATCCTTCCTTACCTGGCTTGGCAAGAGGATACCCGTCTGTTTGCGCTGGATCAGGGGGGATTTGGCGAACGGGACGAGCATGCCATCGGTTTCTGTATCGAGACGCTGCCCCAGACTGGCGCCAACGATGAAATGGAGAAGGTGCTGGCGAGTCTCTTTGTCTCGTGTCCGCCCGGCACGGGTATCCAAGTGTCGCTTTATGGAAGTCCGCATATCCTGCCAACGCTGCGCGAGCAGGCCAACCTGCTGCCAGCTTCCTCACAGGACGGGGAAGAGGGATCGATCCAGCGCCGTCACGACAATATCTACCGCCATCTCGCTCGTCGGCGGATCGACCACTACCTGAAGGGCACCAGCGAATCGATCTTCGGCCATCAGACCTATCTGTTGCGGGACTTCCGTTCGATCATTTCGGTGGTCTTGCCCCTCGATCCTGAGTTGCCGGCTGATGTCGATGAAGCCTTGCGTATCCGGGAAAGTATCCATGCAACGCTCAAATCGGCGCATCTGCCCGGTCGTGACTGGGGTCCGGATCAGCTGATCAATTTTGTGGCCGATTTCTTCGACCACTCGCGATTGTTCGGCGGCGGCAAGGCCGAATCCCTAACGTGGAACGCCGAGTTGCCATTGCGCAGCCAGCTGTCGAATCTCGAGATTGCCTCGCGCGTCGGTGACGGCGACATTCGGTTTCGCAAGGCCGGGGGCGAGGAGTCGGTGCTGCAACTGTTTTCCGTGCGCCAGTATCCGCGCTACTTTCGTCTCTCTGGCATGAACTACCTGATTGGCGATCCGTACCAACTGGCCCTGTCGATGCCGTGCCCCTTCCTTATCACCATGGGCGCCGTGGCGCTCGACTATGAATCCGCCCGAACCCGGGCCCAGATGAAGGCGGCCCGTGCCACTCAGAGCGCCGGTTCCTACCTCGCGCATTTCCAGCCTGATCTGCAGGAGCGCAAGCGCGACTGGGACATGGTGCTGAAAGCCTTCGACAGCGGTCGCACGGTCGTGGGCATGTACCACCAGGTCTGCCTGTTGTCGCGCGTGGAAGATGCCTCGCGGAGCGAACATTCGGTTCGTGCCGTGTGGCGTGCCCGCGGGTTCGACCTGACCAAAGACTTTTATCTCCAGCATCAGGCCCTGGCAGCGACCTTGCCGATGACGCTGACTCCGGCTCTGCAGGGAGACTTGAAACAATTTGGACGTATCAACACCAAAGCGGCTGACAACGCGGTCATGACCTCACCGCTGATTGCCGAGTGGAAGGGAACGCCAACGCCGGTGATTACTTTGTTTGGTCGACGGGGACAAATCGTCGGCTTCGACCTGTTCGACAACACCGGCGGCAATTTCAATTTTGCGGTTGCGGCGCTCTCCGGTTCAGGTAAGTCGGTCTTCGTCAATGAGCTGACCTATCGGTATCTCGGCGCCGGCGCGAAGGTCTGGATCATCGACGTCGGTCGCTCGTACAAGAACCTCTGCGAGTTGCTCGATGGCGAGTTCATCGAGTTCTCCGATGAGCGGCAGAACACCATCTGCCTCAATCCCTTTTCCATGATCATCGACATCAATGCCGACATGGAGATGGTGTTGCCCCTGCTGGCGCAAATGGCGAGTCCGCGCGAGTCGCTCGACAACTACAGCTATACCGCCCTGGGGTCGGCCATCAAACGAGTCTGGGATGCCAAGGGCAGGGCGGCCACCATCACGGATATCTACGAGCTGCTGCAAACCGGGCGCCTGTCGAATGAAGGCGAGTATGAACGGGATCTGAGCCGGCTGGCGACGGCGCTGGAGCCGTATACCCGCCATGGTGTCTATGCCAGTTACTTCGAAGGTGAGGCGAACATCCAGTTCGACAAGGATTTCGTCGTTCTGGAGCTGGAAGAGCTCAAGTCGAAGAAGGACCTTCAATCCGTGGTCATGCAGCTCATCATGTACCGGATTACCCAGGAGATGTACCGGGATCGTTCGCGGCGCAAGCTGGTCATCATCGACGAGAGTTGGGATCTGATGGGAACGGGCGCCAGCGGCGGATTTATCGAGGCCGGCTATCGGCGAGCGCGCAAATACGGCGGTTCGTTCGGCACGATCACCCAGTCGGTCGACGATTACTACAAGAACGAGGCGACCAAGGCGGCCATCAACAATGCCGACTGGTTGTTCCTGCTACGCCAGAAGCCGGAAAACATCGAGCGTCTCGGCAAGGAAGGCAAGCTGTCCCTCGACGAGTGGCTGAAGCGGCAACTCGGGTCGGTGAGTACCGAGCATGGCTACTACTCGGAAATCTACATTCATTCGCCGATGGGCTCCGGCCTGGGACGCTTGATCCTCGATCCCTTCTCGATGCTGACCTACTCGACGCGCGCCGAGGACTATGAGGCCATCAAGCGGCTGCGCGAGCAAGGTGTGAGCGTAGCCGATGCCATCGAGCAACTGGTCGCCCAGCGGGAGTCACGCACATGACCACCTGGAAAGCGCAAGTGGCAACCGGTGTTCTGACGCTTGCCGCGGGAAGCATTGCACTTGCTGTGTGGTGGGGCGTTGAACGGGAGCGATCCCCGCGACTGGGGCGGGTCGATATTGGCCAGATTGTGGCCAAACAGCAGAAATCCTTGGTGGAACGCGTGAAGCCTGGTATCGACGCACAGGAGCAGGGTCGGATTTTTGAGGAGGCCAAAGCCTTCGGGAATCGCCTGGATGCAGCGCTCGAACAGGCCAGTCACGAATGCAGATGCGCTCTGATGAATTCGGCGGCGTTACTGAAGGCTGCCCATGCGGGCATTCCCGATCTCACCGAACGGGTCGAAACGCTTGCGAGCAGCCCGGCCCCGGCTTCCCCGGCGCCTTCGGGGCGATGACGCTTCATGCGACTTATCGCGGCCATGATGCTGATGACGTCTTTACCGGCCTGGGGGCAAACCGGACTCGACTACCCGTCGTCGTGGCAATGTAGCGAAGCGCGTTTCCACTGGTATTGCGACCGCAGTGTCGATGAACTGCTGGAGCCTCCTCACGAAAAGCCGAACAAGGAAAACACGGAAGGCGAACAGGCGGTCGAGGATCTGAAAAAGCTTCGTGAGTCGGTGGAGCAGAAGAGGGCGCTGGCGATTCTCAAGCCCACCCAGGAGAACCTCAAGTCCTACATCGTCGCCCAGGAAGCATTGATGGACCGGGCGTCGGTGTTTTCCGATGTGTGGCGGCGGGTCATCTGGGCCAATCCCGATCTCAACTACCAGTTGCGCAATCCTTCCAACAACGCTGCCATTCAGGTCAGAGACAGCGACCGTGCACGCAAGGAAACGCAGACCTTGTCTGCCATAGCCAGGGAATGGGGATTGTTCTTCATCTTCCGCTCGGACTGTCCGTATTGCCATCGCCTGGCGCCGACGCTCAAGTACCTGTCGGAACAGTTCGGCCTGACCGTGTTTCCCGTTTCCCTCGATGGCGGTGGTTTGCCAGAGTTCCCGCAGCCGGCCAGGGACAACGGCATGTCGGCGGCGCTGGGAGTGAGCGTCGTCCCCATGGTGGTGCTCGGCAACGTCAAGGATCGCCGCCTGATCCCCGTGGGCTCGGGCGTGCTGTCCGCACAGGACATCGTCGAACGGATTTACGTCCTGACGCAAACCAAGCCGGGTGAGTTGTATTGAAGGAGAGTTGCATGGGTAATCAAGGATTGATTCTGAGTATTGGGCTTGGGTTGTTCGGGCTGTTGGCCACGCCGGCACAAGCGACGGTCAATCAGTCGATGCAGGATTGGTTCAATGACATTGGCGCGTATGGCAACGTGACCGGTCCGAATGCCTATCGCGGGCAGACCATGAATCTCTATACCGGCGGCAGCCTGTATATGCGCACCCCGGTCCGCAACTACCAGCTCGCCAGTATTGCACCGCCGTCGTTTACGGCCGGTTGCGGCGGGATCGACCTTTTTGCCGGATCGTTTTCCTTCATCAACAAGGAGCAGTTCGTCGCCCTGTTGCGCAATATCGGCAACAACGCCATCGGTGCGGCCTTCAACATGGCTCTGTGCTCGATGTCGCCGGACCTTTGCGACTTGTTGAAGTACCTGCAGGACCAGACGACGAAGATGAACAATCTCAACATCAACTCTTGTCAGGCCGCCGAAGGCATCGTCAGTGCGGTAGGCAGCATGGTGACCGACCGCGTTCAGGAAAAGGAAGGCAAGACGGCAGGCGCCAGCCTCAACATGTTCGGTGACGTCTTCGAGTCCTGGGACGAGTGGAAGAAAAGCCGGACGACGGCCAAGAACATCCGCACGGCGGCCAAGGCGACCTCTCAGGGTGCCCGCGAAATCTTCGATCCGGGCAATGTCGTCTGGCGGGCACTGGGCAGGGTCTCGGGCGTCACCGACGAGACGCGCGAGCTGTTGATGAGTCTGACCGGCACCGTCATCGTCACGCCGCCAGGCGAGAACGCCGACGAGAAGGCCAAATGGACTTACCTGCCGGGAGGCAAGCTGACCTTTCGGCAGTTCGTGGGCGATGGCTCATCCACGACCGTGAGCCTGCCCGGCCTCAAGTGCGGATCGGATCTGGCGGAGTGCCTCTCGCCGGCGTTTTCCGAAACGGCTTTTACGGTCGCGCCTTTCTCCCGTCAGGTGCGTACCCGGATAGCCTCCATGCGCGACAAGATCATCAATCGGGATGCCGGCGGGCAAACCTCGATGGACACGGCCCTGATCGGCAACTCCTCCCTGCCGGTTTGGAAGATGCTGTCGGTGGCGAGTGCCATCCCCAGTGGCGACCGGATCACGGAAGACTATGCCCAACTGGTCGCGGTCGATGTGGCCTACGCCTACTTCACCAACCTGGCCAAGACACTACGCAATGCCTTGCAGAACGAGTCCGGCAAGGGCGGACCGGATGCCGTGATGGCTTCGGAACGCATTCTCACGCGCCTGACGGAGATCGAGCAGGAAGCGCGCGACATGCTCCGTGCCGAGTATCAGAAGGGCATGCAGGTGGCCGAATTGAGCCGGTCACTGCAGCTGCTCCACCAGAGCATCAATGCGGGGATGCCCACCAACATTTTCCAATCGATGGCCGTGTTCAACCGCTGACCCATGTACGAGGTCTATGCCTATTGGAACGTCGCCGAACTGGAGGCGATGTTTAACGCCATCGCCTCCTTGATGGGAAGCGCAGATTATCGGGGCTTACTTCAAACCATAGCCATCGTCGGCATGATTGTGGTCGTGATCGCTACGCTGACCGGGCGTGAGCGACTGGACGGCATGTGGAAGTGGCTTTTCTTCCTGGCCATCTTCCAGTCGATGTTGCTGATTCCCAAGGTGACCGTCACCATCGTGGATCGCACCGGTAATGAACCACCCCGGGCGGTGGCCAATGTGCCGATCGGTCTGGGGGCCTTCGCGCACACGATGAGCAAGGTCGGCGATTGGCTGACCGGCGCTTTCGAAACGGTATTCGCCTTGCCCGACGATGTGAAGTTCCGCAAGAACGGCACCTTGTTCGGGCATCGGGTGCTGGCTGAGCGACAGGCGATCAAGAGCGGTAACCCGGTCATCACTGGCAACCTGCTGGAGTTCTACCGCGAGTGCGTGGCGCCGGACGTTGGCACAGGCTACATCCGCATGAAGGAGGATATCCTCGAGGTCAACAACATCTGGACCAGTCTGAACGGCAAGACCAATCCGGCCAGGCTGGTTACCTTGCGGGATACCGCTGATCCTAGCCTGATGAGCACAGTGGGATGCAATGTCGGCTATCAGACCCTGACGACCCAGATCAACGCCGAGGCGACCCGGCAAATGAACCTCCTCGGTACGCGACTCTATCCGCGCATGACCACGGCCGATGCCGGGCTTGCGGTCGCCGGTTCGTTGGCAACGTCCACGAATTACCTGTTGGGGATCTCGTCATCGGCGCAGGACACGGTCAAGCAGGCGATCATCGCCAATTTCATGATCGACGCCCAGTACATGCTGCCGGCTCAGCTGGGCGACGCTGCCAGCGCGCAGACCAATCTGGCAATGGCGCAATCGCTGCGCTCCACCAGCGATTCCTACAAGCTGATGGCACGGATCGCGGAATCGACCATGCCCAAGGTGCGCAACGCCATCGAAATGATCCAGTACGCGATCTTTCCGGTCTTTCTGCTGTTCGTCGTCCTGAGCGGTCATCAGGCAACCGGCGTGATCAAGTCCTATGCGGCGAGCCTGTTCTGGATACAACTCTGGGCTCCCTTGTATGCGGTGATGAACTTCATCATCACGATGTATTCCCGCGCCCAATACACCAATGGCAGTGCCGGGGCCGGGATGTCGATCGAGCAGATCGGATTCCTCAATACGGCGATCATCAGCGATCAGGCCATTGCCGGCATGCTGGTGATCTCGATCCCGGCCATCGCGGCCGCCATCGTCAAGGGAGGGGAGGTCGGCCTCCAGGCTGTGGCGGGCCTCGTTGGGCCACCCCGCGATCCGGAAAAGATCGCCAGCGGCTTGGCCATGGGCAACATGCAGATGGGCAATGCCTCGCTCAACAACACCAGCCACGACACCATGCGCGGGCTGTCCGTGGATATGAATCCGAGCCTGCGGCAGGGCATGACCCAGTTCCAGGCCAAAGGCGGCTTTGACTACAACCATTTCTCCGGAGGCGGGTTTGTCGTCAAGCAGGCCAAGAGCGATGTGCGGGCCGACATGGCGCTCAACGATTCCCTGGGTGCGGCTGCCAAGGAAAATTATGAGCGTTCGCAGCAGTCAACACAGCAGCGTTCCTCGGAATATGCTGAAAGTGCTCTGGCGGCACTCAAGCAGGAATCCGGGTTCGAGCGATCCCACGCGAAGTCCTCCAGTGACACTACCGGTTATCGGCACGGCATGGGCTCCAGTCGTGGCCAGGAAGCCAATGAATCGTTGCGGCAGGTCGATCAGTGGGCCAGGAAGCTCGGCGTCAGCGAGAAGGTGGCGATGGAGATGATGGTTGGTGCCTCGATGGGGATGAGTACCCCGAAGTTGCTTGAGATCGCTGGTCTGCGGGGTGGCGTCGAAATGTCGGCCAAGATGCGCAACTCGGCGGATTCGATGCGGGCGCTGGAGGAGATGGCCCAGTTTGCCCGTGAATCGAGCTTTGGCAAGAAGGTCGGAACGGTCATCGACAATGGTTGGGAGCGTGGCTACCGGACCGGCGACGAAGGAAGAACGGCAGGCTCTGAAGGGCAACGTGCATCCCTGGACCGTGCGCGTCAGTCACGCGATGCGCTGAGCGCTTCGCTACAGGAAACCGAAGGGCATCGCCAGATGTGGGAGCTTTCCCACTCCGGGCAGCTGGGATCGAATCTCCAGTTGCAGGATCACTTCATCAAGGATTTCCTGCTGCCGAAGCTAGAATACAACTACGAGCGGTTCCAGGGGATCATGGGGGATCCGCATCGTCTGCGCCCTTATATCGAGGAATACACCGCACAGAACTACGACCGGATGCTTGGCGAAATGGCCGGACAGGTGCCGAGCGCCGATGTCGTGCGGGCACGTCATGAGGCCAACCGCGCTGGAATGCCAGGTAGCCAGACAGTCGAGACTGCGGGGGACGCTTATCTCGGGCAGGTGAAGGACAACGCCAGACGCTCTGGAGTGTCACCCCAGGCGCCCCCCAGCGATCAGGCCATGCATACCGCGATGCGGGAGTTCTCCCGAAACAGCCTCGAGGTCCGTGATCGACAGGAAGCTGCAGGTCAGACTCATCAGGAAAATTCAAAGCCTTCAAGCTTCCAGAAACTGAAGCCTGTCTCATTGGCTGGCAAGGGAGCGGAAACGGTCGAGCAGGTGGGTGAGGCGGCAGGCCGGATTGCAGAAGGCCTTACCGGCGACAATCCGGGGAAATACGTGACGGATACCCTGACTGGGAAGAAGCTGGATCAGTGACTCACTTGGTTATACCGATAGGCTCTCGGCGGATAATCTGGTTAGATAGATAGCCTAAAAATAAGCTGTTACTAATCGTATATGTCGCCAGAGGACTAAAGATAGGCTATTTGTTGACATAGGTTAATAGTGTTCTAAAATTGGCCTAAATTTGCTCAATGTAGCTATTAATGGGCTATTATTAGACTATGGATGCCTATCGAATGACCAATGATGAGGTGGCGCACGCGCTAGCCTCGGCGGTGAAAGCCTGGCGAGTATCCCCCAATGGCGCCGGCTTGACCCAGGCGGACCTTGCGCACAAAAGCGGTATCGGCCTGACGCCGTTGAAGCGGTTTGAAAAGACCGGAGCGATCACGTTGCGAAACCTGATTGCCATCCTGCGGGCCATGGATCTGCTCGATGGTCTGACCGGGCTGGTGCCCGATGCCGATAGCCCGAGTCCTCTGGATGTGTTGGCTGAAGAGCAAAGAAAAGCCAAACACGCCCGCAAGCGAGCGCCGCGCTCGATCAAGGAATAAGCGATGGATGAGATCAAGGCCGTACAGGTCAATCTCTGGGGGCAGTTCGTTGGGGCGGTGGCGCCGCTCAAGAACAAGCCGGGATTTTACGAATTCAGCTACTCCCCCGAGTTCGAAAAAGGGCGTCTCGAACTCTCGCCCATCCTCATGAAGCTGAAGTCGAAGCGCCGTTTCAGCTTTCCTGCCTTGTCGCAGGAGACGTTCTATGGTCTCCCCGGGCTTCTGGCCGATGCATTGCCGGACAAATTCGGCAATGCGCTCATTGATGAATATCTGTCGCGTCGCGGGGTGTTGTCCAAGGATGTCACCACGTTGCAACGGCTGCTGTATGTGGGGCGGCGAAGCATGGGGGCGCTGGAGTTCGAGCCGGCCGAGACCCGTGTCCGGGGAGACGCCGCCAGTTTGCCGTTGGATATGGCGTACCTGGTTGAAGATGCCCGCCGTGCGCTGAAAGGCGAGTTCTCCAAGATCGCCCAGGACATGATCGACATCGGCAGTTCGGCCGGTGGCGCGCGGGCGAAGGCGGTGATCGGCTGGAATCCGCAGACCAATCAGGTTGTCTCGGGTCAGTTCGACGTGCCGGACGGCTTTGAACACTGGCTGCTCAAGTTCGATGTCGGCGCGGATGGCGAGCTGGGGACGACGGCAGGGTTCGGTCGGATCGAATATGCCCATTTCCTCATGGCCGAAGCTGCTGGGATTGAGATGAGCCCCTGCCGTTTGCTGGAGGAGGGCGGTCGCGCGCATTTCATGACCAAGCGATTCGACCGTGAGGACAATGACAAGCTGCACACCCAGTCCCTCTGTGCGCTCATGCACCTCGATTTCAACATGCCCTATGTGCATGGCTACGAGCAGTACCTGCGCACCGTGCTGAGCCTGAAGCTCGGCGCCGATGCTCTTGAACAGGCATGGGCGCGATGCGCGTTCAACGTTGCCGCGGTGAATTGCGACGACCACACCAAGAACCTCGGATTCCTGATGGACAAGTCGGGCCAATGGAAGCTGGCGCCCGCCTACGACAACTGCTTCTCGCACAATCCCGCCGAAGGCAAATGGACGCGCATGCATCAGATGCAGGTCAACGGCAAAACCTGGGACATCACCGCAGAGGACTTGCTGAGTCTTGCAAAGGCTTATGACATCCGTCGCCCCAAGGAAAAACTTCAGCAGATCATCGATGCCGTGGCTCGATGGCCGGAGTTTGGAAAAGAAGCGGGTGTGCCCAAAGAAGAAATTGGCAGGATTGCAGCGTTACATCCTCGATGGGCAAGAGGGTAAGTCAGGCTGCTTGGTCATCGGGAGGTTGTCGGCAAACCTGAACAGGCGTTGGCCCCTTGGGTACGATAGGCCGGTCACTGGCAAGAGGCGGCTACCAGCTATCAACGATTTGGGCATTTGAGATTCCCAGCAAGCAGTCGCGGGGCCATGGCATCCTTCTTTAATGCGTACGGGTTATTCTTAAACAATTGAGTTGGACTTTCAAGTGCGTTGCAGGACAATTACCGAAATACTCATAAATCTTGGCCAGTGATTTCCGCCTACCACACCAAATATTTTGCCCACGAGCTGACGCGACGCTGCCCGCCGGATAGCGTCGAGAAGCTGGCCGGTGCGCTCGTGGATGCGCAGGTGGACCTGAATCCGCATCAAGTCGATGCGGCCCTGTTCGCGTTCAATTCGCCGCTATCCAAGGGCGCCCTGCTCGCCGACGAGGTGGGCCTCGGCAAGACCATCGAAGCGGGGCTGGTGCTTTCCCAGAAGTGGGCGGAACGCAAGCGGCGCATTCTGGTCATTACGCCGTCGAACCTGCGCAAGCAGTGGTTTCAGGAACTGGCCGAGAAATTCTTCCTGCCCTGCCGGATTCTCGAAGCCAAGCCCTATAACGCAGCGATCAGGCAGGGCCAGTTCCGCCCTTTTGAAGTGCCCGAAATCGTTATCTGTTCCTACCAGTTCGCCAAGAGCAAGGCCGGCGATGTGCAGGCCGTGTCCTGGGATCTGGTGGTGATCGACGAGGCGCACCGGCTGCGCAATGTCTACAAGCCATCGAACGTCATCGCCAATACCCTCAAGCAGGCATTGGCCGGCAAGCACAAGCTGCTGCTCACGGCGACGCCCTTGCAGAATTCCTTGCTGGAGTTGTTCGGGCTGGTGAGTTTCATCGACGAACATGCCTTCGGCGACCTAAAGAGCTTCCGCGAGCAGTTCGCCAATTTGAATCAGGAACAGGTGTTCCAGACGCTCAAGGCTCGCCTCAAGCCCGTCTGCCACCGCACCCTGCGCCGGCAGGTCACGGCTTACATCCCCTACACCAATCGTCTGCCGCTGGTCGAAGAATTCACCCCGGAGGAAAGCGAAGACCGGCTTTACCAATTGGTGTCCGAATACCTGCAACGCGACAATCTTCAGGCGCTTCCGGCCAGTCAGCGCAGCCTGATGACACTGGTGCTGCGCAAGCTGCTGGCTTCATCGACCTTCGCCATTGCCGGCGCGCTGACCTCGATTTCCAATCGCCTCAAGGCCAAGCTGCGCAAACAGGAACCCGCTGAATCGCTGGAAGACGAACTGGACCAGGACTACGAAGCGCTCGACGAAACGGCCGAGGAATGGACCGACGACGAGCCCGTCGAACTCCTGACCGAAGACGACCGCCGCGCGCTTGAGCAGGAAATCGCCGACCTCGACGCATTCGCCCAACTGGCCGCGTCCATCGAGCACAACGCCAAGGGCAAGGCGTTGCTCAAGGCGCTGGGTATCGCCTTCGCCAAGGCGAAAGAGATCGGCGCCGAACAGAAAGCCATCATCTTCACCGAATCGCGCCGCACCCAGAGCTACCTGCTGCGTGTGCTGGCGGACAGCCCCTTCGCCGATGGCATCGTCCTGTTCAACGGTTCGAACACCGACGACGGCTCCAGGCTGATCTACAGCCGATGGCTGGAACGACACCTTGGCAGCGACCGGGTTACCGGCTCGCGCTCCGCCGACATGCGTTCGGCGCTGGTCGATTACTTCCGCGAGCAGGGCCGAATCATGATCGCCACCGAGGCGGGCGCCGAAGGCATCAACCTTCAATTCTGTTCGCTGGTGGTGAACTACGATCTGCCGTGGAACCCGCAGCGCATCGAGCAGCGCATAGGTCGCTGCCATCGCTACGGGCAAAAGCACGATGTCGTGGTCGTGAACTTCCTCAACCGCAAGAATGCCGCCGACCAGCGCGTCTTCGAGTTGCTGTCCGAAAAGTTCCAGCTCTTCGAAGGCGTCTTCGGCGCCAGCGACGAAGTGCTGGGCGCCATCGAGTCCGGTGTCGATTTCGAAAAGCGCATCGCCGCCATCTATCAGACCTGCCGCAAGCCCGAGGAGATCGCCACCGCCTTCAACCAGCTCCAGCTCGAACTGAGTCTGGAGATCAACGAGTCCATGTCGCGCACGCGCCAGCAACTACTGGAAAACTTCGACGACGAAGTCCGCGAAAAGCTCAAGGTGCGCGACGAAGCCTCGCGGGCCTACCTCAACCGTTACGAGCGTCTGCTGATGCAGCTCACACGGCATGAACTGGATGGTCAGGCCGAATTTCTCGGGGATGCATCGTTTCGCCTGGCGGCAAATCCGTTCCCGCAGCAAGCCGCAGCCATTCCGCTGGGCCTGTATGAACTGCCACGCCGCTCCGGCGAAGCGCACCTCTACCGACTCAACCATCCCCTGGCCGAAGCCATCGTCGCGCGGGCGAAGGGCCGCGAACTGCCGCCGGCAGAAATCCATTTCGACTATGGTAATCACGACGGCAAGGTCACGACCCTTGAGCCCTTGATCGGCAAGACGGGCTGGCTGGCCCTTTCGTTCTTCAGCGTGGAAGCGCTCGATCAGGCGGAAGACCACCTGATATTCTCGGCCATCACCGACGACGGCCAAATATTGGACGACGAAGTCGCGCAGCGTCTGCTGATGCTGCCTTGTGCATCGGTGCCACTTCCCATTCCGCAGGGTGAGGGGCTCGCCACATTGGGAACCCTTACCCAGGTTCGCCAGGCCGCGATCCAGCGCGTAATTTCAGAGCGCAACGCCCGCTTCTTCGAGGCCGAAGCCGACAAGCTCGACGGCTGGGCTGACGACCTCAAAATGGGCCTGGAACGGGAAATCAAGGAAATCGACCGCCAGATCAAGGAGGCCCGCCGCGCCGCCACGACCGCTCTGTCTCTCGAAGAAAAGCTCGCCGGCCAGAAGCAGATCAAGGCCCTCGAAGCCCAGCGCAACCAGAAGCGGCGTTCCCTGTTCGATGCGCAGGATCAGGTGGACAAGCAGCGGGAGGAATTGATTGCGGTCATCGAAGGCAAACTGAACCAGACGACGACCATGCAGCCATTGTTCTCGCTGCGCTGGGTGCTTCGCTGATGATGGCAAATGCGCCCGAGGCGGGGGAGCTGGAACTGCTACCGTGCCGCGCCGTATCACCAGCGCCGACTTTCGGGGTACGACCGAATGGCTCGTCTGGTGAGCCTCGCCACGGTTAAACTCGCCATGTCAATTGAAAATATCGCTCCCCCAACAGCTGAGGAAAACAATAACCTCTCAATTTCGAGAGGTTTAATTCCCTCGAAATCGGGGGAATTGGCAGCCTGGGAATGCCACCTATGAAACATGATTTTGTTACCGGCGTTGAGCCTGAGATACTTCGTTGGGCCAGGAAATCGGTCGGACTGACAGTTACCGATGTTGCCGACATGCTCAAGCGGCGCCCCGAAGAAATCGAGGCGTGGGAGGACGGCAGGGCTGCGCCGACCTATCCGCAACTGGAGAAGCTGGCGTATCAGATTTACAAGCGCCCGCTGGCGATTTTTTTTCTGCCCTCGCCCCCGGAAGAAGTCCTTCCGCAACGGGAGTTTCGCACCCTGCCTGACGCCGACATGCAAACCCTGGCGCGCGACACCTACCTCCACATCCGCCGCGCTCATGCTTACCAGATCGGATTGCAGGAGTTGTTTGACGGCCACAACCCCGCCGAGCGCCATATCTGGAAAGCCATCACGCTATCGCAATCGCAAGATGTTGTATCGCAGGCAGCAGCCATTCGCGATTACTTGGGCATCTCGCTCGATCAGCAGACGGCCTGGAAAAGCGACGAGCAGGCGCTGAAAGAGTGGCGCAAAACGATTGAGGGGTGCGGCGTCTTCATCTTCAAGGCCGCTTTCAAGCAGAAGGACATCTCCGGCTTCTGCCTGATGGACGACCATCTGCCGGTCATCTATCTGAACAACAGCACGACCAAGACCCGCCAGATATTCAGCCTGCTGCACGAACTCGCGCATCTGCTGTTGAGCATGAACGGCTTGAGCAAATTCGATACGAGCTATATCGAGCAATTGCCCAAGCGAGAAAAGGAGATCGAGCGTTTCTGCAATGCCATCGCCGCCGAGGTGCTGATTCCGGGAATCGACTTCGCCATCCAGGCGAAGCAGTTTCCAGCCGACGTGGAAAGCGCAAACGAAGCGCACTTCTCGAACCTCGCCGATCGATATGGCGTCAGTCGGGAGGCAATCCTGCGGCGCTTCCTTGATATGGGACGAGTCAGCAAGGCTTTCTATGAGAGCAAGGCCAAGTTCTGGACCGCACAGAAGCAGCAGAGTGGTGGGGGTAACTGGTATCTCAACCAGGGGGCGTACATCAGCGACCGTTTCGCCAAGGAGGTCGTCAGCCGACATTACCGGCATCAGATCAGTCTGGAACATGCCGCCGATCTTCTGGGTATCAAGCCCAAGAGCTATGCCGGATTCGAGGAGCGCGTCCTGCAAGGGGCCGAATCATGAGCTATGTCTTCGACACCAGCTCCATTCATTCCCTCCAGCACTTTTATCCGCGCGTGTTCAAGAGCATCTGGGACGACCTGGATGAACTCGTTGCACGGCAAGAACTGATTTCCACGCGCGAGGTATTCAACGAGCTCGAAAGGCAGGCCGTCAGTGATGAAGTCCTGAAATGGGCAAAGAATCACAAAGCCATGTTTTCCACGCCGACCGGGGCTGAACTCCTGTTCGTCGCCGAGATATTCAAGATCAGGCACTTCCAGGGATTGATCGGCGCGCAACAGCGCTTGAAGGGAACGCCCGTCGCCGATCCCTTCGTTATCGCCTGCGCCAGGATCAAGCAGGCTACGGTGGTGACGGAAGAAGGTTGGCAACGCGGGGGCAAGCCGCTGGCGCTCAAGCCCAACGCCGCCAAAATCCCCAATGTCTGCGCGCACTTCAAGATTCCTTGCATTGACTTGGAAGAATTCATGCACCAGCAAGGATGGACATTCTGATGACCGAACCGACCATCACCTGCCCCAACTGCAAGACTGAAATCCGGCTGACCGAATCGCTCGCCGCGCCACTGATCGCGGCGACGCGCCAGCAGTTCGAGCGGCAGCTTGCGCAGAAGGACGAAGACATTGCCAAGCGCGAGCAAGGCATCCGCGACAAGGAAAAGCAAATCGCCGAGGCCAAGCGCACGCTGGACGAACAAGTCGCCGATCAGGTCGCCGCTCAACTGAAGGCCGAGCGCGCTCGCGTCGTTGCTGAGGAATCAAAGAAGGCCAAGCAGGCTGCTGCGACGGAACTCGAGGGCAAGGCGCGCGAGCTCGCCGAACTCCAGGAAGTGCTCAAGTCCCGCGACGAAAAGCTGGCCGAAGCCCAGAAGGCCCAGGCCGAACTCATCAGGAAGCAGCGCGAACTCGACAACGCCAAACGCGAACTCGAACTCACCGTTGAAAAGCGCGTGCAGGACGGCCTGAGCGAAATCCGTACCCAGGCAAGGAAAGAAGCGGAGGACGAACAGAAACTCAAGGTGATGGAGAAGGAGCAGACCATCGCCGCGATGCAGAAGCAGATCGAGGATCTCAAGCGCCGTGCCGAACAGGGCTCGCAGCAATTGCAGGGCGAAGTGCAGGAATTGGAACTGGAAAACCTGCTGCGTGCCAAGTTCCCCTTCGACAGCATCGAACCCGTGCCCAAGGGCGAATTCGGCGGCGACGTGCTGCATCGGGTGGTAAGCCAGAGTGGCCAGCCTGCCGGCACGATGCTATGGGAATTCAAGCGCACCAAGAACTGGAGCGACGGCTGGCTCGCCAAGCTGCGCGACGACCAGCGCAGTGCCAAGGCCGAGGTGTCCATCCTCGTCAGCCTGGCCTTGCCCAAGGGTGTCGAAACCTTCGAGGTCATCGATGGCGTATGGGTTACGCACCCGCGCGCCGCCCTGCCGGTCGCCACCATCCTGCGCCACACGCTGCTCCAGGTGAGCATGGCGCGGCAGGTCTCGGAAGGCCAGCAGACCAAGACCGAGATGGTCTACCAGTACCTCACCGGCCCGCGCTTCCGCCAGCGCGTCGAAGCCATCGTCGAGGCGTTCTCATCCATGCAGGAAGACCTGGACAAGGAGCGCAAGGCCATCATGAAACAGTGGGCCAAGCGCGAAGAGCAGATCGAGCGGGTGATGGGCGCGACGGTGGGGATGTATGGCGACTTACAGGGGATTGCGGGGAAGTCGTTGCAGGAGATTGAAGGTCTTGAGCTGACTGCGATCAGCAGTCCGAGCGCAACCCAACTCAGCATCTGATTGAGGCACACGAGCATGATAAAAACCGCACTAGATCGTGGATCAGAGTGGAGAAAGTGGGACCTGCATATTCATACTCCGGCTTCCTTCCACTGGGACGGAAAGAGATTTGATCCTGACCCGACATCGAAGACAAACGCCGATCTAGTCGATGAAATGATTGCAGCGTTAAACGCGGCTGAACCGGCCGTATTCGCCCTGATGGACTACTGGACATTTGAGGGCTGGTTCGCCCTGAAGCGCCGTCTCGGCGAAGCGGGTGCGCCGAAGCTGATCAAGACGGTGTTTCCTGGCATCGAGTTACGGCTTGCCGCGCCAATGAGAAGTCGTCTGAACGCGCACGTCCTGTTTTCCGATGAAGTGACGGATCAAGTCCTGCGCGATTTCAAATCGGCGCTGAAGGTCGAGATCGTTGATCGTCCATTGTCAGATGACTGCCTCATCGAATTGGCCCGCAAGGTCAGTGAAGATAAATTGACGCACCACGGTTTTAAGAAAGTAGACGTCGACTCGAACGTACCCCAAGCTCTCTTGGCTGGTTCCACGATTGCCGAGATCAATTGTGAGAGCTACAAAGCGGCAATCGACAAGGTGCCAAACGGCCATGCCATCGGCTTTATGCCTTATGACACGAGTGACGGTCTCGCCGAGGTTAAGTGGCAAGACCATTACGCATACTTTCTTGGTCTATTCAAGACCTCACCGATTTTTGAGTCGCGTAACGCAGATTTGCGTGGAGCCTTCGTCAATGAGACGACGCCCGGCAACGCAAAGTGGATTAAGAGCTTTCAAGCGGGCCTAGGGAATGTGCCGCGCCTCGTTGTCTCGGGAAGCGATGCGCACCGCTTTGTTGGGGTAAAGGGAGGCAACGACAAGCGAGGTTACGGCGACTACCCGTCTGGCAAGGCTTCTTGGATCAAAGCTGACCCAACATTCCGGGGCTTGCTCCAAGCGATCATGGAACCGGCCAAACGTTCCTTCATTGGCGAGCGCCCCTCGAAACTGATTGAAGTCACAGAGAACAAGACCTTCTTCATTGATACCGTTGAAGTGAACAAGATGCCCGGAGTGCTAACGGGCGGAGCGTGGCTCGATGGCTGCAAACTTCCACTAAATCCTGATCTCGTCGCGATTATCGGAAACAAGGGTAGCGGAAAGAGTGCGTTGGCCGATGTCATCGCACTTCTGGGAAACTCTCGTCAGAAGGCACACTTTTCCTTCTTGAAGAAGGATCGCTTTCGCGGTAAGTCCGGTGAGCCGGCTAAGCACTTCGTTGGCGCGTTGACTTGGCATGACGCGAGCAGCGAGCAACGTAATTTGAATGACGATCCAAGCCCTGAGAAGGTCGAACTAGTTCGATACATTCCGCAAGGCCACTTCGAGGAGCTTTGCAATGAACACGTCTCAGGAAGATCGAATGCGTTTGAGCGCGAGTTGAGGTCGGTCATCTTCTCTCATGCGGGCGAGTCAATACGACTTGGTGCACTTGACTTCGACCAGTTGATCGAACAGCAGGAGAGTAGCTACCGAGACCAGTTGGGAGAGTTTCGAAAAGACCTCAAGAGACTTAACGATGAGATTTCTGGGATGGAAGATCAGCTACAACCCGATGTAAAGCGGGCGTTGCAGGAGCAACTGAATCTCAAGGCTAAGCAGATAGAAGAGCACATGAAAATCAGACCTGCGGACGTAGCGAAGCCGGCTGATGAACTCAGTCCTGATCAAAGGGAGGCCGCGATAGAGCTTGAGGGAATTGGTGCAAAGCTCAAATCACTGGATGAACAAGCAACGAAGCACACCGCCACTGAGTCTCTGTATGCGCGAAAACTTAAGGCAGTTCAGAACTTGCGGGAGCGGTTACGACTGCTGGAAAGGACATACAAGCAGTTCCAGGAGGAGGCAGCTAAGGATATCGAAGCGCTGGGCTTGAAGCCGAGTGACCTTGCAACTCTCTCGGTGGATAGCAAGCCTCTTGACGCGGTTGCAACGTCGGTTCCAATTGAACAGCAAGCCTTGTTGGCTTCCATTGCAAAGGACGCCGAGGCCAGGACCAAACTGGTAGAAGCGAAAGCTGCTCTCGGAGCAAAGCTCAATGCACCGCAACTGCTTTACCAACAGAACCTGAAGGCATTAGAGGAATGGTCGGCCAAGCTTGCTGAACTCACAGGTGTGGCTGATGCGCCCGAAACACTGAAGGGGTTGGAGGCGCGCATTGCTCAACTCGATAACCTTCCAATAACTCTTTCGGAGAGGCGACAGGATCGGTTGAAGCTAAGCGGAGAAATCTTCGACATCCTCGACGGACAGAGGAAAGCACGCGAACTCTTGTTCAAGCCTGTGCAGGACCTTATCCAAGGTAACAGCCTCATCAGAGACGAATATAAATTGCAGTTTCAAGCGACTCTTGGTGGGTCGCCGGACGCGGTGGCGGATTCACTTTTTGCACTCATCAAACAAAACTCTGGAGAATTCCGAGGCGGCGACGAGAGTTTCGCGGCGGTGAGAAAGGTCGCAGAAATCTACGACTTCAACAGTCGAACGGGCATCCTCGGGTTTGTGGCAGAGCTCGACGCGAAGGTGGTGGCAGCCGCAGGAGGCGGTAGCAAGTCGGCGGTAGGTATAGCGAACGTCCTTAGAAAAGACAAACTCGCCAGCGATGTTTATGACCTTCTTTTTGGCCTTTCTTTCTTGGAGCCTCGCTATTCGCTGCTATTCCAAGACACCCAAATTGAGCAACTGTCGCCAGGACAGCGTGGTGCGTTGTTGTTGATCTTCTACCTCTTGGTTGATAAGGGACGAAATCCGATCATCCTTGATCAACCCGAGGAAAACCTAGATAACGAAACTGTAGTGAGCCTCCTTGTTCCGGTTCTTACTGAAGCCAAGAAGAGGCGGCAGATCATCATGGTCACTCATAATCCTAACTTGGCCGTCGTTTGCGATGCCGAGCAAGTTATCTATTCGAGCTTCGACCGAAAGAGTGCGTCAAAGATCGCTTATGCAGCTGGATCGATAGAAAGCCCCACAATCAATCTACATGTCGTTAATGTTTTGGAAGGCACCAAACCGGCCTTCGACAATCGACGTGTGAAGTACCACTGAGCGAACATGGAATGGCAAAAATTCGAATTAACCTGGGGTGGCAAGGAATGCTGGTTAAAGCCGGGACTTACCGTCGAGTGGGGGGCTGTTATTCAAATACGCTTTCCGGAATTGCAAGCTGAGTCTGATCGCATGTTGCTATCCAATCAATAGAGTATTAAGAACATCATGTCCCAATCCAGCCGCATCGAATGGACTGAAGCCACATGGAACCCGACGGTCGGTTGCACCAAGATTTCAGCCGGCTGCAAGCACTGCTACGCGGAATCCATGGCCAATAGGCTAAAGGCCATGGGCACTCCTGGCTATGAAAACGGCTTCAAGCTTACGGTCCTTCCGGGTCGCCTTGATGAGCCCATGCGCCGGCGAAAGCCGACGGTCTATTTTGTGAATTCGATGTCCGATCTGTTTCACCAGAGGGTAGGAGACGACTACATCGATCAGGTTTTCGATGTCATTCAGCGTTGCCCGCAGCATACGTTTCAGGTTCTCACCAAACGGGCGGACCGGCTTGCCTCTTATTTCAAGCATCGGATAGTGCCCGCCAATGCGTGGATTGGTGTTTCTGTCGAGGACAAGGAGTACGGAGTTCCGCGAATAGATTGTCTTCGGCAAGTTAAGGCTCGAATCCGGTTCTTGTCAGTGGAGCCGCTACTTGAGAATATCGGCCGGCTCGACCTGAGGGGGATTCACTGGGTAATCGTTGGGGGCGAGTCAGGCCCAAGAGCCCGCCCGATGAAGGTCGAATGGGTGGAAAGTATCCGGCGTCAAAGCGAAGCGCAGGGCGTGCAGTTCTTCTTCAAGCAATGGGGCGGCTGGGGTGCCGATGGGAAACGGCGGTCCAAGAAGGCCAACGGACGTCTTCTGGCAGGGCGTACCTGGGACGATATGCCTGCACTCTCTGCCCATCTTTGAAAGAGAACATGCCGCGCAAACCATACAACTGGAAGAACGGACCGGACCTGATCCAACAGCACAGTGTCGCCAAGCACAGGATCTTGCAGTCGTATTTGGCCGCATATTTTCGAACGCTGGTCAGCTCTCCAAATCAGGACGTATTGCGTCTCACAGTCGTGGATGGATTCGCTGGTGGGGGCATGTATGTCCACAACGACACCCGCGAGTTGGTCAAGGGATCGCCGTTCATCTTTCTTGATGCCACGAGAGAGGCCGAGTTTCTGATCAACAAGGACCGTCGAAAGCCAATTGATCTTCAGGTGGACTATTTCTTCATTGAAGCCGATCAATACGCGTACTCGCATCTGGACAAGGTATTGCGGGATGCGGGTCATGGCGACCGTATCGGCAATACCATCCAGCTCCGCCATGCAAAGTTTCAGGATGAGTCCGACGGCGTCATCGACTTTATCAAGCACAAGAGTCCAAAGAATGGACGCTCCATTTTTGCTCTGGATCAGTACGGCTACAAGGAAGTGCCGACGCAACTTATCAGAAAGATTTTTTCTCAGTTGCCAAGCGCCGAAGTCATTCTGACTTTTGGCGTCGATTCGTTCTTGAACTACGCCAGCGATGGAAAGCTAACGCAGGCGTTGCTGGACGACATTGGCATTCCCGATATTCTGCAAGGCCGCACCATAGAGGAAATCAAGAACTCCGAGAAAGACTGGCGGCTCTTCATCCAAAGTGGTCTGTACCGCACGCTGGTAACACGCTGCGGCGCGAAGCACTACACGCCGTTCTTCATACGCAACAAGAAGGGGCACGGTGACTATTGGCTCATACATCTTTCACAGCATCATCGCGCCCGTGATGTCATGACCGAGGTGCACTGGGACAACAACAACTATTTCATTCACTATGGCGGTCCCGGCTTGGATATGTTCCAGATCGTCGGCTACGACCCCGAACATGACGCCCAACACAAGGGCCAGTCGGCATTGGGTTTCGAGTTCGATGATGTCGCGCGCAGTGCCAGCATCGCCGCCCTCAATGAACATATTCCCCGTCGCGTTTACGCCAACGATGAGGGTCTCAGCTTTGGCGAACTGTTTGCCACCACCTGCAACGACTCTCCGGCGTCGGCAGCCATTTACCGTGATTCGGTGGGGCTCCTGCTCGAGCAAAAAGTTGTCGAGGTAATCAGTCCGGATGGCGGCAAGCGCCGGTCTGCCCAACAGATCAAACCGAATGACCAGATCGTGGCACCATCACAACGCCCGCTTTTCCTGCCATGAAGATCAAGCCTAAACCCGAACTCACCTGGGTCGGCAAAGGGAACTGGCCGGAGCTGGAGCCGCGCATCTTGCTGGAAGCCTCTGCGAAATCGTATAACGCCAAGCGCCGTGTCACCAACGCAGACTTTCGTCCATCGGCCGAATAGCTCGTCTGGCGAGGCCTCGGATACATTCGCTATGTCATTTGGGAAGCGCGTCACAGCGAGCGGAAGGGGGCCTTAACGATGAACTGCAAGCAACTGCTGACCCTCGGCGCCATCGGCTCGTTATGATTCGCTGGGCGCTTTGCCAATAGCCAATTCGGATACCGATGTCACATATGGATAGCCAGCCATGAGCGCACTCGCAGAAGAACCCTCGGTCATGCTTGCGCATGTCCTCGATACGGATTTTCTGGCAAACCTGCCGCCATTGCTTGACAAGGCAAAATCCGCTGAAGAGCAACAGAAGAAGAACCGCTCGCGCGCCTTTAGCGCATTTGCTCTTCACAATATTTGCGGCGTATCAAAAGCCGACTCCGCAAACTCAGTCATCGACGATTTCGATGACTATGGAGTCGATGCAATCTACTACTTTGCTCCCACGGAGACGCTGTATCTCGTTCAGTCCAAGCTGAAAGCTGCCGAGCAGTTTAGTCAGGAGGAGGCGCTTGCCTATTGCCAAGGCGTCCGCAAGCTCATCAAACAGGACTTCAGCGGGTTCAACAAGAACGTCCAGGTCCGCCGAGCCGAGATCGAGGACGCGCTGGATAATTGCAGCCATATTCAGCTCGTGATTGCGCATACCGGTTCCGGCATCAGTAAGCACGCAAAGAAGGCAATAGACGACCTTCTTGGCGATGAAGACCACGGAGAGGAGCGGCTGGAACCTTCGGCCATCGACTACGATGCCAATCGAGTCGTCGCCGATTTACGCGCAGCGAAGGCGTATGCACAAGTCAATACCGACCTCTGGATTCAGAAGTGCTCAACCGTGGAAGAGCCGAAAGTCACCTACTTCGGCCTCGTGCAACTACAAGATCTGATAAGCCTTCATGAGGCGTATGGGCCAGCACTGTACGAGAGAAATATTCGAACCTTCCTCGGTCACAAAACCGAGGTCAACACCGCGATCCAGAAGACTTTGGCAGTGAAGCCGCAAGAGTTCATGTACCTGAATAATGGGGTCACTGCGCTCTGTCTGGAAATACGCCCCAAGGGTACAAAGCCCGCAAAAGGTGGCCGAAAGCTGTTAAAGCTTAGAGGCTTTTCGGTCATCAATGGCGCGCAGACGATTGCGTCCTCGGCGAAGTTTCTTGCTGATAACAAGAGTAGCGACATCAGTACGGCTCGGGTATCGCTGACCCTGATCAAGGCGGATTCTGACGGCGAATTTGGCAAGTCCGTCACTCGCGCCAGAAATCATCAAAATCCAGTCTTGCTCGCCAACTTCGCTGCTCTGGATGATGAGCAAGAGCGGTTGAGGCGCGATCTCGCCTACCTTGACATTCACTACGCCTACAAGGCTGACGCTGCTGACGGGATCAACGACCCTAATAGAATCCGCATCGACGAGGCCGCTCAAGCCCTCGCCATGCTGCAACCCGATCCACGTTTTGTGGTTTGGCTCAAGAAGGAACCGGCGCAGCTGCTGGCTACGACTTCCGCACAATACAAAGCGCTGTTCGCGCCGACCGTTACCGCCTTTCAACTGGCGAACGCGGTCCGCCTGAATCGCTATATCCAGAATCGAATAGCGACCGAGGCGAAAGGCGCATCGGGACAGGAACGGCTTGCCTACAAGCATGGCGGTTATGTCTTGGCATGGGTCATGGTCAAGCGGGCCGTCGATGCAATCAGGAGCGCGAAATTGCTGGACACGGCCAAGATCGAGGCTGGGTTAAGCGGACCATTCGATCAGTTGCGCCAGACTTTATGGGACGCAACGCACAATGCCACACTCCTTTGGCCGGGACCGCCACCCGGCTATGCGATGGGGCCGTTGGCGCTTTTCCGTAACCAGACTCATGTCGTGCCACTGCTGCAAGATGTCCTGATTGCGCACTACGGACTCAGTGTCGATCCGGTGTTGGAGCACAAGAAAAAGCTGTACAAGACGGGACAGCCATACCCGGTGGACCTCTTTGAATATTTGGTCTCGAAGGCCCCGCAGATTGGAAATCTCACATGACGAAGAAACAGAAGCTCGAACTTACCTGGATTGGCAAGGAGAACCGGCCGAAGCTGGAGCCGCGCATCCTGCTGGAAGAGCCGGCGAAGTCGTACCACGCCAAACACCGTGTTGCTAGCGCCGACTTATTCGACAACCGGCTGATATTCGGCGACAACCTGCTGGCGTTGAAGGCGCTGGAGGGGGAGTTTTCCGGCAAGGTGAAGTGCGTGTTCATCGACCCGCCCTACAACACCGGCAGCGCCTTCACCCATTACGACGACGGCGTGGAGCATTCCATCTGGCTGTCGTTGATGCGCGACCGGTTGGAGATCATCCGGCGGCTGTTGTCGGATGATGGCTCGCTGTGGATCACCATCGACGACAACGAGGCGCACTACCTCAAGGTGTTGTGTGATGAAGTGTTTGGGCGGGCGAATTTTGCTGCAAATTGTTTGTGGCAAAAGGTGTATAGCGAGCGAATGGATGCCCGTGGATTTAGCGTCTCGCATGATCATGTAATGGTCTATCGGAAGACCGATAAGTTCCAGCCACGACAACTACCGAAGGACCAGAATGCGGCGCAATTTGGATTCTTTGATGCGGCTGCAAATAAGTACTACCGCAGGCGGTCTCTACGGAAGGAGGGTTCCGAATCTCTCAGGCAGGATAGGCCGTCAATGTGGTATCCGATTGAGGTACCGGATGGCACGGAGGTATGGCCAATCAAGCCCGACGGAACCGAAGGCCGCTGGCGTTGGAAAAAGGAAAATGTTCCTCAGAATTACGACCAGTTGGAGTTTGTCGGAAAGGATGGACGCTGGGAAATCTACGTGAAGCAGTACTTGGAGGAAAGCCCGACACGCCCTCCCGCAACCTTTTGGCCGAGCGAAGAAGTTGGCCACAATCACGAAGCCAAATTGGAAGTGCGTGCCTTCAATTCAGAAAACGTCTTTGACACTCCGAAGCCTGAGCGCCTAATCCAGCGCGTCCTCGAAATAGCCACCAACCCCGGCAACCTCGTCCTCGATTCCTTCGCCGGATCCGGCACCACCGGCGCGGTCGCTCACAAGATGGGCCGGCGCTGGATCATGGTGGAACTGGGTGAGCATTGCCACACCCACATCATTCCGCGCCTGAAGAAGGTCATCGACGGCGAAGACACCGGTGGCATCACCGAAGCCGTGTCGTGGCGCGGCGGCGGCGGCTTCCGCTACTACCGCCTGGCCCCCTCGCTGCTGGAAAAGGACAAGTGGGGCAACTGGATTATCAACCACGACTATAACGCCGCCATGCTGGCCGAGGCGCTGTGCAAACTGGAGGGCTTCACCTACGCGCCGTCGGATGCGGTGTATTGGCAGCACGGCCATTCCACCGAGCGGGATTTCGTCTATGTCACCACGGCTAGCCTGACCCATGAGCAGTTGCAGCAGCTCTCCGACGAGGTGGGGCCGGATCGGTCGCTGCTGGTGCTGTGCACCGCCTTCCGCGCCAAAGCAGATGCCTACCCCAATCTGACGGTGAAGAAGATTCCCAAGCAAGTGCTGTCGCGCTGCGAATGGGGGCATGACGATTACTCCTTGCAGGTGGAGAACCTACCCAAGGAGCCGCCCAAGCCAGGCCAGCAGGGCCTCTTTGACGGGGAGGGCGCGCAATGAACCGCCATGTGAATGCCATTGCCGGCCGTCTGAGTCTGCGTCACCCGCAACGCCGCTCGCTGGAAATTCTCGACCGCATCACGGAGGTTGCCCCGCCCGGCAAGGGGGCCGATGTCGCGGCCCAGCTTGCGGCGATTCGCAGCGAGTTCCCGTCAGTCACGGATTTCGAGCGCGATTTTCCCTCGCTGTGCTTCGCGCTTGCCACGGGCGTGGGCAAGACGCGGCTGATGGGGGCGTTCATCAGCTACTTGCACCTGGCGCACGGCATCGACAATTTTTTCGTGCTGGCGCCGAACCTGACCATCTACAACAAGCTGATCGCCGACTTCAGCGACCGCAATCATCCCAAGTACGTGTTCCGCGGCATCGCGGAATTCGCCATCGATGCACCTTCGATCATCACCGGCGACAACTACGACCAGCACGACCCGCGCAGCGGCACGCTGTTCGGCGGGGTGCGGATCAACATCTTCAACATTTCCAAGATCAATTCCGAAGTGCGCGGGGGCAAGTCGCCGCGCATCAAGCGGCTGTCGGAATACATCGGCGAGAGCTACTTCGACTATCTGGCCGGCTTGCCTGACCTGGTGATGCTGATGGATGAGTCGCATCGCTACCGCGCCAGTGCCGGTATTCGCGCGATCAACGAACTGAAGCCGATCCTCGGGCTGGAACTGACCGCCACGCCCTTCGTGGAGACTGCGCGCGGCGCGGTGGCCTTCAAGAATGTGATCGTCGACTACCCGCTGGGGCAGGCGATGAAGGACGGCTTTGTCAAGGAACCGGCGGTGGTGACGCGCAAGAACTTCAATCCGGCCGGCATGTCGGCGGAAGAGATCGAGCGCCTGAAGCTGGAGGACGGCGTGCGCTTGCACGAGAGCGTGAAGGTGGAACTGGAGACTTACGCCCGTGAGAGCGACCAGCCCATCGTCAAACCTTTCCTGCTGGTGATCGCCCGCGATACCACCCATGCCGGGCAACTTTCCGAGTTGATCAAGTCCGACAATTTCTTCGAGGGACGCTACCGCGACAAGGTCATCCAGGTGGATTCGAGCAAGACTGGCGCGGAAGAAGAGGAGATGATCACGCGCCTGCTCAAGGTGGAGCACACCGACGAGCCGACGGAGATCGTGATTCACGTCAACATGCTCAAGGAAGGCTGGGACGTGACCAACCTCTACACCATCGTCCCGTTGCGGGCCGCCAATGCCCGCGTCCTCATCGAGCAGTCCATAGGGCGCGGCCTGCGCCTGCCCTATAGCAAGCGCACGGGCGTGACGGCCGTGGACCGGCTGAACATCGTTGCCCATGACAAGTTTCAGGAGATCATCGCCGAGGCGAACCGGCCGGAGTCTGCAATCCATTTGCAGACCCTGGTGCTGGATGGCGATGCGCTCGGGCAGAAAACCACCACGGTGGTGTCGCAATCGCAACTCGCCACCAAGCTGGGCTTGACGCCTGCCCACGCGACCAGCAGCACGACGGTGGCCGGGCAGGATCAGGAGCCAGTGTTCACCAAGCCGGAAGAGCAGAAAGTCGCGCAGATCACCTTTGATGTCATCCGCAAACTGGAAAACCAGCCGCAGACCCTGCCCACCATCGAGTACCTGAAGAAACCCGAAATCCAGGCAGCCATCGTCAAGGCGGTTGAGGAGCAGCATCAGCCGGCGCAGTTCGAACTCGAAGGAATAGATGGCAAATTCGGGGAGAAGGCGGACATCGCTGCCGTGGTGGCGCAGACGGTCGAACTGGTGACCCAGCAGACCATCGACATTCCGCGCATTCTGGTAGTACCCAAGGGCGAAGTGAAATCGGGTTTCAAGCCATTCACGCTCGACTTGTCTGCGCTGAAATATCCGGCGGTATCTGACGAGCTTTGGATTCAGCACCTGCGCACCAATCAACTTGAAGTGGTGTCGGTAGGGCGCGGCGGCATAGAAGAAGCGCGGCTGGAGGACTATGTGGTCAGCGGCCTGGTCGATTTCGACGATGTTTCCTACGATGAACACGCCGACCTGCTCTATGACCTGGCTGCCCAGACGGTGCAGCATTTCAAGGGCTACCTCTCCGAAGAGGACACCCGCAAGGTGCTGCGCTGTTACCAGCGTGACATCGCACGCTTCATCCACGCCCAGATGCAGGCGCATTACTGGGTGGATATTGCCGGCTACGAGGTGAAAGTCAGCAAAGGCTTTACCGAACTGAAGCAGAGCGCCTACACCTATTCAGTGCAGGAACCGCCTGCCAACTATCGGGTGGAGCCGGCGGACAAGAGCAATATGGCCAAGTACCTGTTCGGCGGCTTCCAGAAATGCCTGTATCCGGTGCAGAAGTTCGATTCGGATTCGGAGCGCAAGCTGGCGGTGATTCTGGAGCGGGAGGCCAGCAAGTGGTTCAAGCCGGCCAAGGGCCAGTTCCAGATTTATTACCAGAATGGCGCGGATCATCTGGAATACCAGCCGGACTTCGTTGCCGAAACGGCGGCAACGATCTACATGCTGGAGCCGAAGAAGCGCACCGAGCTTGAAGACCCGATTGTCATCGCCAAGAAGGAAGCCGCCATCAAATGGTGCGCGAACGCCTCGGATCATGCGGCGAGTTATGGCGGCAAGCCGTGGCGATACGTGTTGATTCCGCATGATGAGATAGTGGAAAACATGACGCTAGACGGGCTGGCAATTCGGTTTGGTTGTTGAGGGCAAAAGTCGGCGCTGGCGGGACGGGGTGACTGTCGATTCACTGAGAGTCTGCTTTGCATTTGCATAGTGACCTGAATCGGCTTCAGTAACCAACGTACGTCTAGGCCAAGGTCGCGATCAGCTAGGAATCATAAGGATCGTCAGTCTGACCTCACCATGACTGCAGTTCCGGTGTAGGTGACACGCGAAATCCTCCACTGCGATCCGGACTGGTCGTAGCCTGCGTACGCCTTCCTGATTCCGACAACGGCATTGGCCCCCTTGGTCTGCGCAGCCTTGGCCAGCCTCAGCAAGGCATCCCGTTCCGCCAGCCGGTAATCCCGATCCGAAGCGACTTCCACGTCTGATAAGGACTCGACATAGCCGATGGTCTTGATGATTTCGACACCAGGTACTGTATCCGTGGTGGCCAGCAGGATGGTTTCCTGAAGTGCATCGAGTTCTCGATTGATCCGATTCAGCGCGGGCGATTCGGAGGGCTTGTTTTTCCGGTGCCAAAGAATAGCGATGAATGTTGCGGCAAGGATCGCCACAATGGGCGCCATGCCGATGAAGCTGCTTGAGTGCGATGCGGCGGTCATGATTGTTGGTCTGCTCCTGAGTTGTCCAGACCAGCATTACACAGAACCTGAAAACTGCAAGCCGGCGTGTTGAGATCGGGAGCCTGATGCCCGTTGCCGAATTGGCAGACCCGAAAAGCGTCCTGAAAGGGCGCATTTCAAATTTCAGAACCCTTGATCCGTCCGTAGAGTCCGGTAATGGCTACCGGATTGCAGCGATTGCAGAGCTACCGTCTTCCGTTGATTCTCTGGCTGATGGCTGCTTGCCTGTATGTCGGTCGTGGATACTTGCTTACCGTGAATCTCACGGACAGTCTTCCTGGGCATGTGTTTCTGATCGAGAAAGACCGGACTCCGGCGCTTGGTGATCTGGTGGCCTTCCGCTGGGAGAGAGACTGGCCCTATCCACGGGGAAGCATCTTCGTAAAATTCCTGCGGGGCGGGCCAGGTTCACGTGTCGAGGTCAGCGAACGAAACTATTACTTGGATGGGCAATTCGTCGGCTCCGCGAAAGAGCGGGCCCGGTCCGGTGAGTTGCTCGAAAAGGGGCCGACGGGGCTCTTGCCGCTGGGGCGTTATTACGTCGCTGCCGATCACCCCGACAGCCTTGATTCTCGCTATCGCCTGACCGGATGGATTCGCCATGACCAGATCATCGGCAGGGCACGTCGGCTATGGTGAGATGGGTTGCATAGTAATTGGGCGATACGACTCAACCGTGCTGAAGTTTCTCAGACAGCTCGCGGGAAGCGTTGAGGAAACTCCCATCCAGATCTCGGTACCACAAGCTTCTGTTCATGTGGCCGGCGAGGAGGAGATTCCTCGCTACCCGCCATTCATGAAAGGGCTGCCAGTTTGCCATCCCGGCAAGCTGCTTGAATCCCAATGCGAACTGGTCGATCAGATTCGCCGTTCCGGTGCGGGCACCAAAGGTGAATTCGAAAGGTACTACCTCGAGCCGCTCCGGCGGTTCGCCGCCTATGTGCATCTCCTGCCTGCCAGCGAGGCGCATCATCATCGCGGGGCTGGCGGCCTGTTCCGTCATGCGGCGGAAGTGGCGCTTTGGTCACTGCAAGCGGGAGAGCGGGTATTGCTGCCTGGCGGTCAGACGCCGCTGCGACGCAGGGAGATCGAACCGCGCTGGCAACTGGCGCTATTTTTGGCGGGGCTGTGTCACGACGCAGGCAAGCCGATTTCGGACCTCGTTGTGACGAGCAGGGATGGAGCGTCTACGTGGAATCCGTTTGTCGAAGATCTTCATGCGTGGGCGATGCATAACCAGGTGGATCGCTATTTCTTGCACTGGCGGGCGAATCGTGGCAAGAACCACACGGTGATGTCGATCCTGGTGGCAAGACGCATCATCGGCGAAGAGGGGCTGGCCTGGATTGCCGAAGGTGACCGCGACCTTGTGCTGTGGATGTTCGAGGTGATCAATGGCCAGAAGGCACCAGAAAACATGCTCTACGATCTGGTTGTCCGCTCGGACCAGATCAGCGTCACCCGAGACCACAGCAGCGTGCACAAGGATCTTGCGGGATACGATCTGGGTATTCCCGTGGAACGCATCCTTGTCGATGTCATGCGGCGGCTGTTGCGTGAGGGCCGGTGGACGGTGAATGCGCCGGGCTCGCGGCTCTGGTTGATGGAAGGGTATTTGTATCTCGTCTGGCCGGCCGCTGGCGAGGAAATCGTTGCGGCCATCAATCAGGAGAAGATGCCTGGCTTGCCGCGGACTCCCAGCAGCATTCTCGACCTGATGGTCGAACGAAACCTGGTGTCGCCGCGCGGCATGGACGATAAGGAGGATCGCATCTGGTCCATTGCGCCGGCGATGCTTGCGGAGAAGATCCCAAACATCCGCCTGTCAGCGATCCGGCTGCGAGACCCTGCAGTGATTCTCGATTCACCGATTCCCTCGGTCAGCGGAGTACTGGTCGATCGGGACGAGTCTGTAGCCAAGGATGGAGATTGGAAACCCGAGATCGTTGCCCAAGTCATTCCGCCGTCAGCCGATGACCTCAAGCCGGAGGTTGTCGAAAAAAGTTTGGATAAAGAAACCCGGAAGCCAGATGATGGGGGCCTGGATAGTCGTGTCGCCGACGCATTCAAAGTCTTGGCGGATGCCATTCAAGGCAGGAACGGGGAAGGCGGCAAGTTGGCCTGTGTCGACCCGGAGGGAGTGCTTTGCTTGCGTTGGCCAGATGCTTTCAAGGGGCTCGGCCTGGACAACAAGACCATTCTGGACGAGCTTTCCCGGCAAGAGTGGTTGCTCGTCGATCCCATGTCCCCGTTCCGGAAGGTATCTGAAATCAATACGGGATCGGGTGCGCCCTGGAAGGTGATTCGGCTGCAACCTTCTGCGGTAAGTCTGCTGGGAATCGACCTTGGGCGGATCGTTGCCAGGAAAGTCCCGGTCGAAGATGCAAGCAGTTCAACTTCCGCCATGCAGAGCGCTATCGCAGCCACTGATGAAAAACAGGCGCGTGTCGAGAGACGCCACGCCCGTCAGGTGGCGCTGATCGCCAGGATCGTGAAGGCGCTGCGTGACAGCGTGAATGCGGGAACCCTCAATGCCGTGGAGGAAGATGGCTGCCTCTGGATCAAGGTCCGGGATGCCGAATTGCTGTTGAAGACTGAATTCAAGCTGACACAGGGGCAGGCACTGGCACTGGGCGATGTGGTCAGGGATGAGTTCGCCAGCGTTGATCGGGATCGGTTGATGTACTTCCGGATACGCGCGCGAGCGTAGGACTTCGTGGTGCCCCGCCTGTCCCGAAAAGTCGGCGCTGGCGGGACGGTGCGCAAGTAAGTTCCATCCAGTCTGATGCTGCTTATCCGACATGTCGGAGCACCATTTGCCAGGTGCATCGGCCGAAATACGCCCCAAAAAGACGTATTTCAAATTCATGATGCCTGTCGTCGAAGCCAGAATCGACGCCCATGTCGGTTCTTGTTTGGCTCTCCTTCCTGCTGGTTCTCTGGCTGCCGTCGGCAGTATTTGCCATCGATCTCGGATCGGTCGGACCGACCTATGAAATCGGCGAACCCGACCTGATCGAAGTGATTCAGTCCCGGTTGCAACAGATGGCGAAATCCGGGGATCTGGCGCGCAAGCAGGTGGAGTATAGCGACCGAGTTGTCCGGGGAATTGAATCGCCGAAAACGATCTCCGGCATCAAGGCGACGCAAACCCCCAGAAGCTTCCATGTCCATCCCGCGATGGTTCTGGCCGGCGATATTCGCAATGCCGAAGGCCACCTCCTGTTTTCCAAGGGGACACAGATCAATCCGCTGGACCATGTTGCTTTGACGCGAAAGCTGGTGTTTTTCGATGGGCGGGATAAGCAACAGGTCGCATTTGCCCTGCGATCGATGGGCGAGTCCGGTAAGGGGGCCAAACCCATTCTCGTTGGCGGGCAACCCCTGAAGCTCATGCGCAGCTGGAAGCGCCCGGTCTATTTCGACCAGGGCGGTACGTTGGTCAGGCGGCTGGGTATCCAGCAGGTTCCGGCCATCGTCAGTCAGGACGGCAAGAGGTTACGTATCGATGAAATCCGTCCGTAAGATTTTTTTGGCGATGCTGGTGCTTGCATCTTCCTCGGCATGGGCAACGGCCACCTGCACAGGTCGTTTTGCCAATCCCATCACCGACATCTGCTGGAGCTGCATGATGCCCTTGCGCTTCGGTGGCATGGAACTGTTGTCGCTCGATCAGGAAGATACCCCGAACCCGGGCGGTTCCCCGGTCTGCTTTTGTCCATCCCAATTGCGTGCCGGTTTCAAAGTGAGCTTCTGGGAGCCAGTGCGGCGGGTGGATGTTGTTCGCCGTCCGTTTTGCATGACCAGCCTGGGCGGCATCGAACTCAATCCCGGATTCGATGCGCCGCGGGGATCGCGCTTCAGTCAGGACAGCACCTCGACGTCATCCTTCTATCAGGTCCATTGGTACGTCGATCCGGTCATTTTCTGGTTGGAGGCGATCTTCGACAACGCCTGCCTGGAGCAAAGCTCCTTCGACGTGGCGTACCTCACCGAACTGGACCCGATGTGGAACGACGATGAACTGACTTTCATCTTCAATCCGGATGTGGCGTTGTTCGGCAGTCTTCCTGCGCGGGCGGCGTGTGCGGCCGACTGCGTGGCCGCAACCACCGGGTTTCCGTCAAATACCTTGTTCTGGTGCGCAGGCTGTCAGGGCAGCCTGTATCCCCTCAATGGCAACGTTCAGGCCCATATCGGCGGCGTGCAGGCCTCCAGTCTCGAAATGATTCGGCTGATTGCCAAGATGCACCGCGAAGGTTTGATGTGGGCCGCATCGGGGGAAGACGGTCTGTGCGGGTACTACCCGCAGCCGATCATGGACAAGACCAATTACAAATACCAGATGCTGTACCCGATTCCGCAGACCGAAAAAATCGCCGGAAAGTGCTGTCAGCCATTGGGTCGCTCGACGATCTTGTGGGGTGCCGGCAAGGAGTATCCCTTCGAGGGTGAGGACTTCGCCTACATGGTGTTCCGCAAGCGGAACTGCTGCCAGGGAGCGTTCTGAGCGATGCGTCGTTATTCAGTACCGATTCTGATTGCAGTCTGGTGGAGTCTGGCCACTGCGGTATGGGCGCAAGCCGCGCTGCCTACCGATTTCGATGTGTATCAGGCGCAACAGCGAATGCAGGCAGTCCTTGGCGGGGATGAGGGCAAGAAAGCGACGTCTCCCGCAGCGCCTGTGGTTCCCCGTGTGGAGAACCTGCCCAAGCCAGAAACCCGGAATACGGATGTGGGCCAGATCGCCGAATCTTTCCGTTCCTTGCCGATATCCAGGCCAACGGCATCGACAGAGAGAACGGAATTGATGGTGTTCGTCTCCTTCTCGATGCCAAAGGGGTCGCTGGAACGCATCGTCGCCGAGTCGGAACGAACGGGCGCCGTCCTTGTGCTGCGCGGACTGAAGGGCAACTCGCTGACCAGGATGGGCGAGGAGATTGCCCAACTGGTCGGAAAACGGAACGTGACGGCAATCGTCCATCCGCCCGCATTTACCCAGTTCAAGATCACGCAAGTGCCTGCGCTGGTGTTGGCCCAGTCGTCGCAAGCGAATCGAATCGGCACCGATGGTTGCGCATCGCCATCGAGTTTCGTGAAGGTCGATGGTGATGTGAGTCAGGGCTATGCGCTCGATCTGATCGAACGACAGGCCCCCTCTTGGACAGAGCAGGCAAGGCGCTTCGCCGCAAGACTGGAAGGTCGCTGACGGTGAAAGCAATCGGCCTTCTTTTGGGATTGCTGGTTCTGTCGATCGGGCCGGTTGCTGCGCAAGGCTACGATGCGACGACGGCATTCAGTGATGGGCGATCGCTCGGGTCCGGAGTGATCGGAGGAGCACAGCAGGGTATTGGCACGGCGAATGCTGCGACCATCGTTCCCGGCTATGGACAATCCGCCAGCCAGACCGGATTTTTTCAGGGAGGACAGGGGCAACTTTCTGGTCCCGGTGTTGCCAAGGTGATGGACTGTTCAACCCAGACACCGGATGCGGATACGTATCGGCGGCAGGAATGCGATGTGGTGAATTTCGTGGCCGACAACCCCAGTGTGCGGCCGGACTTTTCGATTGACCGTACCACCGATCCGCTGATCACTCGTAATAACGCGATAGCCGCCAACCCGGCGATTCAGCTCGGCGGCTTCAATATCGGTGCGGCGACAGAGCAGTGTCGCGTTGTTACCGAAACGACGCCGGCGGTGTTCTCGAAGGAGATCTGTACCGAGTACCGCGCCGTCACCAGCAACTACTGTTCGACCGCGCGCCAGATCAGTGTCGATCAGCATCACCTGTATCAATGCATCGAGCAGATGCAGACCCTGAGCAACGCCAGTTGCTATATCGGTCAGCAGGTCGCGGTGAGTACGAGCTACAACTACCAGTGCAACCAGACCGTTCAGGGATACGAGACATTAAGCTGTCGTCGAGGTGTTTCCGCGACGGTGGGCTTTGGTCAGTGCACGCCAGGAGCCTGGTTGGGCAGAACGGCGTTCATGGATTGCAGTTGGTGCGTCGATCCCTACATGGC
>Ga0268298_10000379_pt1 | contig 57287 bp, 57 predicted proteins | sample WWTPWeurt_MetaG_FD_194462 | JGI IMG/M metagenome (GOLD analysis project Ga0268298, IMG submission 194462) | Activated sludge microbial communities from WWTP in Nijmegen, Gelderland, Netherland - WWTP Weurt | ecosystem: Engineered > WWTP > Aerobic digester > Activated sludge | place... | reverse complement strand
CGATCATTTCTTTGGCCTCGTTATGACGAGAGTGATGCGCATATCATAGATTTCTCTTTGCGCCAGTGGCTTTCTAAACTCAAATACGCCTACCCTTGCCGGAATCTGCTTTCCGTATTCAACTGCATGAAGAAAATTGATGGCGTCTTTCAAGGAAACACCGGCGAACGTCATCTCTACAATGATCTGTTCTTCTGTTCTTGTAGGATTTTCCTTGCGGCTTCGGATATTCTGCGGAGTAAATTTCATGCTCTCGAGCAATTGAGTTGTCTTTGCGAGGAATTCGTTTTCATCCGGGAGAGGTCCGCCCGCAGGCATGCCCTTGATATCCGCTACAAGGCGACTCATTCTGGTCACGTCATCGCGAGCTTCGCCCACTGACTGCCGGATCGTATCTCTCTGTTCCTTTACTTTCAATCCAATGAAGCCCAACAACAGGAGAAGAAGGGTTCCACCGAATGCAACAATGAGGAGTCTTTCGCGAGGATTGAGTTTTTCAAGCATCAGCGACACCCTCCACTCGAACCACCGGCCTGCTCCTTGACTTGAAGCCTGACTGCGATCCTGACTTTCTGGTTGGGCATGAGATTGCCTGGTTGTACATCGATTCGGGTGAATGAATTGCTTGCGGCCAGCGCATCCTTTACTTTTGAAACGTCCCCGAAGTTGCCTACTTCCGCTTCAAAATCCACTTTGCCTTCCTGGAAACGAAAACTCTTCAAAGAAAAGGGAGCTTCCGTGGGGCCAGGTGTGCGATTCGTAAGTTCTCGCAATACATCGAGCACGCGAGCGCTTCCGGTCTGGTTTTTTCTATACTGAAGACGTTCTTTGCAGAGTTTCTCTGCTGCCTCCAGATAATCGCCGGCGCTCTTAACGTCAGGCGGCAAATCGCGCGCAATCAGTTCAAGCTGATCTCTGTACTGACGAATCTGCCTGCGATCCAGAACAATACCTGAAAGAAAAGAAGCAAGCAGTACGATGAGCCCAATCGATGCGAAAAGGATGGGTGTGGACATTGCTTTGAGCGTGAAGTCTCTTCTTCTAAGCAATGTCCCAAAAGGAGTCGCGAGGAAATCAAATCGACTGGCCTGCTTTTCCTTGTGATGCTCCAGCGTTCCAATCGCAGTCATGAACCTGGAAATTTCCTTCTGCGAAGGCGAAAGCTGAACCGGATAATTTCGAACAGGCGAATCCAGCCTGGTGGATAGGAACTCGGCAGTCCCTCGCATCAAAGATCCACCGCCCGATAAATACCAGACTACCGGATCTTCCTGGGCCGGCAGGGAAAGGACGGATCGCTCCACCTCTTGCACCAGATCGTCCAGGACTTCGCGGATTTTTTTGTGAAGCTTCGTCAGCGTCTTTTTATCTATCCTGTGTCTTCTGTAATAGGACTCGCTTCTTTCTGTTTTTTCTGTGTCTTCTGCCAGATCAATATCCAGTTCAATCTTTTTGTCTTCCGCAGTGGAAATATCCAGACCCAGTGTTTCAGCGACCACATCCGTTATGTGAACTCCACCCACCGCAATTCTGCGTGTGAAGACAAGAGTCCCATTCTTTACAAAGTTTACGATTGTATAGCTGCCGCCTATGTCGATCTGCCCCACCATTTTGTCCTGCGACACTTCCGCCGGGATAAGGGTGGAAGCACCGGCCAGGCCCACGCAGTCTACAGAGAGCATTTGCACCGAGGCTGTCCCGCGAAGGATAGGCAGAACCGTGCGTTGCAAGTCCTTGTGTTGCGCAGTGAAAGTAATAACGTTTGAACTTTCTTCGCCTATCGCCCACGGTTGCCCGATCACTTCGGCGTTTTCGAGCGAAACGGGGAGAAGAGGTTCTACCTCAAAAGGCATGACTTCATCTATTTGTTTGGCTGTTACCACTGGAACGCGAATGTCGCGCACATAGACGCGGTCCATGGGCAAGTTCAACAGGAAAGATTCTTCTTCTGGAAAAAAAGACTGAACGAAACGAACGAGGTTGTATTCGTACTCTTCTGCCTGATTGTCTCCGTCCGTTCTCAAGGACACAATGGGCAGAGTCTCAAGGCGCAGAATTCTCCGTCCCCCGAGAGGGCTCGATTCGACCAGGGCACCCTTGATATGGGTGCTCCCATAGTCCACGACGAGTTCTTTTCGCGCCAGAATCGACATTCAGTCTTCCGAGTAGTAGATCACCTTGTTGTTGTTCTTATCGTAGAGAGCGGTCACACGGCGTATGACTGCCCCTTTCGCATTATCGGAACTCGATGAGCCGGAAGTGATTGTCCCGACCCCAACAATTCGGTAGATTTCACCTTCGGTTTTCAGCAATCCTGCCAGTTTTCCAGCGTTTCCGGCCAATTCATCAAATAGAGTGATGTCTGCGGGAGTCTTTCTCTGGAATTCGGGCAGGTTTCGCAAATCGCCCAGTTCCTTGATGTATCCGCCTTTCTGTCGTCTGTACTTGAAGAGAGCAAGGACCGCTTCCCGGCTCATCGATTCAGAAAGAGCCATCAGAGTGTGATACCTCGCGGCATTCACATTGATTTTATCTTCCATACGATCGCCCAGGGGGACATAAGCAGTGAGGTCATTGGCCGCGACCCAGTCATCCATTGTGATGAGGTTCTTTTCGTCTTCTGTCTGGAAGGAGAGTTCCTTTTGCGTCTTCTCCCAGTTAGCCGGTGCGCGGGATGCGAAGATCATGTCAGAAGTGAACCCTTTGATGAGAGTGATTTCTCCCAGAGAGAACATTCTAAAGTTTTTACACTTTCGCGGCGGCTTTAGAGAAGCGTAGTACGAATTTTCGCCGCCATTTCCCGTAGGAGAGTCGTCTTCGTCTATCCAGTCGATGAGTGAATCCACGTTCTCCTGCGAGATATCGTACTGAGGAAAAAATCTTTTGAATACCGCGCGGTACTGTTCGTTTGGCTTGTCGTCAAAGCTGTGCACAAGGTTGTTTAGATTGAGCCTTCCGTCTTCAGGCAGGAGCCTGTAGGAAACAAAACAACCCGGCTTGCAGTCTGCCGAGACAGAAATATCCGGTGGCTTAAGAGCCAGTCCTGATGTATATAGATATTCCTCTGGAGCCGCGCGCAAAGCGGCGAGGCCGGCCTGGAATCCAGCCAGAGCAAGCTGCCTTGCGCGAAAGCCATCTGCTGCCACCTTCACAGATGCGAATTGAATTTGAGCGTCCGAGAAAAATTTCGCAGCGATTGTGTTTGCAGCCGCGCCCAGGGCAAACGTAAATAGAATCGCCATTGCACCTCTGCGACTCTTGATTCCAGGGATTTTAAGCAGCCAATTGATCATATTAGTTTAGATATAAACCCGGGCTGGCCAGAGTTTCGAGAGTTCTTGCTTTTCCACCAATGCGAACTGTGAGCTGGATTTGAATCAACCTCGGAATGCGCCGGGATTGCTTTGTATTCCACTTATCCATCCACTCTCTTCCGTTCAATGAATACTTAAAGTGCAGTCCCGTTACATTCTCAAGCAGTGGATAGTGCAGACCGCCTTCTCCTGGTTTCTTGTCTACAGGCTCTTCTTCTCTTTTCATGAGGATGTATCTCTTTTCCCCTTGATCCGGCTGTACTGGCATTTCCTTGAGATAGAAGGAAACCTCTCTTACAATCGAACCACCCGTGCCGGAAACCGGATGAACCGCAGAGAACGTGATGCGATCCGATCTGGTATCCGGATCCGGTCTGGCAGCAAAAACAACTCTCTCTGCGTCTGGATGATAGTAAGTCTGGCTAATAGAAGCGCGCAGAATCTCCAGAGCAAGCATGGCATCCGCGAGCTCGCGGCTCCGCGGAGAAGCGGTGCTTGCAATGCGCGAAACGCTGAAGAATGTGCTGAACATCACTGTAAACAGAGTGGCCAGAAGCATGATCACAATGGAAAGCTCTATGAGGGTAAAACCATGCCTGGAGGTGCGCTTCATACTTTCTTGGGTGCTCCCTTAAAAGTCTCTACGCGATACTCACCGAACGTGCCCTGCCCCTTTGGATACTTGATTTTTATTATGATTCGCACGATGTCCACCAGGCCGCCAGTTTCCGATCCGGTGACCTGCTTTACAGTTCCTGAAACATTGTTCTGAGTGGAGGCAGGGAGCTGGTCTGTGACGCTGGTTCCCTTGAGTTCTCCTGCAGCCGCCACCTTCGCAAGGTCGATTCTCTCTTCTTTTATAGTAATTTCGTAGCCATAGCCTGCGTACAGTCCGCCCTCCTGCCCGAAGTTTCCTTCCATTGGCTTGTCTCCCGTTGGAGTGAGTGCGGGGTTGCTCATCAGCTGCGATAGTTTGGTCTGCGCAAGAGACACTGCAACCGCGAGGCGATCTGATTCCGTTTGCATGCGAAGAGCAGAACCCACGGTCATCATCACGATCATCATCATGCTTGCTGCAACCGCGATGGCCAGCCCCATCTCCACCAGGGTCATCCCTCGCCTGGATCTCATTGCCAGTCCTCTAGATTCTCTTTGTATGTAGAGTCTTCGCGCGCTGGTTCTTTTTCTCCTTTCGCGGCTTCCGCCTTACCATATCTCGAAAAAAGAACGGTGTATTTGATGTCAGCGCCTGGCCCCGGGCCAAGAAAAATCATGAGTTCATCAGAGGATCCATCCGGATACATTTTCACTACAAGCTTTCCGCGATCCTGTCTGTTCGAAGATCCCACCTGCACTGCGACGAGAGAGTTGGCAGCGGAAAGACTTCTCTCTTTGATCACTTCTTTTTCTTTGATTTCGTCCTGCTCTCGAACCTTGCGATAGGAGTGATATTTTTCTTCGTCCAGATCAAATGCTACGTAAATGATATCATTCGAACGAATGGCGGTGGAGCGAGAGAAGAGAAGAGCGTCACGCAACATGGTGGCTTCATCCTGCGTGGATTTGAAAACGGAAAATTGTCGATACAGCGATACCAGGACCGTCAGGATGATTCCCATGACGGCCATGACAACGCCCAGCTCAATCAGGGTAAGCCCCCGACGGAGCGAGAGGTTACTTCTTTTTGCCGCTAAGCCATTGCGGATACGAGTCTTCCCGCGTAAGCATGAAGTCTGCATCTTTTCCCTGCCCGCCTTCCTTCTTGTCGGCGCCACGGCTACAAATCTGTTGTTCCCCCGCATCGTCGCGGCAAAGGAAATACGGTTCATTCCACGGATCCAGGACATCCTTTTCGCTCAGTGGAGTCCAGTTTGGGTGCTCTGAATCCCTCTTTGTCAGCTTGATGAGGGTTTCGCCGTCTTGCATGGATCCGTATTCATCCTGGTATTTGTTCAATTCAAGGCGAAGAGTGGTGGCCTGCTGGTTTACCTTGAGCTTATTCGCACTGTCCTGAGCGCCTGCTCCGGCCGTTCTTAGACCGTAGGTTACCAGGCCAATGATGATCCCCAGAACCACAATGACGATAGAAAGTTCGATGAGGGTCATACCCCTGCGTTTTTTCAGACTGTTCAGATTCATATCTCCTCCGCACATCAGCATCAAACCTGTATCTGTGATGTCAAGTTATACATAGGAAGGAGAATCGCGGACATAATGACGATGATCATCAGGCCCAGAAGAACAATCATCAGTGGTTCTAGAAGCGAAGACATCTTCTGGATGGCTGCTTCCACGTCGTCCTCTAGAACGTCTGCGATTTTAGATACCATTTCAGGGATTCTGTCAGACGCTTCGCCTGCAGAAAGCATCCCCAGGATCATCATGGTCATAATCTGAGAATCGCGAAAGGCATCTGTGATTCGCGTACCTTCTTTGATCTTCTCAATGGCTGCCAGGATTTCCTGTTCGAAGACTGCGTTGTCTACAATCTTACCCACAACGATCAGCGCGTTGAGCAAAGGCACGCGACTCTGGAGCATTACACCCAGGTTGCGCGAAAATCTAGCAAGCATTACTTTCTGGATCAATGCTCCAAAAACTGGAACACGCAGCAGGAACCTTTCCCAGGTCATGCGACCGGTTACAGTTGATTTCCATCTGCGAAATAGGATGAAACCAACAATTCCCGAAACAATGGGAATTAAAATCTTAAACGAAGTGAATATATCTGATACACCCAGAACGAACCTGGTGATGAATGGCAGTTCTGCATTCATCTGAACAAACATTTGCTGGATCTGGGGCATCACAACTGCAAGCAGAAAGATCATGATACCGCCCAGGAAAAACATCATGATCACCGGATAAAACAAAGCTGCCGTTACTTTGTTCTTCATGGCCTGATTTGCTTCTTCCAGCTCAGCAAGGCGAAGAAGAGATTGTTCGTACGTTCCTGTCCTTTCTCCCACGGAAACCAGGTTATGATAGAGCGGCGGAAAAATGGCGGGGTGCTTTGCCATGGACTCGGAAAGTTTTCCGCCTTCGATTACATCTCCGCGAACCTCGATGAGTGCTTTTTTTAAATACTCATTTTCAGTTTGATCTACAATGTTCGCGAGCGACTTGTCTAGAGGAAGGCCTGCATCGAGCAGCGTACCTAACTGGCGCGCGAAGAATCCTACGTCTCTCCTGGGAACGCGATATAAAAGCTTTGCCAGGAATGGAAATAGTTCTCTGTCCTTCTTTTCTGTATCTTCTGTGAGGGCTTTGACGTAGAGCCCCTTCTGCTTGAGGATACGGCGTGCCTGAGCGTGATTGCCTGCATCGACAATTCCCTTCTCTTCTTTTCCTTTGCGATTGAATGCAGTGTATTTGTAAATGGGCATGATCAGGTCACGCGGAGAACTTCCTCGATGGTTGTGACTCCATCGAGTACCTTATTCTTGCCGTAAGTCTGGAGTGTTTGCATGCCCTTCTCGAGCGCAACCTTTTTCACTGCTTCTGAATCTCCGCCGCGAATTACAATTCTCTGCACGTCTTCGTCCATCAGCATCAATTCGTAAAGACCGGTTCTTCCGCGGTATCCTGTGCCCACGCAATTCTCGCAGCCCACATGTTTGTAGATTTTTCCTGCCTCCGCACCAGAAAGACCCAGGCTTGCCAGATCCCGTGCCGATGCGCGAAACGGTTCCTTGCAAGAAGGACAGAGCACGCGAGACAGTCTCTGTGCGAGCACTGCGCGAACGGTGGACGTGATGAGATACGGTTCGATTCCCATATCTACAAGACGAGTGACTGCGGAGGGAGCATCGTTTGTGTGAAGAGTGGACAATACAAGGTGACCTGTGAGCGCTGCCTGAATGGCGATCCGCGCTGTTTCCTGGTCGCGAATCTCACCCACCATGATGACGTCTGGATCCTGACGAAGCATGGCGCGAAGAGCTGTTGCGAATGTCAGGCCAATTTTCTCCTGCATTTGCATCTGCGAAATGCCTTCGATTTCGTATTCTACCGGGTCTTCCGCAGTCAGGATATTTCTCGATTCCTGATTCATTTCTTGAAGAAAGGCGTATAACGTTGTAGATTTACCGGAACCCGTGGGACCCGTCACCAGCACAATTCCGTTCGGTTCCTTCAGCAATCTCTGAGTGGTCTCGAGCATTGGTTTGGGAAGTCCCATGTTATCAAGAGTGAAACGTACGTCGCTCTTGTTGAGAAGACGCATCACCACTCTCTCTCCATGACGGGTCGGAATGGTAGAAACACGAATGTCCACGTCTTTGCCGGAGAGCTTGATTTTAATACGACCATCTTGCGGAAGACGATTTTCAGCAATGTTCAAATTTGCCATGATCTTGATACGAGACACGATTCCCGCATGAATCACTTTGGGCGGAGAGAGACGTTTGTGCAAAATCCCATCCACGCGGTAGCGCACTTCCACACTCTTTTCAAATGGCTCGATGTGAATGTCTGAAGCTCTCTCAGTCACGCCCTGAGTCAAAATCGCATTGACCATCCGAATGATCGGAGCTTCGTTTGCCAGGTCCAGGGTATCATCGCCCAGAGCGTCCATGTCCTGGAATTCATCTTCTGAGATTCCTTCCATGACTTCTTTAGCAGCGTTGGCCGCCTGATCGAACTGACCATGAATGATCTTCAGTACTTCTGCTTCGGGTGCCAGGACAAAAGACACTCGGAAGTCAGCCAGGATGTTTCTTAGATCGTCTGCAGGATGTAGATCGGCTGGATCACTCAGTGCAACTTTGATGCTCTTTCCTGTGCGAGAAACAGGAACCATTTTCGCTTTTTGAAGCAGGTTTACGGGTATCTTCTTGAATGCGTCGTCGAATTTGAACGTCAGGCGCGATTCATACTCGTAGCCAAATTGATTGGCCAGAGTTTTCAGGATTTGATCTTCATCCGCCAATCCCTTTTTCTGCAAGATCTGGCCAAGTTTCAGGGGAGATTTCTTCTGGATCTTCAGTACTTCCTGGAGGTCTTCTTTTGTGATGACCCCTTCCTGAAGCAGGATTTCTCCCAGCTGCTTTTTCATTCAGCCTCTATCTTGTCCAGGTCATCGTCTCGACCCAGAGGAACTTCCTTTTGAGGCCACAGGCGGATGTTGTTGTGGCGCTGGCGGTATGCGCGTGATTGCTCTTCGCGTTTGAAATCTGTCAATCGATCAGCTTCTGCTTTTTCAGCAAGAATGTGAGGAGTAATGAAGACCATCAGGTTGGTGCGTTTGTCTGAAATGGTGGTGCGGCGAAACAAAAATCCAAGTACAGGAATGTCTCCAAGAAGTGGAACCTTGGAAACTGCTTCTTGTTTTTCTGATCCTACGAGACCGCCGATTACGATCGTTTGCTTGTTTCCGACTGTGATGTATGTTTTCACATTACGCTTGTTAAACGTTGGATTGCCTGCAGATCTGCTTGCGCCTTCAATGTTGGTCACTTCGCTGAACAAATCAATCGAGATCATTCCTTCTGCATTCACATGGGGAGTGAACTTCAACTTGATCCCGGACGGTCTGTATTCGAATGAATTCACGGTTGCTTCTGAGCTGCCGCCGCCAGATGTTCTTTCCTGTGTGCGAACCGGGACGTCCTGGCCCACGTTGATTTCCGCTTCCTGGTTATCGAGAGTGAGAACCTGTGGAGCGGATAGAACGTTGAAGTTCTGGTTGTTCATATTTGCGTTGAATATGCCAAGGAGTTCTCCGCCTTTCTTCAAGAATCCAAGGCTAAATCCGGATAGAGTGTTGTTTCCTGTGATCTTTCCGGTGTCTGGATCCACCAGCTTTCCTTCCGCAGCCAGACCAGTGTTGAACTGGGAGTGACCGGAATTCGTGCCCTGGTATCTCCAATCGATTCCAAAGTCGTTTAGATCTGTAGAGCTTACCTCTGCGATGAGAACTTCTAGAAGAATTTGCTGACGGAACATGTCGAGCTGGCGAATGATCTGTTCAATCTCTCTCCACTCCGCGTCAGATGCAGTGACAATGATCGAATTCGATTCTTTGTGAGACACTGCGCGAATCTTCCCGGCAGGTTTGCCCGGAGTTTCAGGAACGGAAACGGGCACCGGAACTGGAACAGGAGGCTGTCCTGGTTGCGCTGGATTGGCTGGCTGAGCCGGTGTGGCAGCAGCCTGAGGATTGTCGAGCCTGGTGAGAGTCTGTGCGAGACTTTCTGCAGGCATATTCTTTACGCGATAGATGTGAACGGTATCTGTTTCTACGTTTGTTCCACCTGGAACGTCCAGTCGTGGAATCAGTTCGTTGGCCAGGGACAGGACACGTCTAACGTTAGGCGCGTAGCCTGTGATGATGATCGTGTTTGCTGCCTTGTAGGGAGCTACAACCGTATTTTTCCCGGCGAGGCTCTTCAGTACGTTTGCCAGATCGTTTATGTTCACAGAAGAAGGTACGCGAAGGATCTGCGAAGTCAGAGTGGTGTCTTGATCCGTGGGCCGGTTTGGATCCGGAATGGACGCAGAACTTGCCACATCCATGGGAACCACTTTTACGAGGTTTGGTTCTTCAAGGACAGTCAACCCGCGCAATTCCAGAACCTGCTTCATGAAGTCCAGCGCGCGATTCACCGGAATCGGGCTGTGCGAAAGGATCGTAATCTTGCCCTTGATGGTTTCGTCTACCAGTACGTTCTTTTTGGCGATCTGTGCCATGAGCTTTAAGAAGTCCGCGATTTCGATATCGCGATAGCTCACGCAGAAAGTATTCTTAGTAGGAGTGCAGGAATCTCGCGTAGATGTGGGAGGCGGAGTCTGGGGCGCAAGCGCGTGCGAAACCGCAAAAAGGGCTGCGAGACCCAGTATGCGTGCAATGGTGCGGCTCTTACATCCCTGTTTCATTGTAACTTCCGTGTCACTGGATCAGGATTTCGAAGGGAATCACTTTCCCTCCCCGCTCAACCTCGATTGTGATCCTGTTTGCACTCTGCAAACTCTGCCACATCTGAATCATGCGGTCCTGGTTCTCCAGGGGCTCTCCATTGAATCTTCGGATAATGTCACCGCTGCGTGCACCGAGTTCGTAAAGAAAGTTGCCCTGCGGGACAAAAAGTAACTTGAGCCCGAGCACCTTTCCGTCCCGGGTCACCGGCGCGAATTTATTCTGATAGATCATTTCCGGGTTCTTGGTGGATGCAAGAAGACGATCTCGCGTGATGTTGATCTTTGTGGCCCCCTGCGCGCTCGGTGCATTTCCAGCTTGAGGGGCCGCTGCTGCTTCTCCCGACTTTTCGCCTACGTAAATCCGCAGGTTGTTGCTTCCGCGCTCTACGACCACTGAATTGCCAAGGATTTGAATGATTTTGAATCCAGCCACTGCCTCACCCAGGCGATACGTTTCGATTTCTGGCTTTCCCACAATCTGAACCATCGCGCGCGCGAATTGAGGTGGACCGGAAAGAACACCCAGTAGAGTGATTTCGCCTTCGCCTGTTTCTGTCCCGGGACCTTTGGTGCCAGCATCGCCCGAATCTCGAATGAAGTTTCCAGTGATGACACCTTCGAAATCTTGCAAAGGCCGAACGACGTCTACTTCCACGGGACGCCTGTCAGATGAACTGGCGATTTGAACGGAGCCGCTGTCTGAAATGAAAAACGGAATGATGTTGGTCAGCAGGTATGCCAGTGAGAATCCGAGGAAAACGGCGGCTCCCAGTGTAACTAGAAATACGTTCTTCTGTAAGCGATGTACGATCTCCAGCATGCCTCTTTCATGTTACCGTGCCTCTGCAACCTGACCCGGTGGAACGACCTCCTTCCAGCCAAGTGCGACTAGAGGATTCAGCGCCAGCTCCTGCTTGCGAACTTCAAAATGTAAATGCGGTCCGGTTGCAGATCCGGTGCGCCCTACTTGCCCGATCACCTGACCCTGGCGCACAATGTCTCCTTGTTTGACCAGGTTCAGCTTGTTGTGACCATAGACGGTTACAAGTCCACCCACGTGGCGAACGAAGATAACGTTTCCGTACCCTTCCATTCTACCTGAGTAAATGACGATTCCGTCGCGCGCTGCGTGGAACTGCGTGCCCAGTTGCGCACCCAGATCGAGTCCTTTATGAAATTGAGGAAACCCGCCAAGAAAAGGATTGTAACGTCTTCCAAAATAGGAAGTGATCGGAGCCTGCACAGGCCAGGCGAACATCGAGCGGTAAAGTAGAGGAGGACCAGGAAGTCTCAAACTCATTCCAGTCTTAAGAGCACTCGCAGGTCCCAGTCCATTTATTTTCATGAGAACTGCGGGAGTGGTTCTGTACTTGCGTGCAATGAGGGAGAGATTGTCCCCTTTCTGAACGAGGTAGGTTGGCTGCACGGATGTTCCGGGCACTGGACCTGGCTTTTTCGCAGATCGGATCACGATTTCTTCGTCAATGTAAAGTGCACGCGTTTCTAGATCTGGATTCTGCTTGATGATGTCCTGTGGTTTGACGCCGAACTTCTTCGAAATGCTATAGATAGTATCTTTCGCTTTGACGCGATAGGTTTCGTCTTTATTGCCCAATTCGTGAAATGTAAATGAGCCTTCGTCTTCGCCTGGTCTTGTTTGAGCTTCATTGTTCATGAAGATTCGGTCCAGGCGCTTCTGGTCTGTGTCCATCCCGGAAGTTGCGTGTTCAAAGTAGCGTTTGATTTCTTGATCAATTTCGTCGGATTCCGCATGTTGCGGCACGAGAGCCGGCATAGGACGGGCTTCCTGACTGAAATCGGTTTCAGTTTCGGCATAGAGCGCTGTGGAGAGCACAAGCAGAAACACAGCCAGACGCATGATTGGATTATCGAGCCGGTATTGTCTGATCTTCACATGTTTCATCGTTTTACGCTCACCAGTTTATCGAGTCGGGCCCGCACCTCGGAGAGAGGATCGGCGTCCTTTTTCAAATCATCCCGCAAAATGAATACAATGGCGCGGCCAATGGCCTGCTCTGGCCGGTCAGAAACGATGTGTGCCTTGACCCGGATCCACTCTTCGCCGTTTTCTGCGACCAGGCGCAGGCGATCGTTCTTATGGAAAATGATCTCAGTCTTCGCATCAGAACTGTCCGAAAACTCAGGCTTTATGTCTACTATCGCAATGTAGGTGCGACCCTCGAATTCTCTGTTGAGCTGCCGGACTTTTTCCTTTGGAATCACAGCAGAGGTGCAAGCACTGATAAGGAGTAGAACAATCAGGACGGAACGATGCATAGTTGCCATACCATCGAAAGGTGATGAAATATGCAAGCACCCTTACCCTGACATCCGGGCCGGCCTCCGCTGTCGCTTCCGTGGAAGCTTCTGCACGTCGCGGAATTCCGCACTGGTCTATGGCTGGATTGACCGGAACTCTAGAAAGGATTCGGGCCTGCCTGGTTCAATCTGGCTTCTCCATACCATTCGCTACAGTTCTAGCACATGTGACTCCCGCGGGCAAAAAGGCAGAGCCTCAAATGGATCTGGCGATCGCAGCAAGCCTGCTCTCTGCCCTCGAATTGCTTCCACAAAATAGCATCCTTCTCGCTCACTCTCCCGCAGTGATCGGCTGCCTGAGTCTATCCGGGAACATCCTGCCCGCAGGAGACCTCGCACCCATGCTTCTGTCCGCGGCCCGCGCAGGAGTTCGCACTGTGGTCGTGCCTGAGTCGCAAAAGAACCAGGCCGTCATTCCAGATTTAAAATACGCCTTCGCGCGTAGCATTCAGGATCTCATGAAGCCTCTCGTCGAACTGGAGGGCCGGGCCGCTCGATTCGAAATCAAAACGCAAGATTCTGAAATGGACTACCTTCGCCTTCCAGAATCAGTAGAGCGAGCCGTGGCGATCGCCTCTGCAGGCTGGCATTCGATTCTGTTGATGGGACCTCCCGGCACTGGAAAGAGTTCTTGTGCGCGTGCCATTGCAGGGCTATTGCCTCCTCCGGATGAGACGGAGGCAATCGAAATTAGATCCATTCACCCTGAAATGGGAAACACAATTTCAAGACCGGTGCGAATCCCACATCACTCAAGCACGTTAACCGCTCTTCTGGGCGGCGGCAACCCCGTGCGCGCCGGGGAGGTCACAAGGGCGCATAACGGTCTTCTGATCCTGGATGAGCTGGCTGAATTTTCAAGACCAGTTCTGCAAAGTCTAAGAGAACCGGTCCAGGAACAGATCGTGCGAATTTCCAGAGGAAATGACAGCGCCATTCTTCCAGCGCGTTTCTTACTCGCAGCCACCAGCAACCCATGTCCCTGCGGGCACAGGGATGATCCTCGCACCCGGTGCACATGCGGGGATCATCAGATTCGCAGCTATATTCAGAAGATCACAGGGCCTTTGCTTGACAGGCTGGATCTGCAAGTTGACGTTCCTGCGGCAGGTGGCGCCGAAATTTCGTCGCACGTTACGAAGATCAGAGTAGCCCGGGCGATTTCGCGTCAAAAGCATCGATTCGGAAAAGGAAGTTTGAGATTCAACGGCCTGCTTCCGCCGGATCGCTTGAAGGATATGATTTCTCTTTCTCAGTCAGGCAGGAAATATCTGGAAGGGGTGTGCGCCCCCAGCTTCAGAAGGTTGCACTCACTCCTCAGAGTCTCCAGAACCATTGCGGATCTAGATGACTGCGAGGAAGTGCACGACTCTCATTTGCTGGAGGCGTTTCACTATTCGTGTTCAGATTATTTTAGAATCAACGGACCAGGAAATGCATGAGCTCCATTGCGATCCGGTTGATCGCATGATCCATGTACATTTCGTCCTTGATCTTTTTTTTGTAGGCTTTTATGTTCCGAGGCCCCTGGATAGGAAGCCCTCTCTTTTTCATCAAGAGAGGATCCGGACCAATGTAATCCTCGAGCAGAGGCTCTTCTGCCTCGATGAGTGTTTTCATAGTTACGTCCCTGTAACAAGTTATCCATCCGTGCGAACCCGTGCAGCTCCGCCGCACATACCCTCTGTCGACGGTCCCGACCGAAGCATGAACATTTTTCAATCCGGATGGATCAAAAAAGGTTCTGAAATGTTTCGATTCCCTCTTCTTTCACCCAGAGCAGATCGAATGTGACAGAAGATATCCCTTCGCGTTCCCCGACAGTCGCCATCCACACCCCGGCAGCCTTTTTCATGAGGTTTTCGCGCTCCCTGGTTATCGCAGTGAGTGGATGAGTCTCCCCTCTGTACGCCTTGACTTCAACTATATGAATGATTCCTTGCCGGTCACGGGTGATCAGGTCAATCTCCGCAAATTTTGCGTGAAAATTGTGAGCAAGAAGCTCATGTCCGTTTGCCCGGAGAAATTCCCAGGCCAATTCTTCTGCTGGATGTCTGAATTTCAGATCTCTGCTTCCAGATCCACACCTGTCACAGATGGATCCACAGCGCGCACGATGTAGAGCTCAGATGAAACGAACAGATCGACGAACGTAGCTTTGTTGTATGGGAGGCCCGATTCATCGCGTAGAAGCCGGAGCAACGGACGAAGTGGCTTCTCCGGCCTGCAACCCAGAGTGAGGGCCAGTCTTTTATCGCTCAATTGAACAATAGAACCAACTGGATAGATAGAAACCTTGCCCAGAAACGCTCTGAGTAATTTTGGATCATAGCGAGCTGTGTCCTGGGAAAGCATGGTGCGCATCGCGTCGTAAGGGAGCATTCCCGGACGATAATTGCGTTTCTCTATCATGGCTGTGTACGAATCCACGATGAGGGCAATGCGTGCGAGTTCATCTATCTGCGCCGCCTTCAAATTCTGTGGATAACCGGTTCCGTCAAAATGCTCATGATGTTGCAATGCAATGTTTGCAAGTGCGGGCTTCACCTTCCCGCCTTTTAGCAAAAGTTGATTTCCCAGAATTGTATGACTCTTTACCGCATTTCTTTCCGGATCTGCAAGCGCGCTTGATTTTTCTCTGACATGCGCGGGCATTTGGTACATGCCTGCATCCATAGCGAGAATAGAAAAGACAAGTTCTTGCGTGCGAGGTCGAGTGAAGTTCTGGCTCTGTGCGATGGCCACCGCGTAGCAGGCAGCGTGGATGTTGTGATACACCTGCGGAATTGCTTTGATTGTCATTCCCTGAAAAGACAAAAGAAAGAAACGGCGAGCGTGATATTCGTCCACGATCTTTCCCGCCAGATTCAGCAGGGCATGATTGTCGAATGGTTTACCTTCTACAAGAGCATGCATGTTCGCAGTCAGTATGTCCGATCCCTGCTGCACCATGCTTTTAATATTGAATCTAGCCTTGCGAAATGCTTCGTAATCGCTTTCCAGTTTCTGAATTTCAGGATCCTTTGCTGAAACCGGAGGAGGAAGAGAATCACCAGTTGCCCCGCCTGACTGAATGAGGGTGCCGGCAGTCATGACTTCATGAATGCCCCACTTCTGCAATCTCTCAATGTCTTTGGCCAGCAACTCCTGACCACTCTGCAACAGTATGTTGGATGAATCAATATAGACTGGTTGGTCAAATACCATACCTGGCTTTAGTTCAGAAACCTGGAGCTTCTTCATAGGGAGGACTCTTCTCCCTCAAGCCGAATGAGCATTGCGAATATGGACGACACAGCTTTATACAGGTTTTCAGGTATCTCAATTCCCGCAGGCAGATCAAGTAGAAATCCTGCAAGGTTTCCGTCCTCCACCACTTTTACTCCACTCTCCTCTGCGGTTCGAACTATATCTTCCGCAAGAGTGCCTACTCCGCTCGCCACGATGCGCGGAGCCCGGTCTGTGGCCGGGTCGAAGCGTAAAGCGGCCGCCTTCTTCTGCTCTTCCATTATGCGCTCCTGTCCACAACGTGCGTCGAATTTGAAATCACCCGGCCGTCAATCTCGCGAAGCTCTCTGAGACGTTCGGCGAGACGAGCGCGCACGTATTCGTTCGGGGCAGTCAGCAGCGCTCTTACTCCACTGAAGTCTGGATTGTCTGCATAGAGTAGAATCCCGATTTCGCCGAGTTTGTCAAACCTGGTGCGCAACAGAAAGTAATACGGCCCTGTGAGCTTCCCGTGGCCGCTCTGGAGCGATCCCCTTCTCTTTTTTTCCTGCAGAGTGCCTGGCACCACGAGGAAATCGGACATGGGGTATGCATGGAGCCTCAGGATTTCAGCTGCGGGTAGGTCGTCTTTATGCAGTAGTTCAGCGAAAACCCCGAGTATCTCCCGAGGAATTTCGGGCGCGCGGGCCTCTGACTTGCTGGAGTCCGCTTTTAGAAGCGAGAGCTCGAGCTGGTCTCCCGCCTGCTTCACCTTTGCGGTAAAGAAGTCTCCTGGTGCGGGCAGTATGTCTGGCTTCCCGTCCATCCTTGCATGAATCAATTTACCTGCATGGCTGAGGAGTACCAGTCCCTCAGGCGTTAGACCAAGGAATCTGAATCTTTCCTGGCCTGTTTGCGGCAGTCCCGGACGAATGTCTGTAACCAGATTTACGCGAATCATTGGTCTCCGAAATCAAGCATCGGCTGTTCTATGATGCCATATGACTGCCTGTGAAGCCTGGTTACGCCGTTCCGCTTGATTTCGTCCCTGTGCGCTTTTGTACCATATCCCTTGTGGTCTGCGAGTGAATACTGCGGAAATATGGAACCAAATCGATCCATGCGAGCATCCCTGGAAGTCTTTGCAAGAATGGAGGCCGCGGCAATCGACAGGACTCGTGAATCCCCCTGGACCAATGTCTCCACCTTCACCTTCTTTTGCAGACGCTCGAAACGAAATCTTCCGTCCATAAGAATGGCGGACACTGGAATGCCGGCAATCTCTGCCCGTCTGAGAGCGCGCAAGAGCGCAAATTCTGTCGAAGGATTGATGCCCATTCTGTCTATCTTGCGATTGGATACGTGGACCACGCAACAGAACTGCGCGTGAGCGCGAATCACAGTCGCCAGTCTTAGACGATCTGCGGCACTCAATTGTTTTGAATCGTTTACTTCTTTGAGCTCAGACGGGATGCGAGTGAGCACTTCGGGGGAAAAAACAACAAAGCCGACAGCAAGCGGCCCGGCATAAGCGCCACGACCTGCTTCGTCGGCTCCTGCGACTACAAACCCTCTGGCCGAGTAGTCGGCTTCGAGGGCTTCAAAGTCCTTACGCGGAGGCTTTTTTCTTTGCTTTGGCTGGTTTTGCCTTTTCAGCTTTTGGAGCCTTTTCCGCTTTCGCTGCTTTCGCACGCGGCGCTTTCGCAGCCGGTTTTCCAGATTCAATTTCCTGGAACTGCTCTTTGATGCGCCCTTCTTTACCGGACTTGTGTCTCAGGTAGAATAGTTTCGCGCGACGCACTTTACCTTTGCGCATAACTTCAATCTTCGCGATGGATGGAGACTCGTAAGGGAAGATACGCTCTACACCAATGTCGTGTGAAATCCTGCGCACCAGGAATGTTCTGGCAAGACCTTCACCACGAATCGACGCAACCGTTCCTTCGTAGATCTGAACGCGCTCTTTATCGCCTTCTTTGATTCTGTAGTGCACGCGCACAGTGTCACCCACATTGAATTCAGGATGTACTTTTGGTTTGAGGCCTGGCAGGCTGGTGTAGATGACTCCGCCGCCTACAGTAAGTGCAATTTTTTCCACTTGCTTTGGAGTTGCTGGCGCTTCTGCCGTTTCTGTTTGTGTTTCGTCTTTAACTTCGCTCATTTTCTCTCTGCCTCGTAATCAGTTCTTGTTGCTGCCTACGCCATTCGCGAATTCGCGCATGATCGCCCGAGAGCAACACCTCGGGAACAGTCCATCCTTGATAATCTCTTGGTCTTGTGTATTGCGGATATTCGAGCAGACCTTCCGGGCCACTGCTTTCCTCCACGCCACTTTCATCTGATCCCATGTAACCAGGGAGCAGCCTGGTGACAGCCTCAATCAAACAGAGTGCAGCCAGATCACCAGAACCAAGAACGAAATCACCCAGTGAAACAATTTCATTCACCAGATGCTCGGAAACTCTCTCATCCACGCCTTCATAGTAGCCGCAAACGAGTGTTAGACCGGGCAGCCCTGCGTATCTCTCCACCATTCTCTGGTCGAGCCTCTTGCCTCTGGGAGAAAACAGAATGACGGGAGACTTTTCAACCCTGGCTTTCAGAGCCCGATCAATTGGCCCCACTTCCAGGAGCATCCCGGGACCTCCGCCATACGGCGTGTCGTCCACTCTGCCTCCCCTGCCGGGATCTGCATAGTCCCGCAAGCGTACAGGGTCGATTTTGAACAAACCTTTCGCCTGGGCTCTGGCGGGCAAGCCCGAATTCAGGTAAGCCTCGTAGCGCTCAGGAAAGAGAGTGAGCACCTGGAAATTCATCAGAGAAAATCGTCAAAGGTAGGAACGATGATGATTCCTTCCTTGAGCCTGGAGTAATCCACGAACTGATCTATGCTGGGTATCATCACAACCTTTCCGCCGGAATCTACAGTGAGAACGCCGGTGGAGCCTGTTTCGAAGTAGTCTTTGACTTCTCCTCTGTCTTTCCCTTCCGAATCCACGATGCGTGCGCCTAGAATTTCATAAACGTAAACGGAATCCTTCTCAGCCCAGAGTTCCCGGGCGGCATACACCCAGGATCCAGTCAGGTCGACTTCGAGGTCGCAGACGATCCGAGCAGAAGCGCCGTCCTTCGTGGGTCGCATCGCGTCCATTGTGGCCGGTTTTAGATCCGGTATGAAATCCGGCTGGAGGGGTGCGAGTGGATCTTCTCCAGGACGCATCAAGTGAATGCTGATTTTGCACGGACCACGAAGCCTGGAAAGGCCGTCCCCGCGACTTGTGATCCGGTAGATGTCCCGGCCAACGTTTTTCTGAATTCGACCGACCGGAAGGTCAGTCGATGATTTCGAGTACGTAATTCTTTTTGTCCTTGGTTCCGGCAGCGAGAAGTACCTGGCGCAAAGAGCGCGCTACGCTGCCGTTTTTTCCAATTACCTTACCCACATCGCTGTCTGCGACGCGCACTTCGAGCACGGATTCTTCCGGTCCCGGAATCTCCTCGATTTTGATCTCGTCCTTCTTTGTGACGAGAGCTTCGATGATGTATTCGAGCAGAATGGAGGCCTGCAACTTAGATAGCTCCGGCCTTCTTGAGCAGGCTTTCTACTGTCTGGCTGGGGATGGCACCCTTGCTAATCCAGTGCTTCACACGCTCTGTTTCCAGACGGAGAGGCTCTACACGGCTCACTGGATCATAAAAACCAATTTGTTCGATGAATCTGCCGTCGCGGCGGCTTGTTGAATGAGCGGCTACCAGACGGTAAAATGGCCGTTTCTTGGTGCCGTATCTCTGAAGTCGTATCTTTACCACAGGTCTATTTTCTGCGCCTGCGTCTTATGTCAACCATTTAGAGCCGCAGACTTGAGCGCACGAGCTCTGTCAGAGGGGGAGTCCGGAGGAGCAAAGCAAGAAGATCCGGCCACTACTATGTCCACTCCTGCCCGGGCCAGCCTGCCAATGTTGCCCTCCCCGATTCCGCCGTCTGCCTCAATGAGTATGTCTCTCGAGCCTATCATCTTCTTCAGCTGTTCGACCTTTGGAATGGCCAGTTCCAGGAACTTTTGACCATAGAAGCCTGGCTCCACGCTCATGATGAGAACCATACCAATCTCGTCCAGGACGTTTTCCAGAAGGCTCACAGACGTTCCAGGATTCAGTGCAATGCCTGGCAGGATTCCAGCAGACTTAATTTCGCGCGCGAGGCGAACGGGGAAGTTGGTAGCTTCCAGATGAAACGTGATGTTGTGAGGCTTGAGCTTGAAATACTTGGGACCTTCTAGCTCCGGCTGATCCACCATCAGGTGAACATCCAGAGGAATCTTTGTATGCTGTGCCGCAAGTTCCGTTATGCGCTCTCCAAAAGAGAGTTGTGGGACGAAGTGTCCGTCCATGACATCCATGTGAATGAAATCAATGGCAGATGGATCCATGGCGCGGAGAGTGGTTTTTAAATCCAGCATGTCCGCGGCCAGGATGGAAGGAGAGATTTTCATACTTCTGGATGAAATTTCTTTTTATAAACGACCGAGTCGCCGCAGGTGACTTTCACCTGCACGGTTCCCTGGCGATAAAACACGAGTGGTGTCTCTGTCTTTTCTGCTGCTTTGCGATCTTTTGTCAAAAAGAACTGGCTGGTTTCGTTCCCGCGAATGAGTTCGCCCTTGCAAACTCCTGGCTCATCGAGCTCGACTGAAATCTTTTCCAATCCATTCTGGAATCGTTCACTTGGTTTTTTGTAGAGTACATCTAAATAGACAACGCCATCTTTTTCTTCTGCACTTTGCACTACGCCGGATTCCACAAAGGAAGCTGGCGACTTGATGCTCCGGATTCTGTATTCTTTTTTAAGCGTTACAAAGAACTGCGAAGCAATGGCAATGTTCTGTCCAGGAATCGTGTCGAGCAATCCTTGCTTTGGAATTGGACCTGCGTCCTTCATGTCCTTTGCGGTTTCAGACTGCGCCACGAGTAGATATGCTCTTTCAAAAGGAGAAACTCTCTCCTTGGCGGCCGGGTATTGTGCGATCACAGTGCCGGCCGGAACATTCGGTGCCGGAACAAAACTCACAGATCCAATTTGCAATGCGTAGACTTCTTCGTCTGCAGGCATACTTGCGAGCTTTGCTTTCGCGTTCTCGTACGAAGCTCCCACAAGTTCAGGCATTTCTAGAACTGGTTCGGGCTGGTTGACCACGATGTAGAGTTTTTCGCGCACGCTGACTTTGGCGCCAGGATCAATGCTCTGCGCGAGGATGAGGCCGGCCGGTTTGTCAGGATAACTCTTCTTCTGGATCACAGAACGAATCTGCATACGAGCAAGATCGTTATGAACATCTATGTAGTACTTACCAACCAGGTCTGGCATGGGGAATTCTTCCGATGCAGAGCCTCTGAGCATGAAGATGAAGAAAGCAACGGAAAGGAAGATCGCCAGTGCCAGGGCTCCGTAGAGAAGCAAGCGAGAGATGGAGACAAAAAACTGATATTCTGGTTTTTCCTTCATGGTTCCATCCGGCTAGACGAATGCAGGCGGGCCGCGGAATCCTTTCAGAAAATCGGCCGCAGGCAGCGCCTTCTTGCCTTCGAGCTGGACTTCGAGTATCTCGATCCACCCAGACCCGGTGCAAACAAAGAGCCGGTCCTTTTCTTGCCAGATTTGCCCGGGCGACGTGCTTTTCAATGCCAATTCCTGGGGCATGGTTCGCAGTATTTTCGCGTTCTTCCCGCCCAGAGTGGTCCAGGCAACCGGAGATGGGAAATAGGCGCGCACCAGGTTATGGATCTCAAAGGCAGAGGCTGCCCAGTCAATGCGCGCGCTTTCCCGGGTGATCTTTTTGCAAAAAGTAGCACGAGCATGGTCCTGAGGAGTGGCACTTTTCAGGAGAGCCTCGAGGTTTCTTAGACACTCGAGGGAAAGAGAAATCCCGGCAGGCATGAGTTTCTGTGTGAGCTCGAGAGCTCTGTCCTGTAAGTCTACATTCACTTCCCTCGTGGCCAGGATGTCTCCTGCGTCCAGATCAGGCGCGATCTTTTGGAGTGTCCAGCCGGTCACTTTTGCTCCTGCCAGAAGAGACGCCTGGATGGGAGAAGCGCCGCGGAACTCTGGTAAAATAGAAGCGTGCAAATTGACAGATCCGTGCCTCGGGAGTTCAAAAATGGAAGGAGGAAGAATTCTACCGTACGCGAAAACAAAGAATAAATCCAGGTCATGAGCCTGAAGAACGCCTTCCATGCCCCCGTCCTTGAGAGTCACAGGTCTATGAAGAGGCCATCCATGTGAAAGTGCCACCGCAGACACAGCAGTTGGCTGAAGTTCGCCGCTTCTTCCGCGCGGTTTGTCTGGATTCGAAATCACACATGCAATTTCGTGCTCACGCGCCAGCGCAGAAAGAACTGCGGCAGAGATTTCAGGGCTTCCCATATATCCGATTCTCAAACAACCCTCCGCGCGTATCGCAGGCATCCAGATGTCAAAGAAGGTCTACAGGATCAACATCTATCTCTAGATATGTTTTCGAAAGAGACTTTCTAAATGATGGAAGAATTCCACGAAGAGCTGAGTGTACCAATTCGAAATCATTCGTCTTGATCAATATGTGATTTCTGTACTGTTCGTTGACTCGGTAGATGGGTGCCTGCGCCGGGCCTAGCACTACAGTTGATTTTCCAGGAAGACCTGCCAGTAACTCGCCCAGTTTCACGGAATCTTTTTCGCTTTCGGACTCATCTGCACCGCGCACCAGAAGGCGAATCAATCTGCAGAACGGCGGATACATGGCTGCCCTTCTGTCCTCAAGTTCCGTTTCGTAGAAATGAGAGTAGTCCTGTTTTTGCGCCATGATGAGGACCGGGTGTTCTGGATCGAGCGCTTCGAGAAAGACTCTTCCGGGTAGATCTGCGCGCCCCGCTCTCCCTGCTACCTGAGTCAAAAGTGCAAACGTTCTCTCCGCACTTCTAAAATCAGGCATGGCCAGGCCTTGATCTGCTTTCAGCACTCCTACGACAGTGACATTCGGTGAGTCGAGTCCTTTGGCAATCATCTGAGTTCCGAGAAGGATATCTATTTCTCCTGCCAGGAAGCGCGAAATGCAATCCTGTACCGCCTCTCCTCTTGCGTTGTCTGTATCGATTCTTTCAATGCGCGCGTCAGGAAAAAGAGAGAGCAACACTTCTTCCATTCTCTGGGTGCCCATTCCCAGTTTTTTGACAGGAGATTTGCATCGATCACACTTACCGTCATCCGGCCTTGAGTACCCGCAGTAGTGACACCGGAGGTTTCCGTCTCTATGCAGAGGCAGAGTGACAGAGCACTTCGGACATTGCACTGTCTTTCGACACGACTTACAGTAGAGATAGGGAAAGTAACCTCTGCGATTGAGAAGAAGGAGCACTTTCTCCTTTTTGGAAAGAGCCTCTTTCATGGCAGCAAACAGGGGCGGTGAAAGGTGCGATTCTGTCGCAGGAATGATTTGCGCACTGGACATCTGAGCACCCGTGGCTCGTGCTTTCAATCTGTGTACATTTTTCAATGATCGAGATTCAAGCCTGGGTGTTGCAGAACCAAATACAACCAGAGATCCAGTTTTCTTTGCGATTTGCAAGGCCACCGCGCGCGCGTCATATCTGGGCGAGCTGTGTTCCTTATAGGAGCCGTCATGTTCCTCATCTATGATGATAATCCCAGGATTTACAGGAGCAAAGATAGCGGAGCGTGTTCCCAGTGCGATGCGCCGCTGTCCTTCTAAAACCGATTTGTAGGAATTCCACCTGTCTTTTGGCTTCATTCCTGAATGAAGAACAGCCACCTCATCTCCGAATACATCCTTCAATCTCCTCTGGATTTGGACCGTCAGAGAAATTTCCGGAACGATTAGAATGGCACTTCCACCAGATGCGAGAATGGCCCGGATGAGATGAATGTAAACTTCAGTCTTACCGGATCCAGTGATGCCTTCGATCAGATGAATTCGTTCTTCCAGAGTGCCGGATCTAGAAGAAATAATACCGTTATACGCCTTTGCTTGCTCCTCATTCAAATCATGCGCAGGACGAAAGGTGTCCTTACGATCGATGGATGCCGGCTTAGACAAGCGCGTGGGAGGATCCGGAAACATTTTGAAGATGGCTTCTCCGGGGCCTGAAAAGTACTCTTCTGCCACCCAGGCTGCCAGATCCATTTGTGCCTCTGTCACCACAACAGGGCCTGCCTGAAGGATATCGCGCACTTCATAGCCTGGCGCGGAAGAGTGAATGCTACGAACTACTCCTTTTTCGATCTCACCTCTGAGAGGTACGCGCACGAGAGAGCCAGGAGTCACGTCCATCGACGGCGGAATTCTGTAAGTAAGAGGTCCGTCCAGTGGAATCCCAAGCCAGACGTCTGCAAAACGATCAAACATGAAATCGCTTTTGAACGGCCGCGAGTATGGACTTGAACCGGGCCTGGCTTTCTTCATTCTTTGGATCCGCTCGCCGCATCACGTGCCCGGTGAGCCTGATTCCAGATCTTTCAAACAAGAATTCTTCTCCTGATGTCATCAGACGCTGAGATTCGTCCTTTCCCAGGAGGAACTGAGAGCTCGGAGATGTAAGGATGAGATGTTGGATTTGAGCGGTTTCGACCGCCGCTTTGAGGTGAACCAGGCATGCGTCGGATCTTCTCTGCCAGTCACCAAGGGAACTTCTCTCCGGATTGAAATGACAGGCAGGGAATTGTTGATAGTAGAAAGAATCGAGTGCAAAGCCATACGGAGAGAGAAAGGAAGCGAAATAGTCATCCTCCTGCTTGCTTGAAAGAATGAAGTCATTGCTCTTATCCGGACGCACTCTGGTCGGGACCACACTTCCATTAAAGAAAACAAAGAGAACGGGGATCTTGCCTGCGCGTTGGAATCGCCTAACAGGAAATAGGCGATCCGGACATAGCTCACATGTGAAATTTGCAGGAAGGTGTTTCTTTGCGATTTCTCGTACAGGTGGTTTTCCGGGTTGTTTCCCCGGAGATCCGGGTGAACTTAAATCGCTTTGAACCTGGGGCGATTCTTTCTTGCCCGGGGGCCTGTAGATGAGAGGCACCTGCTCCGGCAAGGGCTCACCTGCATACGCAGTAGCCATGCCTTCCGGATCGTCTCTGAGAGCAGAGGCCAAGTCGAGCGTGACTCTGTGGAAAATTTCTACGCTCATCACAGAGTATCCGGGTCAATTTCAAGTGATTTCAATTTGCGGTGTAGATTGGTTCGATCCATTCCCAGAAACTTGGCCGCTCGAGTGATGTTCTTATCGTGTTGTTTGAGTGCCTGAATGATGTAAGTTCGTTCGAAATCGTCTCGTGCTTTTTTCAAATCGCCAATAGGAGTCTGTTCCTGCCCTCGATTCGGTGGTCGCAGATGCTCTGTAACAGTATCCACCGTAATCTCTTCGTCCTGACTCATGATCGAGAGTCTTTCCACGACGTTCTTGAGCTCGCGCACATTTCCTGGCCAGGCGTACATCTGGAGCATTTCCATGGCACCCTGCGAGAATCTCTTGATCGGAATTCCATTTTCCCTGGCAGCAGAGCGAAGGAAATGATCGAGCAACAATGGAACATCTGAAGTTCTTTCTCGAAGCGCGGGAAGATGAATCGGAATTACGTTGAGTCTGTAGTACAAATCTTCTCGAAATCTACCCTGCGCGATTGCCTTCTCCGGGTCAATGTTTGTAGCAGCGATGATTCGAACATCCACCTCTATGTTCTCTGATCCGCCCACCCTGGTGAATCGTTGCTCTTGAAGTGCGCGAAGTACGCGAGCCTGAGTGGCCATGGACATATCGCAGATCTCATCCAGGAAAAGAGTACCCTGATGAGCCATCTCGAATTTGCCAATCCGCTTTTCCTGTGCGCCCGTAAACGATCCTTTCTCGTGACCAAAGAGTTCGCTCTCGATCAGTTCTTCCGGGATAGCGGCGCAGTTCACTTCCACAAAAGGAAACCCGACTCTTCTTGAGTTGTTATAAATCGCGCGTGCAACGAGCTCCTTGCCTGAACCGTTTTCGCCATAAATGAACACCCGTGCGTTGGTTCCGGCTGCCTGCGCGATCGCGCGCTTGACTGCCTGCACCTGAGTGGATTCTCCTATGATTTCGTCGAATTCAAGTTTGATGTCGGGACGCTTTCTCTGATCTCGAACAGCCGGTTCGATTTTGAGTATTTCATTGATTCTCTGGAGCACATGATCGAGAGAAAGTGGTTTTTCAATAAAATCGACCGCACCTTTTTTCGTTGCCTGCACCGCCTGCTCGATGGTACCGTGACCAGAAATCATCACAACAGGAAGCGCAGGATATTCCTCTTTTACTTTTCCAAGAATATCCAGGCCGTCTTCCTTTCCCATCCACACATCAAGCAAGATAAGAGCGGGGCGTTCGCGCGAGAGTGCTTTGAGCATGTTTTTGCCCGTTGCAAAATCCTCAACGTCGAAGTCCTCGTCCTGGAGAACTTCCTTGAGGGAAGCGCGAATGCTGTTGTCGTCGTCAACGACGTAGATCTTCATGACTTGCGACCTTCCATCGGGATGGGGAATAGAATGCGAAACTCTGCTCCACCCAGAGCGCTTCTTGAAACCGTAATACGCGCATTGTGATCGAGAACCGTTCTTTCCACAAGTGCAAGCCCCAGCCCACTTCCATGCTCCCCCTTCGTAGAGTAATAAGGTTCAAAAACGCGGTCTCTCATCCCTTCGTCAATCCCGGGTCCGGAATCTTCCACTCGAAGCATCACAAATTTTCTGCCGGCCTGAGTGTGCAGTGCCGTGGAAAGTACAATGCGGCCGGGTTCATCTGGTTTAGCCGCGATGGCCTCAATTGCATTTTTTACCAGGTTGTTGATCATACCAACGACCATGTTCTTATCGAGCTCAATATCCGGCAGATTTCCGGCAAGACGAATCTCCATCTTCACCCCGGGAACACTCTGATAGAGAGCACCAATTTCTCCCGCGATCGTGTCTAGAGACTGCAGAACCGGCCTGGGTTCCGGCATGCGGGCGAAATCCGCAAATTCTTCCACCATTGTTTTTAGTATCTGCACCTGCTCGCGAATAGTTCGCGCTCCGCTCGAAACGATTTGCTGCAGATCTCCTTTCTCAGGTCTTTCGAGTCTACGAACCATTCTATCTGCGGAGAGTTGAATCGGAGTGAGAGGATTTTTGATTTCGTGTGCAAGCCTCTTGGCGACTTCCTGCCAGGCGGCCACCCTCTGGCTGTGGAGCAATCGCGTACGAAGGCTCTGCAATTCTACAGTCATTTGATTGAAGCTATCAATGAGAATCCCCAGTTCTCCTTCTGCTTCCATTTCTATGCGAGTATCGAGTCTGCCGTCTGTGACTTCGCGCGTTGCGGCAGCAATGGTAACGATGGGTGTGGAGATGGAACTTGCCAGCCACACAGCACCCACCAGCGAAGCGCAGATCATGAACAAAAAGATCAAACCCAGACCCATACGGATGCGAGCGGGAATTCGTTCCTTCCATTGTTCGCGGTTGTCAAGGGAAACACCCACGCGATCAATCTTCTTGATTGAATCTTTGTATTCCGGGTGTGACTCTGCGATGTGAGTTTCTCGAATGATTTTCTGAGAGCGATCGATCGCATCCCTCACGTCCACTTCAAAGAATGCACCAACCAGGTGTTCCGCTACGTTAGACGAAATCAGAAAGATTGGAATAGAAGGAATGATGGCCACTACCATGAAGGCCAGGCTCAAGCGATAGCGAAGGCTTGTGCGGAGAGTACCGGTGGCGCGAATTCGTCTGTTGCGATAATAATAATGCGCAAGTAAATTGATAGCTCCAAGTGGAACGAAAACCATCAAATAAGATAGGATGCGGTCTACTGGTTCTGCATCCTCCCCGACCAAAAACAGTTCGGCCAGGCCAATACTCAAAATGACAATGAATATGAGAAAGTAAATGTCGCGCAGATAGATTCTGCGCTCTTCTGTCTGCCAGGGCGTTGTGGTCATCCGCTGTCGCCCGAAAGCACACGGGCAAGAGCGTCTGCGGCCGACGATTCATCTGGGCCGTCCACCTGGAGAGTGACCGTAGTCCCTGAAGTCAAAGCAAGCATCAAAATTCCCATGATGCTTTTTCCATTCACGGTAGTATCTCCGCTCGTGAGCATGACTTCACTTTTGAATTTTGCGGCTTCACGAACAAACACAGCTGCGGGACGCGTGTGCATCCCTTCTCGACTCGTTACAGTAATATTTCTCTTTTCCATCAGTGATTCGAATATCTTTTCTTTTCCATTTGTTCTTTGAGTCTTTCAGAAAGAACCCGCGCGGCATGGTAACCCATCTTCTTGGATCTATGGTTCATGGCTGCCGTTTCAATCAGCACTGGAATGTTTCGCCCGGGTCTGACAGGCACAGTGATGCGTGGTACGGGAACTCCCAGGATTTCCACAAGCTCGTCGTCGAGACCCAGACGTTCGTATTCTTTTTCGGCGTTCCATTCCTCGAGTTCAATCACAAGCTCGATTCTCTTTCTTCCTCGAATCGCTCCAACGCCAAACAAATCCTTCACGTTGATGATTCCCAGCCCCCGAATCTCCATGTGGTATTGCAGAAGCTCGCTTGCCTGTCCGTAAAGATCCGAACCTTCCACGCATCTCACATGAACCGCGTCGTCTGCAACCAGTCTATGGCCTCTTTCCACGAGTTCGAGCGCCGTTTCCGATTTTCCAATTCCGCTCTGTCCCATGAGCAAGATGCCCACTCCAAAGACTTCCACAAGCACTCCATGCACGGAAGTAGAAGGCGCAAGTTCCTCGATCATCCAATGAGTGAATTGCATGATAAAAGAGTGAGTGCTCTGTCTCGTAGTCAGTATGGGGATAGAATGTTTCTCGGACATTTCTACGAAGCAAATCGGCGGTTGATTGCCGTGCGTCAGGACCAGCCCCGGGAGTTCGAAGCGAAAGAAGTTCTTTGCTATCTCCGCCTGGTCTGCAACCGCGCATTCTTCTATGAAAGCAAACTCGCCTTTGCCAAAAACCTGAATACGATCATCTGCAAAATTCTTGTAGAATCCGGCCAGAGCAAGGCCCGGCCGATTGATGTCAAAACTGGAAATGGTTCGGCTGAGGCCGGCCTTACCGGAAACTGCTTCGAGCTCGAGGCCGCTCTCCGCGCCAATCAGGGATGCTACTGGAATTTGCTTCAAACGAGAATCAGCCTCTTTCGCCTCTATGCGATGCGCCCAGGTGCTTCTCTTTGTGCTTGCGAATTTGTTTTCCGAGTTTTTCTTCCAGTGCGTCAATGATCGCATACATGTCCGCGCCCTTTTCTGTTGCAATGAACTGCACTCCGTCACCGTTCAAAGTTAATTCGACGGAATGCTCAATCTTGGTTTCGACACGAAAACGAACCATTGCTGAATGAAATGCATTGAAGTGCGCCGCAAGTTTCTCGATTTTTTTCTTTGCGTAGTCCTTGAGCCCGTCCGAGCTCTCGAGGTGGTGAAAGTGATAGGTAATTTCCATTTTCTGCTCCTTCAGCTCCGCGCTTTTTCCGCAGGCTGGTTTTTTTGTTTGAGGCCCTGGAGTTTCTTTCTTCTATCCGCGGGCAGTATTCGCAGGATCTTTCTGTATTTTGCTACAGTTCTTCGTGCGATTTCAACACCCTCCTTTTTTAATATGTGCACAATCTCTTGATCGGACAGCGGGTTTGTTTCTTCTGAAACAAGCCTGGCAATTCGATCCTTGATGTTTCGCGCCGAATGATCATCCCCACCCTCTGAATTTCGCAGCGAACTTGAAAAGAAGTGCTTCAATTCAAAGATTCCCCAGCGGGTTTGAACATACTTGTTTGTAGTGATTCTTGAAATAGTGGATTCGTGAAGTTCCACGTCAGCTGCGATTTCGCGCAGGGTGAGTGGTCGGAGGTGGCCTGGCCCTTGCTCAAAGAAAGCTTTCTGGTGGCGAATGATCGAACGCATGACCTGAATCATGGTTTCACGTCTCTGTTTGATGCTCTTGATCAACCATGCGGCAGAATTCAGTCTGGACTGAAGATACTCCCGATCTTCTCCTGAAACCCTTGTCTCTTTGCGCATCAGGTTTTTGTAACGATCGTTGATCTTCAGTTCTGGAATCCATTCGTCCTGAACGAACACTTCGAAAGTTCCGTCCACTTCTTGAACGGACATATCCGGCACGATGTAGTCATGGCGAGGAGGCGAAAATAGAGTGCCTGGATAAGGTTCAAGGCCGCGGATCACTTTCAGAGCGCTGTCTATGTCCGCCTCTGGAAGGCCTGCCTTTTCAATCTTTTTAAAATCCAGTTTTTCCAGGCTATCGAAATGATCTCTCAGTATGATAATGGCAGTTGTTTCTGCTGGATAGAGGATTTGAATCTGGCTGATCAAGCATTCCGGAACAGTGCGCGCGCCACATCCCACAGGATCACATCTGCGCACCTGTTCCAGGGCGCGTCTGGCAAGATCGATTGGCAGGTTTGTCGCGGAGGCAAGTTCTTCGAGACTCTGTGTCAAATATCCCTTTTCGTCAATGCTCGATACGATGATTTCCGCCGCCTGAATTTCATCTTCATCCAGGTCCAGGAGTCGAACCTGCCATAGCAGATGATCTGCAAGTGTTTCCTCTGTGCGCACCTGATTCTGTAAAAACTGATGCTTCTTTTCTGATCTTTCCGCGCCTGACACGCTGCCCTCCACCGGGGCATACTCTTCGCGCACTGCAAAATCAGGAAACGATTCGCCGATGTCTTCTTCTGCGCCTTCCGTTCTTTGATTTTCTGGCGCCGGTCCCTCTGCCGGGTTCTCTGGCTTTTCAAAATCCTCTGCGATCTCAAGCATTGGATTCTCGAGGACTTCCTTTTCAATCTTCTCAGACAATTCGAGATTGGACAGGGGAAGCAGTTCAATCGACTGACGCAGATCCTGAGTGATGATCAGTTTTTGCGTCTGCTTTTGAACTAAATTCTGCGAAAGAGCCATAGGTTTAAAGTGTGAAGTCCTCGCCCAGATAGATCTGGCGAATTTTCGGATCGTTCACTAGTTCCTTCGCAGTTCCAGATTTCAAAATTTCACCGGCATACATAATGTATGCTCTGTCTGTAATCTTCAATGTTTCGCGCACGTTGTGATCCGTAATCAAGATTCCAAGACCCCGCTCGCGCAAATGACCGATGAGCTGCTGGATGTCTTTGACTGCAATCGGGTCCACGCCAGCAAAAGGCTCGTCGAGCAAAATGAAGTCAGGCTCCGTGGCCAGAGCTCGTGCGATTTCGCACCTGCGCCTTTCTCCACCTGAAAGAGTGTACCCATTCTGATTGGTGACCTTGTTCAAGTGAAGCTCATCAATGAGTCGATCCCTTCTTTCCACGATCTCGGATCGGGTGAGGTTCATAGTTTCTAACACAGATTCAATATTTTCTGCCACTGTCAATTTTCGAAACACAGAAGCTTCCTGCGCCAGGTATCCAATCCCTTCGCGCGCTCGCAGGTACATGGGCATAGTGGTTACGTCTTTATTGTCGATGTAAATTTTTCCGCTGTCCGGTGCCACGAGACCCACAGCCATATAAAATGAAGTTGTCTTTCCCGCCCCGTTCGGGCCGAGGAGTCCTACGATTTCGCGTGTGCAGATTTCGAAACTCACGCCATCTACAACTCTTCGCTTGTTGTATGCCTTGGAAAGATCCTCCATGCGAAAGCGACGCACTGGTTCTTCCGATTGTTTTGGTCTGCGCTGCACGCTAGTCTTTTGCAAGAGATCCCCTGATCCGATTCATGAGTAAAAGGCGCTTCTTCTCTGGATAGTAAACGATTTTTTCGCAACGAATGATTCCCTTCTCCTGCTCGATTCCAGGCTCTCCTTCGATCACCACAGCACCGGTATCTTCCTGAAAAACCGCCTTTTGGCCCACCGCAGTCACATCACTCTGCACCAGTCGAACGTTTCCGCGTGCAATCGTTTGTTTTGTTTCAAAATTTCGCTCAATCAGGGCGCCGGAAAGGGATCCCGTCACTTCCACACTGTCTTTCTTCAGAAATTCTATCTTGGGATCCTGCTCGAGTTTGAGCATACGGCTGGCGCGCTCGTAGACCATTTTGCCTGCTGTGATATGAAGATTCTGCTTGTGATCCGTGGAATCCACACCCTCCCGTGCTATCAAATGAGTGGCAGAACTACCGATGGACTCAAGAGAAGGTGCGGCAATGCGAAGGCCTTCGCGGGTGAATAACACGTTGCCTCGCACAATCGTTTTTACGTTTTCTTTGTCCTTGAAATCGTGGGTGATTTCGTCTGCGGTCAGAGTGCCCGGCCCAGAAATATCGAGACCTCCGTTGTCCCTCTCTCCGCTTCGCACGTATTGCTCGAGAGTGGGCGGTTTCTTGTCTGCGACAATGGACCTATCTTCGCGCCGGATATTTACAATATCTCCGTGCAGTACGAGCTTGCGCTCCTCTGTAAAATAACTGAGAGTATTTCCAGTGATGAACTGACCATTCCCAAAGATCATAGGATCTCCGGGTAGATCGATCTTCTTATCCTTGTCTGCGAAAACTGCATTCTCTCCTACAATGGTCCAGCCTTCTGTGGCAATGCGCACGTCCCCTTCTAGAACAGAAACACTGTCCGCCATCTTGCGCACCATCCGGCCGGAAGTCAGCACTGCCGGTTTTCTTCCTTTGCCTTCACTCACCATTCTGGGAAACCCGGATAGGATCACTGTCTGTGCCTGCCTGTCGTAGTCTCCTCTTTCTGCGTAAATGGACATCCCGTTTGCCGGATCTGCAATGACCACACCGCCCGTGCAAGCGCCTCTAACACCACCTTCAATTACGATGAGAGGGGCCTGTATCCTCACTCCGTTGTGGAGCACTACAGCATTGCCGCGTAACGTTGTTCTTTTGACGGGAATGCCGTTGACTTCCACTTCTTCGCGAATCAGTTCGTCTCCGTAGATTTGAACTCGTACCAACCTTCCGGAAGAATCCTGAGTCTTCTCTTCGATGATATTTTCCGGGTTGTTGACGTTTTCTATTTTTGGCTCTACCTGGGGCTCAGGCTTTTCCTCTGTCTGTGGGTCAATTTTCTGAGGATTGGTCTGTTCCTCGGTCACTGGCGGGTTCTGTCGAATGAATCCAGCGCGGCATGCAGATGCAGAAAGGCTGATGAGGAATGCAACGATGATGGCGACGCGTTTCATAGATCTTCGAAACCTTGCTTATCGCCCGGCCTGGAAACGCGAGTCACTGCAGGAGATTTGCAAACCTGAACATTGGTAGAACGATTCACTGAGATTCCTTTTCTGCAGTGCGTGGTCGAGGCTCCTTCTACTAGAAGCACGCTTGCGGTACTTTCGAGAATCTTATCTTCCATAGTGTACTTCAGCTCTTCCGATTGCACCGTTCTTTTATCATCCGTAAAGCTTACTGTGCCGGCCAGGTTGAGAACTTTCTTTTTATAGTCGATTTCTCCCCTTTCTGCTTGAATCAAACCGGTTCGTCTGCCTTTGTCAAACTGTTTGAAATCGAGCCCATAGGCCACGATGCGCGATTCTTTGTCCCCGGAGCGAAAGATATATGCCTCTTTTGCCTGAAGGTCCCATTCCTCTTTGCCATCTATACTGAAAGACTTGCGGGAAAAATTCTTGAGCCGAATGCTTGCACCTTTCTCCAGTGAGTCATCCTGAAGCGGATCCTTTTGACAGGCTGCGAGAAGCAGAATCAGAAGGAGAAATCGGTTCATATCAGCCGGCGAAGATCTGCGTCTTGACGAGTCTGTCGATTTTGTAAAGACCACGCAGCAATTCAGGCGCCTGATCCAGGTAATACTGATTGGAAGAGTCGGACCACGCGCTCGGAGGATCTGGATGCACTTCCATGAAAATTCCCTCGAGTCCTGAAGCAACTGCAGCGCGCATAAGCACAGGTGCAAATCTACGATCCCCTCCACTCTCCTTTCCGGCTCCGGGAAGTTGCGTACTGTGAGTCCCATCGAATACAAATGGAATACCCATCTCGTGAATGATTTCAGGACTGCGCGGATCGAACACTAGATTGTTATACCCGAAAGAAACCCCGCGTTCCGTCACAAGGTACTTGTCTGATCCGCAGGATTTGATTTTGTCCGCAATCTTCGCTGCATCCTGCGGTGCCATGAACTGTCCCTTCTTAACGTTCACCCACTTTCCACTTTCCGCGCACACCTGCAAAAGGTCTGTTTGCCTCGAAAGAAAAGCAGGAATCTGAAGCACATCTACAACCTGAGAGACTGCCTTGACCTGTTCGCGCTCATGCACATCTGTGAGCACTGGAACACCGAATTCCTTGCGAATGTTTTCCAGATCGCGGAGCCCTTCTTCAATTCCAGGCCCACGTTTTGAATCATGCGATGATCTGTTTGCTTTGTCAAAGCTGCTCTTGAAAATATAAAGAATCCCAAGTTCCTCCGAAAGCTTCTTCATGGTTTCGCACACTCTTTTGAGCATGTCTCTGCTTTCGATGACGCAGGGGCCTGCAATCAGGAAGAAAGGCTCTCGCCCTCCAATTTTCTTGCCTGCCAGGAATTCTCTTTCCTTGATCAACATAACTACCTCGCCAGCTTGGAGGCGGCTGCCACAAAACCTGCAAACAGAGGGTGGCACGCGATTGGTTTAGATTGAAATTCAGGATGAAACTGCACACCCACAAACCACGGATGCGATTTCAATTCGATGATTTCCATCAGCTGGCCGTCCGGACTGGTTCCGGAAAAAGTTAGGCCATGCTTTTCCATTGCCTCTTTGTATCTTAAAGTAAACTCAAAGCGATGACGATGACGCTCCCGAATTCGAGTCGTCTTATACTCTCTGGCGGCGAGAGTCCCCTCCTTAATCACGCAGGGATAGGCACCCAGTCGCATGGTTCCGCCCTTTTGTTCAATTCCCTGCTGTTCTTCCAGAAGCGAAATCACAGGATGATGCGTCTTTGGATCGAATTCAGTGGAACTTGCACCGTGTAGCCCTAGAACATTTCGCGCAAACTCAATGGTAGCGCATTGCATGCCCAGGCAGATTCCAAAGAATGGAATCTTCTTTGTGCGCGCGTAGTGAATGGACATGAGCTTCCCTTCAATACCGCGGCTTCCAAATCCGCCCGGCACCAGAATTCCGTGCACTCCCTTGAGTGCCGCCGTAGATCTGGTTCTTTCCAGATCCTCTGGATCAATCTTAACGAACTCGACGGTGACCTGATTTGCAATTCCTGCATGCATCAAAGACTCGTATACAGATCTATAAGCATCCTGCAGCGCGATGTATTTGCCGCAAACTGCAATGCGCACAGTTTTGCGAGGATGATTGATTACGTGTAGAATCTGCGCCCATTTCTTGAAGTTGAGCTTGCCTGGCTTCATTCCAAAATGGCGAAGTACTCCCAGATCCAGGCCACCCTGCTTGTACATTTCAGGGATTTCGTATATACTCGTGGCAATGTCGCAGGCAGAAACGATCGCGCCCTCCGGCACGTTACAGAACATAGCAAGCTTTTCTTTTAGATCGTCGGAGAGAGGTTTCTGCGCCCGACAAACCAGAAGGTCTGGCTGGATACCAAACGTCATGAGTTCCTTTACACTGTGCTGAGTTGGTTTGGTCTTCGCCTCTCCCGCAACAGTGATCGTTGGCACGAGGGTGAGATGAATGAAACAAACCCCTTCTCGCCCACGTTCGCGTCTCATCTGACGAATGGATTCCAGAAACGGTACGGATTCAATGTCGCCTACCGTTCCGCCAATCTCTACGATCACAAAGTCCGCATCCTCTTCGCGCGTGAGTTCCACGACGCGATTTTTGATTTCATTTGTGATGTGAGGAATCACCTGAACGGTTCTTCCCAGATAATCTCCGCGCCTTTCTCTCTGGATGACTGCGTTGTAGATTTGACCTGTGGTAACGGAGTTCGCGCGAGTGAGCTTTACGTTTGCAGTGAATCGCTCATAGTATCCAAGGTCCAGATCTGTCTCTGCACCATCGTCTGTCACATACACTTCCCCGTGTTGAAAAGGACTCATGGTCCCCGCATCAATGTTCAGGTAAGGATCCATCTTCTGCAAGGCAACGCGATAACCTCTGCTTTCCAGGAGACAGCCCAGAGCGGCCACCGTCACGCCCTTGCCCAGAGATGAGCTCACTCCGCCGGTGATGAATATGGTTCTAGGAATTCGGATCATTTTGATTTTTCCAGTATTGCTGTAGTAGAGTATCCCTGCTCAAATGGAAGTACCACAAGCCTGCCTCCCAGGGAAAGAACGATTTCTCTCTCCGGTAAGTCTTCTGGTTTGTAGTCTCCACCTTTGACGTGTACACGCGGTGCGAGAATTCGAATCGTCTCTACAGGTGTTTCTTCTCCAAAGAACGTAACGTAATCCACGCATGCAAGGGCTGCCATCACAAATGCGCGGTCCTCCTGTGAAGTCACAGGACGTGTTGGTCCTTTCAATTTTCGCACGGATTCATCTGTGTTGAGCGCGACGATGAGAAGATCTCCCTGCGATCTGGCGCCCGTCAGAGTTAGAATATGGCCGCGATGGATGAGATCGAAACAGCCGTTTGTTAAAACTGTGGTGCGCCCGGAGTGATGCTGGTCCAGTTCACGCTTGAGAGCGTGACGGTCTGCGAATACCTTCGCCCGGATTTTGTCAAGAGCGCTCAGGGTGTTCATGCCCGAAAAGGATCTCCTCTCGGGTTACAGTTGCAGCGCCCAGTCTGGCTACAACCAATCCTGCGGCCTGATTGCTTAAAAAAACTGCCTCTTCCGGAGTGCCTCCAGCTGCTATCACTGCCGTAAAAACAGTAATTACAGTGTCCCCGGCCCCTGTTACATCGAACACTTCGCGAGCTCTGGTTGGGAAATGACGCACGGAATCCCCCTCAAAGAGGCTCATTCCTTTTTCGCCGCGAGTGATGAGTAGCATTCGTGGGGAAAGTTTTTGCATGATGAGCCGCCCACCTTTTTCCACTTCCGCGTCCGTTTCCAGACGCATTCCAATGAACCTGCCTGCCTCATGATGATTCGGAGTGAGTACTCCTACTCCATGATAAAAACCAAATCGACTCACTTGAGGATCTACACTGATAAAAACTTTTTCGTGAGACGAACGGATGCAGGATTCGATCACTCTCTCCGTGACCACTCCCTTATCATAATCTGAAATGATGACTGCATCGCAGGAAGGAATCATCCTATCCGCACGCGAAACGATTTCATCTTCCACTTCGCGCGGCACACTGGATGCATCTTCTTGATCGAGTCTGCAAATTTGTTGAGTTCCAGCAACAATCCTCATTTTCTTTGTAGTGGGCCTGCTTCTGTCTGCGATCAAACTGAGCTCTTCACATCCTGATAGCAGACCTCTCATCACTTCCGCTTCCTGGTCCTGTCCACAGACGCCCAGAGCTGTGTTCTTGATTTTTAAAGATTCTAAGTTCTTTACAACATTTCCAGCGCCACCAGGAAGCTGACGCACTCCTGTTTCCAGAATCACAGGGACCGGCGCTTCCGGGGAGAGTCGTTCCGCTCTTCCATAGCGATACTCGTCTATCATGAAATCACCGAGAACGAGTATGCGAATCTTATCAAACGAGCCAAGGATCTGCTGTACGCGAGCTGGGTTCATTATTTACTTACTACGATTGTGACCGCGCACTTTCTCAAAGCGTCCCGGCCAGATTTTGAGCCAAGGATGCGCACGGAGTCCTGAGAGGAAATGAATAAATCGCCCGGAGTCTTTCGACCGCGAGCATATACCAGATACGGATTCTCGCCAACTCTCTTATCTTTTCGTGCCGCTTCTCTCGATGTGTAATACGCTGCCATGCCTCTGGATATGTAGCAACCACGACGGGCAATGCCTGGACCGTAAATCAATCGTCCCTGGTCTGTAAGAATACGTGGTTCGAGTACTGGATCCGAAGATGCTTCTGTCGCATCCACCACGATTCCGGTGATCGGATCCTCCGGGTTTTCATGAACGAGCTCTGCCATTTCAGATTCTTCGCCTGAGTACACGCGAGAAAGAAGTCCACGACGACCGTAAAATGGTAGGATCAATTCTACACTCACGCTTCCGTCGCCGACTCGCCTGGCCTTTTCAAAAGGCAGTGAGGCGAGCATTCCCATTCTATTCTGCAAGGATTCATCTGATTCCAGCTTGCTTTCGATTGTATCATGACCATGGATTGGAAGAGTGGAAACAATCTGCATCAGGCGAGAAAGGGCTTTCTCTCTTGCTTTCTGGGTTGCGTCATCGCGCACCCGCGTGAGACCACCACCCGCACGCACGTCTTCGATTTTGTGATCTGCGGAAACAGAAATGTATCCCGCAGTCCAGTCCACATAGACTCCTTCGCCGAGAGTCTTTTGCAGGTGGTCTTTGCGAATCCCGTAGCTAGCTTCCACGGCAAGCAAAGCCGCCGAGCTAAAGAGAAGGATTGCGAACAAAACGCGTTTCATCTATTTAATATCGGCCTGCCAGGAATTTCAGCCACGTTCTGAATGTCAGAGAAAAGCTCCTGATAGGATTTCTGGAGATCCTCGAAACTGGAGACCAGTCGCGCCCTGGGCAGAGCCGCCAGCACATCTTTTCCATAGGACTTCGTTCTCAATCTAGCATCCAGAATCGATACAATGCCTCGATCACTTTCTCTTCTCATGAGTCGCCCAAAGCCCTGCTTCACGGTCAAAACTGCATGCGGTAGCTGGATTTCTGAAAAAGGACTTCTGCCCGCATTCTGCAACTTTTCAGTTCTAGCAGACAGCACGGGATCGTCTGGCACCTGGAAGGGAAGCCTTACAATCACAACGAGCCTGAGGGCATCTCCTGGAACATCAATTCCCTGCCAGAAACTGGAAAGGCCAAGTAAGACAGAGTCCGGATTTTCATGAAACGCTCTCAAAGCGGCGGGCGGACCAAGGCTCACCTGGCTGATGTAGGAGATTCCACTTTCTTTCGCTTCGAGGAGAGCATGAACGCGCGAAAGCATAAGACGAGATGTAAACAGAATGAATGCTCCGCCGCCGGTGAGCCCTACCATCCTGTCGATCCAGTAGGCGCAATCCTGCGGGAATCGATCTTCGTCAGAAGGTTCCACTATGTCCGGCGGAAGAAAGAGGAGAGTTCGCTTTTCGTAATCAAAAGGTGAACCCACGCGCGCGTACCGCACTTCTTTCTCAGCGCGATCACAGCCTGTTTCGCGTGCGAAATATGAAAAGGGCTTCTTGCCAGATGCTCCGAGAGTTGCGGAAGTAAAAATAACAGACGAATGCTTTTCTAAAAGCTCAGAGCGAATGAAAGACTGAGCATCGAGAGGACTGCGGTGCATGATTACACCCTTTTGTCCCTCTACGGTTACCCAGTGAACGTGATCCGTGTCCGGACCTTCTTCAAATCTCTCCATGACCCGCCGCGCATCTCCAAGTCTCCCGAGCAGCATCTGCGCCTTGAGATCTCCTTCGTTGTCCGGGTTTTCCTTTTCTTGCATCTCCTCTCTGAGCTCTTCTTCAATTCTTTCGATTTGTTCAATCAATCTGTGTCCGCTCGAAGTGCCCGCGGGGGTTCGAATTCTCTGTGCGTTTCTGTATTTCCCTTCTACTTCCTGACGATACGATTCGATCGTTTGTAGAATTCTATCCGCCCTTCTCTTGCTTGATCGAATGAGATGCGAAAGTTCTCCGAGTATGAGTCTTTGCTTCATCGCGTCCAGGGCCGCGTCCGGGAATTTGTGCGCTTCGTCTACGACCACCGCACTGAACTCGGGGAGTAGCTTTCCCTCGAGGGCCATATGCGATGCAAGGAGAGCGTGATTGACCACAAGGATGCGGGCTTTCTTCCACTTCTCTCTGGCCACAAAGTAATAAGACTCCTGATAATTCGGGCACCTTCTCCCAAGACAATTGTCCGTCTCGCGCGTGACTGCTCCCCATACAGACTCTCCCACGCTGCCAGGATAGTCGGACCGAATGCCGCTTAACGTCTCTTCTTCCCATGCAATCAAAGAATCAAGCTCAGAGCCCGCAAGAAGCAGACCGCCCTGGTCCACTGCAGTCTTCATTTTTCGTTTGCAGATATAGTTGGACGCGCCAAGGCAAAGCTCAGCTCCGGGAGATAGGCCAAGTATGCTTTCTACAAGAGGTATGTCCTTTGTTAGGAGCTGTGTCTGGAGTGATTTTGTGTCCGTGGATACGGCAACACGAGTTTCCGTTTCCACAGCATAGAGCAAAAGAGGAATGAGATAGGCGATCGTCTTGCCTGTGCCGGTCCCTGCTTCGCCGATCAAGACCGCTTGATCTGCGAGGGCACGCTGGATAGAGTCTGAAAACTTTTCCTGAGACTGGCGATAGGTGTAGCTGTCCAGGTATTCGCCGAGATTCTCCCAGCCACTGAACATCAGGCCTGCCTTGCTAGAGGTATCCTGCGATTTGCGAATTCGGGACGCGCAAGCAAGGCACCTGTGATCGCTTCTTTGCTCAGGCCGTGATCGTGCATGATCTCTTCACGAGTGCCGTGAACAATTGCTTCCACTGGAAATGCAAAAGTATGCAAATGCTTAGCATTGCTCGCAGAATTCAGACTCCACCTAATGTGAGATGCAGCGCTGCTGTTGATGGCAGAGTCTTCCAGGATGACCATGTATTCGCAATCGTGAATTGTATTTTGAATGAACTCTATGTCCAGAGGACGAATCCAGCGAATGCCTAGCACAGTCGCATAGATTCCGTGAGCTCTCAGTTCCTTCTGAACTCCAAGAGCTGTCTCCCACATAATGCCAACTGCCAGAATACAAAGATCCTTTCCTCCCTGATGGATTTCAGGGCGAATTCGAGTCACGTCCGGGAGATTGGCAGGAAGCAAAGACTCCCGATCTGCTGAGTCCTTGGGGAATCGAACGGCGATGGGTCCCTGGGAATCTTTTTCTACAAATTTCAAGAATGCTTTGAGTTCTCCGCCCGTAGCCGGCGCATACACACGCACATTTGGCACACTGAGAAGCACTCCAAGATCATACAGACCCTGGTGCGTTTCTCCGTCCGGTCCAACACAACCCGCTCTATCCACAATCAACTTCACCGGGAAATTCATGAGAGCCACATCCTCAATCAACTGATCATAGGCGCGACTCATGAATGTAGAATAAATGCATAGATAGGGAACGGCTCCACCCGAGGCGAGCCCTCCGGCAAAAGCCATGGAATGTTGCTCTGCAATTCCCACATCAAATACGCGATTCGGGAAACGATCCGCAACAGATCTGAGGCCGGAGCCTTCAATCATGGCTGGAGTGATCACCACTACTTTCTCATTGTGTTCAATGATTTCGCATAACGTCTCACCAACGATCTCGGAAAATGAAATTTTACCACGGGCTTTCGAACCCTGCATGGTTCCGTCTTCGCGATTGAATCTAGATACGCTATGATATACGATTGGATCTCTCTCCGCGTGAACGTATCCCTTTCCTTTTTGAGTATAGGCGTGAATTAGAACAGGGCCCTTGAGCTCCTTTGCTTTCTCGAGCACTTCTACAAGTTCTGCAACATTGTGTCCGTCCACAGGTCCAATGTAGCGAAATCCAAAATCAGAAAATAGGCTGCCTGGAGTTAAGAAGTCTTTGAACGTTCTTTCTATCTTGCGCGAAAAGATTTGAACGAGCGGTCCGATCAAAGGCAGCCACATCAGGATAGAATACCAGATGCGCTTTCCCTTGTTGTAAGTGGGAGATGTTATGAGACGATTGAGATACTGGTTGAGTGCGCCCACATTCTTGGATATAGACATGTCATTGTCATTGAGAATGACAATGCAGTCCGTCTGCACATGTCCGCCATGGTTGAGCGCCTCGAATGCCATGCCGCTGGCCACCGATGCATCTCCAATCACGCACACACACTGATGATTCAGCCCCAGTCTATCGCGGGCCATGGCCTCTCCGAGTGCCTGCGAAATGGAAGTACCCGCATGTCCTGTGTTGTACAAATCGTAGACGGATTCTTCTCTTTTGGGAAAACCAGATAGACCTCCGCGACGGCGCACGCTGCGAAGTTGTTCTCGCCTTCCGGTTAGTATCTTATGCGGATAAATCTGATGCCCAACATCCCAGATCAGTTTGTCTTCAGGGGTATTGAGAACGTAATGCAGGGCAACCGTCAGTTCCACCACTCCCAGATTGGAAGCAAAATGCCCACCAACGGACGCAAGAGTATCGATGAGATACTCTCGCACTTCATCGCAAACACGGGGCAAGTCCTCCGGCGCGACCTTTCTCAGATCCGCCGGACTATTGATCTTCGAAAGAAGATCCATCAGGCGGCTGTGTCCTTATGTGCGTTCGAAGTCTTCAGAGCCTCTACATCTGCATCGTTCTTGAGTGCCATCAGTTCATAGATGCGAACAGGTTCCAGCTTTCCCTTCACCCGCACAAGATCCAGCTCACGCGCATATACGCGATCCTTCACTCGTTCGTATGTGAATTCAGAAATAATGATTTTTACACCATAGTTCTTGGTCGCACCCTCAAGGCGCGATCCCAGGTTCACAGTGTCTCCCATTAGAGTGTAGTCCATACGACGGCTCGAGCCCATGTTCCCTACGACCGCCATACCTGTGTTGATTCCAATTCCAATGTCCAGAACCGGAATGTTTCGCTCCGACCATCTCTTCTGCAGAGATTGGAGAGCATGATACTGCGCCAGGGATGCAACGCATGCGTAATAGGCATGATCGTCATTTTTCGCAGGAGCGCCCCAGAATGCCATGATCGCATCTCCCATGTACTTATCAATGGTGCCGCGATATTCAATGATGAGCTCTGTCATTTCGCTCAAGTATTCATTGAGCAGATTCACGAGTTCTTCTGGACCAAGTGCTTCTGAGATCGTTGTAAACCCGCGAACGTCTGAGAAAAACACGCTGATTTCTTTCTTGGATCCACCCAGTGCGATCGCCTCAGGGTTCGAGAGAAGTTCTTCCACAACATCCTGCGATACGAACTTGGAGAATGTGTTTCGAATGAATTTCACGTTTTCTTCTTCCGTCAGCACCCTAAATCCAATGAAACCAACCAGTTGCACAAACTGCAAAATGATCACGGTCGGAAACACGTGCAGAACGTTGAACACCTGGAAGGTGATAAACAGAGTCATTACCGAATAAACAGCCGCAATTACGATGGCAAAAACAAACGCGAGCCATGTGGCCACTCGAGGCTGGTAAAAGCCCATGATCAAGCCTACCGCAAGAAGAATCAGAAGATTCACGACAGGCGGAACTTCGTAGATGAAATCCTGGTTTAGAATCGTGTTGATGGCGTATGCGTGGTGCTCAATGCCCGCCATGTCACCGTAAGGGGAAAGGTGAATATCCTGCGCTGTTCCTACACCGGTGGCGTAGTACATGGCCACAAGTACGATCTTGTCTTTGAAGTTCGCGGCTCCCTCTGCCGGAGTCATCTTGTTTACTTCAAGAATTTCCTGGAAAGGAAAGCAGTACTGTCCGCCGCGGAAACTGATGTGCATCTGTCCGCGTCTGTCGATTGGAATTACAATCGTGCGCGATGCATTCGGGCGCGCCATGATGTCCAGCTTCTCGTTTTCAAACGTTGCCAGATTTACTTTCTCTTTGTATTTCTCTGGAATATTGCTTAGAGTGATGGTGCCAGCTGCATAGTCTACTGCCACATCTTTCTTCAAATCAATCCCATAATAAAGAGCCGCGACAATCAAGTCAATGCCAGGAAGGAAGATGTCGTCGCGATTGGAGTCGTAGCCCGGCGCGCGAAACTTATCCAGATTCACCACTCTCTGAACCAGAGGCATCTGCCAGTTCATACCGGATTCTTCGTTCTTCAAAATGTTCGCGTAGCCCGCGCCTTTCTGGGCTTTGCCGATTGGTTCGACCGCGGGGTTTGGAAAGGAAAGACCGGGCTCTGCAAGCTGCCCATTTTTTACGTTGGTCAGTCTATTCTGGGCGTACATCATTTCCACGCGACGATTGTATCGGTCACTGGAAACGGGGTTCTGACGAATTGGTTTCAGGAACTGGTCGGACGTTTCAAGAGGGTAGTCACTTATGATAGCGGCTTTTGATTTTGAAAAACTTTCCGCAAGGATGTCTACCTGTCTACGCGGAGGTCTATCTGCACTCAGCGGTCTACAATCCAGAATCACACCACAGGCGTCACCGCCGTAGAGTCCTTTTTCGTCTACGAAGCTAATGTCAAACAGGATGATTCCGTTTTCTGCGCCTCCGAGAGTGGAAGCAAGGTCTGCGTAAATGTTCCAGTCCAGAGGCCATTTGAAATTCACTTTTTCAATCGTTTCGTTAGAAATACCAACAATTCGAATGTCGTCGCGAACGCCTGGCGGAGGTGGAGCCATGGCCACTACCTTTTCGCCTTTGTCATCGTAAGGTGCCTGACAGTAGGCGGCCGCTCCTCCAGGAGCAAGAGTGCCACTTGGACTGCGCAAGAACGCATAACGGTTTACAAGTGCTGTATTTTCAAGACTTTTGAAAAGCGGAAACTTCGCAAGAGACAATGCAAAGAAAAACGAAGTCATGATGGCGATGATCAAACCGCCCAGGTTTCCGCGATCCACACCTGCGCGAGCGAGACCCTGGAAAGTGTAAATAGCACCAATGATCAGCCAGAAGAAACTGAACCAGAGACAGAAAGTATAAAGATCCGGACCGAGTGCAGAGAGTGGTTCAGGTAGAATGGATTTTACTCTATGAAAAACAGAGGAAGCGCTGCTTGCGTAAGTGATGACGAACGCGATTGCGGACGTTCCGAATACAGCAAGTGAGATGTAATCGAATCTTCTCAGTACTTTGGATTTATCCTGAGGAAACAATCGCTCAAAATAGTAGAGAGCCAATCCAAGTGTGGCCAGTCCTGGAATGATGGTCAGGTATGTTTCCGCGAAGAAGGAACCTACCAGAACCGTAGACCGATTGAAAGTGAGCGAAAGAAAAAGAACCAGCGGTAGAAGCAGAAAGAGTGCTGCAGCCGCAACCAGAAGCCCCAGGGCAATTTTACGCATAGGAGACGATTTTGGACCTCCGCCAACCTTTCAACACGTATTTTTAGCCCCGGAGAGCCTTCACGAATGCAGCCGTCGACTCACAGATCGCCTCCAGTGCACCCGGCCCTTTTTCCTGAATCAGGCGATGGTGGAGGCTGCCCACAATCACTCCGTCCGCCACTGCCTTAACCGTGTCTGCCTGGTCAGGGCGACTGAAACCAAAACCCGCGAATACAGGAAGTCCCGTGCTTTCGCGGACCGCTTTCATTTGCGTTTTTACCTCGGGCGGCAGTTCGGATCTTTCGCCAGTGACGCCGTAGCTCGTGACGTGATAAATGAAGCCGCGGCCGTGTTTGCGCAAATCATTCAGTCTATCTGGAGAAGTATTGGGTGCAGACATGAAGATCTGGGCGATCTGGAACCTTTCGGAAACTCGGAAAAACTCGTTCGCCTCTGGCTGGTCTGCAGGCAGGTCCGGAATTACAATTCCCTGAATTCCGGCGCGGGCGGCCTCTGCCAGGAATGCTTCAAGAGGTCTGTCGCTCTTGTGTGCGAAGCCACGAAACACCGGATTCATGTAGCTCAGAAATACGATGGGGACATCCGGACGCGCCTCGTGGATTTCTCTGGCGCACTGGAAGATGCGTTCAAAAGAGAAGTCTGCATTCTCCATCGCGCGCACCATGGCTGCCTGAATGACGGGGCCATCTGCCGTAGGGTCTGAAAAAGGAATTCCAAGCTCGATGAGATCTGCACCTGCATCAATCATCCCGCAGGCGAAGCGAACCGTGGAGGCAAAATCAGGATCCCCTGCAGTCAGATACGGCATGTAGAGAGGCCCCTGGGCTCTCTTCTTCAATATGTACTCTTTGAGTTTATCCATCATTCCATACCCAGAATAGAAGCCGCTTCTGCTACGTCCTTGTCACCACGGCCGGAAAGGTTCACGAGGATGCGCGCTTTCTTTCCCGCGTCGCGCGCCAGTTCCCGCGCGAAAGCGAGTGCATGGGCGCTCTCGAGTGCCGGTATGATTCCTTCGAGCCTGGATACTTCCTGAAAGCATTCCAGAGCGCGATCGTCTCGGACGCGCACGTACTTCACTCTACCCGTCTTTGCCAGATACGCATGTTCTGGTCCGACTCCTGGATAATCCAGCCCCGCAGATACGCTGTGCACACCCTGGATTTGTCCGCCCTCTTTCTGTATGAAAAGAGACTTTGTGCCGTGGAAATAGCCCACTTCGCCAAAGGTAATGCTCGCCGAGTTTTCACCAGGATCATCGCTTCTGCCGCCTGCTTCCACTCCGTAGAGATCTACATCGTCTTTCAAAAATCCGTGAAAGATTCCAATTGCATTGGATCCGCCACCCACGCATGCGATGACTGCATGAGGAAGACCAGGGCCTTTCTTCATTTGCTTGCGAGACTCTTTTCCAATGACTGATTGGAAGTCTGCTACAATGATTGGAAACGGATGAGGGCCAATGGCAGAGCCAATGATGTAATGAGTGTTGCGAACGTTTCTCGCCCAGTCTCTCATTGCTTCATTGGTTGCATCTTTGAGAGTAGACGTTCCGCTTGTTACAGGAATCACTTCCGCACCCAGAAGTTTCATGCGATAACAATTCAATTTCTGACGGCGCACATCTTCGCTGCCCATGTAAACGGTGCATTTCAATCCGAAATGAGCGGCTGCTGTAGCCGTGGCCACCCCATGCTGTCCGGCTCCGGTTTCAGCAATGATCCGTTCCTTTCCCATTTCGAGAGCGAGCAATGCCTGGCCGATGGCGTTGTTGATCTTATGCGCTCCGGTGTGATTGAGGTCTTCGCGCTTGAGATAGATTTGTGCGCCCCATTCGTCGCTGAGCCTGGCTGCATACGTTAGACGAGATGGTCTGCCAATGTAGTCTCTTTGCAGCTGTTCCCACTTTTTCTGAAAACGCTTCTTACTGCGAACCTTGAAGTAGACTTCTTCCAGTTCCAGGATCGCAGGCATGAGAACCTCGGGGCTGTACCTTCCACCGAATTCTCCAAAAAAACCGCTTTTTTCAGAACCCATGAGCCAGCGTTGGCGTCATGCCCTGCACTTCATCTCTTTTTTGGCGGGTGCTTTCGCTTGAGCGATCTGGTAAGATTGCGAATGGTTTTGACCATTTCAGCAGGCGTGGTTTCTACTTTTTCGCCCGTCTTACGCAATTGAATCTCTAGTTTTCCTGACTCAAAAAAAGTTTTACCGACTGTAACGCGAACAGGATATCCAATGAGTTCTGCATCTGCGAATTTCACGCCTGGTCTGAGGTCCCTGTCGTCCCACAAAACATCGAGGCCCGCTTTCTGTAACTTCTGGTAGAGCGCCGCTACCTTTTGCTCTTCTTCTTCTCCCTTTGTGATGCTTACAAGCACCACTTCAAAAGGACAGGCACTCACCGGCCAGGCAATTCCCTTCTCGTCATGGTTCTGCTCAATGATGGCAGCCATGGTTCTTTGAACGCCAATTCCGTAACAACCCATGATAGGAGTGAGAGGCCTGCCTGATTCGTCTAGAACGGACACACCAAATGCTTTTGTGTACTTCGTTCCAAGCTGGAAGATATGACCTACCTCAATGCCTTTGATCGCATGCAGTACTCCATCGCCCATAGGCGAACGATCCCCTTCTACTGCGAGTGCCACATCGCGCGCGTCTGGATTTGCTTCGAAAACGTGACCGCTTCTATGATGATCTACTTCATTTGCTCCCACTACATAAGGACGACCCGACTCAATGGACGAATCCTGAATGATGCGCATTCCTTCTGGCACATGACCCGGGCCAATGAAACCTGGAACAAAACCAAGGGACCGCACTTCGTCTTCTGTGGCAGCGCGAAACTCCTCTCCACCCAGGGCATTCTTCAACTTCACGTCATTGACAGCGCGATCTCCGCGAATGAAGACAAGAACATAGGATTCGCCCACGCGATAGATCAGAGCTTTTGCCAGATGAACGGACGACACACCGAGAAACCGGGCGACATCTTCTATGGACTTAGCATTCGGAGTATGATGCTTCTTCGCTGATTTTACAAGTGCCGGTGGCTTCTCCACTTTTCCCGCAACAAACGGAGTCTTCTCCTGATTGCTGAAGTATTTCTTCCCGGCCGAAATCAAAAGCGTCTCTTCCCCTACTTCAGAAGGAACCATGAACTCTTCGGATCTCGATCCGCCCATGGTTCCAGTATCTGCTTCTACGGGAATGGTCTCAAGGCCAAGCCTGCCGAATATATTGCGATATGCTTTGCGCATCACCTGATACGTTCGACCCAGACACTCTTCGTCCTTGTGGAACGAATACGCATCCTTCATTACAAATTCGCGCGATCGCATAACACCAAACCGCGGACGAATTTCATCGCGAAACTTGGTGTGAATCTGGTACACATTTACGGGAAGATCTCGATAGGATTTCAAAATCCCTTTCATCGCATCCGTGAAGGACTCTTCGTGTGTGGGTCCAAGAACGTTCCATGTTTCGTGTCTGTCTTTGATTCGAAACATTTCCTTGCCCATGGCATTCCATCTGCCGGATGTTTCCCACAGTTCGGCCGGAATCAGGATGGGCATTACAAACTCTTGACCGCCCGCGGCATTCATCTCTTCGCGAATGATGTTTTCAATCTTGCGAAAGACTCGCAGGCCCATGGGAAGCATGTTGTAAAGACCACTACCGAGCTTGCTGACCAGGCCGGCGCGTAGCATCATCTTGTGTGACGCGAGTACCGCATCCGCCGGGGGCTCCCGGAGAGTGTGAATCAAAAGAGAACTTGCGCGCATTCTAGAGTCCAGATATGAAGAGTATGTCGCGGTACATGATCCACAGTCCCATGAAGACAAGAACTGCAAGACCACCGCGGTAGATTCCTTCCATAATTCCAGGCGTTACGGGTTTACCGCGGACAGCTTCGTACAGAAAGAATACTACGTGGCCGCCGTCAACAACAGGGAACGGCAAAAGGTTCATGATGAAAAGCGCAATAGAAATCGCAGCAAACATACCCAGGTAGTCCTGAATTCCTGATTCAAGCACTACTCCGGCCGCAGCAAACATCCCGACAGGCCCCATTGCGTTATCGATGAAAGAAAGTCTGCCCGAAATCAGGCTTCCAAAAAATGCAGGATACACCATGACGTTCTTCGCAGTATCACCAAAGGCGTGCGAAATCACTTCGCTAACGGAACCATGCCCCGGAAGATACGTGGTTTCAATGCGCGAATCCGGTCTAAATCCAAGAAGGCCAATTTTTGCGGCGTGCGCCTTCGCAGAATAGTTGCGATCCTTTAGTGTCAGAGTGATGGCACGTTCTGTTGCCAGAGCTTCGTACATTTTTTCGTAAGAACCAGGAGGTTTTCCGTCTATAGAAAGAATGCTGAGTGCACGCTGGTGTGCTTCCACATTGCTGAGCAATACCTGATCTGCCACGGGAGTTCCGTACTTCAAGTCGACAAGATTGTGCAGTTCAATTCTGTATTCTGCCTGCGATGGGACTGTTACGGTGGTTTCTTCTGTAAACCACGGAGCTAGCCACGACAACGTTTGTCTCTTCACACGAATCTGCACAGGCTGTCCGTGAAATTCTCCGAGCAAATCCTGGAGTTCTGTTGCGGATTTTACATTTCTTCCCTGCACGGAAAGAATGACATCTCCGTTGTTCAAATAAGGGTACGCCCTGAGTCCAGCCGGGAGTTCAGTATGGCCCAGGAAGGACTGGAGCTTGTACGCCCACACCAGGCGAGACGGATAATTTACTTTAAGATTTCTTTCTCCGGGTGCGCGAAGACCAATGAGAGCGCGGCCTGCCGTGTCTACTTCTGGCTTGACCTTGACCTGAACTTTGCTTCCGTTTCTATCTGCATCCACAGTCAGATCGGCACCGCCTGATAGAAGCACCAGTTTCTGCAAATCGTGAAAGTCATGCACCGCTTCTCCGTTGATCGCAGTGATGGAATCTCCTGACCGAAGGCCGGCCCTGTAGGCTGGACTGTCCTGCATGGTTTCTTCCCAGAAATCAACGCGCGGCGCGATAGGACCGGAGATCGTGTGAAGTAGAAGAAAGATACCAAAACCAAGAATCAAATTGAAGAGCGGTCCGCCCAGCACTGGAATGATTCGCGTGAGAGGAGGAACAGAGAAAAGTCCACCTGGAGTCTTATCGTTGCCGGAGATATCATCTCCGTAGAATTTCACATATCCGCCAATCGGGATCGCGGTCACCTGCCAGGTAGTATCTCCTATTTTCTTTTTCCAGATGCCGCGGCCATAACCAATGGAGAAAATTTCTGCCTTCACTCCCACGAGTCGGCCCATGGTGTAGTGACCCAGTTCGTGAATAAAGACACAGATGCCGAGCATGAGAGCTCCGCCAAGAATGAGTGCGATCATACAGCCTCTTTTACAGTTCCCTTGCCATCTCTGATGTCAGCGCTCTGGCCCGGGCATCCGCTTCCAGATAGAGGCCCGTTTCCGTTCCTTTCTGTACCGGGATGCGATCCAGTGCCAGCTCGATGAGATGAGGGATAGCCGTAAATTGAATTAAACCAGATAGAAACAAACCGGCCGCCACTTCATTGGAAGCGTTGAGAACTGCGGGGGCAGTTCCGCCCGCTCGAGCGGCCTCCATGCAGAGGCAAAATCCAGGAAACTGCTCTGTGTCCACAGTGCGAAACTCAAGTGGCGGCCACGATTCTGGCCTGGTGGCGATTCCAAGCTCAGGAACCGGATCTGGATAATACAGAGCATGCGCGATCGGAAACACCATGGTGGGCCTGCTTGCCATCATTCGGTAACCATCTGGTGTCTCCACCATCGCATGCACATGGCTGACCGGATGAATCAAGACGTCGAGCTGCGAGTATGGAATTCCGAATAGATGATGCGCCTCTATGATCTCGAGGCCCTTGTTGATGAGACCGGCAGAATCTACTGTAATCTTTGGCCCCATGCTCCAGGTAGGATGATTTAAAACTTCATCACGACTCACTTTCTCTACGTCCGCTCTACTCTTGCTCAGAAAAGGACCGCCGGATGCAGTCAGAATCGCGCGACGAAGATGCTCTGGTTCTACTCCAAGCAACAGCTGAAATAGGGCATTGTGTTCGGAGTCTACGGGCACGATGCAAGCACGCGAAAGAGCCAGTGCGTTTTCAATGACCGGTCCTGCAGTGACGAGTGTTTCTTTGTTTGCAAGCGCGATCTTGAGCCCGATCTGAATGGCTTCGAGTGTGGGCGCAATTCCAGCAGAACCCATCACTGCAGTCAAAACAGTATCTGCTCCGGCCTGTGCGCCCAATCGTACGAGTTCTACGAGGCCGCTGCTTCCCGAAAAGAACTGAACGGAAGGAAACGACGCAGAAAGCCTGGCCAATCCCTGGGCCATTTCTGGATCTGTGATGGCCGCATAACGGATGGTTGGAAATTTTGAAATGATCTCTGCAAGTCTGTCTGCTTTGCCGTGAACGCTCACGGCAACGAGTTCTATTCCGCTTTCTGGTAAAATGGAAAGAGTGCTACTTCCGATCGACCCGGATGCGCCGAGCAAGATGAGCTTTCGCGTACGTTTCGCACGGGCCGGTGCCGAGATCTGCGCCGAATATTCAAAGAACGCCATGCTGGATCAAAGAGTCAGGCCAGCGATGCCACGAATGTACAAATAGAAGTAACCAATGGGAATTGTGAAATAGAGAGAGTCCCCTCGGTCGAGCATTCCGCCGTGACCTGGAATCAAGGCAGCTGAATCTTTCTTTTTTGAGTCACGCTTGATGGCACTTTCCACCAGATCCCCAAATACAGAAATCACAGACAGCACCGCAGTGAAGAGCGCCATTTCTACGTAACCCATGTGGATTTCGTAAGCAAATCTCTTCCAACAGTAAAGAAACCCGAGCATCAAAAGAATGGAGAAAACAAAACCGCCAACGTAACCTTCAATCGTTTTGCGCGGACTCACCTTCAGACCTGCATTGTGTTTTCCAAAGTAACGGCCCGCAAAATACGCCCCTGTGTCCGTTCCGATGGTTGCCAGAGCCACTACTACGAAAAAGAACAAACCCCTTTCCTCTGCGAGGATGAGAAACGCATGGCATAGGGTCATGCACGGATAGATCACGCCAAAGATCGTTGTGGTTACGCCGTAGACTGTTCCGTCCAGAGGACGAAAGATCAAATGCGCAGACATGGCCACAATTACGAGCAACATCAATACAAACGGAACAGAATGATTGGCCACGTATGCAATGTCTGGAGTTAAAAACGAAGGAGCGGGATGTCCGTTTGTGGCGCGAATTCCCAGGTACTGCAGATAGTATGTAAATATGAGTAATACGGCAAAGAAAATCCCCACGCCTTTCACCGGTCTTCCGTCCAGACCGCGATCACTGAGCCCGTAGAACTCCACTACTCCAAGCAAAGACGCCGCGAGAATCAAACCGAGGATGAGAACAGCGTAGAGAAAGTCCGGAAGGTTCAACGCAAGTATGATAGCGGCTCCGAGCGTGACTCCGGATATGATGCGTTTGGACGTTTCACCCATGAACTTGTTTAGTCTTCCTTCGCCAGAAGTCCACCGAATTTGCGAGGCCTGGATCTGAACCACTTCAGTGCCGCTTGCAAGTCCCGGCGGCCAAAATCAGGCCATAGAACGTCCGTGAAATATAACTCTGCGTACGCACATTGCCATAGTAAGAAATTGCTGAGGCGACTTTCTCCTCCGGGTCGAACCAGCAAGTCAACAGGCGGGATCGGATGAGTGTATAGATGTTTTTCGATTTCTTTCGCGCTCACGGCTGCGTCCGCCTTCTTCCCTTTCTTCGCAAGAGACAACCTTTCGCGCACGATCTCAGTGGCGGCGTGACTGATCTCATCCATGGAGCCATAGTTCACGCAAAAGTTGGCCGTCAGTGCTTTGTTCTTCGCCGTCTTTTCGATCACATGCAGAATCAATTTTCTATTTGCGGCCGGTAACCTGGACAGGTCTCCGGAAGCATGCACGCGAATTCCTTTTTCAATGCACCTTTGCAGACGATCGGTGAAGAATTCGCGCATCAACTTCCAGATTGCCTGGATTTCCGCTCGAGGTCGCTTCCAGTTTTCAGTACTGAATGCATAGAGTGATATGAATGGAATGCCAATTTCAAGAGCATCATCGAGCAAACGGTCTAGAGCTTCTCCTCCGGCGCGGTGGCCTTCGGAGCGCGACAGACCGCGCTTCTTTGCCCAGCGGCCGTTTCCATCGAGTATGATGGCTACATGCCGCGGATTGGTGTTTTCCTGGGACACGTTAGACCGTCAGAATGCCCTTCTCTTTTTGAGCCGCGGCGTCTTCTGCTTTGTGAATGAAACTATCTGTTAGCTTTTGCACGTCATCTTGAAGGGATTTCGTTTCATCCTGGGACTTGCCTGCAATCTTCTTGATCTCTTCGTTTCCGTCACGACGAAGATTGCGAATGGAAACGCGACATTCTTCCAGACGAACCTTGACCTGCTTGACCAGTTCCTGGCGTCTCTCCATAGAAAGTTCAGGAAGAATGAGGCGAATCAGAGAGCCGTCGTTGGAAGGAGTGATTCCCACATCTGATTTCAAAATTGCTTTTTCAATTTCACCCAGGGCACTTTTGTCAAATGGAGTGATTACGAGCATCCGCGCTTCTGGAACAGAAAGGCTGGCTACCTGGTTGAGCGGAACTGAGGAGCCGTAGTATTCCACGTGCACCCCGTCGAGCATGGCCGCGTTTGCGCGCGTAGAACGAATCCCGGCTAGATCTTTTACAAGAGAGTCCAGGCTCTTTTGCATTTTGGCTTTCAGTTCTGCAAGAACTGCGGCGGAATCAACTGGTTTGTCAGGCATACTCGAGGCCCTCCTCGGAAGATATAAGTGTTCCGATCTTCTTGCCGTCTACGAGATTCTTCAAGCTGTCCGGTTCAAAAATATCGAAAACCAGAATGGGGGTGTTGTTGTCCATACAGAGAGCCAGAGCGGTGGAATCCATGATCTTGAGTCTGCGCTGGATGGATTCCATGTAGGAAACGCGCGAAAAACGTTTTGCGTCAGGATTCTTCTTTGGATCGGAATCATATACGCCATCTACTTTCGTTGCTTTTAGAATCACCTGACAGCCTACTTCGACCGCCCGCAGTGCGGCTGTCGTGTCGGTTGTAAAATAGGGATTCCCTGTTCCGCCCGCGAAAATCACAATCCGATTCTTTTCGAGATGCCTCATTGCCTTTCTGCGAATGTATCCTTCGCAGATGGATTTCATTTCAATGGCTGATTGAAGGCGAGTGATGACGCCCACCTTTTCGCATGCGTCCTGCAAAGATAGAGCGTTGAGCACGGTGGCCAGCATTCCCATGTAATCTGCCTGCGCACGATCCATTCCACTTTCTGCAGCCGCCTGCCCGCGAAAGATATTTCCGGCGCCAACGACCACTGCGATTTCTGCACCCATGCGGTGCACTGCTTTGATTTGTTCTGCGATGTGACGAACGCGGGAAAACTCAATACCGAGTTTTCCCTCCGTTGTAAAGGCTTCACCCGAAAGCTTCAGTAGAACCCGACGGAATGGAAAATTCGGATTCACGTGAGCCTCCTTTATCAGCCCGCTTCGTAACGGGTAAACCGGGAGATTGTAATGTTCTCTCCGAATTTCCCAATGAATGACTTAATCAATTCTGCAACAGTCTGCTTGTTGTCTTTGATGAAGAATTGATCGAGAAGGCAGACATCCTGCTGAAACTTCTTGATCTTGCCTGGCAGAATCTTTTCGATTTGCTCTGGCTTCTTCTTTTCCTGAATCAGCTGTTCGCGATATACTTCTGTTTCTTTCTCGATGATTTTAGGATCGAGGTCTTCTGCTTTGATCGCAAGAGGGCTTGCCGCTGCGACCTGCATGCAAAGATCTTTCCCGAGTTGCTCGAATTCTTCATTCTTTGCAACGAAATCAGTTTCGCAATTCAGCTGCAGCAATACGCCAATCTTGCCTTCTCCGTGAATGTAGGAAAACACACGGCCGGATCCAGTGTCGCGATCCATTCTTTTGGCTGCTTTCGCGAGACCTTTCTTGCGAAGAGCTTCGCTTGCTTTTTCGATATCGCCGGCGTTTTCAGCCAGAGCAGACTTGCAGTCCATCATGCCTGCGCCGGTCATTTCGCGCAGTTTCTTGATGTCGTCGGATTTAACTTCTGCCATGATCGTATAATTCCTCAGGATTCTTTTGGAGCAGCAGGTGGAGCTACATATTCTTTCACAGCTGCTTCTTCATCTGGATTGGTCTTCGGGGAATTCGCATCATCCGGGATGAATTCTCCGGACTCGTCGTACTCACCGCGATACTGCAGTGAATCAAGAGCGATCGCATCTGGATCCATAGTTGCGTCTTCATCTGTAAAGCGAGAGCCCTGCTCTACTCCCTGGGTTCCTTCTAGAACCGCATCTGCCATAGTTTGCAGATAGAGGGAGATGGCACGGATCGCATCATCGTTGCCTGGAATTGGATAGTCGATGAGTTCTGGATTGCAGTTGGAATCCACAACAGCGAAGATCTTGATGCCCATCGCGCGCGCTTCTTTGACTGCGATGTCTTCTTTGCTTGGATCAATTACAAAAAGGATTTCTGGTGGAGACTGCAGCTCTTTGATACCGGAAAGGTGCTTGCGCAGTTTGTCCAGTTCTCTCTGAAGCAGGAGTGCTTCCTTCTTTGTGCGCGCTTCTTGATCAAAAGATCCGGCCGCTTCCATTGCTTCGAGTTTCTTCATGCGAACAATGGATTTCTTTACAGTTGGCCAGTTGGTGAGGAGTCCGCCTGGCCAGCGAGTGTTCACATAATACATGTTAGAACGTGCGCCTTCTTTTTCGATGGCAGCGCGCGCTTGCTTCTTTGTTCCCACGAAGAGGACCCTCTGGCCCTGGGCTGTGAAAGCACGAAGTGCTTCGTATGCCTGCTTTGCCAGCTGAACTGTTTTCTGCAAATCGATGATATGAATTCCGTTTCTTGCTGTAAAGATGTACGGTGCCATCCTTGGATCCCACTTCCGTGTCTGGTGGCCAAAGTGGACGCCTGCTTCCAGCAGGTTCTTCATTGAAATCGTAGACATTCTATCTCCTCACATTCCCTGGCGCATTGCGCCTTGCCCTGGCTCACAACTTTTTATAGAGGAACCATCCGGCAGCTATTAGTCCAAAAAGACCGGCTGCAGTCAGCCTGATCTCCAATCTCTTGATTGCATACAAGTCCTTTGCTACTACGAGTGAATCGGAGAACAACGGATCATCCAAAAAGCTCAGTCCGAAGACCTGCTTCAAGAGAGAGCCCAGCACCGACCCCATGAAAAATCCAAGAATCAGCGCAAGAGCGGCGAAACTGAACGAAAAACGACTCATCCAGGTACGCCTCGACCATAACCCAATAATACGGGGTCTACGTCAAACGAATTCATACTGGAAAAATCCCGTGCTTACGCTCCGGCCGAAGGACCCTCTTGCCCGCAGTCAAATCAAGCAATCGTTCGAGGACCGGGCCCGTATCTCTGGGGTCTAGAATTTCATCCACGCCGAAAAGCGCGGCCGCTCTTTCCGGGGAGACCTCGTTTCTATAGGCGTCTTCCAATTCTCGCCGGAGCTTTGCTGCTTCCTCCGGTTGCATGGATTTCAACTTGTTTGCATACAAAATATTGACGGCACCTTCCGCACCCATCAGAGCGATCTCTCCTCTGGGCCACACTGCAATGTAGTCCGGTTCATAGCCGCGCCCACACATCACATAGTAGCCGGCTCCATATGCCTTTCGCACAACGATCGTAAACTTTGGCACAGTCGCATTCGAGACCGCATACAGGAGTCTCGCTCCGTGGCGGATGATTCCTGCTCTCTCCACCCTGCTACCCACGAGGAAGCCAGGTACATCCTGGAAGAATACAAGTGGAATGTTGAAGGCATCGCAGATCTGCACAAAGCGCGCGCCCTTGTCCGAAGAATCGTTTTCCAGAACGCCACCCAGGTGATTGCTTTGAGACGCGACGATTCCAACACTGTAGCCGCCGATACGCGCGAGGCATGTGATGAGGGATTTGCCGAAGTCCGGCATAAACGGAAGAACGCTCTGTGGATCCACAATCTGTGCGAGTACTTCGTTCATGTCGAATGCAGAAGAATCATCCGGTAAAATCTTTAGAAGCTCATCCGATGCCCTGGCGGAATGAATGGACGGTATGCGAAGAGGGAGATCCGCTGAGCTGGAAGGAAAAAAGGAAAGATAACGCCTGGTAAGGTGAAGGGCTTCCTCGTCGTTTTGAGCGCCCATGTGCGCCACGCCCGACTTGATGAGATGAACATCTGCGCCGCCCAGGTCCTGCTCTGATATCTTTTCTCCAATGACTGCTTCCACAAGGAGCGGACCTCCCAGAGCGAGCACTCCCT
>Ga0268298_10000378_pt1 | contig 57305 bp, 48 predicted proteins | sample WWTPWeurt_MetaG_FD_194462 | JGI IMG/M metagenome (GOLD analysis project Ga0268298, IMG submission 194462) | Activated sludge microbial communities from WWTP in Nijmegen, Gelderland, Netherland - WWTP Weurt | ecosystem: Engineered > WWTP > Aerobic digester > Activated sludge | place... | reverse complement strand
ATCGAATCTGCGCGCATTCTTGCCAGCAAAGGATTTGAACAACTGCAACTGCGCCTTGAGAAAGGAAGGGTGTTCCTCGCAAGTGAGAAACTCGCCGCTGCTTCCCGTATCAACGTAGTCACTCCGACTGCGATTGCTTCCGTTCGGGGGACAGAATGGGTTGTGAAAGAAGAGAATGGCAAGAGTCAAACCATGGTCAAAGAAGGCAAAGTTGAAGTCGCCGATGACACACTCAAAGATTCGCAAGTTGTTGAAGAGAACAAAAAAGCAGAAGTGCAATCAGACGGAAAGATCACTGTTTCCACGCAGACAGATTCTGATAAGAAGGAAGTGGCAGACCTGGGGCGCGACCTGGCATCCATCACTGAAAACGGTCGCAATGAAATTCAGAGTCTGATCCAGCAATTCCAGGAGCAGAAAATCCTAATTCAACAAACAATCGAAGAACAAAAGAAATCCAATGAAGAAATCATGCAACAGCAAAAGGATAGCAATCAGGAGCTAATGAAGGACCAGCACAAAAAGGATCTCGAAAATCTTCGCGAACAAATCCAGCGCGATCGCGAGGAAATGGACAAACTCAAATCACAACTGGGTGCAGACAAAGACGCAATGACTCAAGGCGGCCGCGAAGAAAAAGACAAGATTTCGAATCAGGGACGCGATGAAATCAATCAAATGAAACAAAACTCTCCACTCAGTACGCAGGATCAGAACAAGGCGGAGCTAGAAAGGTTGCGAAAGGGGCAATAACCCTTTCGCATTCCATTACAGGCTTTTCAGGAATCGAAGAAGGAGAGTCCGCTCCTTTTCTGACATATTCTTGAAAGCCTCTCTGGCTCGGGCTGCCTGCCCGCCGTGCCAGAGAATGGCTTCTTCCAGATTCCGGGCACGTCCATCATGCAAAAGAGTAGTGTGGCGATTGACGGCCTCCACAAGTCCAATGCCCCAGAGAGGCGGCGTGCGCCATTCACTGCCGCTGGCCTGAAAGTCCGGCCTGCCGTCTGCCAGATCCGATCCCATATCGTGCAACAATAGATCCGTGTAAGGATGAACCACCTGGTGACTGACTTCTTTGATTCCGGCCGGATGCTCGCCAGTCTCGAAAGTGGGCACGTGACAACCAGAGCATCCGATCTGAGAAAAGATCTGCTCTCCCTTCCGGATTTCCGGATCCTTATGATTTCGCCGCGCAGGAACACCAAGCGTCTGTGTATAGAAAGTCAAATCATCCAGAAACTCTGTTTTCAAATCTACCGAATCGCCACCCAAACCGGCCACAGACGCCAGAGCCTTGTTGTCCTTTTGGATGGCGGTTATATTTTCGCGAGGGAATATCTCACTTGTCAGACCAATGTCGCCTAACGCTGCTCCCGCATTCTGCTGTCTCAAAGTAGGAACATTGGCCTTCCAGCCAAATCGTCCGAGAGATTTTCCGCCTGTGAGAGCATTGAAAACATAATTGGGTTTGCCCTGGATTCCGGAGGAAGCCTGGAGACGAGCGATGGCCAGAATCGCGGCCTCCGGAATTGCTTCCAGGAGACCAAGCCCATGAATCGCAGGCGCAACTCGCGGTGAAAATAGAATCCCGGGCGCGTCCCCGTAGTTCAATCGGAATGAATATACGGGTCTACGAAGATCGTAGTGCTTTCCATCCGGATAGTTTCCGGCGATCTCCACATATCGAACCGTTATGCGACCTTCCGGTTTCACTCCCAGGATGGCGCGATCATTGATTTGATCTCCGTAGATAGGATGAGGCCTGGGTCCTCCCACCTCGGATTCTCCGGGTAAGCTCACGCGGACGAGCATCGAATCCATCGTGTCTTTCGGCGTTTCCGGAGGTTGACCGCGGCCATCCAATAGATGACAGCTCGAACATGAAACTCGATTGAAAAAAGGTCCGAGCCCATCGAAGTTCTTTGTTGAGGAGGGAGCAGTGACCCAGTTCGTATTGAAGACGCGATTGCCAAACGTGAACGCGGGCATTTTGTCCACGTCTAAATTCGCGGCTGGAGAACTAAAGGCAAGCGAGGATGTGACAAAAACAGTGGTTTCGCCCCCACTGTATTGTAGTCCCGGATCTCTGGCACGGCGGCATTCGCTCAAAGATAAAAGGACCAGTACAATCGGAAATCCTTTGCACATAACCATGGTTATTCGGCTATCAAACGAGCATCTACTCCAAGAAGAATACCGGCCTTCTGAAACAGTTTCGCATCTTGAGCAAGCGCATGCGATAGACTTTCAAGCTTCTGTCTGGAGTCTGAGTTTTTTGGACTGGCGAGAATTGAGTCTACGGGAACCGGGAGAGAAATTGCTTTGTCTTTCGTGGAGCGAAGTGCTTCTAAGATTTGATCTGCCATTTCCGGAGAAGCAGATTTGATCCACGCATCGAGTCCTATTCCGGAGTAGTCGCCCACCCTACCCTCATAAACGTTCAATATTCCTTGAATGTTATTTATGAAATCATTGTGCGTGTTATCGCTGAAGCAAGATTGTTCATCCTCTTGATCTCCACTCTTCAGTGCCGTGGCCGTTCTCTCGGACGCAAGCTCAAAGCCGGCCAGAGTCACAAGTCCAGTCAGTATATGACCGAGAGCGACTTTCGAGTTCAGTTTTTGGAATTCAGCGGCATAGTTGTTTTCTTTCCCGGGCGCCCAATCCTCCTCCAGAGATCGCAGCTGCGTTACAACCATGTCTGTGGTTACGCGAAGATACTGCTTGCGACGCTCATGATTCGACTTCGTAGTGTAATCACTCACAGGTCTATCCCCTGGACCCGCCGGATTGAAATCCTGGCCCCAGAGTAGAAACTCAATCGCGTGAAATCCAGTGGCCACGTCCGCCTCATCTTTCTGTTGATTCTTGCCGGTTAACGTGGTTGCATTGATCTGAATCCTGGGATCGTTGATGATCCCTGCTCCTGGATTGCCCTTCACGTAATCAATATAGGATTCATTCACCGGCCATGAATTGAGAAGAGCTTCTGGGCCTTCTTCTTTTCCCTGAGATTTAGGGCGATCAATGGGCCCGCCGTAAAAACGAAACGCTTCCGTCTGGCTGTAGGAGACTCTCGCCTTGATCCACGAATCTCTTGCAGACTTCAATCCTGCATCGCCCGGAGCAGCCAGAAAGTCGCTGACTGATTTCTGCATGGCCTGCGCGTCTTTGCGAGCCTGAAGATAAGAAGCGTGCACAAGGAGGCTATAATCACGTACCACTGCAGCCTCGCTGACAGGCTGAGGCTTAAGACACGAAATTGTGATGAGAATCGCTTGAGGAATAATCAGAAGTTGCTTTTGCACTGTTTGCTCCTGGATGGATGGATTTTGACCAGAGAATCGGCCAGCCCTGGGCGGTCAAATGATATTGCGAATGAGTCTCAATATCTGTTTGACTGGAATCGGCACCTCCCAGATATGGCCCAGAGTCCCGCAAAGCGGGACCAAAAGGAGAATCCATGATTTACAAAAAATTCATGCGCGCAGGTGGAAGCGTGGCTTTGATCTTCTCTGGCTTCACATTTCGCTCGAAGCGCAGAATCCAACGGAGGAAGACAAACGGAACAATGTAACCCAGCCCGCCCCGGCTACACCTGCGCCGGCACCAGATGCGATCCCGGATGGAGCCGTGGACGTGCAGCTGAAGTTCACGTCGAACTTTCTGGATAGAGGAGAAGACAGAGGGCGCAACAGAAGCGTGCAGAGAGGAAAGGCCTACAATTCAAAAGAAGACCCCTGGTTCTTTCAGCCATCTGCGAAAATCAAAGTCCCTGGATCCGGTCTTTATTTCAACGCGGCAGGATCTTTTGCTCTTTCGAATAGAAACGACAAAGACGTGGATCAGAAACTCGAAGACGGTCCGACAGGAGAGCAAACCCTTCTGACCGATTCCGTGAACCCTCTTGTCAACACGGCTCGATTGCCTGCGTCTACTTACATTGTAGATCAACTCACGATGCTCCCTACCTGGCCCACTACACCCATCCATAGCCTGAGCGTTTACAAAATGTACAAAGATGCAAATGGTCTGAAGCGCGGAGATCAAATCGATTTAAGCTTTGGACATCAGAGCGAAACAAAACTCGGGAATTTTGATTTTGGTATCAATGCTTCCACGAGGACGGACCCAAAGGGAAAATCCAATCCATTCGGCGACGGCGGAGCCAATTATCAGAAAACGGAAATGTATGTTACTTACGCGCCTCCATTTCTGACTGAGCTCAGCTTTACAATCCTTGCAGATGTAGTGAACTCAGATCAATATATGAAACTGGCGTATACGAAAGAATTTGAAATCAAAGAGAATCTCAAAGCTGATGTTTCAGCCGGCCTTGGATATATGAGCCTTGGCACGAGTGGACAAAGCGACTCATTTCACGGCCTCGCTGATTCTCCATTTGGGGCAGGCATTTCCTGGAACGGATTTCGCTTTGGCCTGGAAGCTACATATCGCCATAGCTACGACATTTATGATAGCCAGGTAGATGGAGATCCTAGAACATCCAGAGCGCTATACATAGATGGTGGCTCCACTGCGGGCGACGGACTCGTGACTGATCCATCCAGGACAAAGGGATTCGGGAATCAACTTGTAAATAGTTTGATCACATCTCGCGTCCGAGCCATGACGAACAATACATCTTACACGTACACTCCGCGACAAAAAGTTCCGCGGTGGCTGTATGCAGTGAATGTATCGTACAGCACTTCGCTTTAGGAATTCGCTTTGGCAAGACTCGCGCGGCGCACTACGTCGCGCGAGTTTATTACGGAACATTTCCGGATCCAACCGGTAGCTCCGCAAACCAGGAAATAAATCGCGCCACATTCTCTCCCGTGTAGATGGCTCCGTGCTGGGGGCACAGCATGTTTATCTTCATAGAGGAAACGCGTTCACACCATTTGAGTTTGGCTTCGTTAGAACCCATCCAGCGGCGGTGAAACCCTTCCGCAAATCGGATGTGACGATCGAAATCAGCCACATATAAGTCTGCATCTGCATTCGGAATCAGAGCGGCCCCGAGGTCTCCGGAGAACAGAATCTTCGCTTCTGGATCGTATAGATTGAAATTTCCGGCGGAGTGAAGATAATGCGCGGGAATTGTGCGAAGTCGAAGCGATCCAAGCGGAATCTCGATGCCTTCATCTGGAATGCTGGCGAACGTTTCTCCCGTTCCTCCGAAATGCGGAATGAAGGTGGCCCAGAGCCAGCTGATGTAGCAGCGCAGATTTGGATTGAATTCAAGCCAAAGAGCGAGAGAGGAAATGATGTCCGGATCTTGATGAGACGCAAAAATCGCCTCTATGTGTTCCGGGTTGTATTGCGCACTGATGGCCGCAAAAACAGCCGGAAAAATCTCCATCCCGCCTGGATCTGTGAGAAGACCATGCTCTCCGTGAGAAACTAGATACTCATTCGTATCGATCACATAACCAGGACGATCTGGATCACGCGCAGTTACGTGCCAGCGATGTTCCCCTTGACTGTATATCGTGTAAGCTTTTTTCACGCTATGCCCCTTGCCTCTCGCCCCAATGATTCCACATGCTTTCGAATGGTTTCTATCGCTTCGGAAAACTCCGCGGAAATCACCAGCAATTCGCGGCGAAGTGATGTGGTCTGTGCAGCTTCGATCTGAGCGAGATTGGCAAGAACGTGACCTCTCGCAGCCAGACGTTTCACCTGATCCATCTGCTGTAACAAATTCCTTCTTTCCTGAACAAAAGAGTTTTCGCTTTCGCGCATTACGCCGGCTTTCTGTAGGTACCTAAGCAAACGATCTTCCTTGAGGGTTCGCGTAACGGCTACGAGAAGTTGAAACGAACCGACGCGCAGATTGTTCATAGTGCGTCTGGTTTCGCGGCTGAATTCGGTTAGCTCAGATGCAACCTGCACAAACCCTCGGCCAAGTGATCCAATTCTTCGCGCAGTTACAGATGCGTTGAGCGCGAGAAGGTTGATTGCTTCCGCGGTTGCGAGAATGGTCTTCACATCTTCATTCATGCGAATGATTTGATGGAGTTGCTGCGCAGTCCCGCTGGCCGTGTGCGCCATGGCCAGATTCGAGACCGTTGTCCATCTCTGTCACCCAAAATGCGGAGTCGCAACTTATATGATCTATGTCAGGTATTTCGCAGACGTGCTTGCGAAAAAAAAAGAGTTACAATAGCATGGCACAACTCGTCGCTGTACGCATGGAATCGTTCGCGCGCGTCCTGGTAGTAGACGATGATCCGGACTATTGCATTCTCATTCAGAGCTTTCTAGAGAAGCGCGGTTACGCTGTGTCATCGCTTTTGGAATACAAGGAACTGGCGAACCGTCTGCAAACATTCCGACCGGACGCGGTGCTGCTTGATTTGAACCTTGGCGACGAAAGCGGAATCAACCTCCTCCCTTCTATTCGAAATCTCTGTCCCGACGCGGGAATTGTTATGATGTCCGCGAGCAAATCCCCGGATCTCGTCTTCCATGCGCTATTCGAAGGCGCATCCGATTTCCTGGAGAAGCCGCTGTTACCTCCCGAAGTGGATTTGCGAATCCGGGGCATCCTCAAAAAACGAGATTTTAGAAACGGAATTCGAGAAGCCACAGCTGCCCTCGAAAAAGACAAGCGGATGTTGCTTCGATATTTTTCGCGCGAAACTGCGGAAGAAATCCTTTCCGGTCGCTTGAACGCAGACATGAAAGGATCTCACATAGATATTTCTATTATGTTCTTTAGCATCAAGAACGCTGGTGTATTGCTGAGAACAATGGATCCCGCCGCTTTCGCTGCTTTTCTAAATCAGGCAATTGCAGATGTAATCGATCTCGTATCCGCTAATCACGGGTCTGTAAACAAATTGAATGGTGCAGGATTACTCGCTACGTTCGGATTGCCCGTGCCCCGCGCGACGGACTCGCTCAACGCTATTTCCTGTGCGCGAAATATCAGAGATCATTTTCAAGTTGCGAACGATGCAGGAATTTATGAATCAGGCAGCCTCGAAATCGGACTGGGCATTGCATCCGGGCTCGTCTTCGCCGGAAACATTGGGAGTGTTCGTCGCATGGAGTACACCGTAATCGGGGACACTGCAAACCTCGCGAGTCGCCTGGATGCGCTCTGTGGGGAAAGCAAGGGAGACATTTTGTGCGACCGTCGGACGGTGGAACGAAGCGGACTCAAGGACGTCACCAGAATCGCTGACAGAACCATTCGCGGGAGAAAAGGGGAAGTGGTGATCTATCGTGTTTGATGCGGGGATGAAGCAGCAATCAGACTTGATCGAGACGCAAGTGGAGAACACAGATCAGTCTCGTTTTGAAATTCTAGTGGTCGAAGATGATGAAATCCAATCCAGACTTCTGCGCGAGTTTCTGGAAATTCTACGCTACTCCGTACGCGAAGCGCCCACGTGCGCGGATGCGTTACGATTGATCCATGAACGCCGGCCCGATCTGACTTTGCTCGATGTGCACCTGCCGGACGGATCCGGCCTGGACCTGGTGCAACAAATTCATCTCATTGATAAAGACGCCTCGGTAGTGTTGATGTCTGCGGATAGAACTGCGGAGATGCTCGTGGAGAGTCTGGCAAAGGGTGCGGAGGAGTTTCTCGAAAAGCCGCTGGACCTGGGAGAACTCGCAATCCGTATTCAGAACTTGCTGCAAACGGTTGCCTTCCGAAAAAAAAGCGAAGAGCTTCAGGCAGAACTCGCAAGAGAAAAGGAAATACTCACGCGTTATTTCTCAGCGGAAACTGTGACATCTATTCTGACGGGAGAAATGGAAGCAGATGCAAGTGGACAAACAGGAGTCGCGACGATCCTGATATTCGATTTGCGTAATTCGACGGGCCTCGCCGAAATAATGGGGGCTATTCCCTTTGCGGAACTACTCAACAGCCTTATGATAGCGCTCATGGATCTTATATTTGAGAAGAACGGCAGCATTGCAAAACTAACCGGCGACGGCCTTGTTGCAACTTTTCTTCCGGGACAGGCGTGCGCTGCGATCTCGTGCGCACAAAGCGTTGCGCAGTACTTCCAGTCCATCGCGCAAGAAAGTTCGAGCGAACCTGCGCGCAAGCTGGGATTCGGGATTGGAATTGCTACCGGAAAAGTATTTCAAGGAAACGTTGGCACCTTTCGCAGACTTGAATGGACCATCGTGGGGGATGCGGTTGCGCGGGCTGCGAGGCTGGAAAGCCTGACAAAGAAGCTCGGTTGCAGCATTCTCATCGATCGACCTACAATGAGAGGCTGTGGTTCTCAGGAAACTTCTGCCCGCGAAAAACGAGTCCTTATCAAAGGAAGAAAAGCAACCCTTTATACCCTTGCGGATTGATGGGTCTTCGCATGTGCTTGCATCCAGACTCGATTGCGAATTTCAATCCATGCGACTAAGAGGTAACGCGTGCCAGAGCGGCGAATAACGTCGCGCGTTTCACCGGCTTGGCAAGATGCTCGTCGCAACCGGCTTGCTTACTTAGAGCAACATCCTCCGCATATGTGGATGCGGACAAAGCAAGGATCGGAGTCTTTTGAGTGCGCACTCCAGAAGAAAGAAGCTCGGTCTCAATTTTTCGAATCCGAATGGTAGCTTCGATTCCGTCCATTTCCGGCATCATCAAGTCCATGAAGATAACATCAAAAGGATGTGATTCAAAGGCACGAACGGCTTCCAGCCCGTTATGCGCGAACTCCAGGGTATGCGCAGACTGAGCAAAATACATGGAAAGCAGTGTGCGATTTACTTCATCATCTTCCGCAACAAGGATCCGCAGCGGACGTTCGTCCGGCAACTCCGGCGAATGTACGATTTCTGCGATCACGTCTGCGGATTTTGGCAAATCTAAAGTAAATGCGAATTCAGAACCATGGCCAACGGTTGTTGTAAGATCAATCTTACTGCCCATAAGTTTCAGTAAGTCCTGACTGATAGACAAACCCAAACCGGTGCCTGCGTGTTTCCTGTTCATGGAGGAAACTCCCTGCGCGAAACGTTCAAAAATAGTCCGGGTGTCTTCTGGAGCGATTCCCGGTCCGGTGTCTTTCACCAGAAAGCGAATCTTAGAGGTGTCGGAAGTCTCACTGAGAAGGGTCAGAGTCAAACGAACACTTCCTGTTTCGGTAAATTTTAGTGAGTTTCCAAGTAGATTCACAAGAACCTGGCGAATCCTGGCGGGATCGCCGCGAAGCGGTCCAATTCTTTTCGCGGGGGATTGATACTCGAGGCTCAATGATTTTTCTTTGGCACGGCCTTCAAAAAAATGAACTACATCCTGCGCGATCGCCTCTGCGTCAAAGGGCACTGAATCAAGGCGTATCGTACCTGATTCTATGCGCGCAACATCCAGCAATTCCTGAATCAGAGTGAGAAGACCATTGCCGGCTGTAAGCATGCTTGCAAGAACGCGACGTTTTTCAGAATTTTCTTCTCTTTCGTGCAGCCAATCCCCCATTCCAATAAGAACGTTAAGCGGCGTTCTGATTTCATGGCTCATGTTCGCAAGGAAACTTGTTTTTGCTCTGTCAGCGCGCTTTGCAGAGCTCATGGCCGCTTCGAGCTGGCGCGTACGTTCTTGCACGCGTTGATCCAGATCCTTTGTAGCAAAAGAAAGCTCCAAATTTAACTTCTCCACTTCTTCCATAGACGCAAGCGATCGATTCACCAGCATCAGCATCATCGCAAGAATCACAGGAAAATGAGCATATCGCGACAAGCGGATACTTGTGCGGAAGAAGACCGTATCCAGGATATCCCATACAACAAATCCGAGACCAAGAGAAATACTTGCAGCAGCAAAAGCGCTACCGGGCGCGCGACTCTTCACGACCGCTCCAATGATGTACAGTACAAGAATCAACTGGGGCGCCATCACCATATAGAAGACGATGAGCCAGCTCTGCAGGTATGGATACGGTAAGGAGAGTGCGGCGATCGCAAGAATGGAATCAAAAGCGATCATGAGGCGTGTCGTTTTTCTAAATCCGGCACCGGTGTACGCATTGAGAAATGCTACAAAGAATCCGAGAGCCGCGGGCTGTGCGGCATAAGCAATGCAAATCACTGTGCGAACATCCGCCACAGAAGCAAAAGCACGATTGGACAAACAAATCAAGTACACAGAATAAGTACACGTGAAGAGCGCGAAATAGAGAGTGTAAATATGTTTTGGACGGCGAACAAAATAGAGGAGACTGTAAAAGGCAAAAACTGCGTAGACGCCGCAAAACGCGTAAAGTGCCATTTCCGAATTTTCGCGCATCAAAGTTGTGTGCGAAGCGAGGCGATAGCCGCCCTTCACGGGTAAACCAAAGTCTACCGAATTGGATGAAAGGGCAGTCCTTCGCGTGAATCCTGCAAGGTGAATGGACAGCCGATTTTCTCCGGCGCGAAGCAGGTGCGACGGAAATGGAACGATCAGTCCGCGACCTGTAGTGACTGCAGACAGCTCTCCGTCTGGATGAAGCCGAAGGTTCTCAACAATGGAATTCCCGTTCAAATACAAATTGTAACCTTCCCCCAGCATGGGAAAAAAGAAAGCTGGGTCAGGGAGGCGGGTGATTTCGTCGGGCGTAAGCGCAAATGTAGTTTCGAGCGTGTAGTGCGCTGTCGAACCTTTAAAATCAGGGAAGATTTCATTTGGGCGAACAGGAAGTCGCACCTTCATTCCGTCAGTGAGAGGATTCGCCGCGTCTCGAAATCCGGAGACAATACGCCAGTCAGAAGGAAGGTCTAGAGTGGCCTCGTTCATCCGCGCACAAGAACCAAGGAACAGAATGCAAAGGAGAGGAATTCTAGCCACGCGTGTCACAAGAACTTTGCACAATACAAGTTACTGCAAGAACATTCCAGTTGCGTGTGTTTTCGCCTAACGTTCGTTGACCCTGGACACAAAAAAACCCCGGCTTTTAGACCGGGGCTTCTTTTGTCGCAATTCGAGTTTTGAATTACGGGTTTGCAGAGCTGGATGCTTTTTCAGCAGCAGCTTCGAAACCTTTCTGGCCGCCTGGATATTTCATAACACCCACACACTGGCACTGATCCCAGGTTTCTGCAGCTCCGGCAGTCGCGCAAACACCTGTCTGCTGGTCGAGAGAACAGCAATTGTAGATGGACACGCCACGAATGATACCCTGGTTCTGCGCGATGATGACCTGACCTGTGGACTGGCCGTCTTTCACACCGGATGCTTGTTCCAGGTATTCACCGAGGATCTTCGCAAGACCGTCAGATGAAATCTGATCCTTGGCTGCTTTGCGGCAAGTAGACTGCTTCATAGCAACCATGCCTTTGTCGATTGCATTCTGAGATGCAGCCGCGCTGAACTTCATATACAGAAAGTCCTTTGGCTTGTCATCCTGGCAGTACTGAGCAGGACTTTGCTTGAGGAGAGCTTTTGCTGCGTCTGGTGCGCAAGCCCAACCTTCAAAAATCCAACCGTCTGGCCCGGTGCTCGTCGCGTCACGACGTGCATCGTTTCCGCTACCGCCACAATACAGAACCATGCTGGACAGGGCAATCGCCCCGATCAAATACCATTTCTTCATAGACTTCTCCTGTCCCCTAATAGAAACTTGATGGGAAGCCACTCCGGCTTCCTGATACAAGATCAGACGAGGCTTTCCGTCCCTGCGTTCAAGAAAAATTCAAAATACCCGAATCGTTTTTATAGCTCTGAGAGTTATTCTCATCCTGGCTTCATTCCCCACCCATGCCAGGCCGGGGGACTGCCGTCTGTCTCTCTCGGATTGCAACTTCCCCTTCCCGGACGATCGAATGCTTTCGCATTCCAACAGAAGTGCATCCGGCATGATCTGGGCTTTCCCGGCGGGCCAGTATGGGGGATTGTGGGCTCTGGCCCGAACGGACGGCTACAGCCCAGTTTCGCACATCTGGCTTGAGACCCCCTGTGACGTCTCCGACCACTATCCGGATCGATTTACTGGTTCACCCGGCGAATCCTTTTACCTCTGGAACACGGCCATCGAAAGAAGCATTCCCGTTCTGGTGCGATTGCACAGGGCATCAATCTGTTTGTTTGAAGTGATCCCGGAAAAGCCCATGCGCGCCGGGGACACATACGTACTTGTGGTGCGCGACGTACTGAACCGATCCGGGAATCCGGTTGTGCTCTCCCATCTATTCGATAAGGGAGCGGACTACGAAACTCTTCTAAGCGAAAGGCTCGTCCCGATGCCTTCCAATTTCAGAAAGTTCGGAGTACAGACGATCCTGCACATCACGATTCGATCCTACGAAAACATGATAGGACAATTTCTACATCTGCGAAATTCCATCCTTGCCTGGACAGACCCGGACGACGTACCGGTAAGCATTACAGAAATCCTTCAGAATCCGGGCCAGCTCATTGTCCACGGCACCGCACAACTTCCCACGATATGCGAGCGCGATTTGTTCGGGCATTGCCGCATAACGCCATCTGATACAGGCAGAATTGAATACAATCGATCTACAATTACACGCGATTTCTTTGTGCGAATTCCGGAAACAACGGCTCGTCGGGGTCTATTCATTCCTGCGATGGTTTACCAGGAACCGGAAACACTTATACAACTCAACGGCGTGGCGCGGCTGTTAGACGACACTGGATCTGCTGCGTTCGGGTTTAGAGACCAGAAGAATTTTCTGTCACTCAACAGAAAACCAGTCTACGATCTTCCATCTCCTCTCCCAGGGTATATTCTCGATCAGGCAAATCACGATCGCTTAACGGCCATGCCGGATCGTGAAGCTGTTCGCGTACTGCATGGCATTCTACTTTCTCGTTTAATGCAATCACGGATTCCCGCGTTGATATCTGGGCGTGTGAAGAGACCTCTTCGCATAGATAAGATCGAAGGTCTGGCTCTGGAAGCTGATCGCGATGCATTCGCTCTATCCGTGAATCCATTTCTCTCAGGAGATGTTCTTCTCTTCGCAGACGATGAACCGCGCGGATTGCCATTCGGACCGGGCGGAACGATTGCAGAAAAAGAATATGTGCGACTCTACTGGGATGGCATGCATTTCCCAAACTACGCCCCGCTCATAGAAGGCAGGGGAACCATGCCGGATACTCCTCGCCGCAAAACTCTGGTTGTGCGAAGCATCTTGATTGAGGAAGAACGCAAGAAAGTAGTGCGATTCTTAAATGGACCGTGAACGCAATTCTGTGCGTCGTCGGCTCAATTCCATTCTTCTGGGCCGCCTTCGCACCAGGATCGTTTGAATTTGTGCGCGATTCGGGGAGAATCATCCAGCTTTCTATTGTAGTTTTGCTCGTAATTCTTGCCTGGATTCGTCATCGCGATCCTGAATCCACTCTGCCCGCATTCCTGGAAAGCAAACACTGGCATCTGCTCCTCATTGTAGCTTCATCCCTTCATCTTCTTGTGTTCACGGAAAGCGCGCGCACGTCTCTCTATTTCCAGGATCAGGACATTACCAACATATCTTCTGCAATTGCAAACACTGCCACCGGTCACGGGCTCCTGCCCACTGCGTTTCTACAAACAGGGAAAGCGGGGAGTTATCTGGGTCATCATTTTGCTCCGGCGCTTCTCTTCTTTGCTCCGATCTATGCAGCGTTTCCGCAAACAGATCACAGCATCTACCCAAGAATTCTCTGGATCGTATTTACAATGGGTGCCTGGATCTGGATGAAGATCGTACACAAATCTCTCCCAGAGAACAAACAGGGAATCGTCCTGTTCTTGATCTTCTCCGCGTTTCCTGTGCAGAGAGTAGAGCAATCATTTCACAATGAAATACTGGTCATCCTTTTCTCAGGAATCGCATTCCTGGGACTGGTCACAAATCGAAAATTCTGGTTCTGGTTCGGAATCATTCTCTGGATGACTGTCAAGGAGGACATGGCGGTTTACACCGGTCTACTGGGGGCAGTCACTTTTGTCTGGCCACATCCTCACTTGAACCGCCGCGAAGGTGCGATCCTCTCTGTTTGCAGCCTGGTGTGGCTGATTGGAAGTCGCCTGGCTCAGTCGCATTTCGGTGGCGGCGAAGGACCGGCGTGGAGCATGTTTTTTAACGCAGATTGGCCGGCACAGTCCCTCCAGCCCGTCACTGCGAAATGGAAAGCCACTGTGCTCGTGCTGGGCGCTTTTGGTTTTCTCGCATTTCGCAGAATCCGTTATGCGGCATTGATCGTGCCCATCATGATGATACACCTGGTTTCGCAACACCCATGGCATTCTACGTACTACGGTCACTACGCTTATTCTTTTCTGCCCTTCCTCATGCTTACCGCGACGGAGGCGGCGAAAGAAACCAGGCTCACATGGCTCCTGGTGCTTACGACAGCTGCCTGCTATATCAACGCCGGAGATCGTGAGACTCCCTCACCTCCTTTCAAAGCAGACCCAGCCTATGAATCTTTGCGCGAAAAAGCCCAAAGCCTGCCGGCAGATGTATGCATTCACGCAGAAAAGCATCTCAGCGCACTCGTTCCTGTGAGTGTTCTGGTCTTTCCTCTCGAGCCGTTTCCGGGCAATCCGCACAGAAATGGATTCGGCCTGGATCAAGAATGCAAGAAACACATCCTGTTTGAACCCAACCAACCTGTTGACAAATGAGCAATCAGGGCTAAATCCCTGTTATGCGACGCGTTTACAAAATCGTGCGAATCCCGCTCCTCCTTCTGGTCGTGGGTCTCATCTGGTCTAACGTCAGATACGGCATCATAAATCGGCCTTTGCCAGTCGATCCTGCATGGACCGCGCAGGCAAAGAACGTAACCATCATTCGCGACGAATGGGGTGTTCCTCACATAAAGGGGAAGACGGATGCGGATGCTGCATTTGGCCTCGCTTACGCGCACTGCGAAGACGATTTCAAATTCATCCAGGGTGGAATGGTCGCCGCGCGCGGCGATCTGGCCAGACTCGTGATTTCAAAAGAAGCGGTAGTGAACGATTTCTACGTGCGGCTCTTCAAGATTCGCGAACGCGCGGACAGAGACTACGATAAGATTTCGCCGGACTTTCGCAAAGTACTGGAAGCATACGCGAACGGAGTCAACTACTACGCCGCTACCCATCCATCAGAGGCAAAAAGCAAATTCTTTCCCGCATCGGGCAAAGACATTGCCGCCGGGTTCATTCACAAAATCCCGCTGTTCATTGGCGCAGACAAAGCAATGCAAAAGATTATGGGCGATCAACCACTGCGCGTGGACGATCCTCTCGACAATGCTGTGGCATTTCAAGGGCTTCCCGTTGGTTCGAACGCTCACGCTCTTTCGCACACGCGAACCGCAGACGGCGCAACCTATCTCAATATCAACTCACATCAACCGTGGGAAGGTCCAGTCGCCTGGTACGAAGCTCACGTACAATCAGAGGAAGGGTGGAATATGACGGGGGGCACTTTTCCTGGAGCGCCTTTCATTCTGCACGGGCACAACGATCACCTCGGGTGGGCGCACACTGTAAACTATCCTGACCTTGTGGATGTTTACAAACTCAAACTCGACGAACAAGAAGATCAATACATGTTCGATGGGCAGCTGCGTCCTCTGAACAAAACGAGCGTTCGCATCCAGGTCGATATCGGACTTTTTGATCTACCCATCCCCATGTCCACGTATGAGTCGGCACAGGGCCCCGTGCTCAAGTCCGATCATGGAAAGTATGCTGTTCGAGTCTCTGGCATCGATCGACTCATCTTTGCAGGCGAACAATGGTATCGCATGAACAAAGCGCGCAATCTCACCGAATGGAAAAAAGCGATGCAGATGCAAGCAATCCCAATGTTCAATGCTGTGTACGCGGATGCTTCCAATATTTTCTATGTCTACAACGCGTCATTGCCCACCGGCAGAGTCCCGAATCAATCGTATCGCAAAGTTCTCCCGGGAGACACAAGTCAGAACATCTGGGATGATAAAATCCTGCCTTTCGCAAAACTCCCTGCCGTAGAAAATCCTCCTTCCGGATTCATTCAAAACTGCAACTCGTCGCCATTTGAAACAACGACAGGCCCAGGGAATCCTGATCCGGGACGTTATTCGCTATCCATGGGAATTGAGAAGAGAAGCACCAATCGTTCCATGCGTTCGCGCGAACTACTTTCGAAGCCGGGCAAGATCAGTTTCGAAGATTTCTTGCGAATGAAATGGGACAGGACCTATGCTCCCCGATCGCCTATCTACGAGTATGCGATCAACCCGTTGCTTCGAGACTTCAAACCGCAGAACGAAGATGAATCCCAGGCCCTCGAATTGCTTAGAAAGTGGAACGGAAGGGCGGATGATTCTCCCGGGTCCTCTCTTGCGATTCTGGTTTATAGACCCATCTGGCAGCAAACGGATTTAGATCACGGTCCCATCCCGGATCGAGCCATTCTACTGAGAGATGCGATTTCATTTCTAAAGAAGCACTATGGAAAACTGGACGTACCTCTCTCTATTTTGCAGAGAATGCGACACGGCCATCTGGACGAAGGGCTGGTGGGTGGCCCGGATGTGCTCAATGCCGCCCATTCGCTTGAAGAAAAAGATCACATCGTGGGAGTTGCCGGGGATTCTTATGTGCTCATCGTTCAATTTCAGCCAGCGAATGTGAAATCCTGGTCTATCCATCAGTACGGAAATTCAACGCACAAAGGTTCGGCACATTTCGCAGACCAGATGCCTCTGTTCCTCAAGCGAACTCTCAAATCTACTTTTCGCGATGTACGCGATCTAAACGAGCATACAGAATGTCAGTACCATCCAGGAGGCCAGAGCTGCGCGGAAGCTCGTGATTAGGCCGATCACGGACCGTGAACGGTCTTCAGGAATTTGCGGATCTCTTTGAAAAACTCAGTTGGGTCTTCAATGAAACTGTAGTGTCCCACATCCTGCATCACTACCAACTCGGAACGCGGAATTGTCTCCGCCGTTTCTTCTGCGACTTCAAGAGGAATCACATCTCGATCCGAGTGAATCACTAGAGTGGGGATGTGGAGACGCGAAGCCTGCGGACGAAGGTCGTAGTCCAGAAGCTGACGCCAGATCAAAGTTCTCACTCGCTCATTGTTTTCAGCGGTTAGTTTGCTTGGTTCATAGGACAAGAGGGCAATTTTCGAAGAGTCATAGAAATAGGGCCGCATGTACAATTCGTTGTGTCTCTGGAGAGATTCCTGGTCTGACTTTCCTTTCAGGTTCTCCAGCTCCTCTTTGTCTTCCGGTGTTCGCATGCTATCCAGATTCTCAAAAAATGCCTTCTGCGATTCCCCGGTCAGGCCGGATGAATTCGCAAGCATGAGAGATCTTACATTCTGCGGATGCCTCACAGTGTAGTGAACCGCCAGCAGTCCACCCCAGGAATGACCCAGCAAATTAATACGACGAAGCCCGAGGTGCCTGCGAACCGCATCGAGATCTTCCACAAACTGCTCTATGGTTACAGATCGATCCGAGAGTTTGCATTGTGATGCGCCAGTTCCTCGCTGATCATAGAAGATCACGCGGTAATCTTTCGCGAGATCCTGAAATGCCTGAAACATGTAGCGATGATCCAGCCCCGGGCCGCCGTGAACGAGTATGATTGGCTGGCCTTTGCCCATTACCTTGTAGTAGATGGATCCCCTCGGAACCAGGACCGTGGCTTCGCGAAAACGCGGGGCCGGCACCTGTGCGAAAACTTTTTGCACAAAGAAGCTCGTTCCAGCCATCACAAGGAGGAACGCGACTCCCCCCGCGAGAGTGAAGGAAGTGGATCTGGAGAACGAACGCAGGCTTGATAAAACTCTGAACTTCATTCGGACGCGTGACCGGGAGTAGCCCGATAAACGGGGAAGCTGGACCTTTCGCCTTTGCCTTTCAGTGGATAATCTTTGCGCAGTGCATGGCCTTCGAACCCTTCCGGAGTAAGAAGCCTGCCGGGGTTCGGGTGTCCCTTGAATTCAAAGCCGTACATATCGTATGTTTCGCGTTCTGCCCAGTTGGCGCCAGTGAACAGAGATGCGATGCTCTGGATGCTTGGATCGTTTTCGGGTAGATATGCGATTAGCTCAAGGCGCACGCCAAGAGATGGAGACAAAAGAACATAGATGACCGCATAACGTTCCGGTTTCTTCACAGAATACTTCAGGAAATCGGCACCTGTTATATCCGTGAAAAAGCGAAATCCTATTTCCGGATCATCTTTGATCTTCTTAATAATATCGAATGCTTTTGTCCGCGGAATTTCTGCAACCACGGAAGCACCGTCATGATGAATGTTCGTTGCGCCGAGAGACTCAAGTCTGGTCTTTACAGTGTCAAAATTCGAGGCTTGAAACTGAATCATCTCAAACGACCGCCCGATCCACGTAGTCCTGAGAACGGGCCTGGCCTTTTTTTGCTTTTTCCTGAATCATCATCACAGCATCAATGAAAGCTTCCGGCCTGGGTGGACATCCAGGAATGTATGCATCCACAGGAATGAATTGATCAATTCCCTGGATCAGAGCATACGTATCAAACACTCCGCCACTGGACGCGCATGCGCCCATAGAAATGCACCACTTTGGTTCAGGCATCTGTTCCCAGATGCGAGTGAGCACTGGCATCATCTTGAGAGAAATGCGGCCGGAGACAATGAGCAAATCAGACTGCCTGGGAGAGAATTTCAAAACCTCCGCACCAAATCGCGAAGTGTCATACTTTGGCATATAAGAGGCCATCATCTCAATCGCGCAGCACGCAACACCGAATGGCATAGGCCACAGGCTGTTTGCTCTCGACCAGTTTACAATCGCATCAATACGAGAAGTGGCGAAATCTGTGCTTGGATTCAATCCCATTCGAACACCTTCAGCTTCACAACGTACCAGAGACCAAAGACTACGATGCCAGAGAAAATGATTACGGCGATCAAGCTCTCCCACCCAAAGGAACGATAGCCAACAGCCCAGGGCAACAGGAAAATCGTTTCAATATCGAAGAGCATGAATAAGAGCGCGACCACGTAAAACTTAAGAGAATACGGTTTGTGCGGTGAATCCATCTGGTCCAGGCCGCATTCATATGGATCGAACTTGTGCTTGCTGGAAAGTTTTGGGCCAAGAAACGACTGAACCACGAGGCCACCCACTGCCACCAGCATGGCGACTACGAAAAAAACAGCAAAAGGCCAGTACTGCTCGAGAACCGGATTCATAGGCGCAAGTTCCTTCGAATCGAGGGTTCTGTAAATAGAAAAAGAACAGTTTAGCTTGCGCCGGGGCCAACCCTGGCGGACCCGAGCAATGTACTGAGTGCAGCGCCCTTTGGATCGTCGGGAAAGGCCTCCCTGTATCCAGAAAGGATCGCAGATGCACGATCATGTTTGCCAATCTGATGATAGAGAGTCGCAAGCCTGAGCCTGCTGGGCGATTGCTGAGGCCTTCTGAGCCAGTAACTCTCCAACAAGTCGATTGCTTGCGAAACAATGCCCGCCTTCTGACAAATTCGCGCTGCCACCGGGAAAAAATCAAGATCTGCTGGATCGTCCTCAAGAAGGCTCAGAGCGGTCACTGCTCCCTCTTTCCAGTTCTTCACCTTGATTTGATCTTGCAGGGTGATCTTTTTTGCACGTTTGGACATTCGCTCTCGCAATTGGAGAATGGAAACACATGCGAGCGAAAGATCATCTATGATTTCGCCGGTGCTTCCGAGCATCTCGCGAATCCGAGGTAGATCACCCTGAGCGGACTGGACTACGCTACAGAATAATTCTGAATCTTCGTTCATTCTGGTGGTGCCATCTTCTGCGGGCAAAATCAAATCGTCGCGACCGTCCGATCCAAGGATGATGCGATCACCGACTCTGAGTTGGATTGTTTCAATGAACGCGGCAACATCCACTCCAGGAGTTCCCAGCTTGTTCAGTGCATGAGGGTATTCCAGAAACGATGCCTGTCCCGCGCGGAGTAGAACAGGAAGAGGATGTTCTGCTGCGAGATAATAGGCGAGCCCACTTTGTTCATCGATCAGGAACAAGACCAGAGAAACAAGCATACTCGCGTTGAAGCTGCGATAAACAGAGTCCATTTCCAGGAAGGTCTGATGGAGCCATCTTTCAGGTGTGTAATCAGAGATAGCGGCACCGCTCTTTGTGCGATTCAGAATCGCGTGTATTAGACTTCCGAGTACAAGAATCCCTCCACCTCCCTGGATGGATTTTCCCATAGCATCCGCATTCAAAACCATAGTGTATGGTTTTCCGCGAAGAACTATGCGATCCGCGATGTTCATATCTCCGCCAATTTCAGATTTCCATTTCTTGAATTCGAATTTCTTTTTCTGTTCTATCAGAAACTCCACCGCAATCCTCTCGCTCGCTCCATCGTTGCGCGCGAGAGGATCAATCAACATAGAAGTGAGAAAATAGTCCCCATCCTGTTTGCGTTTTAGATCATCGAGATTGTCATACGCGCGCTGCAGCTCCCTGGTTCGATCCTGCACTTTGATTTCAAGAGTGTCCGCGTAATCTTTGAGTCTGGCCTGAGCGTCTCGAATGGATTTCACCATTGCATTGAAGGCCCGTGCTAGAAATCCGATTTCATCCTGCACCTGAACGGGAACCTCATGTTCCATATCGCCCTTCTCTACCCGGGCGACTCCCGCCAGAAGTAAATTCAAAGGCGCGATCAAGTTCACCTGAAACAAAAGAGGAAACACAGTAAGAATCACGAGTGTCACGGCAAACACGATCACGACGTTCTCAGTCACCGTCTTATGCATCTCGGAACGATAGTCGCTATACAAGAATCCAAACTCGTAGAGGCCTTGCTTCCCCTGGTACACATAGAAAAGATAGGGGACACCTGCCGCCGTTCTATAAAGACGATGATCAAGTTCCACAATCTGGCGATCCATTTCATTGGAGGCAAGTTCGCGAGCCGCAGAAATAGATGTTCCTTTTTCTCTCTTCAGCTGGTTGGCTCTGCGGAGGAGTTCGTACTCGCGCGCCTCCACATCCGAATCCGCCATGGCGGAGGAGGACAAAGAAGACTTTGCAAAAATAATGCGATAATCGCGCGAATACCTGGAAGGATGAGGTCTATAGGCGACGTACTGAAGATCTCCCGGAATGCGCGTATCCGCAAAACTCCTCTCCCCCAGATCAAGAGCAAGGCCAGGAAGCGCACTCTTCCGCCCTCCGTCAAAAGCACTCTCTGTTCTCTGGTTGGCTCTGGATCCAATCAATCCTGTCACAACAAGCAAGGTCACGAGAGCAATGCCAACCAGCCTGACCATCATCGACGTGCTTTCACGTGAATGGTTGATGTAGACCATTCCGTACCAGAAATACACGAAGAGCAGCCCGGTATTCAGAAGCAGCGCCACGAGCTCCTTAGAAACAAAGGATGTCAGAAAACCTACCAGTACAATGATGTTGATCGTGAGTTCCGCAAGCACCAGGAGGAAGAAGGATCGAACAGCCTGAGTTTGTGCTGATCCCGCTCGAAACAACTTACTCAAGACAATTACTGGACGAAGCAAGACACGCAGCGGCCATTTGAACCACGGAGAAAGAGACGAAAACTCAAACCATGGAGGCGACGGAATCAAATGGTCTATTTGTCTTAGTAAAACGATCGCCACCCAGAAGAACATGATCATGCTTCCGAGCGGGATATAAGTAGAAGCGTATCGCGAAGCGAAAATATGCTGGTCAAAGATCAATCTATAGCCAGCGGACTCCGCGGACAGCGAGTATTCAACGATAGCCGCTATTGAGGCAAGCATCGTAACAACAAAAACCACAATGGATTCGCGGCGATAGATCCAGATCGGCATGCGATAAGCAAACTGAATCTTGAAGACCAGTGCGATGGTGATGAAGCACGCCAGGTGAAACCCGTAGGGAGCGGCCGCATGAATGCCGGAATATCCCAGCAAATAACCAGCATTAAAGACAGTCAAAAAAAGGAAAAACGCACCCAGATAGCGCGCAGCAGTCTGACGGCGAGAAAGCAGAAACGCGGCAAGTATAAAGGTAAGTACGGAAGGAGTGAAGCGATCAAAGAAGTTCGCACTCAGCTCAAGCACTTCAAAATGCATCGTTTGAATGAGTTCGCATACAATGCACGTCAATCATATCTGGAGCACAACCGGCACCTTCGTTTCAAAAAAAGATGCCGGTCCCGACTCAGCGACGCAGCGCAGATAGATCTGCAATTCTCTGCTGCTTCCCGGGCGAATCGTATTCGCGGTCCGTAAATACGTCGAGCGAATAGCGGGCTGTTTTATATTCTTTGTCGTAATAAGGAATGACCATCCGCATAGGGCGATCGCTGCGAATCTGGCTCAAGAATCGTTCTACTTCTTGAGGAGATCGGGCTAGATCCTCCGGCTGAATCACGTCTGTATTCAGCGATCCACGCAAACCAACCAGTCGATAGGGCCCTGGAACATCGCGGTCGTGAAACACCTTTCCATAAAAAAGCAAATCCACAGTTTGTTTTCCAGAACGAAGATTGGCGTCCTGACGCGCGAATGCAACCGGGGCAGAATCTCCCATCAAATTCGCTTCGATCGTATAGTTTCCAGCCTTCACCACATCGAGCTCCGCGGTCACCACCAGAGATCCATGATCGATCTTCTCTGAAAAATTTCCAGTGAATCTGGCAGGCGCTACAGGTGACGAAAAAAAGTGCGTGGCCAGAGAATGAGTGAAGCTCGTAGTATCCGACTCAATCAAAAAGTTCACGGTCAAATGCATGTCTGCCCAATCGCTCTGACGCGGACGAAACTCCAGAGTATAGATACGATCCCCCGCGGACTCATCCCCTTTATCACCCGCATCACTCACTGTTGGCGGAATCGGCATGAAGCGACGCGAACCTGCAACCGCCTCAAGCTTGATTTCCTTAATACGGATACTTTCGCGCTCAGGCCTGCCTGTATGCGTGCAGGACAGAAAGATGCGCATGTTCTCTCCCTCTGTGGCCGTGTGCTTCTCCGGTTGCAGCAGACACGAAAAGCCGGACTCGCGAAGCTTATCGCCATCTCTGGTGGGCATGCGCTGGACTGTGTTCGGGATTTTTCTGAAATCAATGACGTCCACGTGCGATTCCAGTAGAGGCCGCGAATCAGGCGGGTATTTTGCCCACTCCTTGTAGTCTGCAATCAACTGTTCAGGATCAATTCCAGCGGCTGGATCCGCACCCATGTCCCGACTTGGATCGGAAAGAGATCGGGCAGAATCACTGCCGTGTCTGCTCTGCTTGTTGTCCGGAATCAGAAGAAGCGCAAGACCAACGGTCAAAAAAACTGCGACAATAATAAAGATTGTAAAGTATTTACGATTCATAACCATCCCCCACAAAAAAATTGAGCCGGCGAACCGGCTCAAAGAGAAATCAAAGCGCGCCGTGATAACGGACGTCGTGATGGCCCTGCGCATGAGGAATGTCAATTCCAGTGAGCGGAACCAGCGGATGCATCTTGTGATTGTCAAACGGCGTGATGAGTTTCGGAGTTTCCCAGAAACAAAGTGCGCAGGAGCGAATCTTTTCTCCCATACACTTGCTGAACGCACCGGTTGTCCTGTACCCGCATGAACTGTGGAACGCAACGAGAGAATCGTCTGTGCCAGGCAGAAATGGATCTGCAAGGAAGAACGATTTGTTTGCGTTTACATGGTAGAAGACAGTGCCGTTGGAACGATTGTGATCGAACAATGCACGAGCACTCGTTGTTACGAGAGCCTGAATTGCACTGTGAGAGTCAATCAGAGCTTGCGCTCCATCACCATTCAGATTGAAAACTACTTTGAGTATATCAATCGCAGTGTCTCCGAGATTGGCGATTTCGGAACCGCCTTCCGCAGAAACAATTTGAGTCACATACAGTATGTTGTACAATCCTGTCTTGTTGTACATGGACACAGTGCCGGCTCCGGTGAAACCACCAAGTGAATCATCGATCAACCTGCAGCTCTGGCCTTGATCCTTGCGGCAATATTTGTTGAGAAGCTGGAGCAAACGTACGCTTCCGCTCACATCGGTTCCACCGAACGGGTTCTGACGTCCATCATATCCTACGAAGACGTAATCTCCGCCGACGTGCGACTCCCAGTATGCGCAATCCTTTGTGTCCTGGCAATGTGCGTTTGACTCAGTCAGGCTCATTCCATGAACGTAGATCACTTTCTCCGCGTAAATGGAACCTGACAAAGCAATCAGAGCAATCATGCTCGTGAGGTACTTTTTCATTCTCTCCCCCTGTTTTGTTTGTTGAGCCGCTAGGCTCACGGGGAACCTATTGCAGGTCGCGTACCAGGGAGTTAAGTGAGGTCATTTGTCTTGAAACACTGGTTTTGTGGCTAATTTAAGAAACCGTTACTGGCAGAATTTTGTCACCGGCAAAAATTTGCCACCGCCGGATTGGATCGAAAGAGAAATCAATCCTCGAGGCCAATGTCGCGCATGCGATAGCGCAGTGTTGTGCGCTTGATTCCGAGGAGCTCCGCTGCCTGCGTCTTATTCCCCTTCGCCTGCTCAAGAGCCCTTTCGATCAAAGAACGTGAGTATCTTCGAATTTCGGAATCCAGATCAATGGCCACGGCCACCCCACTCGACGCACCACTCGCATGACGGGCTCCCCCCACTTCTGGAAATAACTCGGAACCAAGGACATCACTCCCCGCGGCCATGGCACGAATCACCGCATTTTCAACCTCGCGAATGTTGCCCGGCCACCTGTATTGAACCAGAGCATGCAAAGCAGCTGGCTCCAGAGAGGGAACAGTCCGTTTGTGATCTCGCGCGAATCGTTCCATAAAGAAACGCAACAAATCACCTATGTCTTCAGGGCGCTCTCTCAACGGAGGAACTTCGAGGTGAAACACGCGAATGCGATACAGCAGATCTTCCCGAAACTTCTTCTCTTTGACTAGATCTGCTAGATTTCTGTTGGTTGCGAAAATGAACCGGCAGCCGGCTGTGAGTGTAAGGTCTGAACCAACAGGAGAAAACTGACCTTCCTGAAGAAGACGAAGCATCTTCGCCTGCATGGCCAGAGGCATCTCTCCAATCTCATCAAAAAATAAAACCCCGTCTCCTGCTTCCACAATTCGTCCGCGACGATCGGACTTTGCATCTGTGAATGCTCCCTTCTTGTGTCCGAACACCTCCGATTCCCAGAGTGTCTCCGGCAATGCCGCACAATTCACTGCTACAAACGGCACCGGATCGTCTGAATGAACCATGCGCGCGACGAGTTCCTTGCCAGTGCCTGTTTCACCCGTGATCAAAACAGGAAAGCGATACTCCCGGGCCCGCGCGACCTGCTCGATCAACCTTCGCATCGCACGTGATCGATAGATGAGCGTGCGCCCTCCAATTTCAATGCGACCCGGCTCTGTGGCGGCCAGGTCTTCCATTTGATTCAGGTGCGGCGCGAAATCCGGAATCCGCTTACTGGTTTCACGAATTAAATCCAACATCCTGCCGAACGAAGCACGCAGTGCGCCGATTTCATCCAGGCCTGGATCCACTTTTGATTCTTTAATTTGTTTAAGATCGTTTAGAAGCAGGCGAAGCGGCATGAGCAAACTCGCGCGAAACAGAAACGGAAACAACAGCGCAATGATGAGTGCTGCCATCACCAGGGCGTACACAATCAATCGCGAAGACTCATCGAGTCTCGCTCGGTAATCTTCATATCTAAAACCGGCCCGCGTCCTGTGACCTGCCTCATCGGAAATGATTGCTGAAAAATATCGTTCAGAATGCGACTGTGCGAAATAGAAACGTCCATCGAATACATCCGTGGACCGAGCTGCATCCGCCGCACCTGGAGTGATCGCATAGACTGGAGAATCAGAATCTGTTACAATAAAAGCCACAGAAGAAGGTACTGGATTTCCCTGGCGCAGATACTGAAGTGCCGTTCGACCGACGAGCATTCGCTCGCCTAGAAATCGATCCAGATCCATATTCTGAAAAGCAGATCCAAGTGCGCCAATCATCGGAAGCACAGAAACCAGACAAACGCCAACCAGTTTTGAAAGAAAGCCAGTTCGCGTAGATGGTGCAGTCGAATAGAGTAGGACGTAACCTCCAAAAATCACGAGAAGCGAAACGTTCATAAACTGTGGCAGGAACTGGGTGCGAACAGCTCGTCCGTATTCCAACAGATAGGCGCCATTCACGAGCAATTCCATGGTTGTGAGCCCCGCCAGATAGCAGACTGCGCGAAACTCAGGATTGTTCCTCCATGCGAAAACCAGGGATCCGGATTTCTTGCGACCGGATCGAAGCAGCTCCAGTGCGCGACGCACGGATACTACAATGCTCCAGAAGAAACAAACAAAACTGACCATGGGCACCCAGAGTGAGGAATACGTGGATCCGTACAGGTGATGCTTCAGATTGAAACCAAAGTCCGACCCAACTCTCAGCCCGTAGTCAACGAGTGCTGCCCCTGATGCCGCGAAGGCGAGGATAAGAGCTGCGCGCTTTTCGCGCGGTCTAAATTCGGACGGAAAGCTGTATGCGAATTGGATGCGCGCAGCGGCGGCAAATGAAATGGCACAGGCAAGATACCAGGCATAGCCTCCACGCGGGTGATCCACGGAGTATCCCAGAATATAACCTATGTTAAACACGCTAAGAAGTGCAAAATACAACCCCAGCCAGAAGGATGCTTTCTGACCTCTCCCTCGCACGAAGAAGTACAAAGAAATGATCAACGTGAGGAGGGCCGGTGCAATTCTGCCGACAGTGTGATTGGTAAACTGCATCCTGGCGCATTCGCTCGCGCGATACGCTCCTCGCAATTCTATTTCAATTCATGGCAAATTTTGTGACCGAAAACCGTTATGCGACCACAGGCACAGGTTCAATTTGGGATTGCCGCAAACGTCCGGTCGCAGAGTTTGCGAAAATGAAAATCAAAACCCTGATACTCGCCGGGGGTACCGCTCTGATCACGTTTGCAGGTGCGAGCTGGTATTTTTCATCCGTGATCATTCTTTCGCAAAAACACTCCGTTGAGCAAGATCGCATCAATCTGAAACTCAATTCTCCGGCAGATTTTGGACTCCCCCAACCGGAGTCTGTTGTCATTCCTACTAGATCCGGTCATATCTCTGCATGGTTGTTTCGCAATCCCTCCGGGAAAAAATGCGCAGCTATCCTTCACCACGGACATACAGGTACGCGATGGGGAGGATTGAAGTATGCTAGACTATTTTTTGAGAGGGGTTGTGCTGCTCTGTCCGTGGATGGCAGATACCATGGAGAATCCAGTGGCGATTTTTGCACGTACGGATACTACGATCGCTATGACATGGTAGACGTAGCCGCGTGGTTGAAGAAGGAACTGGTTCTACGAGATTCGGAAGTCGGAATGATGGGTGAATCCCTGGGCGGAGCGGTCAGCCTGCTGACGGCAGCAGAGACCACTCTTGCATTTGTCGCAGCCGATTCTCCGTTTAGCAACGCGAGTGCGATCTTTCACGAACAGGCGGAGAAACAATATGGACCGGCAATTCGAGTACTCATTCCGGTTGCATTTTTCTTCGCAGAGAAGCGGGCAAACTTCAAGATCAAAGATGTATCCCCGATGGATGCTGCCCCAAAAATTACTGCACCCGTTTTCCTGGTTCATTCACTTCAGGACGATTACACAAGTCCCTACCATTCAGAATTGATCTACAAGGCAGTCTCCCATGATCGCAAGGTTCTTCACTTAACAGACCGCGGCGCAAAACACGGCAAATCCATTGATATGAACTATGCTGAATATAAGAAATGGATGGACGAGTTTCTCTCGCGCTACACGCACTTCTAGTTTGCGACGCGACAGATCTTCAAGCCCGGGCGTTCCGGAAAAAAATGAGGATCTTTCAAGAGTGCATCCAGGGCACTACGATTCTGAGCCGCCGTCCCATTAAGCACATACGTTGGAAGGCTGGTCTTGAGCGACTTTTCGGCACGAGCAATTAGTCTATATTTATTAACCATTTGTTCTGTGATTTCCTGACCAACAGAAACCAGAAAGCAATCGCCTGACTTCTCCATGCGAAAGATATAACCCTGGCGGACTGGCTTGCCTTCTTTTTCATCCCGATACTCTCCAATGATCCGGCCATCAATGGATGCAAAACGAACTACCCCAGGCACATCGCCCTTACGAGGCACAATTCGATACTCTTTCGCCTGAGTGCTCTTCACGATGGAAATGGGTTCGTCTGTAGTATGAGGGACATCCCAGCGACCTTCGAGGCCCGGGATTTCAATCCACTCCTTTGGAGCCAATAACTCTCCTTCAAAATGTTCGCAGCCAAGAATCAAAACGAAAACGAATATGCCGAGCCTGTTCATGAAACCTCTTCGCGACGGACTGTTCTGTTTCCGATCTTCATCCTTTGCAGCCGAAGTGCATTTGTCACAACGGAGACGGAACTCATGGCCATCGCAGCGCCGGCAACCCAGGGAGCGAGCAAACCCGCAGCCGCAATCGGAATCCCGAGCGAATTATAGGCGAGTGCCCAGAACAAGTTCTGCCGTATATTGCGCATGGTTCTGCGGCTCGCTTCGATTGCATCCGCCACTCCACCCAGATCACCGCTCATCAGACTCACATCCGCTGCTTCCATGGCCACATCCGTTCCAGTGCCAATCGCAAAACCGGTATCTGCCGTTGCAAGCGCTGGCGCGTCATTGATGCCGTCCCCCACCATTCCTACTTTTCTTCCTGCTTGTTTCATTTCGCTAACGATGCGCGCCTTTCCTTCCGGAAGCACACGAGCCGCCACTCGATCTATTCCGCATTGAGAAGCAATCCAGCGTGCTGCTCTTTCATTGTCGCCCGTTACCATGTATGTTTCCAGACCAAGCTCGTGCAATCTCTGAATTGCAGCCGCAGATGATGGCTTGAGTTGATCTGAAATCGCAAGCAATCCCGCATAACGTCCATCTACCGCGAGGTATACCACGGTCTTTCCCTGGCTTTCGAGGATCGCACTTGCTGTTCCATCTCCAGGTGAAATATTACTCTGAGCAAGCCACGCTTCCGTCCCAAGTAAGATCTCTTTTCCTTCGAGTTCTGCGGCAATTCCCTGGCCTGGTGTAGCTTTGAATCCGGACACTGGACTCGTAACGATCGAGCGTTCAGACGCTGCTCGCACAATCGCTTGCGCGATCGGATGCTCCGATGACGTCTCTGCAGAGGCCGCGATTCTGAGTATCTCTGACTCTGGGATTTCGCCGGTCACTTCCGTAAGCGCAGGCTGACCCATCGTCACAGTTCCAGTCTTGTCCAGGATGATCAAATCGAGAGCCCCCGCAGCTTCCAGATGTTCTCCACCGCGAAACAAAACGCCAGCTTCTGCCGCCCTACCTGTTCCAGCCATAATGGAAGCAGGCGTTGCAAGACCCAGAGCACAGGGGCAGGCAATCACCAGAACTGCAATGGCTCGCTCCAGAGCAGAGGCAAATTCGCCAGGCACGAATATCAAGTAGGATAAGACACCAGCAGCAAGCGCAACGAGAACCACCACCGGAACAAAGACAGAAGATATCTGATCTGCCACACGCTGGATGGGAGCACGACTACCCTGCGCTTCTTCTACAGCTCGCACAACCGCAGCCAGTGCAGTATCGCGACCCACTTTGTCAGCTTCCATCTGCAAAGCGCCATTTGTATTCATAGTCCCGGCCAGAAGAGAATCACCTTTGCGTTTGTGAACAGGGACACTCTCACCTGTAAACATGGATTCGTCCACGTGAGAATCACCGTCTATGACGCGGCCATCCACTGGAATGCGTTCCCCCGGACGAATATTGATACGATCCCCTTTCACCACCTGATCCAGAGAAATCTGAATTTCAGTTCCATCTCTCACGACAGAAGCGCGATCGGGTTGCAGCTTCATCAACTTCTCAATGGCGCCTGACGTTCTTCCGGTTGCAACAGATTCCAGAAACTTTCCAAACACAATCAGAGTAATGAGCACTGCACTGGTTTCAAAATACAGACCCTGATGCGAATGTCCGGATAGAGCCAGAAACAAACTGTAGAAAAATGCTGCCGAAGTGCCCAGAGCGACCAGCACATCCATGTTGGCTGTTGCATTGGAAAGCGCGCGAAATGCGCCACGGTAAAAAGCAAAACCGATGATGAATTGAACTGGTGAAGCAAGGAGCAACTGCACCCAGGGATTCATCAAGATTTGCGGGACGAAAATGTGGAGACCGGGTATATGCGATCCCATCGTCCAGAGAAGAGGTGCGGACAAAACAGCAGAAAGGATAAGACGGCGACGAAGTTTGCGAACTTCTTTTTGTTTGATCTGAGTGATTTCGCTTTCTTCGTTCGGGATCACCCCTTCGTAACCCAGATCATGGATTCGAGCGAGCATTGCATCCGTGGCCACTTGATGATCCGCATACGTCACGTGCGCGGATCCTGTCGCAAAATTTACCGTGGCATTCTCCACTCCCGGCATCTTGCTCAAACCCTTTTCAATTCTAAGTGCGCACGTGGCGCACGTCATTCCAGTGATCTGTATATTTGCCTGCACAGTTGAAATAAGCCAGCACCGACCTGAATGCATACTACTTCTTTGTTTGACAATCCTGGCTTTCGGCCACCATCATGATCCATGATTCGAACACTGTTCCTCTTCTGGCTTGGACTGGCGACTCTCATCGAATTTGGGCTGGCGCTGGGTGGTCTTTTCGCGCCTGACTTTCTTCGAGCTCAATTCCACATTGGAACCACGGAGGATACACGCTTTTTGACTTACGTGGTTGCCTGGCTGATCCTCATGATTGCCATCGCCTGTGCTCTAGCGTGGAGATGGTCTTTCCTTGGAAAGAGTGCAGGTTACGTGCTCACAAACTGGCTGGGGCTATTCTGGATTGGGATTGGAATTGGAATCTACTTTCAATCAAATGGCGTTCGCACAGACAATCTGGCGCTGGACAGTGCGAAAGGCGCCATTCTGATATTACTAAATTATCTAAACGATCGATTTGGTTGATCGCGAATCTGTGACAGAAGGCAGCACTACCAGCTGCCGCTGGCACCGCCTCCGCCAAAGCTACCGCCTCCTCCACTGGTCGAACTGGAATCAGAATCAGAACTGCTTCCGCTTGAACTCCAGGAACTGGATGAACTTGAACTGGAGGAAGACCAGCTAGAGGAGGAGTCCGAATTCCAGGCTTTGCCTGCGGATGTTCCCCCCAAATATCTCACGCCCAGAAGGAACAGTCCCGTGATACCCGCATGAACTAAACTCGCCATTGAAGAACCAAACAGAAGTCCTACGAAGTATAGAATCACTAGATAGATCGTCAGCGCGATCAAATGGCGAATAACGGGAAGAGCAGAGAGAATCGCTCCAACAATCAAACTCACAACGATTCCCATTCCAATCGCAGTGGCCGCCTGCTTTGCAAATTTTGCATCCGGCTTAAATTTAGGCGGAGGCAATGGTTCGTTTTTAATGGTGGCGATGATAGTCTCCACTCCGATCTTTACGCCGCCGTAGAAATCTCCGTTCTTAAAATAGGGAACAATCACTTCATCTATGATGTCCTTTGCTTTCGCATCAGGGAGAACGCCTTCGAGACCGTAGCCTACTTCAATTCGAAGCTTGCGGTCCTCCTTCGCAACTATGAGCAAGACGCCGTCGTCTACTCCTTTGCGCCCGATCTTCCACTGCTCCGCTACGCGAATCGAATATTGCTCAATTGTCTCCGGTCTCGTAGATGGTAGAATGAGAACTGCAATCTGGCTACCTTTCTCTTTCTCATAATCAGCAAGTATCTTAGAAAGCTCTGCGTTTTCAGAAGCGGACAGAGTGCCGGTCAGGTCCGTGACTCGCGTCTGCAACTGCGGAACAGCGACGAGATTCTCCGCATCAACGCTGGAAATGAATGCAGAAACGAGAACAAGACAAAGGGCCACCTTGCGCATGGGGCTAACAAAATCCGATAGCGAACATTCGACAAACTATTTAGCCGATTTCTTTTCGAAAACTCAAGAGCCGCAGTGAATTGAGCACCACAGTCAAAGAACTCAAAGACATGAAAAGCGCTCCAGCCAGAGGAATGATCCATCCAGCACATGCCATAGGAATCAGGAACATATTGTAGAGGAAACTCAGACCAAGGTTCTGAAGCACAATGCTACGAGCACGCCTGGATAGTTGAACCAGACTCAGAAACTGCCGCAGATCATTTCGCAGTAGCAGCACATCCGCAGAATGGAGTGAAATTTCAGAAGCATTCGCAAACGAAACACCGGCATGTGCCTGCGCGAGGGCAACGGAGTCGTTGATTCCGTCCCCCACCATGATTGTGATTCCGGATGCCTGTCTTGCCTGGATGATCTCTCGTTTTTGTTCCGGCGTTTTTTCGGCGTAGATCTCAGTAATGCCCAGCTGTTTTGAAACTTGCGCGGCATTCTCCACAGTGTCCCCGGTCAACAGAAACAAAGATGAATTGCGGGATAGACGACGAAGCACATCACTTGCCTCCGGTCTGATCGCATCTGCCAGAACAAAAACACTGACGAGCTCAGGCACACGACCGCCCAAACGTGCGAGATAAATGGAAATACTACCTGGCGCTCCTGCTGGCTGACACTCTACGCCGACGCTTTCCATCAATCTGCGGCTGCCGAGCGCATAACTCGCCTCAGGTGATGAAGAAACAATCCCAAGACCTGGCTTGTATTCGACGCGACCCAGATCGGGCAAATTCGCAGATGATCCGGTCAATCTTTGCAGAGAATAGAATGCTCTGGCAATTGGATGACGAACATCCGCGCGTCTTTGCAGCTCAGACGCGAGCGCGCAAACATACTCTTCAGAAAAAATATCATCTACGACAGACACCTGAACGATCTCTGGTTCTCCGCGCGTCAGAGTCCCCGTCTTGTCAAAAGCGATGGCCTTCGCACGACTCAAAAGTTCCAGTGTGCTGCCGTTTTTTAGCAAACAACCCAGATCAAAAGACTTCTGAACAGAAACGGTGAACACAGTTGGCACAGCAAGACTGAGCGCGCATGGACAGGCCGCGATCAAGAGAGTGATCATGTTGAGAATCGCAGAATGAACGTCGTGCTTGAAAAAATACCAGTAAGAGAAAGTAAATACGGCAGCAAACAACGCAAAGGCGATGAAGAACCTGCTCGCGCGATCTGTGAATCGCAGAACCCTGGGCGCCTGATCCATGCTCTCTTCTGCAAGTGCGCTGATTCTGGCCAGAGCACTCTCTGAACTTACGGCGGAACACTCCATTCGAAGCTGCGTGAGCGCCCGCGTTCCAGAGAGGATGAGATCCCCGGCCCGTTTATAGACCGGACGCGCTTCTCCCGTGAGCATCGACTCTTCCACTTCCGCGTTTTCGCTGCGGAGCACTCCGTCCACCGGGACCATTTCATCCGCGGCCACATCCACAAGATCCCCTTTCTTCACTTCATCCACAAGGACCGTGCGCCAGCCTTCGCGATCCACGCGTGCGGTCTTTGCAGCAGATTTGCGAATATTCTCTACGTAGTACAAACCTTTCAGGCGAAGACGGGATTCAATAAACCTTCCGGTTAAGATAATAAAGACGACAAAACAAATGGAATCAAAGAACACTTCCCCAACTTCTGAAAAATACACATACAAACTGTACGAAAACGCAAGGCTGATTCCTGTGGCAGTCAGAACGTCCATACTCAGAGTGCGATTTCGCAGCGCATGGTAAGCATTCTTGAAGAAGACGGAAGCGGAGTAGAGAACGACCGGAATGGTCATCATCAGACTGGCAAGCTGGAGGAAGTTCTTAGAATATCTGTCGATCGAACCAAAATAGCCTGCGTAGAGCGCCACACTCAGGAGCATCACATTTCCAGCAAAGAAGCCTGCCACAGTCATGCGACGAAGAAGTCCACGTGCCTGGCGGCGAGATGCGCTTTCGAGTGTTTCTTCTATAGGAACGAGGCGATAGCCAATCTTCGCCAGTGCTTCCGCAATCTTCTGAAGAGACGTATCCGAATCGTTCCAGCTAATCTTCGCTCTGCTGGTAGATAGCTGGACACTCGCAGAAATCACTCCACCAACAGCAAGGATGACTCGTTCATTCAACCAGACGCACGACGCGCAATGAATCCCTTCGATCAGAAACAGGCCGCTACGAATCCCATCTCGCAACGGAATTCGTTTTTCCCATGCCTGGTAAAATCCTGCATCGCGATCCTCGCGAACCGTTGGTGCATAGGCGTCGCGGTGGCTGTAGTAACTTTCAATCCCGCCTTCATGGATGATTCTATATGCAGTCAAACATCCACTGCAACAAAACGCTCGTTTCTCTGAATCTACTTCCAGTACGAAAGTAGTATCCGTTGCATCGTTTCCACAATGATAACATTTTGTTTTTTCAGTTATGACTGCCACGCTACACTCCTGCATATCTCAGAAAAAAATGCATGCGCCACAATGGTGTAAATTCCAAGGCCAATCATCAAGATGGCAAACACTACTCTGTAGACGGGCCTGGATAGTTTCTCACGCCAGACACCGCCGGAAAGGCCCATTGCAAGCATAGCGGGATAAGTCCCAAAACTGAAGAAAACCATAACAACAGCACCCACCCAGGGTACGCCCGTTCCAAGTGCCAGAGCGTAAGCGGGCCAGAGCACACCGCACGGCATGAATCCAGAAATCGCGCCAAGGAATGCTGGTCCGGCATAAGCCCCCGTAGAAGAGCGCATAACGTTCCCAATCATCTTTAGAAATAAGTCCGGCATGCGCAGGTGAACGGAGAAACGCGGGAACACAAGCCCGAGACCGAGCAGCACCAGAAGGCAACCACCCACGATCGCGGCAATTCCCGATTCAAACAAATGATTGATGGCGCCTCCGGAAGTTCCTAGAAGATACCCCACAAGCCCGTACGAGATAGTGCGCATAACGTTATAAAGTATGGAAACAGAAATCCGGCCGCTTCTGCCAAAAGCGTGCGCAAATGGTCCGCACATCCCGGGACAGTGCAGGGAACCTGTAAGCCCCTGAACAAACGCTCCCGCGAAAACGGCTTCAATCATTTCTATTTCCCGGGATCGGGCGCGTCGGCAGGTTGAGCAACCGCCAGGGAACCTGCTTCGTGGACCGGCGAAACGCCGTTCGAAGTCTGAATGGATTTGTCGCCTTCATCCTGATCAAAGGTCATCTTGTACGCCGGCATTTCCATATCTTCGTAGTCCCCGTTGCGCACACTCCAGAGGAAGAATCCCAGAAAAATCAGCGCAATGCCGATTGCAATCGGAAGCATGAAAAGAAGGCCAGGCATCATTGCACCGTCACAGTCTGTCGAGTATAAACGGCCATGTCTTTGTTCACTGCAGCTTCCGCTGAAATTTCCCAGAGCCCGGATCCTGGAAAGTCCACTTCTGTCTGGAACTTACGTTCCGTTTCTGAAATTTTCGCAGACTGCGCGAAACTCAAATCAAGGATCTTTCTCTCGCGCGTGGTGGCCGGTCTTTCAATTACAATGTGCAGGGTGGCATTATCAATGGGCGTTTTCCCCGAAACAGTAAAAGTCAGCTGCTGCTTTGAACGTGACAGTGGAGCGTTGGCAGGCAAATTCGTGGCAATCGCAAATCCCTGTGCCTTTGCCCTGTCCAGGGAAGCCACTCGATTTTGATAGTTGAGGCCTTTGGCAAAATACGCATCGTCCATCACAGGTTCTTGAACGCTCATTGCATACTTCACGAACCAGATTCCGCTCGCAACGGTTGCACCGAGCAGGAGGGAAATCATGATGAAAGCGATTCTCATTGATTTTGACATAGCAGGTTTATTGACCTCTTTGATTCCTGGTCCGTTTCTATCACTTCTAAATTGGGTAACTGAACACAGTTTGCACCACTCTCTCATGCGTTGGTTCGTTTACGTCCACGATCTTGAACTCAATGGGGCGAGTGCGTGCGAATTCTTCCTTCTGTGCAGATCTTACAACAAAGCGAATCTTTTCAAATCCTTCCGCCCCAATTTTGTAAGTGTCCTGAGGTGCCAGTATTTCGTAACGCTTGTCCAGGACCATGATTTTCACTTCAATTGGCTTCCTGGATTGATTTCCAACATGAACCTCATATCCGTTCTGGTAGCCAATGTCAGGCACATAGAGCGCGGAAATCGCGCGGTCACGAAGGACTGTGGCATACATAGGAATGCGAGTAACGAGTAGATAAACGAAAGCAGTTGCAAAGCACAGAAGAAGCGACGCATACACGACCGTGCGCGGTCTCAGGTATTTGCGATGGGCATCCGGATTTTCCACCTGCTCAATTGTGCGATAGTCAATCAGAGTGCGTTTTTCGAATTTACTCAGAACGTTCGTGCACGCATCCACGCAAAGTCCGCAGGCAATGCAACCCACCTGAAGGCCTTCGCGTATGTCGATTCCAGTAGGACAAACCAGGTTACACATATTACAATCTATGCAATCCCCGCCGTGTTCAAATAGCTTCTGCTTGCCTTCGCGGCGCGGTTCGCCGCGCTTCACGTCATAACTGACGATCGGTGAGTGAGTATCCAGAAGTGCAGTTTGAAAGCGTCCGTAGGGACAGACCAGCTTGCATGCGTTTTCGCGAAAGTAACCGGCGTTAAAGACCGCGAAGCCAACAGACATAACCATAAACACTACCCAGGCGGCCGGGGCCAGAGTATCCGGGCCTGCGAAGAACCTGGCATGCATGAGATCGGATGCGATCTCTTCATATGGAACAAAGTATGCGAGGAAAATGAAGGAGAAGAAAATTGCGAGAATGAAAAAAGCGAGATACTGTCTAATCTTCTGCGAAGTATTCAGCGGACGCTTTCCATATTCAGACCCGACCAGAAGCTTCGCGCCCCAATCGTAAAAATCCATAAAGATAGTCTGCGGGCAGCCGTAACCGCACCAGATACGTCCGAGCAGAGCTGTGAAGAAAAACAAACTCAGCCCGGACATAATTAGAATCAAGTGCAAGAAATAGAATTCATGGGGCCAGATTTCCAGTCCGAAGACGTGGAACTTTCTGCCAGGAATGTCCAGCAGCACGAACGGATTTCCCCCAAAGCGAAGAAACGGAAGAACAAGGAACAAAATCAAAAGAACCACATTGATGCGATTCTTAATCGTTCTGTGTTTTCCCTGAACCGGACGTGCTACTACCATGATATTTTCTCCCTTACCCTATTTGGCCTTCAAAGAAGGATTCTTGCTTGCGACGTATGCGAGCACCTCAAGCACCTTTGCGGATCCAAGGCTGTTCTTATGAGCAGGCATTGGGCCTTTGGGTGGATTCTGTTTCAGTTTTTCTTGAGGTACGCCGTTCATTACGATCGCGTACAGTTCCTTGTCTGTGTTTCCATGAAGCCAGGTTGTGTCCGTCAGGTTTGGACCAACCAGACCGGTCATGTCTACTTTGTGGCAGGCAGCGCAGATACTTTCGAACGTTTTCTTTCCGCGTTCGATGGCAGCTGCATCCGTGCGATAGGGATTGGTTCCATCATCATTGAGCGCGACCAGTTTTTCAGGATGCGCTTTTTCGAAGGCTTCAATCTCTTCACGGTATTGCTTTGCCATGCTCCAACCTTCTACTCCGTGCATGTACACACCATACACAACGGAGAATGCAATGGCACCCCAGAAAAGCACCATCCACCAGGTAGGAAGCCAGCCGCGGCTTTCCTTGATTTCATCATCATCTCTGTATTCGTTAAACGACATACATTGCTCCTTTACTGCTTGTCCGGTTTTGATGTGAATTTCTTCGAGAGATCGTGATCCACATCATCGTCCAGCATGTTGAATCTGGCTTGCTCAAGATCTTTCTTGCGCGAAGGCCAGTATACATAGGCGGCAAGAAGAATGAGGACAACGCCCAGAAGCGGCATCCTCAAACCCTTATAAATTCCAATGAGCTCTTCCATTGCCTTGCCTATTTGACAACCATCGTATCGCGGCCAAGTTTCAGAATGTACGCGATGAGCGCATCACCCTGAGTCTTGCCTTTGACAAGCTCGTCAGCGGCGTCCATATCAGTCTGGGTGTAAGGAACTCCCACTGTCTGCAAAGCGCGCATGTGAGACTTCACTTCTGCCGCATCCAGTTTGGATTCAAACAACCACGGATACGCAGGCATCACAGAACCAGGTGTTGTTTCACGAGGATTCATCAGGTGAGCTCTGTGCCAGGACGCATTGTTGTTCAGGCTTGCTTCGTGCGAAAGGTCAGGCCCGGTTCTTTTGGATCCCCAGAGGAATGGATGTTCGTAAACGAACTCCCCTGCTTTGGAGAATGGCTCCGGTCCGTACTCGCGGTTTCTGTCCCAGCGGTCTGTCTCCCATTTGAATGGGCGAATGACCTGTGTGTGACAGTAGAAGCAACCCTCTTGCTGATAGGCGTCGCGGCCTGCCAGTTCGAGAGCATTGTAAGGCTTCACACTTTCGATCTTCTGAACGCTTCCCATCAGGAAGAAAGGAGGGATCTCCACCAGACCGCCAATCAGAACGGCCAGGGTTGTGAAGAGAATGAATTTGAGACTTTTGCTTTCGATCTTCTCAGAAAGCTTCTCGTAAAATGTTAAATTCTTATGTTCTTCTGACATAGTTCATACTCCTCACTTGCTCGCTGCTTCTCTGAGATCTACTGGCACAAAGCCCTGACCCTTGCGACGAATCGTTTGAATCAAGTTGTAAACCATCAGAATGAATCCAGAGAGGAACAGAGTTCCACCCAGCGCGCGCGCGATGCGATATGGTTTCAGCGTGCGAACAATTTCAATCCAGTCCGGATACTGAAGTGCACCGGTTGAATCAACTGCTCTCCACATCAGGCCTTCTGTAATTCCAGAAACCCACATGGACACCATGTAGACCAGTACGCCGACTGTCGCCATCCAGAAGTGGATCTCTGCGAGCTTCTCGCTGTAGAGTTTTGTATTCCAGAGACGTGGAACCAGATAGTACATCGCAACAAACATCATGCCAGCCACCCATCCGAGTGCGCCGCCATGCACGTGACCGATTGTCCAGTCAGTGTTGTGCGAAATCATATTCACAGATCGAATCGCCATCATTGGTCCTTCGAACGTAGACATACCATAGAAAGTCATCGCAACCAGAATGAACTTGAGAGTTGCATCTGTTCGAATCTTGTCTTTGGCTTGAGTCAACGTCAAGAACGCATTGAGCATACCACCCCACGAAGGAGCAATCAAGCTCACTGAAAACACCATGCCGAGCGTTTGTGCCCAGTCTGGAATTGGTTGGTAGAGAAGGTGATGCGGACCCGCCCAGATGTAGATGAAAATCAATGACCAGAAGTGAATGATTGAAATCCGGTGACTGAAAATCGGAAGGCGAGAGTGCTTGGGAAGATAGTAATACATCATCCCGAGAATTGGAGTGGTCAAAACGAATGCCACAGCATTGTGACCGTACCACCATTGAATGTTCGCGTCCGTGCTTCCTGAGTAAATCGAGTACGATTTCCACAGACTGGCAGGAATCGAAAGGTTGTTCACGATGTATAGAATTGGAATCGTAACGATCGTTGCGATGAAGAACCAGATCGCAGCGTAAAGATGCTGCTCTTCTCTGTTCTTAATCGTCATGAATACATTAAGTCCCATGATCACCCACCATGCTGCGATGAGAACGTCAATGGGCCATTCCAGTTCTGCGTATTCCTTACTCTGAGTAATCCCGCTAACGAGTGTTACTACCGCCAGAACGATCGTAAGTGTGTACAAACCAAAGTGAACTCGCGAGAGTTTTGATGACCACATCGGCGTTTTCAAGAGTCGTGGAATTGCGTAGTAAAAAGTCGCAAACACGATGCTCAATGTGAATCCGAAGATGGCTCCGTTTGTATGGACCGGTCTCAGTCGTCCAAATGAGATCCATGGAAGCCCCATGTTGAGTTCTGGATAAACTAGCTGGAACGCGAGTATCACGCCTCCCAGCATAGCAGCCAGTCCCCACACGATAGCTCCAATGACCCACCATCGAACGATCTGGTTGTCGTATTGTATTTCTTTCATGCCTTGCTCCGCTGAAGATGGTTTAAATTTATACCGATTCCGGCCCAAACTGAAATGACAGCTGTCAACACGGAGTTATGACAAAAATCAGACAAACTTCCGTGAGAACGGGTCTCATTCTATACCCGCTCCCAAAAAGGTAAACCACGATTGGCGAGCGGAAAAAAACCTGGCACTATGGAAACAATACTGCAAACAGTCGGGATCAGCGAGTCTGCGCTCGGTAAGGTGAAAGACCTCTGGAGAAGCGGTTCCATTCGCCTCGATTTGCCTGTCATTGATCTACAGCACATCTGGCTGGTAGCTCTCATCCAGGAACTCTCTCTGGAAACAGATGGGACAAGATCACCGGACGCTGAAAAACTAAAAAAACTCCTTCTGGAAATCTCAGACTTTGCAACGGAGCATTTTTCTCTGGAGGAGGACCTGACCACGCGTTTTCGTTATCCGGAGCACCCTGGACACAGAGAGCAGCACAAACACTTCATCGAAGTGCTCAATGGGAAAATCGCAGATGTAAGAAACGGCCAGACGGCTTCTATCAATGCGCTCGTCAACTTCCTCCTGGACTGGTTGACCATGCACATCCAGAAAGAAGACAAGAACTACCGCGACTTTCTTGTTAGATCAAACGCAAATCTACGGGAATACTTTCAGAAACTCGTCAACGCACGTGAAATCACAATCGACCGGGGTCAGGTGGCCCTCTACAATATGGTAGAAGGGAAATCAGAAGTAGGCGAAATTCTAAACGAAAGCATACTCAGCAACATCATCAAAATCTGGAACACGCACAACCTGGCGGTGCAAATTCCAATCATTGATCTGCAACACATATGGTTGATCAGCATGGTAGTAGAACTCGACATCGCGAGTAAGACTCTGGGAAATACAAAGAGGCAGAAGATCTTCAACAAAGTGATCGCAGGTACGGTCGAATATACTCGGGAACATTTCGCAACAGAAGAGAAAATCATGGAACGATTCGCTTATAAGAATACGCAGAATCACATAAAGCAACATCGATCCTTCGTAGAAATGGTTCATAGAAGACAACAGGAGAATGAAACAGGCGACGCTCGCGCAGCGGCGCACCTGGTGGAAGACTTGAAAGAATGGCTTGTGTCTCATATTGCGATTGAAGACAGAAATATTTACCTGGGATTGAAAGATCAGCTTTCGGAAATCCAGAACTATGTCAGGGAACTCATCAATGCAGGAGAGCTGGTGGTGAAAAAGAAGCAAGTGGACATGTACAATCAGGTCTGCGGTTTGAAGAAAGCATCATAAATCACTTGCCGGCACAATCCAGACCGACCTAATACGACACCGGCCGGGCAACCGGTCGGAATATTGAATCGGGGAAATCAAATGAACCTGCTAGAACTGCAGAAAACTGTTCAGGAAGCCATCGACAAAGGTGCTCGTTCCGTAGAACAGGTACACAAACAAATCGCAAACATGCCTCTTGAATACCTGGCAAAGATTGCTCAACTGGAAGGACCGGCTAATCAGGCAAAAGAATTCCAGACAAGAACCATTGGAAGCATTTACGACGCGATTGCAAACATCAACAGCAAAGCAGGCGAGATCGCTCGCGATTTGCTTGCGAAGCTTCCCCAGGGCCCAGGGGCTCCACCAAAAGTTTAACGATTAAGACTCAACGACAAGTTTTTCAAGCTCTCTTTCATTCGAAAGGGAGATCTTGCCGTCGTGGTAGTCTATCCACCCGCGCGAGCGAAAATCAGAGAGAGTGCGAATCACAGATTCAGTTGTGGTTCCCATGAGACTTGCCAGCGTTTCGCGCGTGAGTGGAAAATCAAAATCATGACTCTCCGCGAGAGTATCTTTGCGAAGGGATAGCAAATACTCAGCCAGCCTTTCTTTGACGTTTCTTGCACCTAAATTATAGACTTGCTTTTCTGATTCAGTCCAACCCGAAGCCAGCTCACGAACGATTGCTTTTGTAAAGGATGGAAAACGGATCGAGAATCCTTCGAGCACAGCGCGATCCACCTTGCACACTTTCACAGAAGTAAGACAGCGAGCGCTGTGATCAAACGCACTGCCTGTGAGTGCGTTGCGATAACCCAGCCATGTGCCCGGACCATACACTCCGAACGCCTGTTCTTTCGCACGACTGGCTCTGTACAATTGCACCTGTCCCGCAGAAATGCAGTAGAATGCCTGGGCTGGATCATCCGCGTGGAAAATGCTTTCCCCTTTCTTGAAATTCAGCGTTCCTTTTTTCTCATCCACAAGGGCGAGCATGGAAGGAGGCACCGTGCCGAAAGGCGTCTCGTGCATGGTTGCGCATTCAGCGCACGATTCGCTGCAAGAATGGAACATGAGGCCCCCAGTGTGAACACGCCATCCACGCCGTCAATAAATCATCCAAAACCATGATGAAAATCATCCCTTTTTGATTTTGCGAAAGAGTCTCTCCGAGACAAAAAACGTCACGAGACATAACGCGAAAACAAACAATACGTAGGTGCTGTGCGCCGGAAATACACTGGCCCAGCCCTGATCCACTCTATGGGCCAGATTCACGTTTTCAGCAGGCGGCGTGAAACGGGCGGCAAGGTGGAGAGGAATCAATCCCAGAGCGGCCCTCCACCAGGTTCCCGGCACCACTCCAAAGCGATTCAACCCAACCAGTCCTATCACAAAACTTCCGGCATGAGTCAGAAGAGAAGTCGGCAAGAATTCTCCGCCCGTGCCCAGATACAGGATCCAGAAAGCGTTTCCAATGACCAGCCAGAGCATTCCGGTCAGAACAAGCCTGGCTGTGCCGAAAATCATTCCGGCCCCGATCAAAAGGGAAGCAACGTGGCATGCCCAGAGCGAATTCTCCCAGCCACCGCGAAAGATCCAATAGGCAGCATGCAAATTGTAGAAGATGACGGGAACAAAGCCCAGCGTAGTCCCGCGGGCGATTTTAGGTTCTGTCAAGATAGAGAGACCTCAAAATCAATATCTGTGCGGTGTAGTATGTGGACCAGATTACCTGACTCAATTCGCGGGTATGTTCGCGCGTGATGCTCCAGCCTATGAGAGCGTCCGAAAGCAAAAACAGAAAGGCACCAAATGTCACAGTGAAACCAGGCAAACCATACTTCATGGGCATGCGAATCGAAGAAATCGCCATAAGCGAAACCATAAAAGAATACGGAAGAGAAAGTGCGGCAATCAAGGTGTTCGATGGATCCACTACAGCTTTCCACAGCGCGAAAGCACAGAAAGGCCAGAGAACCCACAGAAATATGGTGCGCGAAGAGAGAAATGCTGTTTGAATGAAATAACTGCGAATATACAGGATATGTGCAGTTGCAAAAAATGGAATGGAAATTAAAACCTGCGGTTTCAGAATGCTGCGCAAGTCGATTAGACCGCTATTGATGATGTCTCCCACAAATGAAAAGACGAGTCCAATCTGTATGAGAGTGGCGGCCCGATTCCAGGCGGCCTCTGAAAGCTCCATAGCAGAGCGGGCGGCCAGTTGAGCGCGAACAAAAAAGGACGCGACGATCAGGAGAACCATCTGTCCAAGATGCAAGAAGCGAAATATAGAATCAGGAAAGCCGGAAGGCCCGAGCACGAAAGCTACAAGCTCTCCGCCTGCGAGAATGAGGAAAGCAACTACGAGCCAGATCATGTGCTGATTCGACGGATCAAGGCCCTTGCGTCAAGTATCCTTGCTCTTTTTTGCAACTGGTTGCCCCACTTTGAGTCGAATTTAGAGGTGAAGATTCATGAACGTAATTAAGTCTATACTATTCTGGTTGTTTCTTGGTATCACCTGCATCAGCCTTTTCCCGATCGCACTCGTGATCCGGATCGTAACGGGGCCGTTTGACCGTCGTCTTCGCCTGCTACATCGCTTCACCTCTTTCTGGGCTTCGCTCTACACCTGGTTGAATCCTTTCTGGGGTGTAAGCATCCTTCACAAAACCACTGTAGATCCTGAACAGACTTACGTGATCGTATCCAATCATCAGTCACTTGTGGACATCTTCGCATTCTTTCGCACATTCGTTCATTTCAAATGGGTCAGCAAATCAGAGAATTTCAAATTCCCATTTGTTGGCTGGAACATGAGGCTCAATCGATACATAGAAATCAAACGGGGCAGCAATCGCAGCAGCGCAGAAATGATGAAGCAATGCGAAAACACTCTGCGCAGTGGAAGTTCCATCTTCATTTTCCCGGAAGGAACAAGATCCACGACAGGAATGCTGGGTAAGTTCAAGATGGGCGCGTTTGAACTTGCGAAAAGAACAGGTCTTCCGATTCTTCCTATGGTGGTGCACGGTTCGTCCAATGCTCTTCCGAAAGGCGGTCTCATCCTGAGCGGAATTCATCGCATTCGCATTCACATCATAGATGCAATCACGGCAGATGAAGTAAATCGCCTGAGTGCGGATGAGTTGTGCGATCTCACGCGAAATCGTATCGAAAGTGAACTCGCTTTGATGCAAGGATAGTGTATGCGTAAACTGTTTGCCTACATCCTCGGAACCGTGATGAGCATCATGGTTGTATTCTTTGTAGTTGGGTTGGTTGCCCCAAAAGAATACACTGGATCCAAAACCGCGCAGATTTCTGCGCCACCTTCCCGCGTCTGGGCCGTCCTGACGGATATTGATAGCCTGCCAAAGAATCGGCCTGAAATTGCGCGAGTAGAAGTGCTCGAAAAAGATGGCCCGCGGGCAAAGAAGTGGATCGAACACACGGACATGGACGGCTTCATTGTTTTTGAAAGAGTGGAGGAGATTCAAAACAAAAAACTGGTTTTGAAAATGGTAGAGAGCTCATTCGGAATGACAGGAACCTGGACGTATGAACTTTCCGGCAATGAAATGACTCAGGTTACCGTGAAAGAAAATAGCCAGATCGCAAGCGTTCCTCTCCGCGCTGCCATGACTCTGATGGGGCGGGACGCAAATCTTAAGAAAGAAATACAGATCATAAACAAAGCCGCGCAATGAAATGGCGGCCGGACATTCAACAATGATTCCTACGGACTGGAAGGTTCAGGCGCCCTTTCTCCGGGATGCCTGTATTCAATGTAGTTCACGTCCGATACCTTAATGCGTCTCACTGCACCCAATCCGTGCAGAATCAGGGTGTCTCCTGCCTGCGCAACAACACATCCCTTATACATCTTCTTATCTAGCATCTGCACATATTCCACAAGGCCGTATCGCCGCATAACGTCTTCCTCCGTAGAAACCGGAGCCTCTGAAAGATCCGTTTCCACACTCGAAGCTGCGCGATCCAATTTTTTTTCATAATCCTGCTTCATTGCAATCTTCGCCTGCGCATTTCCTGGATCCTGAGAGAGTTTCTTCACCGCCTCAGGATCTGCGAGGACAATCACTTTACTTTCAAATTTTTCGCGAACAGTGGGGACAAAAGGTTTCACCTCTGCTGTCGCGGTAGTGCCACGATCCAGATTTCCAGATTGATTCACATTCAAGACTGTGCTGAGACTTCTCTGCTTTTCCTGAAGTTTTGATAGTTCAGGATCTTTACGAATTTCCGCATCGCTTTTTCCACTGAGTTCTGGAATCGCGGGCGCTACAGTGACCTTACCTTTGTTGATCTCAAAGACTTTTACATCTGTCTTTTGCGCCGTTGTCTGAACCGCGAAAGTAGAATCATCCGCATCTACTCTGGCGGCCGGGGCAGTTACTGCAAGACTCCCTGAATCCTGTCCGAATTTGACAGTAACTGCTCCCTCTTTTAGATCAATTCGCCTTTCCTGTTCTCTGGGAAAGGATAGATTGGATCCAGGCTTCGCGCGAACTGCAATGTTGTCTTTAAATTGCAAATCCACATTGTCGGAACCGGATCGAATGGAATCTCCCGGCAGAATGGGATCCCCGGAGGATACGGCGATAGGTTCGCCCTTGCGATCAATGCGCGCAGAATCTCCAGCATATAAAACAATTGCGATTGGATCCATCTTCTCCGAAATTCTGAGTTTGGTACCAATGCCGCATAACGCTTCCCCCCTCAAAATCTTGCATGGAATTTCTTTTTGATTCGCGCGGAGAATTCCAGTCCCGGTTCCGTTCACATCCAGGTCAAACATCAGGGAATAGTCGGTGGCTTGTCCGCTTTTGAAAAAGTAGATACCCTTCCCGGCGCGATTCCCGTTCAGGAACTCCCCTTTGTACACGTCTCCATTGGCAAAAGTGTATTCTCCGGGTCCATGACGACTACCGCCAGAAAAAGAACCCTCGTATTTATCACAATTTGTGTAAACCTGCAAGCTCACGGTATTCTTACAATCGCCACTGATGCATGCATTGTTGCAAATTTCTCGAGCGGAAAGGGCAGTACCAAAAAGAGTCAATGATATTCCAGTCAGCCAGAGCAATCGCATGGGTTCATAGAGGACCCAACAACGGAATGGGTCAAGTCATTCCAAAAGCAAAGCCAGCGGGAAAGAAAAACCGATCTGAATCGACTTTCGAGACGATCGAGCGCTCAGTACAAATTCATCTGTCAGGTGAAATCCATATGTAAGAAGCATTCCAAATCCTAGAATCTGCGCGTTCTTTCTGTGCCCGGCAAAAACAGATTCACGCGACCCAATTCCGGTACTAATGTACAACAAATTCGCCCTGGCCCGAGAAACTTCTCGCTGAGCCTGGCTTTGTTCCCAGAGCGCAGACATACCAAAGAAAGCAATTCCACCAACAATCGCCCCCGACTTGATGCGTTCTGATCTTCTGTATTGGGGCAGTCCCGGGATGAGCCTTGAAAACAAAAAACCACTGGAAGTGGGAAGCTGCAGTTGCTCGATTTTTTCTTCGCGCACTTCCACAACTTGATCCTGCGAATCGCGGACGAGAACGCGTCCTGGCTCCACCGACTGCACACTACCCTGAACGCTGCCCTCCGGAATCACCAGGCGAATGGCAGCCCCTGGCCGAATTCGCGGAAGAAGCAACTGGGTTTCCGTCGTGCGCTGAAACTCTAGATCAGAGAGATCAGAAATCTTAACCGTCTCCTTTTTTGTGTCGCCCGGGCCGCCGATGATTTCCACAGAGCTTCCGTAAAGAAGGTAAAGCTTTCCCTGGCAGACGCGCTCCTTCGCGCCCTTTCGGCGAAAGCAAACCGGTACTCCCGGATAGGCGAGCTCAATTCGCACGACGTTGGTAGATTCGAGCTTTACGATTTGCCCTGCTTGCTCCCACTCGATGAAATCGCCGCGATCACCCAGATATTTACCTTCCAGTAATCGTCCGTCGACGAGAAGGACAGTGTCAGCGTGCAGTGCGGACGCGAACAGTAGGATGAAAACCCGTGCGAAAGAGGACATTCCGATGTTGACCAGGGTGAGGAAGCGTCGCACATGAAGCAAGTCATTCCGCGCCTGGGCGGGTCTCTTCGCCTTGAGATATTCATAATCTATGCGGTCCTCGCCGTCTCAACCATCGTGTTCTTCTCTACCATCATCCTGGAAAACCAGTCTGATCTGCTGCTGGATTTATTCCGCTACCAGTCACGAGATGTGACGCAGGAACTGGGCCAGGCTCTTCGCAAGGAGAAGTTCGACGCGGCGAAGCCGGAATCGCTCACGCAGGAGCTTGCGAAACGTCAGATAACGTCTTACTACGTCATAAACGCAACTGGCGAATGCCTATTTCCGGCAAAGTGCACCACGCCCCCGGGCGCCACTGATACGATTCGCACGCTCATTTCGGAGGCAGCCCTCTTCAAAACTGACAGTCATATATCCCTGGATCCAGACTCGGGTACAGCCAGCTTTGTGCTCAGCCTGGATGATTCGCAACGGCTCTTCTTGCAAGGTTCCTTGAAGGTATCTGCGATGGAAGCGCGTATGTCCCAGGTGAACCGGCAGCTCTGGCTGGTCCTGGGCTGGATGGTTGTATTTAACGTCGCATTTGGAATCTATGTGTATCGCAGGATCTTCTCACGCGTGGACAAACTGAAACTGGCGAGCGAGAAAATGGCTACCGGAAGTCTGGATGCACGGGTGAACTGGAAATGGAGAAAGGATGAACTGGATCTCCTCGGTCGTTCGTTTAACGCAATGGCAGAGACGATCGAAACACAGATGAAACAAATATCACGCCTCAATCTCGAAATGAACGAAGAGATGCGAATTGGACGCGAAGTGCAGCAGGTCTTCTTGATGCAGCAGGAAGAAATAACGTCACGCGGCATTGCAATGTATTTTCAACCACTCAGACAGGTCAGCGGGGATGTATATTTCTTTCAAACAATCAACTACAAGGATCGCACATACGAGGTTTTCTTTCTGGCGGATGCAACAGGACACGGCGTGCCCGCGGCACTCATCACTTCCATTCTGCTACTAAGTTTGCGCGAAGCTCTGGCATCCACGCTCCATCCTGGCAAAGTTTTGATGAAGCTCAATGATCTCATGTATGAGCGTCTGCAAAGTCAGTATTACGCCACAGGTTGTATTTTCCTGCGAGATGATCAAGGTCGCCTTCACTATGCAAGTGGTGGGCATCCATCTCCGCTCTGGTTTCGCCCTTCTACGGGGCAAATCCTGGAGCTTGAGGCAACCGGGCCCATGCTTGGGATGATTGACGGCGTAGACTTCGAAGGCCGCTCCATGCCGGTGCAGAAGGGCGATCGCATTCTGATCTATTCCGATGGTGTAACAGAGGGAGCCCGAGACCATGAGATGTTTGGAATGGATCGTCTTAAACAAGTTGTTTTGGCCAGCAACAACCCGGATCACCTCGTTCAATCCGTCTGGGAAAATTTGAACTCATTCGTTGACCATCATGTAGATGACGTCACCATTTTCTCGTTTGAAATTTGAATATGAGACGCTGGATTCCTGCATTCGTCTTGATTCTTCTCCTGATCCTGTCTTTCGGAGCTTCGAGAAGCATTTTGAAAGCACGGTTGCTTGAGTTGCGCATCGCCATCCAGAGAGACCAGATTCTTCGTTATGAGCTTTCATCCAGACTCCTCAGATATCGATTCCAGCAAATGCTAGAAGATCGAGACAACATTCGCAGCGAAATCAAACTCACTGTGCTTGAGTCGCACGTGGTGAATGATCTTTCCCAGGAAGCCTCCGAACCGGGCTGGATGGAACGCGGTGGAGCAATTCTCATCAATGGTGTTCGACTGCTTTCCGCGAAACCCAGACTGGACATTCTTGAAAAAAGAATTAAAGTTCTGCAACTACATGCTGGCTTCTATCACGAAAGGAATCGCAATTGTCCAGGTGCGCTCGTGCGCTATCAGGAATTTGAACTCAGCGAAGATTCGCCGGACACTGCTTTCGTAATGCTGCACAGCGGATATTGCCAGGCAGTGACCGGAAAGATCCCCGATGCGATCGCGACTCTAGAGCGAGTAGAAGGAAAATTCCCCGGCACCCACTTTGAGCGAAGCGCGAAGGAGATTCTACTCTTGCTTCGCGGCATGCAAAAGAAAGCTGAGTCGATTCGCGGCAAATCAGACGAAGAAGCAGCAAGCACTCTCTTCGAATCAGGACAGTTCTGGCAAGTGGATCAACTCCTGGACAAGAAGATCGTGAGCGGACGCCAGAAGTACATGCTCGCCAGAAGCAAAGAAGAAATCGGCCAAACGGCCGCCGCCGTTCGCATCTATCGCGAATTGACATCAGAAAGCGATCCAGAGTTGTCCAAACTCGCCAATCGACGAATGCTTCTCATGGGGACTGTGTACAACCAGGGCGAAAGCATCGCGAAAGAAGCTCGCCAGAACGCGCAGCGCACGGGAGACACCGCCATCGTTCAAGAAATCAACCAGGCGGTAGTCGCGCAGAAACCGGCAGAGTTGCTCAAAGTTTCAGCGAAGGAGGCTCCCGAAGTGAAATTTGTATCCGAGATCAAGACTGAGATTGAAAAGCGCGAAGCCTTGATAGAAGCGACCCCTGCGCGCGAAGAGCCCCCTCCTGGAATCAGCGTCGTGTTGTCCGATGGACGAACCCTTCAGGGTTTCTCTATTCTCATGGAAGACGATCGCGCGATTCTCGCAGGTTCGCGTCCCGTCGCGGTCCCGGCGATCCTCATCGCGTCAATTCGACTTGCGCCTTCGCGTACCGATTACAACGTGTGCGCTATTGATCGCTCACGGCACGTACTCTGTGGCGAAGCGATCGAAGGCAAGAACCAGGAATTCGCGGTTGGAGGAGACAGCATGCCGCTGACGTCCATCGAAGCGATCCTGGTGCAGAAAAGGGGGGTTCAATGAGCAATTCTGCAGAACTTGAGATTTCAGAAATTCTTCCTTTTGAAAAAGGATTTCGAGTAAATATTTCCGGGCCCATCAACATCTATTCGGCCGGGCAACTTACAAATGCGATCATAAAGAAAACAACGGATGGGATGAAACTCGCCGTGGATTTAAGCAAAGTCCCTATGGTGGATTCTTCAGGCATTGGTTTTTTAATTCGCCTTGCACGTGATTTGGAAAAGAAGAAAGGAAAAGTCATACTGTGCGGAGTGACGGACGATTTCAAAAGCAACCTGACGGCACTGCGAGTGGACAAACTCGTTCGCCTGGCTTCCTCAGCCGCGACCATTCCTGCTGACTTCTGGCACTAGCCCATACGCGCAGCACCTAACAATGAGAAGGTGATGCTAACGCGCAGGAAACTGGATCAGTTGCCAGGATACAACGCTACGCCGATCGTCTGCCGATCCTCTTTGAATGTTTAGCTGCGTTGAAGTAAGTAGATGCTGAGTGAATGACGCGGAATCCAGACCCGCGTCCGCATCTCCTGGATCTGAAGCGGTGGATCCAATCGGCAACGTCCTGGTCAGATCGAATGGGACAGAGGGAGTCACAGTCATGCTCGTGTCCGTGTTGTTTGCCGGCGGAGTGAATACATTCGTATCAGCGCTTCCTCGTTCGACATATGTGCTGTCCGCAAAAGAAACAACATACCAGGCGATATCTGGGGCATTCGTGGAATCCTGTCTCTGACATAGCAACTGAGAAGCATTGGCAAGGTCACACCTCACTGCCATCTCACTGTCATTTCCATTCGAAAGGTTGTCTGCCGCAGAACTAAAAACAACGAAAGACTTCGAGGTATTCACCGCAGCGATCGGAATCGACACACTGAACGATCCTCCTGGTATCTGGCTGATGCCATACTGCACCGTCGCGCCTTGCATTTCGATCACCTGATATTCAACGTCCGTAATGATGGTTGCTTGATTACGAACCACGTAGAGACTACTTGAACTCTGTAGATACCCCATTACGGTCCGGTGTTCATCAATGAGTGTTCCAGTGTCCGTGGTCCTTGACTGCACAATCACAAATGAACGATTCTGACTTACGGGAGAAATTGAGACAGTGTTGTTCAGTGTGCCTCCGGCCAGAGTGAAAGCACCGCGCTGTACATTCACGCCGGTAGAAAACTCAACCACGTAACCTCGAACCAGAACCCCGGCATCTGAGGTCCCTGCCTGAACGGTTACCTGCGTCGAGGAGGTGAGAGAACAAATCGGAACCCGGTTCGTTTGAAAGCTCGTATTTGCAAGGCGATAAGAACACATTACAAAAGCTCTTGTCGTATCTACGGCCGGTACGGTCATCAGAGTGGGATTGGTTGCTACGTTCGTTACGAAGGAATACACCGACTTAACTGGATTTTGCGAAACCGTAGACGCTGAAGCGAGCAACAGCGCCAGGTAATTCGGCTGGGGATAACGCGAACATTGCGAAACCCCAACTATAACCAATAAGACGAACTTACGCAACATCCAACCATCCCCTGGTTCTAGATCGCTCAAGGCATAACGCTTAACACTTCGTTAGGCGATTCTGCAAACATTTCCGGAGAATACATGGCCTCCACACGCGTCTGCGGAAGCTGAAAAGTACCGGATTGATTCAGGCGCATGGTGTATTCGACAGTCCATTCGCCTTTCCACGCGTATTCGTAATAAGAACGGAATGCCTCAAAGGACCTTTCTTCGTATGCAGGCCACGCCCATCCTTCCCGCTTTTCGCCTTGCTGCATCAAGCTCGATTCCGTACCAAGTCCCGTGCCAAGAATCGTAGCGCCGGCAGGAACAGGATCGGAAACAACCACCCACGTTCGATCCGCATCTGCAGTGATCTTCAGTGTGACGCGCACGATATCGCCACGGCTATAGATTCCTGATTTCTTTTGCTCAATCATCTTCCAGGATTTCTTGATCCGAAAGCCAGCGTGCAGATCTTCTTTCAATGGAATGGCAGCTCTACTCTGCAGTAACGCCCATGGCTTCCCTGCCCCGTCATGTCGCACGCTCAGGTTGGTTCGATTCGCAGGCCAGGGAAGAATCAGGTCTCCGCCACGAGCCTTGCTCCAGTCCAGTTTTCTGGTCTGATCCCCAAGAGAAGCGGAAGTGGTCCCACCTACCGTTATACGCTCAAACTCAGAGGCAAATTTTTCAACAGCCAGAACACCCCAGGCATTCGCCAGAGTTAGATCCCAGGAACCTTTTCTCTGGCGACCAATCGTACCTCGCATGATTCTGGGAAGATCCGCGCGCCAGTCCGGATTCTTCATCACTGCAAGAGTCATTCGAATCGCGTTCATATCCGGTGATGTCAAAAGCCACCACATGTAATCGTTTCCTTCCGTAGAAAAGGACATGGTGGTTCCCTGGAAGCTCAGACGACTCCGAAGAATTTGCTGCGCCTCCTTCATTCTATCTGTTCGACCAACGATAGACGGCGTTCTCTCCAGAATATTGTACCAATCAATGACTGCAGAAGTCGGCCATAGATTCGGCTGAATCTGAATGGTCTCAAGCATCTGCGGCTTTGATTCCCCGTAACGCGAAAGTGCTTCGATGATGGTTAGCTTGCGAAGACTCAGGTCTGTTGTATTCAAAGGGTATTGTCTGGAAATCTTTCCATCCATGAACGCTTGAAGAGCCTGAATCATTTTCTCTCTGGGCCCGGCTGGAATTTCATAACCAGACTCAGCGGAAATGGCAAGGATATAGGCAGTCAAAAGCTCGCTGCCAAATCGCATTTCAGGAAAGAACTTAACAAATCCCTCCGAATCCAGGTACAGCGGCAATCGCTCCATCGTCTCTGCCCACATCTTCGGATCGCGCAAACTGATGGAACGAGAGACTCGTTGTTCCATGCAAGTATACGGATATTTCTTCATGTATTCGCGCACACCTTCCAGGCTTCCGGTGAGAGAAGGACTCAGGTTTACGCGAAGATCTCCTCTGCCAGCGATTGCATCCTTTGGCTTTTCAACTGGAACAACGTACTCTTTGTCTATCTGTTCCAGAGTGGCCTGGAATGTCCGGACAGGAATCGCCTCAATTACTTTCTGAACTATCTTCACTCTTTCGCGGGCATTGCCTCCAGCTTCCACTGCCTGAACATCATACGTTAGACTTGAGATTCCTGCCGGGACGTTGATGTCCCAGCCCACTTCCCGCGCCTCTCCGGCGCTCAGGTCAATCTTTTGCGCCGGCACTACCGGGCCTTCTCCGGCAGAGGCGGAAATCCTGGCGCTCAGCTCAACGCTCATAGATCGATTAGTTGTATTTCTTAAAGTAAATTCGGAACGAAATTTGTCCCCTTCTCTGACCAGAGGTGGAATTCCCGGCAGAAGCATCAAATCCTGCGTTGTGCGAATCGATGCAGTTCCTGTTCCAAAGAACCCGGCGCCTCCGGTGGCAACCGCCGCGATCTTGAAAGCGGTCAACGAATCATTGAGCGGAATTTCTACAGTTGCTTCTCCCTGTGAGTCAAGCTTCACGCGCCCTTTCCACAAAAGCAAAGTATCAAAAAGTTCGCGCGTCATCTGTTGTCCGCCTCCGCCGCCAGGAGGAAGCGCCTTGAGACCGAAATGACGCCTGCCCACAACTTGCATCTGGGCGGTAGAGCTTCGCACTTCCAGGCCGCGAGAACCCATCATGGAAGGAAGAACATTCCAGCTGGTGTTGGGCTTGAGCTCCAGGAGACCTTCGTCCACCGCTGCGAGCGCAACTTCTGAATTCGGTGGAAGAGACATTCCGTTTGGTCCGCGAACGGTTACCTTGACTCTTGCTTTTCCTCGAATCGGATACACGTCGTTTTCAGGTTCTACTTTTACCGAAAGTTCGTGAGCTTTCTGCCCAACCACAATCTGCGCGATTCCAAGACGATACGATGGTTTTCCCAGATCCACGAGTGCAGTCGGTCTAGTCTCTCCTGAACGCCCTCGCACTGCCATCACCGAAACGAATATGTTAGGCGCGTAGTTGCCCTTTACTGGAATTTCAATGACAGGTTCTTTTCCACTGAGTTCGCGAACAAATTTTTCAACGATCCCTTCGCGCTCTACAGTTACAAGAGCAGTCGCTTTGCTAAACGGCATTCTGACCTGCAGCTTTGCGATTTCTCCTGGCTCGTATCTCTTCTTTTCAGCGAGCAAATCCATGCGATCGCCTTCATCCGGACGAAACCACCACGCGTCAGAACCAGCGACCCAGATTTCACGATTCGCAGCAATCGTATTGCCCTGAGAATCTTTCGCGAAAGCACCAAGCAAGATATTTCCGGAGCGATCTACTTTTGTCTGACACAATACAATTCCGCGATAGTCCGTTTTGCCTTCGCACAGACTTCCAAACTTCTTAGTTTCAGTAGAACTGTCGTATGCGTAGTAACCGCCCACCAGACGCTTGCGATGCGAAAAGTTTTTTCTTTCATATGCATCCACTCGAATATTAGTGCCTGCGACTGGATTGCCTTTCAAATCCACAACAATGACCTGGAATTTCAAATTGTCTTTTGAAACCATCCAGGCATCTTGCTTGATTCCAATGAAGTGAACGGAAGGATACACAGGAATCGTGCGCGAGACAGTCTGCACCACTCCGTTAGGATCGCGGAATTCCATTTCAGTCTCCACGCTCTGCATGGTCTCTGCAGAAGGAAGATCTGTGATTCGAACGCGAGACGTCCCGGACCGATCAAGAGTGATGTCCTGACTCTTCACCTTTGCCTGCGAAGGTGATTCGGACGGCTCTTCGCTATTTTCGTCTCCTTGCGCCACTGTGCCTTCTTTCACGGAACCGTTTGCCATGACGTAATCGTCCAGATCCCGAAACTCAGGATTTCCCGAAGCACGGATCGCGTAGCGCACGCGAACGCTGGCATTGGAGGCTCCTCCGCCGGACAAATAAGAAAGTGCTATATCCACCGGAAATCCGGACGATCGGACCACAGGTTCAGCGGGTGGCTTGATAATTCCGCGCATCAGTGGGACGCGAAATTCCTCTACCTGGAAGCTCCCTGTATCCATCGCGTATTCAAGAGATCCGCCCTTAAAGGCGACAGTATATTCGCCGAGCTTCGCATCGGTTGGGATTCTCCACGTGGTTTCTGATGCGCCGCGTTCCCATTGCAGAGGGAAAGTGAATTCCTGGCCTGATCCTGCATGAGTCACAACTGCAATGGATGGAAGGAGACCAGGAGCAACGTCGCCAAAGCCAGACATCTGATGACGACGAATCAAATGTTTCATGTTGAGAGTATCGCCTGCGCGAAGTAAGGTGCGCGCGAAGATTGTGTGACCGAGCAGTGGTTTGTGACTCCCTCCATACGGAAGATTGAATCTCCACGTTTCGATTCCATCATTCCAGTCCGTATGAACCAGGCCCATATCCCCGCCAGAGACTGCAGTGACCAGGAGCCCGCTTGAAAAAGGACGCTTGCTACAACTCGGCGCGTTCTCAGGGATGCTCTGTGTTCGCACAGTTCCTTCTGAATCAGTGGAACCCGTGAACCATACTTTGCCATTGCAATCGCGCACGGCCACTTCCGCTTTCGCCACAGGCTTTCCTGCATCCAGAGTTGTGACCCATACGAGAGAGGATTCGCGTCCCCATTTAAAGTGGACGGAAAGATTGGTTACGAGGGCCGCTGCAGGAACGTACAGTGGTTTGTCCTGGCCCAGAAGAGAATTTCCAAGAATGCGGCTTTCCAGTTCGATCACATAAAAGCCAGGACCGCCCAGCGGAATTCCAATGACTTCAAATGCCTTGTCTCCGTTGGGTCTGGGAAGGCGCAGATCAGAAATCTTTACGTCCTGTCCCTGGAAGATCGACTTCTCTCTGTTATGCGAAGAAACTCTTCTCATCCAGTAGAGCACTTGATCCGCATTCTCCGGGGTGATCTTGATTTTTCTGCCCGGCATCCCTTCTCCGGCCTCATGGTATTTTACAGGAACAGGCGCTTCAATGTTGCGAAGAGTGACGGGCAACAGACCGCCTTCCTTGAGTTCTAGAATTCCAAATGGTGCCGCGAACTTGGCGAGAGGTGGATACGATGCCGTGCGAAAGGAAAGTGGAAACCTGTTTGCATTCGAGAGCGGTCGATTCGCATCGTCGCGAAGATCTCCCGGTAGCTCTACGCGAAAGTCAGTATTCTCAGGGAAGGGCCCAGGAACGGATACACCGCTGATTCCTGGATCCTCATCGTCTTCGCTTAACTTTGGAGAAAAAGTTTTGCCGGCCCCGCGAATGACAACACGCAACGCCTGCTCTTTTGAAATGGGCGAAGAAAAGGAAATGTAGGCAGGAAGCATGGGGATGCAATCTGCCTGAGCGTTCTCTCTCTCACAGCTGAACGAAGCGGTAAAATCATTGCGCACAGTGTATTCAAGAATCTGATCCTGATCTCCTGCGACGCCGGACTTTGATGTAATTGATCTACCCCAAATAAGTTTTACTTTCGCACCGTAGGGGAACGTCTGTTTCGATTGAACGAGCACAATCCTCTGTGGCTCGTCCTGATTGTACTGAGTTTTGAGGATTGCCTGTCTTTCAGAGCCAGTGACGATTCGCGCTCCAACCTTTTCTCTCAGACCTGCCACCTGGAAACCCAGGCCAGAAAGTACGCTCGATTCATCTACTTCCGTATCCAGGCGAAGAACAAAAATCTGATCCTCTGCAATGTACGCACCGTTCCACGGTCTGCTGTTGACGACCGCCGGTCCTCCGGTAGAGAATTCAAAAACTTTCTGCCCACCCACTTCCTTGCCCGCGATGGTAGTCAGGCCTGATTTCATGGTGAATCTGCATTTGATTCCGGCGGAAAGATCTTCTTTGAAATCAAAAAGCCAGTTCTTCTCGTCGGCCCACCTTTCCGATCCGAGTTCCGCGCAATTCGTATCAAACGGTTTCACAGGTTGTTTGAGAAAACCGAATGGCACCATGGCTTCCGAAAATTGCACGCGCACCTGGCGCGGCTTTTTTACGATTCCTTGAGGAGAAAAAACCTGAACGCT
>Ga0268298_10000377_pt1 | contig 57332 bp, 46 predicted proteins | sample WWTPWeurt_MetaG_FD_194462 | JGI IMG/M metagenome (GOLD analysis project Ga0268298, IMG submission 194462) | Activated sludge microbial communities from WWTP in Nijmegen, Gelderland, Netherland - WWTP Weurt | ecosystem: Engineered > WWTP > Aerobic digester > Activated sludge | place... | reverse complement strand
GAAGCTATATAGCGAGAAAAATAATATGCGAATTTTTAGTGATTTTTTGAATTACAGAAGATGCATTATCTTTTTAATTTCCTTTATATTTTTTTCTGCAATTGCATAGGCTCTTTCGTTTCCATAATAAAATTTCTTTATTCTTCCGTATTTTTCCGTTATTTCTACAAAAGTTCGTCGCCATCTGACTTTATTTCTGACTCTATTGTTGATATTGGAAATTTCATATTTATGTTAATATCAATAATTTTTTCCCTGTTTTTATCATAATGATATATGTGTTTGGGACAAAAAAACTTCGATTTCGATTCCGATTTCGATTTTTCCAAATACCCAGTTGTGCTCACGTAATATAAATTTTCTGGATCATAGTCAGTAAATTCTTTTGAAGCTTCCTGATTGTCTTTTATCATATCTACAACATAGTTTGTTGTAGTATTTTTGTTATCTTGATCAAGAAATGAATTAATAGAATAACTATCTGCGTTTAAGTTTTTTTGTAACGTGAATGAAACTTTATTTCTGTAGGCAAATATAACTTCTCCGTTATCGTAGAGCAATTTTGTTGGAACGATTAAACGCTCAAAGCTAATTTCATTATTATTATTATCTCTCCCTAAGAAGCATAAAGACGACTTGTTATATTTTATAGATACAGAACTTTGACCAATTACTTGTTTTTCTACCGCCGAACAGTAAAGTACGTTACCATGAAAATAACCGATAGAAGATCCCATAAGAAAAGTTCTCATGTCTTTAAGTTCTTTTAGGGTTAGGGTAGAAGCAATTTTCTTATTGTTTTTTTTAATAAGTGGTTTTATTTTTTGAACAAATGAATTGTTTTCGAATTGGGGGTTTTGTAAATATTTATCCAATTCTGTAGGGTTATCCACAGTGATTTCTAATGGTTTTTCTAATGGAACGGTTTTTTTTACGTATGAAGTTTCGTTGATAGATTTAATAAAATTACTTGGAATCACGATAGTTGCTAAATTTGAAATATCAATTTTATGTTCTCTATCTTCTAAAGCATCACGTAAAAAAAGATCAGAAATTTTTTCTCTTTCAATTTTAAATTGTTTATAGCGTGGTAGATTGTAATAAAGCAGAAAAGCTCCGATTGATGCTGTTCCCCCTATAAAATAATAAATTTTTTTTTTGTTTTGAAAGAAAAATTCTTGGTTAAGAATGAGAATAAAGTTAAAAAAAGAGAATAAAAAGAATAAAAAACAAAAATTTCTGCTCTGCTTTGAAAAAAAATATAAATTATGCATGTAAACTCGCAAGAATGCATAAAACAAAATCGTTAATAGGATACCAGATTTTTTTTTAAAAAAACAATATTATCCTTAATGTTACTCTAAAATTCTACTTTAAACCTTCCCCGATGCACTTTTTTTGGAACACAATGTTTTTCTGAAGCTGTATAGCGAGAAAAATAATATGCGAATTTTTAGTGATTTTTTGAATTACAGAAGATGCATTATCTTTTTAATTTCCTTTATATTTTTTTCTGCAATTGCATAGGCTCTTTCGTTTCCATTTTTTATTATTTTATTTATTAAATCGGGCGAATTTGAAAAATGAATCCGCTTTTCTCTTATTGGAGCTATGAAATTTTCAATATCATCAACAAGAATTTTTTTAATGGTACTATCTCCTAATCCGCCATTTCTGTAATTTTTTTTTAACTCTTCTATTTCATCTTTATTCTTATGAAAAATATCTAAAAATGTAAAAACAACATTTCCCTCGACCCGCCCAGGTTTATCAATTGAGATATGATCCGGATCTGTGTACATCAAATGTACCTTTTTTTTTATTGTATCAAATGAATCGGAGAGCATGATCGCATTTCCCTTTGATTTACTCATCTTTTCCTTTCCGTCTATTCCGGGTAGTCGTTGTGTCAATGATAAAACTGCTTCAACAGGTGAAAATATATTTTTTTGATAACAATGGTTAAATGATGCAGCTATTTCATTCGTCTGTTCAATCATAGGAAGTTGATCATTTCCCACTGGAATATGCGTGGGATGAAAAAGCAGAATATCTGCTGCTTGGCTTATTGGATAGGTAAAAAATCCTACAGGTATATGTTCTTCAAAGCCGTATCCCTTCATCTCATTTTTAACTGTTGGGTTTCTTTTTAATCTATTTACTGTTACAAGATTCATAAAAAATATGGTGAGTTCTGCGAGTTGAGGGATAGTTGATTGCACAAAAATCGTTGTTTGATTGGTATCAACGCCTATAGCGAGATAATCACAGACAACTTCAAAGATGTTTTTTTCAACCAAAGAGAAATTTTTCCAATGCGTTGTGAGTGCTTGCAGGTTTGCAATAATTATAAATTGCTCAGTTCCCTCTGAAAGGTTTATTCTATTCTGTAATGACCCAACATAGTGACCAAGATGCAGAGGGCCAGTTGGACGATCGCCTGTGAGAATACGCATTCGCTTAAAAGACAATTTTTAAACGATTATACACCTTTTTTTCATGCTGCAAAAGATTAAAATGATTTTTTCTGTAATATTTTAACAAAATAGTTTAATGTTTTTTCTCTACGTACCTTTGTATGTACCATTTCTTGAGGAATAAGATGTATTCTATTCCTGTAGGAAAAAAGAGAATTATCGAATTGAATAAAATCTTTAAGTCTCCCTCTTTGAAGTAGATTAAAATATAATCGTATATCATTATCCTCAACCGTAATCTGTTCTTTAGTCGCTAAATAATCGAAAAGTGTGTATTCTTGGATCTGTTTGCATGCAAGGGCATTAATATAATAGAAAAAATTTTGCTGTGATTGATAAATAAGATAATCTGGATTTTTTTTTACATCATCTTCAATTGTTTTGAGATGTAGCTTCACTGTATCGTCATCGACATGAACTTTGTAGTAGTTAAGTAAATTTTGGACTATATGCGTTGCATTTTCTCTTCGAAGCGAGATATCATGCTTAAAAGAAAAAAGAGAGACAAGTGTTTCATGCAATTCTTTTTCTGACGTGCATTCGCAATATAACTTGAGTCGTTCAAATGAAAAGTATGCGTTGGGAACTGTATCGAGTATTGTTATCAAGATTCTTTCGTTGATACACTGTGTCCCTCCATCGAGGTATTCTCTAAAAAGCAAATTTTTTGTGTAGAATGATTCACCAATTTTTTTCCCTTTTATTTCGTTCATAACAAAGGAATTTATTGGTTCGTCGTTCGCTTGAAACCAAGCGATCGCGGGAACTTGCTCAGGATCATTTTCCCAAGAAATTGCTATCTTGACCCAGTCTTTATTTTCAATGCCGTCCTGATATGTTTGATAGTAAGAATATTCGTTCGCAATCATCTGTTCAGCCTGCTTATCAAGATCACGGTATTTTTTTCTCGGCGAGAAACGTATTTTTTTTACTTCCCGTGAGCTTTTATAGGTTGCTTGGCATTTAGAGTGAATATATTGAAAGGTTAATGTATTCTCTTGAAGATCGATTCTTGTATAAGGCAATATTTTATCGGGTATTAATAAGCCCTCTTCCATCAATTTTTCTATAATTTGAGGATGTGCATGAGTGATATAAAAAATGTTTATGAGTGTTTTTTCAAGTGAATGGCGAAAATGTTCCTCGATATATGTATTAGGAATCATTTCTCGATTAAGTCCCGGGACATCAAGAAACTTTTTTTTGTTATTTATGAGAAACAATTTTTTCGATAAAAATTCATCGGATGGAATATCAATTGATATGATATTATCAGATGTTTTTTCAAATATCCCCTCATTAATAAGGAGTGTATTTGTTATGGTATAGTTATTCATAGGTTTGTACACGATCGACCCTTTTAACATACAACATAGACGTATTTACCTCTAAAAGGCAATAGTTGATGGTTTAAAATATTCTTTTCATTTACAGATAGTAAAAATTGTTTTTTAAAAGGTCAATAGTGTCATACATATGGGTAATCTATTGTTTCAAAAAGGAAATTTATGATTTTTGTTGAAAAAAGAGTTAAAATTAGTGATTTTTCATGGTTTAAAACCGGTGGTATTGCTTCATTTTTTTCCTATATACAGACGGTAGAGGAAGCTAATGAGATCCTCGTTTTTGCAAAAAATAATAGCATGCCGATCACCATCATTGGGGGTGGCGCGAATATATTAATTTCAGATGAGGGTATCGATGGAATGGTTATCATATTAAGGAATGCATTTATAAGGCAGAGAAATATTATTGATAAAGAATTTTCTGATAATTTTGTTGAAACTGATAATGAAAAAAAAAATTTTTTTGAAATTGGCGCTGGAATGGCTATCGACGATGCTATTTTAGGGGTCCTCGCCATGGATTCTATTGGATTAGAAGAGTTTAGTGGTATACCAGGAACGATTGGTGGTGCGGTATACATGAATATTCATTATTTTAATTTTTTGTTTAGTGATTACGTGGTTGGTGGATATGTTATCGATATACTTGATGGGTCTTTTTCATACAAATCAAAGGAATGGTTTAATTTTGGATATGATTACTCTACTCTCCATGAAAAAAAATATATCTTATGGTCTGTAGTGGTAGCGCTTAAAAGAGGTTCTTTGGAAGATGTGTGGTATGCGCGTGGGAGGGCGGTTGAGATTAAGAGGCACCGAGCAGCAAGGTATCCAAGGGAACGTACCTGTGGTTGTTTTTTTAAAAATGTAAGTGAAAAGAATGAAAAATGTTCTATGAAGAATGGAAAAAAGATCCTTGCTGCTGGATTTTATCTTGAACGAATAGGTGCAAAAGAGTTTGATAATGGGGGTGCTTTTATATCAGAAAAACATGCAAATATGATTGTGACCCGACCGGGAGGAAAAAGTAACGATATTCTTGATTTGGCAAAAAGGTCCTTTGATGCTGTGTATGCTAAGTACGGCATTTTTTTGGATGTAGAGTGTGAGTTATTGGGATTTTCGCAATTGCCAGAATTTTATGAAAAAAAAATATAATTCTTATTTTGATAAAAAAATTTTTTATCAAAGGACACTAATTATAGTTATGCTCCAAAATTTTTTTTTACTGTTTTTATATAATCAATCGCGTCTTCAAGGGTGTCACGTGTGACATCGGGCCATAGATAGGGAATAAAAAGTATTTCAGCATACGCAGATTGAATCGGAAGAAAACCACTTAATCTTCGTACATTGCCCGTCCTTATAACTAAATCAAGGGCTGGAATCTCTCGGCTTTGAAGTTCACTCATAATTTTTTGAGATGAAATTACTTCATTGGTAGAATATGAATTTTTAGTGCTTGTAATCGCAGCAATGTCATTAAGGTAGCTATATAAAAAAAGTACATAAAGGATCATCTTATCATTGTTTTTGGTTTTTTCTACCAATCTTTCTACTCTTTTTGCGAGAGATTTTTCTAGCAGCGAAAGGGTTCCAATAACAATCACGCGAATTTTTTTTTCACAGAACCATTCTTCTCTCGAATCGAGCGCAGTGAGAGCGTATTCAATGAAAGAATCAAGTTCATTTTTATTTCTTTTGGTAAAATTATCTATAGTAAGTGCATATATTGAAATAATCGGAATATTTTTTTCTAAAAAAAATTGAATGCATTCAAATAATTTTTCGGATCCAGCTTTATACCCTTCTATTATAGGCAATCCTCTACCATGTGCCCATCTTCGATTTCCATCCATTATTAAACCAATATGCCGAATCATCTGTTTCTCTTCTGTTGGAGCTTTATTTGTTTGGGCTATTTTAGAGAAATTATTTTTTTTCCTGTCAAGCCACCAGAGTATAAAGATTATTTTAGTACAGATTATGATACAGAACATGATAGTAATTATGAGATTCATTATTCTCACCATGAAAAGTAGGCTGTCATACGTGCACTCACCATCATAAATATAGTAACTCCTATTATATCCATACAGGTTGCCAAGATTGGTCCGGCTGCGTAAGCAGGATCGATTTTACATCTTCTAAGAAGAAACGGGGTAAATGCGCCAAGGAGGGTTGACACGATAACTGTAAAAAAGAGAGCTATCCCGACAATAATACATTCCTGAAAAATATGCTTAAATATAAAAATACGCAAAAATGCGACAAGTGCAAGAAAAATAGCAAGAATGATCGCAACAAAAAATTCTCTTTTTACAAATTTTTTCATATGAGCATCATCGAGCTCCCCGTTTGCGATTCCTCGTATCACAAGGGCAGATGATTGATTACTTGCATTTCCTCCAGTTCCAGTAATTATTCCTATATATACTAGAAGAAAGCTTGCCGCAATTGATTGAAATTTGCTCAAAATAAGTGTTGATATCGATTGTATAAGAAGAAGAATAGCAAGAATACTTCCTCTTTGCCATAAAAGCGAGGAAATAGATATATCAAAATACTGATCTCTTTGAGGAGAAAGCGATGCCATCCTGAAAATATCTTCTGAAGCCTCATCCTCAAGTATTTCTGCTAGATCCCCGCTGGTTATAACTCCTAGAAAAATATTTGCATCATTTGTGACTGGAAGTATATCAAGGTGGTAACGCATCATATATTTTGCGACCTCTTCTTTATCAACATCTGCTTTAACTTGATGTTGAATCGATTGCATTATTTCTTTTATTTCTTTTTTCGATTCTTGCAGCACTAAATCTTCTAATAAAATACTTCCAATAAGCTGTTCTTCTTTGTTAGAGACAAAAATGCGTTGGTATAAATTTTTGTTAGGCTTTAACCGTTGTAATATTGATATCACCATTGATATTGTCATCTGGGGAAGGACAACAAATACATTACTGTCCATCATTCCTCCTGCACTATTTTCTGAAAATTCAAGGAGAGAAAGAACTTCTTCCCGTGTTCGTTTATTGATTAATTTTATATAGGAACAGACCTCTTGGTCTGAAAGATCATCAAAAAAATCAACAAGCTCTTCTATTGTTAATTTTCCAAGGAGGATTTCCCGCTCCTGTGCACTACATTCCACGAAAAATGATTTTTGCCTTCCCCTTGAAAATTCGACAAATACATCTGCGCGTAATTCGGGGAGAAGTCTGTTAAAAATTATATGCGCATCATCTTCTCCAATTGACTCAAGAACATCTGCAACGTCAGCAGCATACATTCTGTTTAGCTCGGTAATTGTTTGTGCAAGAACCTGTTTTTTTCGCTTTTCTTCCTTCGATTGTAAATCTTCAGCGATCTTTTTACAAAAAGATTCGAGTTCAAAGTTATTCATAGATGCCCCATCTTTCATTTTTTTGAACGAAAATTTTATCACATGAATCTCACTTACTTTATCTCTCTAAAAGATGATACTTTTTTATAAAAAATAATCAATTTTTATAGATAAAATACTCTTACTTTTCCAATATCACGTTTAAATATTCATTTTTAGCGAATAGGCAAAATATATCGTTATTTTGTATTTCATAGTCGATATTAATTGAGTTGATATGTTTTTTTTCTAATTTTCCAAAAAATAGTATTTTTTCTGCGTCATTTTTTGTCCCAAAGATTGTTCCTATCTTTTTTCCAATCCACTCGTTTTTTGCATGTATTTTTATTATCGAGTGATTCTCGGTGACCCTTACAAAAGAATTGCATCCTGCAGTGATTGTATCCGCGAGTTGTGTACCAGATTCCTGTTCTGGAAGAATAATTTGATCAACTCCTATTAATTCTAAAATCTCTTTATTCTGTTGATCAGTTGTTCGACATATTACCTTTGGAACATGTAGTTTTTTTTTTAAAAGGACTGCTAAAAGAATAGTAAGATCAAAATTATGACTTAATCCGATGATTGCAACATCAACAGAGCCGAATCCAACCTCTCTTAAAGTTTCTTCGTTAAAATGTTCTACACAAAATGCATGTGCAACTTTTTCATGTAAAGAATTTATTACATGTAGTTCTTTATCTATAGCAACAACTGTATGGCCATGTTCACTTAATGTTGTAGCCACATGGTATCCAAATGCGCCAATTCCAATTACTCCACAGTTCATAAATATTAGTGAATAATGATGTACCCTTCAGGATACACTATAGAATGTGATTTATTTTTATGGAAGAGGAGATAGCCAGAGATTATCATAAGTATTTTTCCAAAAAGCATCGCTACGCAGTACATAATTTTTTCTGTTAATGAAGATCCGATTGCGGTTACTCCAATTCCATTTCCAATGATACAGCTTGTCATTGATAAAAATTTTTCAATAATGTTAATATGACTCGATTGTATTATTCCTGTAGTGTAATTTATTAGTTGCCCCATTGATGAAAGGATGATTGCAAAAAAAATGACCATTAAGCATTGGATGGATACTAAAAATGGCAGGTTGCTTTCTATTGAATATCCCATGATAAGGATTTTGTTAGTCGAAGAAAAAAGTGATCGTATACCAGAAGCCATTGTTGCAAATGCCGGTGCCTTGATCCCACCCCCTGTTGACAGAGCATTGCTTCCGATAAAAAATGAGGGGATAAGCAAAAAAAGCAGGGATATTTCTATTGGCCTAATCATTATTCCTGTTCCGCGAGAAAATACACCAAAGGATATTGCTTCTAGTATGCTGCTCTCTTCCCATCGATTACTCATGAAAAAATATAATATGGCGGTGATTATGATCGAAAACAGGTACCATGGAGTTCCGATTCTTGTGGTAAAACTAAAAATTTGTTTTGTTTTTTCTCTAATTATTATCCATTGGGTTAACTCATATAAAAGGAGGAATCCTGCTCCACCAACGAAGGATAAAATGATGCTCAAAAGCAGTGACCATTGATTATGGTAAAAGAAAGAGAAGAGATTTTCTTGATTTTGTAACCCTACATTGCAAAAGAGCGATGCTGATTGGAATAGAGCATTAAATAATGATATTTTAATATTTTTCGAAACAGCAATAATCAGGTATCCGGCGGTGCCGATACCTTCAAAGAAGAGAGTAGTGAAAAATATAAACCATAAAAATTTTTTGAAATTATTTCCATCCTTATCCACTGTTTTTTGTGCAAAAAAGTGCCAGTCTAAGGATATTTTTTTTGAAAAAATGAAGATAAAAAGAAAGGAAAGGGTTATTCCAAAGCCACCTATGTGCATGAAAATGAATAATAGTATCTTTGAAATCATACACATATTTTCTATGGAAACAGTTGAGATGCCGGTTCCGGTTATTGTTGATATTGATAAAAAAATTGCATCGATTAGTGATAATGCAGATCCGTAATATTTTTCTAAAAAAAATAATAGTGCTGCTCCAGTCGGTATAAGTGTAAGAAGAGAAAAAAGAATAAGTTTTATTCCCATCGATATTTTTTTTTGCATCATTGTAAAAATTTTGAAAAATGAATAGATATGTTGATAACAATTATAGAGGAAATGAAATTAAAGAGACAATAAGAAAGAGATAGATCGGGGCTGAAAAACTTTTTTACTCAAGAAGCAGCGGTACGATGTCAAATTTTTCAGAAAACATTTTTTTATCAATAGAATTTTTTTTGTCCATAAAATTTGAAAGGCTCTTTTTATCAAGCTCTTTAGGATCATCTAATTCTTTTTTTTCTTTTATTCAATTTACTAAAAGAGAGTGTATTTTGTTTTAGATCATAATAAAAATCATATATATCATGAGTCATTTTTTCAAGCCCGTATCTACCTTTTTCAATAAGCGGTGCATCCCATACGTTCGATTCTTTCATTTTTTTTTTATCAGGGTCATTGCTCATCGCCGACAATGACGGTTTTCCGTTTTTGGTTACTCGAAAAAAGAATGTCTTTGGCAAGTTTTCTTTTTGAATCAGCTGCGAAAAGTGATCTGATGAATCTCTTTTTAAACAAACCAGGTATGGTGATCCGTTATTTTGTGCAATTACAAATGGAGTTTTATGCTTGTTGCAAGGACTGTAATAAAAGCATTCTTTCGTTTTGTTGTTTACAAGTACGATAAAATTTTTTATTAACTTTGGTTCTTTTTTATCTATCTCTTCAGCAATTTTTGATACAAAATGAAAATTTTTCTTAAATTTATTTTCTTGAGTAAGATAATTAACAAGATTTTTATCCAGGTTTTTAGCAATATCCTCTACAAACTGAAGATCCCTCTTAGATTCATTTTTTTGAATAAGATAATCAACAAAAATACCTGCGATGATCCCAATGCCAATAACTGCAAAAGTTTTTTTCTTATGTAAAGTTTTTAATGAAAAGGAAACGCTCTGCGCAAAAAGTGAAAAAAATATTAAGAGAAAAGCTTTTTTCATACAAAATACAAGAATTCATCGATATTTAGAGTAGTAAAAAAAGGTGATAAAGTCAATCAATTCTGTTTATGAAAACCATTCTATTGTTTATTGGAAAATGTTGCTTTATTACCTCCGGTCGAATCGTACTTTTTTGGTGAATGGTGTGAACGACTCGCCTATTTTCATTTTTTTTACAAAAAACAATCTCTATTTTTTGTGTTTCTTGGAGGTCTTCTTTATTTTTTAACTCATTCAATATCATTTTTACACGGCTACATCCTTCTTCGTCTTCGCAGATAAATTTCCAAGAAGAAATTTTTTCCGATAAAAAGAAAAGATTAATAGAAAATATTCTTTCAACAATGATTTTTTTTCTAGCATTATCATTTTCATAGATTCCCTCTATCACAAAAATTGTTTCTTTTTTTAATTCTTCCTGATATTTTGCATATTGTTTTGGAAATATTACAACTTCGATTTCATTATGTTGATCTTCTATAATTCCAAAAGCCATTTTATCACCTTTTTTTGTGATTATTTCACGCATTTTTTTTGTGATTCCCCGTATCAAGACCTTTTTTTTCTCTTCAAAAAGAAGCACATTGTCTATTGAATTGCATCCAATTCGAAGAAGAAGATCATCGTGTTCATCGAGAGGATGTTGGCTCACATAAAGCCCAAGTACCTCACGTTCTTTCTCTATTTTGTAAGCTGTTGGCCATGGAGAAGATGACTGCCATTTTATGAGTGAATCTTTATCATGGTTTTTATTGCCATCATCATTTTCATCAAAAAGCCCAATCTGTTTTGATTCGGCACTGTTTTTTTGATTTTCCGCGATATTTATGATTGTATCGAGGTTTGCGATCAAAGATTCTCTGCTTTTTTCTAAAAAATCGAATGCACCTGCATATATGAGATGTTCAAGAACTCGTTTATTACATACTCGGAGGTCCAGAAGTGAAAAAAATGATATAATTCCATTTTTTTCATATATTTTTCTTGCTTCAAGAATCGAAGCGAGCGCAGTACTCCCAACATTTTTAATACCGCATAGACCAAACCGAATAGCGTTTTTTTCAGGAATAAATTCTCCTTCTGAGAGTAGTGCATCTGGAGGGAGGAAGGCAATGCCATGCTCCTTTGCTTCCTGAATGTATTTTGCCATTTTTTCTTGATCAGAAAGTTCCAATGATATTATCGATGCCATAAATTCTACGGGATAATTTGCTTTTAAATATGCTGTTTGAAAGGCGATGAATGCATATGCCGCTGAGTGAGATTTGTTGAATCCATATCCCGCAAAGTGTGCGACAAGATCAAATAATTCTTCTGATTTTTTTTCGTCAAAGCCATTTTTTTTTGCTCGTTGTGAAAAAATGGTTCGTTGTTCCTCCATCACATCAGCTTTTTTTTTACCCATTGCTTTTCTGAGAATATCAGCTTCTCCAAGTGAATATCCAGCGATGATTGCAGCGATGCGCATTACCTGTTCCTGATAAACGATCACTCCAAAAGTTTCTTCGAGTACAGTCCGTAATTCTTCGAATGGATACGTTATTTTTCTTTTTCCCCACTTCCCTTCTATAAAATCATCGACCATGCCAGATCCAAGTGGGCCTGGTCGATATAACGCATTAACCGCAATCACCTCTTCAAAATTATTTGGAGCTAATCTTCGCAATACATCCTTAATTCCCTCCGATTCTAATTGAAATACCCCTGTGGTGTCGCCCCGTGCAATAAGATTAAGAGTTTTTTTATCATCGAGTGGGACCATACTCATATCTATGACTATTCCATGATCTTTTTTTATCCGCTGTATAGTTTTTTCTATGAGGGTTATATTTTGAAGACCCAAAAAATCCATCTTAAGAAAGCCTAAAGATTCTAATTCAGTCATTGCGTATTGGGTAACTATTTCATTTTTGTTACCGCCGAAGGTATAGATTGGTAGGACCTCTATTATTGGTTCAGGGGATATTACTATTCCAGCAGCATGTTTTGACGCATGACGAACTAATCCTTCCAGGCGGAACGCGATATCAAAAAGTTCCTTTATTCTACTATTTTCTTCATATAATTTTTTTAATTTTTCTTCCTGTTCCAATGCTTCTTTTAAACTTATCTTTAATTCATCGGGAATAAGTCCCGTTATCATATTTGCATCTTCGAAGGAAAATCCGAGAGCGCGTGCCACATCCTTAACGACTCCACGTGCCATCATTGTTCCAAAGGTCACAATCTGACATACTTTGTCATGGCCATATTTTTCCTTTACATACTGTATTACTCGTTCTCTTCCATCAATACAAAAATCCATATCAATATCGGGGGGACTGATTCGTTCAGGATTTAAAAATCGTTCAAAAAGGAGACCATATTTTATCGGATCAATGTCGGTTATAGCCAATGCCCATGCCACCAATGATCCTGCAACAGAACCTCTTCCGGCACCAACGGGGATACTATTATTTTTTGCCCATTTTGTAAAATCGCTTACTACTAAAAAATAGGTGGGAAATCCCATTCTGATGATCATCGCGATCTCATCTAATAGTCTCTTTTGATAAATATCTCTCTTTTCTAAAGGTATCTTTTCTTTTTTGATAAGTTTTTCGAAGCCTTCGTTACATTGTTCCGTAAAAAAATCATTTACTGATTGATTTTTATCTGGTATTTCAAAATTTGGGAAAAAAAGTTTTCCTGTTGTGAAAGAAAAATCACATCGATCTGATATTTCTCCACTTCTCCATATAACTTCTTCTTGATCAACAAAAGATGCTAGCATCTCTTCAGGACTGCGAAGATGTGCCCGAAATTCACCAAAGCTCATACGATCTGTGTCTTGCATTGTTTTGTGGGTCTGCACCGCGAGCATAACTTCATGTGCGTATTTATCTTTATCTCTCACATAGTGGCAATCGGCGGTTGCGACGATTGGAATTTTATATTTTTTTTCCAATTCGAAGAGAGCATTATTGACTAGTTTTTGTTCTTCTATCTCTCCTGGCTGTACCTCAAAGTAAAATCTATCATTGAAAAGTGATCGCATTTGATCTATCAACGCGCATGCTTCATCCATTTTTTCGTTAAGCAAAAGTTGTGGAATATGACCACCTATACAGGTTGAGGTTACTATTAATCCTTTAGAGTATTTTTCCAATAATTGGTAATCGATTCTAGGTTTAAAATAAAATCCATTGGTATAGGATTCTGCGATTAATTTGCAGAGATTTTTATATCCTTCGCTATTTTCTACCAAAATTAGGAGATGGTAGTATTTATTCTTTCTGTCTCTTACAGATATATCATTTGTGATGTAGGCTTCCATTCCTAAAATTGGTTTAATCTTCTCTTTTTTGCATCGTTCAAAAAATTTTACTGCTGCAAAAATATTTCCATGATCAGTTATTGCGAGAGATTTCAAACAATTTTTTTTTCCAAAATCTATGAGCGAGTCGATAGATATTGCCCCATCAAGAAGCGAATAATCTGAATGAAGGTGAAGATGAGTAAAATGACGAAAATTGTTCATACGCGTGAAAGAAATGTTGTTATATCACTATCTATTTCATCTTCATTGTATGATATTGAAGAAAAAAATATATCAGGGTTTTTTTTTGTAGCTTCGAGCGCATTCGTTATCTGATGGTTGGAGGCAACGTTTTTAAGCGGAATTAATAATGTTTTACAGGAAAAAAAGAGAAGTTCTGCGATAGATCCGGCCCCGGCTCTGCTTATTACACCGTCAGAGGCGGAATAAAAAAGATTCATATCTCTGTGATAATCGAATACCATCGCATCTATGTTGAGCAATTTATATTCCCTTTGAATATTTTCAGATTCTTTTATACCTGATTGGTGAAAAAAGTAGAAATTATTTTTATTTTTAATTTTTTTTAATGCGATAAAAAGTATATTGGTTATTTCATTTGATCCTTGAGATCCACCAAAAATGAGAATAATTTTTTTTTCTAATTTTTTTCCAAGAAGTTTTATAAGAGCCTCATCCTTGCTTAGTTTATCTTTTTCTTCAAATCTATGGGGATAGGGAATTATACTGCCCCCACTTTGGAAAATTTTTGGAAGAAATTCTCTTGTTTTTTCATGCACCATGAGCGAATTACAGAAAAATGACAATAATGTACCCGCTTTTCCTGGTTTAATATCGAGATGGTATACATATGAACGGATGCCACGAATGAGTGCGATACATCCAACCAAAAAACCGATATATCCACCAGTGGTATGTATTTCGCAAGGCTTTTTTTTAAACAATAAATATATAATTTTCATCGCTACCGGTACTGCATAAAAAATAAGGATACAATAACGTATCCAGAGCATCTTATATTGAGAAAAAAAATTTAGGTTATATATGGATAACTTATTCTCATTCCCGTCTTCAATTGTTTTTTTTATAACACAGAGATCGGTTTTTGTGCCAGTGGTAATGAGCGTATTATTGCTTTTATCCATTTTTTTCATTAAAACCAATAGTGGAATTAAATGTCCCCCCGAACCGCCACCGACAAACCATATCTCTTTCATCTCTGCCCTTAAATTTTTTATCCTTAAGATCTTTTTTTTCTTGATCTTATAAACCGAATCTTTTCTATTGACTTTGATTCTGGAATTTTTTCATGAAAACGCTGTAATAACTCTTTTTCCTTCATAGTAAGTTCAAAAAAGATGATTGAATCAGTGACTGAAATGATGATTATATTATCATTTACCGAATCAAATTTAAGAAAAGGGGATAATGAACCTAAAATTTCTTTCCATTCATTTGAGATGCGCAGAGAAAGTTTTTCAATATTTGACAGTGAACTAAAGAGAGAGAGAAGAGCACTTGATAATTCATTCATAGGAGGGATACAAAATTTAATAATTTTTTAATGACTAAAAGGGCAATTCATCTTCATTAAATGCGGAAAGATCAGAAAAAACATCGACGGAAGATTTTTTTCCACCACGTTTTGCTGAATCTCTGCTGCCCCTTACCGATGCTTGTACCTCCTCATTTATTTTTTGATTGTGAATTCCCCCTGTTGAATTTTCCGTGGAAGCATCCAAACCATCTTCCGTGCCCTGTTGATCAGATGAACTGAGAAATACTATACGTTCTGATACTATTCCATGCTTGCTACGGGCGTTCCCCTCCGTATCTTTCCATGAATCAAGTTTAATTCGTCCTTCGACCAAGATCGGTTTACCTTTCTGTAAATATAATTTGCAACTGTCCGCTTGAGCACCCCAAACCTCGACATCGATAAAACAAACCTCCTGTACAAGAGATCCGCTTTGTTTATTTTTATACTGCCTGTTTGATGCGATATTTAACTTACAAACTGATTGTGTTCCTACGACCCGTAATTCTGGATCTCTGGTTAAATTTCCTACCATAATAACCTTGTTGTATCCTGCCATGAACCTTCTCCTATGCCACAATTTTTGTGATCATTTGTTTTGAAATATAGTACTACATTTAAAGATAAAATTTTATTAAAGAAATTTTTTTATCTTTAAATTTTTGCTTATTTTATCTCAAATTTTTTATTTATAAACTGTGATCTATATTTTATATTTGTATTTTTGAGAATAATTTTTGAAACAAAAAATTTGAGAGCAACAATTTAAAAGAGAAAATCTTGTGAATTTTGCATTAAATTAAAAATTTGGAGGAGAGAGGGGGATTCGAACCCCCGATTCCCCTATAAAGGAAATAACCGATTTCGAATCGGTCGCTTTCGACCACTCAGCCATCTCTCCAGTGAAGATAAAATTTATTTGCAGATAACACTTTGTAATAGTATCATTTTTTTGATTTTAACCGATATGATTGAAAAAGCCTTTCATCAAATTATGAATACGAAAAAGATGTCAAACATTCTTATTATTGGCGTAATAACCCCTCAGAATAGTATGGTCAACATCCAGTCTTATTTTGATGAATTTGTTAATCTTGTAAAAACAAGGGGGATTGTTCCTGCGAAAGAGCTTTTTATAAAAATTCGTGTAATTCATCCCGGTACCTTTTTTTCAAAGGGAAAGGTTGAAGAGATAGGTAAAATCTGTAGAGAATATCAGATTGATGAGGTAGTAATCTCAGAATCAATTTCTTCTCATCAGGAAAATAATTTGGAAAAAATATGGCAGGTGACTCTCTTTGATCGCACCTCTCTTATATTGGAAATTTTTGAAAAACGTGCGCGTAGTGCAGAAGCAAAATTACAAACTAAAATAGCATTTCTTGAGCATAAAAAAACGAGGGTAGCTGGTAGAGGTACTCATTTTTCACAGCAAAGAGGGGGAGTTGGCCTTAAGGGTCCTGGTGAAACACAGAAGGAGATAGACCTGCAACATATAGATCATCTTCTCGTGAAGCTCCAGAAGGATCTTAGAAAATTACAACAGATCAGAGAAACACAGAGAAAGAGACGTATAAAAAATAGTTGTTCACAGATTGCACTTGTTGGATATACAAATGCAGGAAAATCAACTTTATTTAATGCGCTTGCCAACGATTCTGTTTTTGTCGAGGATAAGCTTTTTGCAACGCTCGATACCACCACGAGAGAATTGTACCATGGTAATAAGAAGATTGGCGTTCTTTCAGATACGGTTGGTTTTATTCAACAACTCCCTCCGCAACTTATTGATGCATTTAAGTCGACCCTCGATGAAATATCTTATGCTGATATTATTTTGCATGTGATAGACGTGCACAATAATGATTGGAAAATGCATAGATATACAGTGGAAAAGATTCTTTTAGAGATAGGGATCAAAGAATCAGCAAAGGTAATTCAGGTCTATAATAAGATAGATTTACTGTCAGAGGGTGAAGTATCGAAGATTGGACATGGATTAGACAAAGACCAGTATGTTTTTACTAACGCGTATGACGAGAGATCGATCAAAGAGGTTCTTATTTTGTTAGCGAATAAAATACCCAGTGAGGATTTTTTTTATTAAATTTGTAGAGGGATATGGGACCCGGTGATTCTTGGTTGATCGTCTAATACTTTGTTATTTTTTAAATAAAGCATACCCTTTTCGCTAAGACATTTAGGCTTATCGAATCTACTGTTTTTTATATCAAATTTTTCAAGGCAAAGATTTGCAAGAGGGCTATCTCCAGTACGGCTGTCTTTAGTGTAGCTAGAAAAAAGATTATATATTGTATACCCTATTCTGTCTAATCCGTATTTATCTTGTTTACAGAACGCTTTTTGAGGCTTTTCTTTTGAGAATTTTTTCATTTTATGACGAAAGTAACCATCTTCGCGGTTTTTTTCTTTTAATAAAAATGGTTCTCCTGCTTTATTTATACCAAGAAAATGCATATTTTGTACGTTTTCTTTTAGAAAAACATCTTCTTTTTCATTATAGACATCATGAAGAAGCTTAATTCTGTCATCTCCTTTCACGTATATTATCCCAAATGGAATTGTAAAAGCAGGGAGAATTTCATCATCCTTTAAAATTTCATCTCTATAATAAAATAATTCCCTAGTTTTTTTATCTTCCAGAATAATATTTTCGAGTGTATTCGGATCCCTTTTCCTATTATAAAACTTCTCTAACAATTTAAGATCCCTGTCTGATTTTTTTTTACTAAAAAGATAATCAAGAATGGTGACGGTTGAAAAGAGAGCAACAAGAGATAACGCCGTTGAGTATACTTTTTTTTTCTTTAAGAAAGGAGTAGAAAGTAGAGGGTTCGTGAGAAAATGAAAAAGAAGCAGAAAGAGATAAAAATTTTTTTTCATAAAAAATAGAGATATATCTAAAAATCAGTGTAACAAAAAGGAAACATAAAATCAATTAATTCAATTAATTGGTTAAGGGATTATCAGATAATAATGAAAAATATCTATTTTTTACATAAATGAGGGTGAAGTATCGAAGATTGCCCGTGGATTAGGCAAAGATCAGTATGTTTTTACTAACGCGCATGACGAGAGATCGATCAGAGAGGTTCTTCTTCTGCTAGCGAAAACAATCCATGGGAAAGAGTGAGCGAAAGGTAAGAGCCTGGAAGATTCTTTTTCCTTCATCACTTCTTAGGCCTAATCCCAATTTTGGTCTAATGCTTTGTTATTTTTTAAATAAAACATATCCTCTTTACTGAAATATTTAGGCAAATCGAATGTATTGTTTTCTATATCAAATTTTCTAAGGTAAAAAAAATAAGAATTTTTATCGTAACCAAGATTATATATTGTATACCCTATTCTCCGAATTCTCCTAATTCTTATAAGTGGGGATATATCTTTGGATTTATACAATGCTGGATAAACTTCTATTGCTTTTACTAATTCTATTTTTTTATCTAAGTAATCATCTTCGATATCTTTTTTTTTTATTAATGATGGTTCTCCTTCTCTATTTATATGAAGAAAATGCATATTTTGTGCATGTTGTTTTAAAATATCGGGATCTAAATAAAGAGTAAAGTTGTCGTGTTTTTTCTCATATGTTATCCCAAATGGAGTTATAAAAGCAGGTTTAGTAATATTTTCACCTAAAGTAACATTAACAGAAACAGATTCAGGTTCATAATAAAATAATTCTTTAGTTTCATGATCTTCCAGAATAATATGTCCTTCGAATTGCTTCACATTCCTAAAATGATCATTCTCTAAAAATTCAAGATAATCCCTCTCTGATTTTTTTTTGCTAAAAAAGCAATCAATAATGGCGGTGGTTGAAAGGAGAGTAACAAAAGGTATCACCGCAAGAAATATCTTCGATATATTTTTTCAAGAATGGAAGGAGTAGAAAGTAGAAGGTTCGTGAGAAAATGAAAAAGAATCAGAAAGAGATAAAAATTTTTTCTCATAAAAAATAGAGATATATCTAAAAATTAGTGTAACAAAAAGGAAACATAAAATCAATTAATTCAATTAATTGGTTAAGGGATTATCAGATAATAATGAAAAATATCTATTTTTTTACATAAATGAGGGTGAAGTATCGAAGATCTCACATGGATTAGACAAGGATCAGTATGTTTTTACTAACGCGCATGACGAGAGATCGATCAAAGAGGTTCTTATTTTGTTAGCGAATAAAATACCCGGTGAGGATTTTTTTTATTAAAGTTCTTTAAAGAAAAGGTTTGCGCCGATTCTTTTTCCTTCATCACTTGCTGAGTCTAATACTTTTTTCTGTTCTCCAGCAAGCATATTTTCTTCACTAAAATATTTAGGCTTATCGAATCTACCGTTTTCTATATCAAATTTTTCAAGGTAAAGAATTTTTTGCTCTTTAAAGTAACCAAGATTATATATTGTATACCGCTCTACTATTCTGTAAAATCCGTATTTATCTTTTTTACAGAGCGCTTGTTGATACTCCCCTATTGGGAAATCTTTCCTTTCAAGAAAAAAATAGTTATTTTCGGTATCTTTTTCTGTTAATAATGGTTCTCCTTTTTCATCTATATGAAGAAAATGCATATTTTGTGCGTCTTTTTTTAGAGCATCTGCATGATTGGGATTTGAGTAAAGAATCGCTGGGGTCGTTATTAGATCGGATGTCGATGGGAGGAATAGTGGTGGAGCATATATTATCCCAAATGGAGTTATAAAAGCAGGTTCAGTATTCTTTAAAATTGCATAAAAAATTTCAGGTCTATAATAAAATAATTCCCCAGTTTCATGATCTTTCAGAATAATATTTTCGGATTGATTTAGATTCCTTAACGATGCAAGATCCCTGTCTGATTTTTTTTTACTAAAAAGATAATCAAGAATGGTGGCGGCTGAAAGGAGAGCAAAAAGAGAAGATAACGCCAGTATATTTTTTTTTTCAAGAGTAGAAAGTAGAGGGTTCGTGAGAAAATGAAAAAGAATCAGAAAGAGATAAAAATTTTTTCTCATAAAAAATGAATATACGTTCAGAATAGTCATTTTACAAAAAAAGATCTTACTTTTGGCAAATTATATAGTAACCCAATAATATTAGTAAATACCAAAACTCCGGCAACAATATCCATTATTTTCCAAAAAAGAGTTACCGAACTTAAGGTTCCAAAGAAAGCGACTGCAGTTACTAAGCAGACATAAAAAAAGAAACCTTTTTTTCCAAAGAAAAATTCCCAAATTTTGAATCCAAGGAAGGCATAAGCCACCATAACTCCAAAGCCAAAACTAAAGGAGAGAAAGGTGATGAAGGGCGCTGCAAATGAACCAAATACTGTTTCGTATGCGCTGATAACAAGTCTTATTCCATTAACTGATCCGTCATAAGAGACCTGGGTAAGTATTATTGAAAATAATAATATTGCACAAACCAAATTAGTTGATATAAAAGCAGACATCATTGACATAATCGAGGTTTTTTTAGGATTCTTTGCTTCTGTTGATCCAAAAAATATTCCTGCGGTTCCTAATCCTGCCTCTGTCGCATTCAGCGCCCTGGAGCATCCTATTGCAATCGATCTCTGTAGGGTATACACCATGCCGCCTAATCCAACCGCTTTCCAGGTAAAGGCATATTTCATAATAAGGTGAAAAGTTTCTACTATTCTGTCAGAATGATACCATATCACTGTACCGACACTCAAAAAGAAGAGAAGCACCTTAATCGGAATAATAATTTCTGCGGCTTTCATTATTCTTTTTGATCCACCAACTATTACATAGAGCACAAAAAGTGCGAAAAAAAGTGCGATTACTCTAAAATCAAGACCGGTGATACGTTGTAATGATGAACCCATAGAGTTGCATTGTAATCCTATGCCTCCGGCAAGGATGTAAATAAACATGAAAAATGAATAAATAGCTACAAAAATTGTTCCGAGCGGCAGCTTGCTGATGTATCCAAGTGGACCACGTTGTACAACGCCATTTTTTGTGCTTGAGATCGTTAATCCAGTGTAAACCTCTGCGAAACGAAGTGCTGTGCTAAAGAATCCTAATATAAAAACCCAAAATGCTGTTCCAGGTCCACCATCAACAAGGACTGTCGCCATACCAGTTAATCCACCATTACCAAGGCTGGCACTCAATGCGTTTATGAATGCTTGAAAAGTCGATATAGAATTTTTATTGCCGCTTGCCTCTTTTTCTGTTGTATCTTTTGCAAAAAGCATTTTCCAACCACTAAAAAAATTTGTAAATTGGACAAAATTAAAGGCAAAGGTAAAGACTATTCCTGAAAAAACAATAAAAAGAACTAACGGATATCCCCAAACAAAACTTGCGATAGAATCAATATGTGATTCAAAAATTTCAATATTCATAAAATAATAGTATTCCTTCTTTTATTATAATGCCTCTTCTTGGCATTTTGCATCTAAGTTTTCTTCTAAAAATATATCTCCACAATCGCTGCAGTTGCCACAACATTCAATTTTAGTCGTTTCTTCCTTATCATTTTTCATGACGTGAAGATTAATGAATCCAAAGTTGTAACAAACGAATTGAATCGCATTTCCAATGTGAAAGGCTTTCGAAAAATCGGTCACCGCTTCATCAAAATTTCCAATGCAATAATAAGCGCATCCTCTATTATTGAAGGTGGAAGCGAGAGATGCATCTTTTACATTCTCTATTGCAAGGTCAAAGAGACGAATAGATTCTTCAAAATTTTTTTCATAATATGTGATACAACCAAGGTTGTGATAGAGCACAAAAAGATCTGAATTTTCGTTGATCAATCTTTGAAGTAGTAATTTTGCCCTTTCCAGTTCATTGTTTTTTAATAAGGCTACTACCAAGCCATTTTGTGATCCAAAATCCTCCGGTGCTAGTGAAACAGCCTGTTCAAATTGATCTCTTGCATATTTGAAATTTTCACTTAGAAATAAAAAGTATCCGTAATTGTATCGTATCTGTGGTATGCGGGGAAAATTTTTTATTCCTAGTTCAAATAATTTTGCTGCATCATGGCGATAGCCGATCTTCGCAAAAGAGACTGCACAATTGTTAAGTAATTGGTAGGAGGAAGGTTCAACTTGAAATCCGTCAAAAAAATTTTTTAGGCCGAACTGTGCATTTGGGTTCCCAAACTCAGCCACCCCGTCATTAAAATATTTAAGTGATTTTCCTGTCAAAGAACCCGCTTTATTGAAATAAAGAAATGGTGTTGTCATAAGACTAATTATAAGATGATCATGAGGGTTCATAGGTATATCTCCATGTAAATTTGTATATGAGAATCGCAAAACTTATTGAAGAGTATACAGGATTTTTTATTTTACTTTATTTTTTCTCTTTTACTTAATCCGTATGGATGCAAAAAAACTTCATCTATTTGACTTGGAGAATCCATCAATGGGTCACCGGAAGATAATTTTGGAAAGGCAATGACATCTCGAATTGTATCGGCGCCAAAAAGAATCATTAATAATCGATCAATTCCAAGCGCGATGCCACCATGCTGTGGAAATCCGTATTCCTGTGCTTCAAGCAGAAATCCAAATTTTTGATCCATTGTTTTTTTATCCAATCCCAGCATTGAAAATATCTTTTCTTGTAATTCTTTTTCATAAATTCGCATTGATCCGCCACCTAATTCTATGCCATTAAGTACTATGTCGTATGATTGTGCAGTGATTTCTTCAAATTTTATATTCTCCCATTCATTACATGGACGTGTGAATGGATGATGTACCGAGGTCCACTTTTTTGTTTCTTCGTCGTATTCAAGCAGTGGGAAATCGGTGATCCAAGTGAAAACGTATTTGTCGCTTAAATCAGTTAATTTTTTTCCTATTCGAACCCTTAATGCACCAAGATGTTCCCATGTCTGCTTAAATCCACCAACCATAACGAAGAGTAGCCCGCCCTCTTCAATTTTTCCAAATTTTTTCTCAATTTCCTGAATAATTTCAGCAGTAATATATTTTGCAATTGGTGCATCAAATGATCCATCTGCATTTTTTCTTAACCATAGTAATCCAGGAGCTCCGTTCTTTATTGTGGTGTTTACAATCTCTTCTAAATCGGATCGAGAAAACATTGAGTCTTTTATTAAAATTGCTCCCGCTTTCACATCATTTTTTTTGAATGCATTTTCTAAAAAAGAAAGATGAATTTTTGAAAATATCTCTGTTACATCGTGAATCAAATATTCAAACCGTAAATCTGGTTTATCGCTTCCATAGTTTATGAATGCGTTTTTATAAGTCATCGATTGAATTGGTAGTGAAATATTATTACCAAGAAAGTGAAGGAATAATTTTTGCAATATTTTTTCTATAATTTTTTTTATCATGTTTAGATCAACAAAGGAAAATTCTATGTCAAGTTGAGTAAATTCAAACTGTCTATCTGCACGTAAATCTTCATCTCTGAAACATCTTGCTATTTGAAAATATCGCTCAAGTCCGCCACACATTAATAGTTGTTTATATAATTGTGGGGATTGGGGAAGTGAAAAAACAGATCCTGGTTTAAGTCTCGAAGGAACGACAAATTCCCGAGCCCCCTCGGGAGTGTTTTTAGTAAGGATCGGTGTCTCTATTTCATAAAATCCCTCTTCATGAAGCATGGTACGTATCATATGAAGTGCCAAATGCCGTTTTCGTATTCTATTTCCCATTTCTTGATTTCTTAAATCGATGTAGCGGTATTTAATACGTAATTCTTCATCTATGGGAGTTGTGCATTGAAGATTAAATGGCAATGTTTTCGCGCTGTTAAATATATGATATTTTTCAACTTGAATCTCTATTGTTCCGTGCAAAATTTCCTTGTTTATCGTTGCTTCTGATCGTTTGGTAACCGTTCCTATAATTCCTATAGCCGATTCAGTTTTAAGGGATGCAATGTTGGATTGATTATCATTCATAGTAATTTTTTTTGAATCAATAACAGATTGAATTTTTCCAGTCCCATCGCGTATATCAACAAATACAAGATTTCCGTGATCACGAATAGTAGCAATCCAACCACAAATAAAAATTTTTTTTAAAATTTTTTCGTTGTCTATATCCTGAATAAAAGTTCTCTGTGAAAACGAAAAAAAATCGGCAAAAGTTATCATATAAGTACCTTATCTGATATAAAATTTTTTTTAAAAAATTGTTACTAAAATCTGTCTCAGAGTATAAAAAAATTCAATTAATGTAAAATAAAAATAAAAACAATGAAAATGTATCTTTACAGAGATGTATATATGTGTATATTAATAATTAATGTTTTATTATAAGTAATTATTGATGATTTTAAAAGTTAAAATGATTGCAAAAAATTAAAAGGATGTATTTATGAATATTGTTAAAAAATTTAGTATACGCTTTTTCTGCCTTTCCTTATTATTTGCTCAAAATGATAGCGAGGCGAAGCGAGAAGCTGTTTTTAATTTTAATATTTTGAAAAAAAATGTGCAAAATAATCATGATCAGCACTTAGTTAATCAAGAAAATCTTGGTTTTTTGATTCAACAAAATATGCAGAATAATCAAAATCAACAGGCAGTTAACCAAGGAGCTGTCCTTGGTCATTTGGTTCAACAGATAGTGAATCAAGCCGTTGTTATCCAAGAAAATCAGGAACATCATCATGTACCGTTTTTTATGGTGTATGGACTTGGAGTAAATAATTATTTGGCCTTTATGGGAAATAATCATAATCATTAATTTGGCAACATTTTTGATGGTGGTGAATAGTTACTGCTTTTAATTCAATGGGCCCTGCTCTAAATCTAGAACTGGAGGGGGCCCTTTATCTTTATTGGTTATGATAAAATTTTTAAAAAATTTAAAACAATAAAAATATCCCTTTACATAAATGTTTTTTTGTATACAATTAAAATTAATGTTTTATTAAAAATAATTATTGATGATTTTAATATTAAATTGTGCTGCTGTTAATAATTATTATGAAAATTAAAAAGGATTGTAGTATGAATATTTTAAAAAATTATGGTGTATATTTATTGTCTTTCACCTTATTGTTTATCGAAAATTTTGGTGATCCAAAAAGTCATAAAAATTTTTTTAATCAGCATCTTAATAATCAGGAAAATCATCTTAATAATCAAGAAGTTGATCTTAACAATAATCAAGAAGTTGATCTTAACAATAATCAAGAAGATCAAAATCAACAACAAGGTTGGCATGATTATTTTTTTGGAGCTGCTTTGGCGCATCTGAATCAGCAAAATAATAATAATGATATAGAAAATATTGCTTTTGATTTAGGCGAAGGAGTACTTGAATATTATCATTTATTTACACATTTACAGATATTAAATCAGATTCAAAATAATAATGTTCATCAAGTGAATCCACATCAACAACAGAATCAATCATTGATGAATATTGTAGGTGATAATCAAGGAATCCAGAATAATCATAATCAACAGCAGCAGAATGAAATTAATTTGGGTGGCAATGGTAATAATCAGCTCTTTAATAATAATAATCATGAAGAAAATGACAATTTGAGTGTATCCAGTAATGATAGCGAAAATGGAGGAGCTTTTTCTGTTTTTTTACAACATTTAGGTATTTTTTTTAATTAATGCATAGCTGAATTTATTTTTTACTAAGGGGTGATTTTTTATCTTAAAATTGAAAAATCATCCCCTATTTTTATATGTTTATCTGATTTTAGTAAATTTTTTTTTAAAAATATCAAAATAGTTAAATCTTTTTTACACATATGTATAGTCAAATTTTTCGTACCATTTCTCCGATGCATTTCATCTTTTCTTCAAGCTCGTTATGAGTAATTGATCGTGCTGTTTCATAGGGTAATCCAATACGAATTCCACTGGTTTCTTTTGGTGATCGGGTATCAAAAGGAATGCAATTTTTATTAACAAGAATTCCAATATTTTCCAATGAATCCTGTATTTTCGCACCACTTTTCCCAAATGCACCGGTATTCAAAAGAAAATAATGAATGTCACTTCCATTGCTTATGATTGGAATATCCATCTTTTTTAGATATTCGATGCAAAATTGTGTGTTCTCTAATATTTTTTGCTGATATATTTTGAATGAATTTTTTTGTGCATAAAAAAAGGTGATCGCCTTGCCCGCAATTGCATTCATAAATGGTCCTCCTTGTACGCCAGGCATTGTGGCTCTTTCTATTGCAGTTGAATATTTATTTTTTGCAATAATAAATCCACCACGACATCCTCGAAGTGTTTTATGAGTGGTAGCGGTTACCAAATCGGCAAAAGGGACTGGATTTTCATGTATGCCTGCAGCGACTAATCCCGCAATATGAGCCATATCTACCATAAGCAGCGCTCCAATTTCATTGGCGATTGAACGAAAAAGAGAAAAATTAATTGAACGAGAATATGAAGATGCTCCAGCTATTATTAAATTTGGTTTCTCCTTCTTTGCAAGATCACGAAGATAATCATAATCAATAAGGGCTGTTTCTTTGCTGACAGTATAAGATACTATCTGATAACGTGATGCTACTATTGATAGGGGGTGCCCATGAGAAAGATGGCCCCCAGAATTAAAATCCATGCTCATGATCTTTCCTCCATTGGGAAGAAGAGCAAGGATAGCAATTTGATTTGCCTGCGATCCGGCATGAGGTTGCACGGAAACAAATTCACCGCCAAATAATTTTTTGCACCGATTAATTGCGCATTCTTCAATTGCATCAATTACCGAACATCCTGGATAAAAGCGAGATCCAATACTTCCTTCTGCATATTTATTTCCAAGGATAAGAGGAAGAGGGGCAACTGTTTCTGCATAGGGAATATTTTCAGAGGCTATAAAATTGATTGTTCTTTTTTGTTTATCGATTTCATTTTTGAGTAAAATAGATATTTCAGTGTCACTTATTTTTGGTAAATTTTCTATTATTACGTCAATTAATCTATCTTTTTTTATCATGATGAAGCGAGTTCTTCTTCAACAATTGCTTCTATTTTTTTCGGATCACCATTCCCCTTGGTTTCTGCCAATACCTTTCCGACAAAGACTCCTTTTATTTTTATTTTTCCTTTCTTGTATTCAGCGATAGCCTGAGGAAGTGATTCGATCACTCGCTTTATAATTACTCGTAGTTGATCATCATTGATTTCGACCATAAAAAAACCTGTTCTTTCGATATATTTTTTTGGCATTTCTCCGCTTTTCATACATTCTTTGATAATATTTTGCGCGATTTTTTGCGATATTTTTTTTTCATCTAAAAAAATAATCATTTCGGCCAAATGCGTTGGAGTAAATGGTAATGTAAGTGGGGAAGTTTTTAATTCTTTTGATGCCATTATTATTTCACGTAAAATCCACTGTATTGTCGTGTTTGATTGATGTATTTTATAAGTTTCTCTGAAATATTCACAAAGATCTGGATCATTGTATAAAATTTCTGCTTCGTAAAGAGAAATGTTATAATCATCGATTAAATTTTTTATCACCTGATCTGGTAGTAACGGCATGTTTTTTCTTATCTCTTCTATCTGTTCTTCTGTTATGATTATCGAAGGTAAATCGGGCTCAGGAAGGTATCGATAATCACCCACCATTTCTTTATCGCGTATTAAAAAGGTTTCCCCTTTCTTTGTGTCCCATGATCGTGTTTGTTGGATTATTTTTTCTCCTTTTTGTAGAAGTGCTGATTGACGTCCTATCTCAAAATCGATGGCATCACCAAGAAATTTGAATGAATTAACATTTTTAATTTCGCATTTTGTTCCAAGAATTTGACCTGATTTTTCTTTAATAGAAACATTGCCATCAACCCGTAGAGCACCGCTTTCCATGTCGCCACTGCTGATGTTAAGTGCGGTAATTATTGAATGAAATTTTTTTAAAAATTCTTTTACTTCCTCTGAAGATGTCATATCCGGACAGGTAACCATTTCCAAAAGAGGGCTCCCTGCACGGTTGAAGTCAGTATAGGTTGAGTGATTGCCAATATGAAGATTTTTTCCAGCATCTTCTTCTAAATGGATGTGATGTATTCGTATTTTTTTACCATTTTTTAATGTAATATCTCCGTTAAGAAGTATTGGATGCTTCTGTTGAGTGATTTGATACCCCTTTGGGGAATCCGGATAAAAGTAATGTTTTCTGTCAAATTTACTTTTTTTATTAATTTCGCAATTGAGAGCTATACCAAGCATAATTGACTTACCTATAACCTCTTTGTTAAGCACTGGAAGTGTTCCTGGATATCCGCAACAGATGACATCAATAGCCTTATTTGGTGCATCGAAATATCCGTTTGGACAACTGCAAAATATTTTGCTTTTTGTGTTTAATTGGATATGTACCTCGAGGCCAATAGTCGCTTCAAATATTTGATTCATATTCTTTATCAGATGAAAAATTCAAACTTATATTCATAATAAAATGATTCATCTATTTTAACCACTATCTGTTTTTTATATTTTTTTTCTATGGTTATCAGAGAGTTAAATTCATCATTGATGATTTGATCTCCTATCTCTGAGCCTGTGATTATGTAACATCCATTTGCTTGTTCATTATTTTTTGCGAGCAACGTATCATCAAGATCTCTAAAAAGCTCATAAATCATAGTTTTTGTTGATTTAACTCTTCCTGTTCCATTGCAGATGTTGCATGACTTAAGGCACTCTTGCCAAAGTGGTTTCCCAGTCCTTTTTCTGGTCATTTGTACCAATCCAAACTCTGATATTTTTAAGATAGTTGGTTTACTTTTGTCATTTATTTTTAGCATTTCTTCGAAGGCAGAGCAGAGCTTGTTATTATGTGTCGATGATTTCATATCGATAAAATCAACCACAATTATTCCTCCAACATTACGAAGGATCAATTGACGTACTATTTCTTTTGCTGCTTCCATATTGGTCTTTAAAATTGTTTCTTCAGCATTGCCCTTTCCGACAAATCTTGCAGTATTGACATCTATGACCGTCATGGCCTCTGTTATGTCGATGATAATTGATCCGCCAGAGGGAAGATTAATTTTTTTTTGTAATCCTTCTTCTATCTGTTTTTCTACTTTATAGGATTCAAAAAGTGGTTTTTTTTCGGTATACAATATTAGTTTGTCAAGCGAGTCCTGAAGCACATTTTTTGCAAAATTAAAGATTTCTTGATATATGCCAACATCATCACATATTATCTGATCTACATTTTCATCACAATGATCGCGTATGACTTGCAATACAAGGCTTATATCTCTATGAACACATTCTCCTATACTTGATTCATTATATTTTTTTTGAATGCTTTGCCATAGTTGAAGGAGATAATGAATATCTTGCACTATTTCTTCTTCGCTTTTTCCTTCACAGATTGTGCGCACAATGCAACCAGAGTTTTCAGGGAGTACTTCCATAAGAATGTTTCGTAGGCGCACCCTTTCTTTTGAATCACCTATTTTTTTTGAAATTCCTATCTTTGGAACAGTTGGCATAAAAACCAACAATCTCCCTGGAAACATAAAATTTGTGGTTAATTTTGCACCCTTTTTGTTGATGGGTTCTTTGCTTACTTGAACTAATATCTCTTCCTGTTCTTTAAATATTGATTCTATCGATATTTTTGAAAACCTGCTCCTTTCCTGTTCTTTCCCTTCGTATCTTTCATAAACTTCATTTGCATCCTGTATTTTATGAAATGCTAAATCTCTGTCTATCTCTGATATATGAAGAAATCCGGCACGTTCTTGTCCTATTTCGACGAATGCCGTTTGTATTCCAGGTAAAATTTTTGCTATCTTTCCCTTAAAAAAACTTCTTTCGAGTTGTCCTGAGCCTGGAGAATCGTAATAAATATTGTAGAGAAGGGCTTCATTCATTATTGCAACCCTTTTTTCCCAGGGTCTAGAGGTTATTAAAATTTTTTTCATAATTGATGCTACACGGTTTAACACTTAATTTTTTTTTTATGTACACTACTCACGTTACCATATACTTTATGAAAGTAAGGTAGCATAACTTTGTTGATTGTACCAAAAAATTGTTGTTTTTATAATGAAAATTAGGAGTTTCTTTTTATGAAACGTTTATTTAGTAAAATTTTACTTTTGCTTTCTCTTGTTGCTCTTCCCGGGTGTTTATGGAAGGACAAGAAAAAGATACAGCCGGTAAAGATCGATGAAAAAATTGTTACAGAAAATAATGGTTCAAATATCATCGTTGATGATAATGTTGATGGCTTAATTATTGATGAGGGTTCTTCTGCCCGAAGAAAAAGTATTTTTGTTGATGAAGAAAATGGAGATGCGGCTAATGATTCAGTGACTGTTGATCTTGTTCGCGATGAAAAGGGTGATTCAGCAATAAATTCTTTGGGAAAACCGTATGTTGAAGAGATGATTGATTCGCGTGAAATAAAGCTTGGAACTGTACATTTTCCATTCAATGAATACGAAACATTGCTCAACAAAGATGAAGGTCGTGCTTTTGAAAAAATTATGAATGAGTTAACGACGATGATTAAAGATAATCCAAATTGTACTGTTGTGGTTAAGGGACACGCTTGTAACTCTTATGGATCAGACAGGTATAACATGCAGCTTTCAAATTATCGTGCTGAAATGGTAAGAAAGAAAATAATAAAAAAATTGCATATAAAAAAAGAACGTGTTTCCGCCATTGGATATGGAACATCGCAGATGTTGGTCTACGGATCGCGCGAGGATCAGTGGGTCAATCGTCGTGTTGAAATTTACTGTTTGGTATAATACCTTCTTTTGCTTGCAACAGATGCTAAATAAGTTTTTCAGTAATTTGTTGCAAGTAATTTAATAGGTGGCGATGCTTCCAAGTTGCCCTTTGTGCACTGTAATGTGGAGCGGGAACTGATCTTTGAGGGGTGTAAGATGAGAAACCACGATAATAAGTTCAAATTCTGATTGTAAAGAATGTAAAGTTTGAACAATGAGATCGAGGGAATCGGAATCCTGTGATCCAAATCCCTCATCTATAATGAATGTTTTGATAGTTATACCGGTTCGACGTGCTAATGTTTTTGCAAGTCCGATTCTAAGTGCGAGATCGATCCTAAAGGCTTCCCCTCCAGAAAAAAACTCATAGGGTCTTATTCCATACCCATCGGAAATGATTATGTCTAAAGTATCTTTTGATCGTCCATCCTGTAGTTCTTTGCTTGAAAAAAGCGATATAGTACTCCCATTGGGAGATATCTTTTGCAGTATTGTGTTCGCTTCGTATTCTATTATCGGTATTGATTCTTCTATGATAAGTGATTGTATTCCGTCTTTTCCTAATATTGCTATAAGCTCACGGTATCGTTGTAATCGTTCTTCTTCCTTTAATGCTTGTTCCTCATAATCTTTCTGTTTTTTTTCCCTTTCAATTTTTTCTTCAATCATTTTTTTGAATATGTGTTCTGCCCTTATGAAATTTTCATATTTTTGCGTAAGAATAATATTTATTTTTTTCTTTTTTTCCTCAAGCAGTATCTTCTCTGAAGAAGATTTTTCAATCTCTTTTTTTAAAGAATGTATCTGTGCGAAAAGTGATTGTTCTGAATAAGTAAGATCTATTTTTTTTTTGATGATTGTTGCTGTCGTTTTTCGCATTGATTGATAGGATTGATGATTTTTTTTAAGCAATGAGGTGGTGTGGTGAAGAATTTCATCTAAAAGAGGTGATGTGCTGCTTAACCTAATAAAAAGCAATTCAGCTTTTTTGATCTTTTTTTTGATTTCTTGAATTTTTTCAATTGATCGCTTTTCAATTTGGGTAGAAAGATGAATCGGCTTATCTCTGGAGAGCGCAGAGGAGCATATTATACAGCGAGCCTGACAATTACTTTTTTCAATAATATTTTTTAAAAAATCGGTAATTTTTTTTTCCCACTCTTGGGTAATTTTTAATTCCTGTTCTTTTTGGGCGATGTAATGCTGGAATAAAATTTTTCTTTTTTTTATCTGTGTAATCTTTTTTTCCATTGTTAATAGCGAAAATTTTCCATTTGCTATTTTTTGCCATTTTTTACAAAAAATTTTGCTATGGGTTTTTACCTTTTTTAATTCTGCTATTTCATCGAAAGATTTTTTCTGTAATAAGCTCTGTTCATTGCGAAATTTATAAGCATCTTCTTGCAATTCAAGCCATTGTAACTGTAATTTTTTTTGTAAAATTGAATTTTCTTCTATTTGCATATTAATCAAATTTAGTAGGTTCTTTTCTTCCTCATAAATCTTTTTTTTTTCTGTAATACTTTCTTCTGTTTCTTCCCCCTGCATCTCTTTTATTTCAGAAGAAGGAATAGTTATTTTCTGTACCTCCCTGAGGATGGTGTATTTTTGTTCAATTTTTCGGTAACTAATTCCGATTTTTTCCCGCAATTCTTCGATGTGGCCTATGTTAAGTAGAGAAACAAGGAGGTCTTTTCTCTCCTGCGGTGTTTTTTTTGTGAATTCATTTGATAATCCCTGCCTGAGAAAAGAGGTGTTGATAAATAAATCGTAGGTAACACCTAGTATTGAGTGAATGAGCTCCTGAGTTTCTTTTAGCGAATCAGTGGTAAGCGATATTTCGCTACCATCGGAAGTAAGCGAGAAGAGCGAAAGTGTTACCATCGCCTTTTGGCCGGAGCGCTGACAGCTTCGATGTATTATGTATCGGTTGTTTTTGCAAAGAACTTCGACCGCAACAGACATATCTTTGCTTCCAATACGCATTACTTGAGTATCACTCTTATTTTTTCCTTGGGGTCTTCTTGCCATTCCCCAAAGTCCCCAGGTGATTGCTTCAAGAAGAGCACTTTTACCATGGCCATTATTGCCAGAAAGGCATATTAGCTTTTTATTACAAAAGTCAATTTTTTGTGATTTTGATCCGTAGCTAAGAAAATTTTTTAAAGTGATTGAGCGTATGATCATTGATAAAATTGGTAAGGGTAAAGATTATCAGGTTTAGACTATTATGAATTGAAAAATAATGCTATTGTACTGAGCTAATTTTTTATTACAAAGATTTTTGTGGATGCTTTTTTTTATTTTGGATACGATCTTTAGTAATAATTTTTCTCAAAAAATTTTATGAACAATAATTCAAAACAGGTCTTTCTTTGGATAGATTGTGAAATGACTGGGCTTAATCCAAATATCGATAGATTGCTGGAAGTTGCGGTTATACTCACGGATGCATCTTTGGTTCCTATCATTGAAAAGAGTTGGGTAATAGGGTGCGAAGAAAGTATTTTAGCAGAGATGGATCCTTGGTGCAGAGTCACTCACAAAAAATCAGGGTTATATGATTTATCAATGGCCTCTCTTATGACGATTAAGGATGTTGAAGATCTTTTAATGCAAATTTTGTTGGCGTACACTACAAAAAAAATGACTTATTTTGCTGGCAATTCAGTCTATTTTGATTATCTTTTTTTACGTTCTGCCATGCCAAAAATTATTGAGTGGTGTCATTATAGAATCATTGATGTGAGTAGTATAAAAACTCTTTATGAGGCATGGCGGGTGGATGGTTTACAGCTTTTTCAAAAAAAGAATACTCACAGGGCGTTAGATGATATAAAAGAATCCATCCAAGAGTTAATGTTTTATCGTGATAATTTTTTTCTTCAATGGTGATCTTGTAGAAATTTTTTAAATAAAAGTTAATAGATAATTTTTCTTTTGTATGCTTCTGTTTTTGTTGAAAAAGGCGTGGTGGTGAAAATATTGAAATTTTTTTAATTTCGAAATATTGGTAATTTTTTTGTAAAAAAATCATTTTGTAATAACCATTTTTTGACTATTTTTTTTTGTAGTATTTTTAATTGGGAATTACCATTGCATTTTTTTATGGAAGTGGAAAAAAATCTTTTTTATACCGTGAAGAGCGCTTTAAATATTGTTGAAGTGATTTCGCATTATGTGGTGCTTAAGCAGGTAGGGTCCTATCTAAAGGGATTATCCCCCTTTACTCAGGAAAAAACCCCTTCATTTACTGTGACCCCAAGCAAGGGGATCTTCTATTGTTTTAGTTCGCAGCAGGGGGGAGATGTTATTGATTTTATTTCTAAAATAGAACAATGCAGCCAATTGGAAGCGGCGCTTTTTTTAGCAAAAAAATATCAAATTGCAATAAAAAGAGAATTTTTGAGTTTGCGAAAGGATCGTGATGATCAGTTTTTAATAACGGTTGAGGCGAAGGAATTTTTTGCCCAATGGTGTTTTTCACGATTATCTCATGATGAAATTGCGATTGCATATCTGAAGAAAAGAGGATTATATGACGAAAAAATTCTCAGGCATTATATGGTGGGAGTTTGTCCCGATAATTTTTTTGTTGAACAGTTTATGGTTGCAGCATATGAAAAGGGGATACTTTTAGAATCCTTGATGAATGCAGGAGTGATGCGAAAGGATACTGGAGGAAGAATCTGTTTTGTCTATGAGGAGAGAATTATTTTTCCAATACGGAACTCGAACGGATCTGTTTCTGGGTTCGGTGGACGAATTTATCGGGAGGGGGACGAGAGGGTAAAATATATCAATGCGAGTAAAAATAGTGATTTTTTAAAGAGGGAGATGGTTTATGGTTTTTACGAAGCAAAAAAATCGATAAGTGAAAAAAGATCTGTGTATATAGTTGAAGGTTTTTTTGATGTAATTGCATCTGTAATAAATGGATATCATAATGTAATCGCGACAATGGGTACGGCATTCACTAAAGAACAAATTGATATTGTCGCAAAATATGTTGATACTGTTTTTATTGCTTACGATGGTGATGGTGCTGGACAAAGAGCGATAAAGCGGATGCTCTTTAGTTTTTTAGAAGAATCAATACAACTCATGGTGATTGAATTACCTTCTGGGGATGATCCGGCCTCATTGCATGAAAAAAATATTTTTGTAAAGGGGATGTCTAGGATTTTTTCTGGGATACAGTTCCTTTTTGCTACTTCGATTTATCGGTTAAATGACTGTTCTTTAAAAGAAAAAATTGTGAGAATAAAAAATTTTTGCTCTTATCTTGGTAATGTGCGAGATCCGATTCAAAAATCGTTAATTTTACATGATCTTTGTTCTGCTTCGAAAATACCAATTTCGGTTCTTTCAAGAGAGATTCTCGCGTCAAAAAAATTATCGCAAAAAAAAATTTCTTCAGCAGACTCTAGTAATAATTCTGTATTGACAAAGGATTCTAGTATAGAAAGGTTATCTCAGATGGATCTGTTATGGCATCAATTTTGTTCATCGGTATATCATACATTTGATCTTAAAGATGAAAAAGTAAAGCAATCGGTTGTTCTGATAACGAATGAGGCTCCTGATAAGGTAAAACTGATATGGATCCCACTTTTTGAAATGAAAATTGATATTTCGGATATGATTAAAAATATACAAAATTCGGTTATTGTTTCATATCTTATAAAATTTGATTGGCAGAGGGGAGAGGCAGAAGCTGTCCGTCAGAGATTACTTTCCGCACTTTTTACACTAAAAAGTGAGCTAGTGGCAGAAAAAAATTGTGATGAATTGGATAAGATAGTTGAAATAGAGAAAATAAAAAAATATTTGTATTCCTATTGATTTTTATTTGAAAATGGTACTCTTCTTTATTGAAGTGACAAAAATTTATGATCGATATAGAGCATGAAAAAATCAAAAAAAATATTAGTAAAGGCGAAAAATAAAGCAGTTTCTGTAAAAAAAGATGTTGCTATTTCTAATAAAGATGGTGGTAAAGAGGTTTCTCAAAAAAAACCTTCTCTTACAACAAATAAAAATATTCGAAGTGTTTTGGCGGTAAAAAAGACGCAAAAAAAGAAATCTGCTTCTGGGTCGGCAGATCATAAATCTTCTGTTGTATCAAAAATTTTGGAAAAAAAACCAGTTGGCTCTGCAGCAACACCTGCAAAAAAAAAGGCTGCTGCGACTATCGAGGAAAAGAAGATTTCAGGAAATTCTAATAAAGCTATTTCTTCTCCAGTAAAATCGAAAGTTTCTTTGGAAAAATCAAAGGCAATTATCGAAAAAGAATCGTCGATAATCAGTGATTCTATCGATAATTTTCAGGGTGATATGGCGTTGGTTGCAGAGAGCGAAATTGCTGATTTAGATTCTATTATCTTTTCTTCGGTTGATACGCAGAGTGTAGGTCAAAAGAATAGCGATGTTCTTTCCTTCAATGAGTCTGCTTTTTTTAATGATGCTGATTTTTATGAATTTTTTTCTCAAGGAAAAAAACGTGGGTTTGTTATGTATGACGATCTTATGGCGCTTACAGAGCAAAAAGAGATGACAGATGTTGCCATAGAGGATCTTTTTAAAATTTTTGAAAAAGAAAATATTTCTATCAATCTTAGCGATGATTTAGAAAGTTCAGAAGCTCTTAGAGAGGCATATGTTGATCAAGATTATACCGCTACAATTGATAAGGAATTGCAAATATCATCATTAGGATCTGATGCTGTTGATGAGGAGCAGGACGGAGAAGAGTCATCAGATAGAAGATCTGCTGGTATACGGAGCGGAATGCTAAATGATGGGGTAAAGAATTATCTTCGTGATATTGGAAGCATTCCCCTATTGAATAAAAAGTCTGAGAGTGATATTGCGGCTCGCATTTCAAAGAGTAAAAAAATATCAATCGCAGTGCTTTCACAATTTACCTGTATTCATAAAGAGATAGTAGCGCTTGAAGATAAGATTGCAGCTGGTGATCTTCAGCTTAAGGATATAATTCAATTTGCTGATTATAATGAAGAAAATATTCCAAAGTTGAAAGAGGAGAAGGAGCGGCTGCTTGCGCAGGTCCATAAAATAAAAAAATATATGGAAAATGAGCATCAAATTTATCAAAAATATCGTACAAATCTCGATGATCCAGAAAAGAAAAAAAAAATGCTGGAAGAGGTGCGCAAAAATAAGGAGCTCTGTATTTTTTGTATACAGGAGATTAAATTTTCTAATAAAATAATAAAAAAGCTTGGCTCAAAGATAGAAAAATTATTGAAACGAATTGATGAACGTCGTGGTATTGGTGATTCTGGGTTAGAAGATCATGCAGGATTTTTTGATTTTCCAGCAATAAGTAATCCAGGCGGTAAAATAATTCCAGGTGGCGGTGTTGCAAAAAAACAGATAAAGCGGATCGAGCTTGAATTTGGTATGCCAGAACAGCGTGCCCGTGAGCAATATGCAATTTTTTTACAGGCACAAATAGATGATAAAAAAGCGAAGGATGAACTTACTCAAGCAAATCTTCGCTTAGTGGTTAATTCAGCAAAAAGATATGTGAATCACGGACTACATTTTTTGGATTTGATACAAGAGGGAAATGCTGGATTAATGCGTGCTGTTGAAAAATTTGAGTTTGAGCGTGGTTATAAATTTTCGACATACGCAACATGGTGGATACGGCAAGCAATAAGCAGGGCAATAGCCGATCAATCACGTGCGATTAGGATTCCTGTTCATATGGTAGAGACTCTGAACCGTATCAATAAGGTTAAAAAAACGTTTGCACAGACTAATGGAAGGGAGCCTACCTATGAGGAAATTTCAAGTGAGCTCGGTGTTGATGTAAAAAAGATAAAAAATATTATTAGGGTTTCTAAGGATCCTGTATCACTCGATGCTCCTGTAGGGAGTGATGAGGATGTTTCGGTTAAAGATTTTATCGAAAATGAAAATGAGGTTTCTCCTATAGATACTGTGTTATCAAATGATTTAAAAAAACGGGTTAGGGAAATGCTGGATAATTGTCTTAGTCAACGAGAAAAAAAGGTTTTAAAGATGCGGTATGGTATTGATGTATCGACAGATCATACTTTGGAAGATGTGGGGAGAGATTTTGGGGTTACCAGAGAGCGCATAAGGCAAATTGAGGTTAAGGCGTTGAAAAAATTGATGCGCTATGCAAAAGAACATAAATTTGAGACAATGATCCTGTTTGAAAAATTTAAGAATAAAGAGATAGACAATGTTGATGAAATTGAGTTTAAAGAATCAATAGATTTTGATGAAGAAGAGATAGAAAATGACGTTGATTATAATAAAAAAGAGGTAAAAAAGAAGAAATAATTTTTATTTGCAAAAATTTTAGTCAAATTCTTTACTTTATCACTGCCATTTCGTTATATTTTAAATTGTTGGCAATTGTAAAATATTTGTGATGAGTATATTTGACTTTTTATATAAATTTTTGTTTTTAGTATTTACCTTTGTCTACTCTTGCATGCAATTTTCTTTTGTTGTCTGCTATAAAAGTATTATTCTGTATTCTACAAGAATGCAGAGATATCTTTCTGTTATTTCAAAGATCTCTGTTCAAGAAGTGCGCCTTATAGTGCATTTACTTTCTGATTATCGCGTTCGAGCTTTTCTTAATCTTATTTCCTATTGTGAAGGAACGATTGCAAATTCTTCAATTTTTTTGAAGGAGTTTGAATACTATAAACCAATGATCACAGAGTATACAAAATCCTTTGCTTCGAATGATCCAATCTCTTTATGGGAACATCCTGGAAAAGCGAAAGAGATAGAAACGAGCAGTCATGTGCTTCTTAGATCTACTGCAGCAGGGCGGTATCAATTTTTAAAAGGAACCTGGGATAGAACTATAGCTCTTAATGATCTACAAAAAAATTATCCTTTGATAGCAGATGATTTAGCATGGTTTTATAAGAATATTTCGTTAATATATGATTCAACGGTGATACGTATTTATAAAAATGGATATAAATCACTTTTAAATATTGGATTTGGTCCATTTATGCAGGATTATTGTGCAGTTGTAAATTTATTTGCAATAGGTGCGATCAAACATATCCTTTTAGAGGATTGGGAAAATGCCATTGAATTAGCAGCGCATATTTGGGCAACACTACCGATAAAAAAAACCACAAAAGAAAGTAATTTTACTGATCATGTTGCTATGATAGATAGACCCGGCGCAGTAAAAATTTTACGCATGGCCTGTGATGCCTCAAGGCAATTAAAAAGTGAAGTGAGAAATAAATAAGATAGAATTAAATATAAATGATTAATATATTATGAAAAAAAATAGAAATAAAATGCGTATAAGACATTTTTTTATGTCATTGTGTCGATCAGATCTTTTATGTTCTCTCTTACTTATAACATTTGGAATTGGTCTCATTCTTCTACTATATTATAAGAAATATAGTGTTAATAGATTGTATGATCGGCGTTTAGAAACTATGATATCTCAAAATAAAGGGAAGAAAAAAATTTCAGTTTTTAACGATTATGCGTGGTGTAAAAAACAGGAAAAATATATTCCCGGTGGAGGAGAACTACGTCCAATAACTTTTTTTTCAAAAATTCATGATGATGATGAGTCAAAAACTCTCTTGAGGAAAGGTTGGTTGCTATACAAAAAAAACGCGAGGGCTACGGTCATAATATGCCATGGTTTCATGACTACAAAGGAAGATATGTCTCTGATGCGATATCTTTTATCTGATTATAATGTGGTGACCTTTGATTTTCGGGCACATGGCGAATCATTTGATGGTCAGATGTGTACTCTTGGTAGAGACGAAAAGAATGATGTGATTGCGGTGGCAGAATATGTTAAACAAAATCCAGAGATAGCTGATCTTCCAATTATTGTATACGGATTTTCTATGGGAGCAGTGGCGTCGATACTCGCGCAAAGTGAGCGGCCAGATCTTTTTGTCGGAGCAATATGGGATTGTCCTTTTGATTCAACGGATAATCTTATAAATAGGGCAATAGAACATATGAAGATATCTTTTTTTGGATACAATTTTTATCTTCCTGGAATTATGTTTTTTAAGAAATATGTCTATCACTCTTATATTCAACAAATTTTAAAGGTTATTTTAAAATTTGTTGCTCATATGGATGCTACAAAAATTCAAACTTCATTTCATAAGATATCTCCAAAAGAAGCGATGAAAAAAATTACGATTCCATTTTATCTTATTGCCTGTCATAATGATGATAAAGCACCACCAGAAGTAGTTTTAGATATGTATAATTGTGCAAATAAAGCAAATTTTAAAAGATTATGGATATCTAGTGGAAGAAAGCATTTTGATGCATTTTTCATTAATCCAGAAAAGTATGTCTACAAGATAATTACATTTATTGAGCGAGTACTTGATAATTCATGGAAGGATAAGAGGAAGGCAAAAATAAAAGAAGATCCGTATTTATATTGCGTTAATAATTGATATTAGTTATTATAGAAGTAATTTTTTGTGAAAAATGATGTATCATTATTCAAGATAAGTCACTGTAGAAAAATATATTATATCAAAATAGTAATGAAGAAATTTTTATCTTACTTCACACTACTCCTTCTTTTGCACTCATCTTTCTATGCTGGTGATAATTTTTTCAAAAAAAATAAAATATCACTCGGTGTTTTTGCCGTGGGAGCAGCTTTTGGTATCGGGTATTTGATACAGCAATCAGGAAAATCGCAAGGACCTAAAAAAGAAGAAGGTGAAAAAAATAAGCCGTTTCAGGCCTTCAGAGTGGACACTCCCGATATCCTTTTCAGTAACAATTTTATTTTTCCTAAATTTAGAAAAATATATTCTGGATGGGAAGAAAAAAATAATGATTTTGATATAAATTTTTTTGCAAATTTGTTTACAAAAATGGAAGAGGTGGGGAATCAGCTGCATTCGCTTTGTAACAATTTATCGCAGCGGGTTTTTGAGAAGTATATTAAGGAAAAGGAAGATGATTCTGATAAATTGTCAAAATTTCTTACTGAAGGCAGTGGAAAGTTCTCTGAAAACAGTGCGGGATTTTTTTCTGATTGGCAGAATGAATTGCAGCAGAAGGAGTTTGATGCAAAGATCATCTCCCCTTTTTATGAATTTTTACAGAAGGATCAAAAATATAAGTATCTTGGTGATGCTGTTTGGACAGCAACGAGAGAGTTTATTGCAGAGGATTCTGGTAAAGAGAATTGGGAAGAGGTATTAGAGGAGTTTGGGAAAAAGTATTTTTATGTCAGTAATTTTATTAAATTCATCTATTTTGTAAAAATCTGTCCAGAGTTTGGGGGGGTTATTGAGCAGAATGAAAAATTTACCTCCTATTCAGATAAGAATGATAGGTTTGGGGAAAAATCTGGTCTTCTCCCTGATTATTGTTATCAGTCGATCGCCGTAGAATTAGAGAGTCCGGAGTTAACAATCTTTAGTAGTGATCAGCATGGTTCATTTTTCGCGCTGCCATACGGGGAAGAATCCTTTACAATGATGGCGCAAAAACTTTTACATAAAAATGAGATTAATTTGGAGAAATTTTATAACATTTTTGGGGGTGATTTTACCGATAGGGAGTTCATGATTCCCAATAAAGATAATAATGCCAGTTGCAGCTTAGCCATACACTCCGAGGCAGGGGAATTACTATTGTGGATAAGGGCTGCGCTCACTCTTTACGGTAGGGGATCTGGTAACACGATATATATTCCCGGAAATCATGTTGAAAATGGTGTTGACATGATGCGGTATATATCGATCTATCGGAGAAAAGGAATATATTTCAAAGATGCTGCATTGTTGGAATCATTTATTAGGTTGCGCGGTGTCTGGGCTCAAAATATGTTGCCGAAGATGGTGTATGATAAAAAGGGAGGGGATATTTATGCGCATGCGCTTCCTTGTAGTGGATCTTTTGAACCAACTGGTAATCGGATAAAAATTAAAGAAGGATTTTCATTTGTTGGAATGCAGGATAATCCATTTCAAAGTGATATTGAGGAGATAATTACAACCTCATATGGGCAAGCAAAAAATGCTCTTGAAGATAGCAGCACTTTTGTCAATATGCAGCAGAAAGATCGTCAAAGAGGTAATAACGTCGGGTTTACTTTTGAAGGTATTACTTATAATTATGTTGTTCAAGAATTAGAGAATTATTCTCGAGGAAAAAAAATATGTGAAGGCGGTATAGTTGAGAAAAAGAGTATAGTTGCGCTTGTTGAAAAATATTTTCCAGAGAATCCTTTGGTAATAAATTTTGTTAAAGAAAAAATTAACAATGATAAAAATATTACTCTGAAGCTTGGTGAGTTGCAATGTGGTATTCATACTGTTGAAATACAATGTGCCAATAAAAAGAGGAGTCCTGAAAAATTTTTTTGGTATAATCATCTTGTTTCTGCAATATCTGAATTATTCTTAAATATTGAATATAAAGCAAGTAGGAAGAATAATCTCGAAAGAGTTTCGGCAGGGTCTTTTAATAGTATTTTGTCCTGGTCTACCCCTTGTATTGGTTGGGAGAGGGAACAGTCCCCAGCGTTTTGGGGGAAAGCGAGGTCGTTTTATGACATTGATATGTTGCGATGGCGTCTTATTTTTAATCATAGATTTGGGATTGTGATGCCGGAGGATAGGAAGATCTATTTTTCTGTTGGCGGGCATGGTCAAAGGGCATATGTGGATGAATACCTATCTCAGCGCGGGGGAGTTCTCTCTAGTGCCATTGATTTTTCGAATTTTTATTCTCAAGATCACTCTAAAGATAAGATTATTAAAAAGATTCCTCCGATTTTTCATTATATTGTTCCATCCCCTCCCTTTAATGGAAAATGGAGTCTGCATGATTTCAATGAGGCGAAAAAAAAATGGCCACAGCCACAGGATAAAGATGCTGATTCTTATGCGTGTTACTGCCCTCTTTTCTATTTTTCCACAGGAAAGAAGCGGGGTGTTTGTGCGGTGAGACCATTTAAAGATGATTATTTTGATAAGTATTATCTACAACAATGTATTAATTTTGATACCTATAGTAAAGGTGGCGGGCATTAGAGAGTTTTTTATATAATTTTGTATTTATTATTACGTCTTTTTTTATATTTATTTATTTCAAATAAGATGTACAATAAGGTTGGTTTTACTAAAATATTTTATTAAATAGATAATGAAAAGATTTATACCATATTTTTTACTTCTTTTTTTTTCTTTTTCATACAGTTTTAGTAGTCCTGATTTTATTAGAAAAAATAAATTGTGGTCAGCTATTATCGGTGGGGGTTCTGTAAGCCTTGGTATTTTTTTATTTTTAAGGTTAAGAAAGCCACAAAACCCCAAAGATCATAAAGAGAACAATAAAAATGAAAAAGATGAAAAAGAAAATAATTTTTTAAAAGGTAAAGTAACTGGTTCTGATCAAAATAAAATAACTGGAAATTTTATTTTTCCTTTTTGGAAAAAAATATATGAAGAAAAAAAAAATTTTTTTTCAAATTGTAGTGATGAGTTATTTGTAGCACTTCTTAAAAAAATAGAAGAGGAAGGAGCTGCATTAAATCTTCTCTATAACTCTTTATCACAGGCGGTTTTTAATAAGTATATTAAAGATATTGGAAATATTTTAGTAAAACCAAGTTTTTTCCCTGCTGAATCATTGACGCCTTTTTCTAAAGACGATTCAAAATTTTTTTCAAAATTGCAGAATAATTTATATAATAAGCTCGAGGAAAAAATTATTGTTCCATTTTACAAATTTTTACAGAATTTTGATGAATATAAGAGTATTGGTGATAGAGTTTGGGATAGCATAAAAAACTTTGTCGTGGAAGCGAAAGGCCATGAAAACTGTTTAACTGAATTTGGAGAGAAATTTTTTTATGTAAAATTCTTCATCTATTTTATATATTTTGCAAAAATGTGTCCAATTTTTGGAAATGTGATCGAACAAAATGAAAAACTTTCTTCTTCTGAAAGCAGTGATTTATTCGATAAAGAATCCGGTCTTTTATCTAATTATTCTTATCAATCAATTGCTGTGAAATTGGAAAACCCTTGTGTTACTACATTTAGTGCCGATAATCATGGTTCATTCTTTTCATTCCCCAGTGGAAAAAATTCATTTGAAAAATTAGTTCAAGGAGTTTTGAAAAAGGACGGAAAGGTTAACCTACAGGAATCTTTTGAGATTCATGGGGGTGATTTTACGGATAGAGAACAAAAATTGTTCGATAATTTGCCATTTGCTATTCATTCTGAAATTGGTGAACTTTTGCTACAAATTGGCGCTATGCTGAGGGTATATGGCATGCATCCAGTATATGGAAAAAGTATATATATTCCTGGAAATCATGTTGAAAATTTTTATGATTTAGAAGATGAAAATGGACTGATCTACAAGAAAGAGGAAAAATATTTTAAAAATAATTCTCATGATATAGGGGAGTGTCGACGCCCGTTTATCTGTTTAAGAACTAAAATGAGTAACATCTTTCCCAGGATGGTTTTTGATACTACTGGGACAGTTTATGCGCATGCGCTTCCTTTTAGCGGAAGTTTTCAGGAAGCTTCTCAAAAAGTGAGTTTAAAGATCGATGAAAATTTTTCATTTATTACGATAGTTGATAACCCGTTTCAGGATATTGAAGAAATTCTTGAAAAAAAATCTGTTGCAGTGAAAACATTATTCTTAAATAGTATTTATTTTACTACATTCTTGCAAAAAAAAGTGCCAAAAATTTTAAAAAAAGTAATATCTACTGCGTCTTTTCCTTATTTTATTCAAGAATTAGATAAAATAAATTCAGAGTATTGTAAAGATACTTTTTTTGCTGCAGTGAAAAAATATTTTTCAGGTAATAGTATTGTAACGAAATATATAGAAGAAAAATTTAATAATGATTCGGATATTGCGGTGCGAAAAGAAATTTCCAAGGATAAGAAGGAACAAATTGCAATAATCTGTAGTAATGGTGCAAAAAAAATAGAAAAATTTCTTTCTCATTATTACCTTTTATCTGTATTATTTGAATTATTCTCAAATATTGAGCTTAAAATTCAAGAAAAAAATGAAAATTTACAAAAAAATAATCTTGCAATGTGTTCTTCTTCCTCTTCTCTCTCAAGGGTTTTTTTAAATACTCTTTCCTGGTCGAGACCTTCAGACGAGACTTGTGGAAATTTGTTTTTCACCGAAGATGGAGAATCCGTTCTTGAAATTCAGGAAATTGAAAAAAAAATTACAACAAATATTGGTAAACTGAGAATCTTCGATGAAATTTTTATTTTGCTTTCAAGCTTTATTTTTTATCATAATTTTGGAATAAAAAATGGTGATAAAATTTTATCTGTTGGTGGACATAATCAAGAAAATTATTTTGCTGAGCATTTTTTTCAGAATGTATTGGGGCATATATGCAGTTTTGGAAGATGGTCAAATTACAAAGAGTCTTGTTATAACGGAAAATCAATAAAAGAATTTCCTTCGATATTTCACTATGTGGTTCCGTCGCCTCCTTGTAATGGAAGTTGGTGTGGAAAAGATTTTGTTTCTATGGAACTTCGTCTTTCTGACAAAAAATTTGATAATTGCTGTAAGCACCAACTTTATTTTCCTATCTTTTTTTGCAAAATCAATAAATTTCCAAAAATTATTATGGTTAAACCCTTTGATGATGGTGATGATGAATTTTTTGTAAAAGAGATTTTTTAATTTAATTAGTAAATTAATCGTTTTTGAGAATAATTTATGTAATTTTATATTTATTTTTAAATCTTTTTTTATATTTTTTCACTGTCTTCTTTCTCCTGTTCTTTATATCTTTTAGTGCATCAAAAATAGTGATAAAAAAGATATTACACTAAGAAAAAAGGGGGATTCAATGAATAAATTTTTTGAATTATATACTGCATCAAGGGAGTGTTTGGGAGTTCGTTTGGTTACGGTTCAAGCAGATGTTTCTAATGGATTATTGCAGTGGCATATTGTTGGACTGCCGGATGCAGCGATGCGCGAAAGTAAACAGCGTATTGCTTCGGCATTTAAAAATAGCGGGGTTCGATATCCAGATAAGAAGGTGACGGTTAATCTTTCTCCGGCAGATATGAAAAAAGAAGGTGCTTCCTTTGACCTTGCCATTGCACTTTGTATGCTGGTCGCTGCGGGGATCATAAAAATTCCACAATTTATAGTGGATAATGGAATATTTCTTGGGGAGGTAGGGCTTGATGGTAATTTGCAACAGATAAAGTATACGATAATTTTTGCAGGATCTATTAAGGGGTATTCAAAAAAAATTTTGATTTTGCCAAAGGATAATGAGATTGAGGCTCTTTTGATAGAAGACATTATTGTTTTTGCACCAAAAAATTTACAGGAGATTATTCATTGGTTTTCATCCGATGATCCGTTAAAGTTTGCATCAAAGCGCAGTGATCGTGAATATGAGAATCTTATTTGCAATGATGGTTTTCATGATTTTTCTGAGGTTATAGGATGTGGTGAAGCGAAGAGAGCTATGCAAATAGCGGTTGCAGGATGGCATCATGCTCTTTTAATCGGATCTCCTGGGAGCGGAAAGACTATGATTGCAGAAAGAGCGAGGGGATTATTACCTCCGTTGCATGGAATGGAAAAGCTTGAAATTACCAAAATTTATTCAATAAAAATTCAGGGAGGAAAAATATTTTCCTTACTATCAAAGCCTCCATATTGTGCGCCCCATCATACTGTATCCAGTGCTGGTTTAGTTGGTGGTGGTTCAATCCCACATCCCGGAGCAATTACCATGGCACATAAAGGTATACTTTTTCTTGATGAATTTTTAGAAATACACAAAAAGATTATTAATTGCTTGCGTGAACCACTCACATCGAAGCAAATTACTATCCTGAGAACCGCTGGAGAAGAAACTTTTCCTGCTGATTTTTTACTGATTGCCGCGGCAAACCCATGTCCTTGTGGATATTACGGAGATATAAATAGGGATTGCGCCTGTTCGATGTATGATCTTAAAAGATATATGGATAAGCTCTCTGGCCCAATTATTGATCGTATAGATTTATATGTTCCATTTTCAACAAATGATGATTTTGATGAAAATGATGTTGCGGCAACCGATACAAAAACATTGTATGCGGGTGTTTTAGAGGCAAGAGAGAGGCAAAAAAAGCGGTATAGAGGTAAGGAGGGTTTTTATAATGGGCATCTTTCAAATAGCGATATTAAGGAATATTGTTCCTTCTCCAGAGCGGCTGAAGATGCGCTTGATTCATTGATTAAAAAAAAGATTGTAAGTATACGTTCATATTATAAGATTATGCGAATCTCTCAAACCATTGCTGATATACATAGACATGAAATTATCGAATATGATGATGTTCTTGATGCATTAAACTTTCAAAGTCCGGATAGACATTTTTTATAAAAAACGGTACCATGAAACACGTCTAGAGCGTGATATTGGTGATTTTTACCTGGCGCTTTAAGGGAGGATTTTTATGAATACTGTTAAATTTTTTATTTTTTCCTGTAGTCTTTTATCGGCTTTCTGTTATTTTGGGCATAATTTTGCTCAAGGACAGCTAGAATCTTGCGAAGAAGAGGTGAGGAGCATGAATTTTGATCAATGTGGAGAAGTTGGTAGTGATGAACAGGTCAGGCAACAACAGGAAGATATGAAGTATGTGAATGAAATCATGAGTTCGCTTACAACGGAAGAAACTACTTACATAGAGCAACGTTTAGGCTCTCTAAAAGATGCATTGGAAAAATGGCAAAATTGTGAAGATTGTTCTGCATTAAATAATTTTTTTAGAGAAAGGGGAATTGATCTTAGTCTTAATGTTAGTTTCTGTGCATCACGTGTTAATGATGCTGATAAAGGATTACAATCAAGTGACGAGGAAGTAAATTAGTTATTTATAAAAATATTTGGTGAGGGGGTTGTAGCGGGCCCCCTCTTTTTAAAAATTGATTGTATGAATTTTTTATTCAATAATTTTTTTTATCAAAAACCATTCTTTCATTCTTGTAAGCATTTTTTGTACCAGTGAATGCGGTGCATTTTTTCCTTTATTTTTATCTTCACTATTCCCATAAAGGATCAATCCTAATGCGGTTGCATAGTTTGGCAAGCCAAGAATTTGGTTATGTACTCCTTTAATTGAAGGTACTCCTATGCGAACTGGAAGATTGGTTAGCTGATTAAAAAGTTCTGGTAGTCCTCGTAAAAGAGCTCCCCCACCGGTAAGAATTATTCCGGCTGGTAATCGGTGAGTATCTTTATGTTTTTGTATGATCGAAAGAATAGATCTTCCAAGCTCTTCGCCACGAGAGAGCAAAATTTCTTGAATAATTGATGTTCTTATCTCTGTATCGCTATTTCCATCTATGAGGGTTGCTATAAGCGATTGGGGAGTATTCTCTTCCGAAACCATTCCACATATTTTTTTTATTCTTTCTCCCTCATTTTTGTCTACACGAAGGCATATGGAAAGATCATTTGTAAAAATATTTCCCGCTATAGGGATTATTTCTGTGTAAAGAAGTGCATTATCATGGTACAGTGCAACATCTGATGTTCCTCCGCCTATATCTACGAGTAGTGATCCCAATTTTTTTTCCTGTTCGTTAAGGATAGAGCAACTTGATGCAATAGGTTCCAGTACCACTTCTTTAACAGATATTCCAGCCATTGAGCAGGAGTGAAATATATTTTTTACAGAATTGATATGAGCAGTTATGAGATGGCCAACTACTTCTAATCGCATTCCATGCATAAGAAGCGGATTATTAAGATGGGTAACGCCATCTATAATATATTTTGTTGGGACCAGGTGAATGATCTTTTCATCTTCTTGCAGAGGTATTGATCGTGCGGATAAAAGTGCGTCATCAATATCATCCTGGTATACTATTCCATTTTTTATCGCAGTCATTCCCAAAGAAAAGTGTGATCGTATATGGTGTCCAGATATTCCAACGTAAGCGCTTTCACTTTCAAAAGACGCCATGAGTTTTGCTTCATCGAGAGAATTTTTGATACTGGTGATTGCCTTGTTCATATCAACGATTATTCCTGATTGAAGGCCATCTGAAGGAGTTATTCCAATGCCGAGGATATCGATCCCATTGTCGTCACACTGTGCGATAATAGTGCAAATTTTTGTGGTTCCTATATCTATGGCCGTGTAAATAGTATTGAGGTTAAAATAACTCATGGATCTTCTCCTTTTTGAGGGGAGACACGACTATTTTTTTTTCAGCAATCATTTTGATATCGATCTGGCACCCCTGTTTTTCATTAAAATTTTCTTTTTGTAATAATTTTTGAATGGTTGTTTCTATTTCTTTTTCATATTTTTGTGATGGTAAACAGCAAATAATAATATTTGGCGCGTATCGTATATACATAGTGTTTTTATCATAAATAGTTGACCCGCCCTCGCAGAGTATTTCTCCAAATGACTTTATTGTGGCAATCGATTCTTTTACGTTTTCAATGGTGTAGTCCCCATAAGGGAAAAAAAACCGTAATGAAGGGATTGAGCTTTCATCAATTAAGCACCATGAACGAGGAATCCCGAATCTTCCATTTTCAAAAAAAATTGTTGTCGCATCATAAAATGATGGAATTGACATTGTATAAACAGATACTGATTCATCAAATGCGGCAATCCAATGTTTTTTTGAGTATATTTTATTGCAATTTTTATCATTATAAATTTGAACAAATGCGTCCTGTGATAGTTGAATCGGATGTATTATTTTATGATTTCTTTTTATAGATCGAAAGAAAAGTATAGTTGCAAAGATATGTAAAAATATAATGTAAAGAAAAATTTTTACCCCCTTTAATAGGGGAATGATTTGATGATGCATGATGGTTATTTTTTCTATTCTTTGTAATAATTTTAGCTTTATTGTAAGGATGAAATCAATTATTTATTGAATTTTTATTACTTTTATTTTGCAATCATCACAATCATTGGTTGAAAAATTTTTCAACCATGTATATCGTGTGTTAAAAGCCATGGATTACGTAAACTTATGGAATATAAAAAGGAACCGAAGGAGTTTGTTTTACAAATTCTTAGAGAAATCAAAGAAAAGAAGGATGGTAGTATAACAGAGGAATCATTGTTAAGTGATTTACAGTTGGAAGATATAGATTATAGTGAGCTTGCAATCCTCTGCGAGGAGGAATATTCAATTATTTTGGATGAAGAAATTATACAACGGTGTAACACTATTGGTGAAATTATTTCATATATCTCGGGTCAGGTGAAGGAACAGGCTTAAAATAGATGGAATTTACTTTTTATAAAGGGGTTATTGCGTATCAAGGAACGAACTATAAGGGATGGCAATCACAAAAGAGAGGGGATACGCTTCAAGAAGCATTTGAAAAAATGATTCTCTATCTCTGGGGAATAACAGTTCCTGTTCAGGCTGCTTCAAGAACTGATGCTGGAGTGCACGCAGAGGGGCAGGTGATTAAAATATTTCTTCCTATGATCCCCATTCCAGTTCTTTTGCGGTTGGTGAATAACCATCTTCCATCTGATATAGCAACTATTTCACTTGAATTCTGCGATTTAAAATTTTCTCCTCGGTTTGATGCAAAGAAAAAAAAATATTGTTATACGATTACAAAAAAAAGACCATTACCCTGGGATGCTCCATTTTGTTACCATTGTACTGATTTTTTTGATGAATCAAAGTTGTATGATATGGCATCTGTTTTTATTGGAAAACAGGATTTTGCTTCTTTTGGGAGTCATCTGGAGCATGGAAAAAATACTGTTAAAGAGATCTTTTTTATTGAAATCAATGAAGTAATGCCCGCAGTATATCAAATATTTGTTACAGGTGATTCTTTTTTGCGTTACATGGTAAGGAGGATGGTTGGTGGTATTTTACGGGCAACCACAAAAAAATATTCTAAGGAATGGCTAATAGATACTTTGGAATCGAAAAATCCTAGGAATCACTGTTATAAGGTTCCTGCAGATGGTTTGTGCTTAAAGAGTGTGGAATATTAACAAAGAGGTTTTATATGAATTGTAATAAGGATAAATTATCTATTTATTCACCGATTCTTTTTTTTAGAGTGGTTCTTTTGCTTTATAATTTTTGCTATTTCCATTAATTGGTTAATATTATGTTCTTTGCCTAGTGAGCGTAATAGTTTCGTAGCTGCTTGATTTTCTTCTTCTTCCCATATTTTTCTTGTTGAAATTTTATGAATAATTCTTTTTGGTTGAGCAAAAAAATTTTTTATCTTTTTTTCTTGATTTTCTTTTTCAATATCAATCTTTTCTGATTCATTCTTATTACTGTTCTTTTGCCCAGTAGCAGCTGAAGAAAAAGATGCCTCTTCTTTTGATGTTGTAGATTTTGTAGTTATATTTGTTAAGGATTTTTCTCCACTTTTTGATGGCAAAGATGGATTATCTGTATCTGTTAATTTTACTTTTGATTTAAGAGTAGATGAAAGGGTTGATTCTGACATGTTTTCCATTTTTTTTTGCACTTTTGCAAAAGAAGATTGTACTTTTTGTTTTATTGATTGTTTAAATTTTTCCTTATCTTCCTCTGATAAACCTTGATAAGTTTTACTTTCCATATATTCTTTTATCTCTTTTTGTTCAAGTGCTTTTTTAAACATCATCTCTTCTGAAATATTTTCTTCGGTGGATGAATCTTCTCCGTCAAGGATTGAGCTGCTTATTAAGGTGGTAATTTTTTTTTCTATTTCTTCTTCTGTTGGTACTTTTTCTGTTTCAGCTCCCCATACCGTTCCTTTTTTTTCAGTTATTTCCATTTTTTCTGTTTTGGTAGATTCTGCAAATGCGCTATTTTCGATCGCGGCTGGTAGTATAATCTCATTTTTTTTTTCTGGTTCTTTGGTAAATGTATCTAATATTGGTTCATCTTTTATTTTCGGTTCTTTTATTTTTTCAGTAAGAGCTTTCTCTCGTGCAGCAATGAGACTTTTTATCGCATCCATTTTTTTATCAGCGCCAATTATCTTAAAAAGATTTTCTTTTATCTCTATCTCCTTTTTTTTTTTCTTTACATCTTCCACATCATTTTTTGTATAAGCTGCAATATTTTTTAAAAAGTTGTCTATAGTAGTTCTCGCCGCTTCATTATTCTCATTAATATTTTCTATTGTGATATTTTTAAATTCATTTGCGCAAACTTTTGCAATTCTATAAGCATCATCAGAAAGGCCGCCAGTTATAAATTTTCTTATCATATCCATACAATAAATTTTTCCGTTATCGAATGATATAAAAAGGAGGAGAAAAAAATAAAAAAAGATATTAATCATTATATTCTTATTACCTTTTAAAAAACTATATTGACGCCATACATCTGGTATATCATATTTTTTTAGACAAAAACAATACTTTCTCCATTTTTTAAGTTGCGCTATTATCTTTTGCAACAAATTATATCTATTTTTTTATGGATAATAAAAATGGTCGTATTCTTGCCCTTGATCCGGGAGATGTTTGGGTAGGAGTAGCGCATACGGATATTCTTCAGCAGTTTTCTTTTCCCTATGCAACATGGAAAAGAGATTCTTTTTTTGAAGAATTTACTCGATATTTTTCTATTAATAAAGTTTCGGAAATTGTGGTTGGTTATCCGATTACAATGGCTTCGAAAGTGAGTAAGGAAACAGAAAAGGTGATTTTATTTAAAAAATTGATTGAAGAACAGTATCCATCGATGCCAATTTTTTTTCAGGATGAAAGATTAACTTCAAGGTATGCAAAGTCAGCAAAAATTTTTGGTTTTGGTGGTAAAAATAGTGATCATGCTATTGCAGCTGCGGTAATTTTAGATACTTATCTTACAAAACGATCTTATAATAAATAATTCAAACCCTTGACTTTTGATTATGGCTTCATTTAGCATATATTCTATGTTTGTTCTCAAATTTTAACGGAGAAATTATTATGGATTGCCCTCGTTGTAATGGTTTAATGATCGCCCAATCGTTCTTTTATTCACTCTCTGAAAATAATGCATGGAAATGTATTAATTGCGGTAATATCATTGCCCAAAGAGAAAAGTCACTGGTTTCAGATGATTTCAGTATGTTCTACAACCAGTGCCAGGTAAAAAAAAAGAGATAGTATATTTTAGTAAAAAATACCTCTCCCTTTTATTTGTTTTTACTTTCAACGACTACCTGTGCTGCGCGTATAAGGGAGGTGTTTTTTACAAAACCTTTTCTCAATACTTCAATAATTGCGTATTCATCGGATAGATTAGTATTATTATTTTTTTCGTTATCAACTTTTATTATTTCTGTATGATCTTTTGGCTTTACCACAGAGATGATCTCATGCATGTGTGGTGAAAAACCCTGTTTTTCATCAATTATGGTTATTCCCAGCTCATTAAATCCTTTTATGAAGGCTTGATATATCATTTCTATACCTGTTTTTGTTTTTTCATCATTTATCTCGCTCTTTAGGCATCGCTCTATTGAATCAAATGGATCAAGAAAAGCGGTTACTACTCTATTAAGAGTTCGCATCTGTTCATTATGAATTTCTTTTATGTTATTTTTTCGTATATTTTCTATATCTGCTTTCGCATAAAGTAGCTGCTGTGTTGCTTTTGCTAAAGAATTTTTAAGCGAAACAATTTCGTCTGTATCACTACTGTTAATAGTCTGGTTTTCTATGGTTATAGTATTATTTTCATTCTCATCAATTATCATCGGTGCTCCTATGGCATTTTTGTCTTTAAAATGACAAGAAAAGTATACCATAAAATAGACCACCAAAAATTGTGGAGCTGGTGACTGGATTTGAACCAGCGACCTACTGATTACAAATCAGTTGCTCTACCGACTGAGCTACACCAGCGATCTTTGATAAATGGTGGTGAGAGTAGGATTTGAACCTACGAAGGCAACTGCCGGCGGATTTACAGTCCGCTCCCTTTGGCCGCTCGGGCATCTCACCGAATAAAAACAGTGGAGCGGGAAACGGGGGTCGAACCCGCAACCTGCAGCTTGGAAGGCTGCCGCTCTGCCAATTGAGCTATTCCCGCAATACAATCATTGTATCTATTTTTTGTTCATTGTAAATAATAATATATAACGATAATAATATTTATTGTTATGCTGTATGATGAAAAAAGATGTAAAAGGTAAAAATATTTTACGGATGAAAACTTATTTTTTTGTTGGTATCGGCGGCATTAGCATGAGCGGTCTTGCGCAAGCAATTTTTTCCCTTTATTCTCCTGTGAGAGTTTTTGGATGCGATAGAGATATTACGCAACAGACTGTAAAAAATTTGTCTAACGTAGGTATTGATGTGTATTTTGATGACTATCTATCCTGTCAAAAAAAGTTACTACTCTGTTTGCCTGATTACATTATTGTTGTTGACAACTTAGAATCATTGCATTGGATACATTCATTTTCTCTTGCTCACTCTATTCCATTAATCAAGAGAGGTATGCTTCTTGCATCATTGGTTCGTGATAAAAAATGCATTGCGGTAAGCGGTTCTCATGGAAAAACAACAACAACGGCAATGATAGCCCATATTTTTTTAATGGCGGGATACGATCCACTGATTTTTATTGGTGGTTATATGGAAATAAAGAAGAAGCGAGATAATTTTTTTTGTGGTCGAGGTGAATGGGCTATTGTTGAAGCTGATGATGCTTTTAAAGGCTTTCTTGAGCTTTCCCCAATGGTATCGATTATCACCACGATTGGGTATGAGCATCTTGAAACCTACAGAGATTTTTCAGATATTCAGAATCATTTTTTTCAATTTGCAGATAATACTAAGGAGTGCGGGGAAGTAATATTTTGCAATGATGATCCCCTTATGGAGAGCTGGGGAAAAAAATTAGAAAAAAAGGTTATTCGGTACGGGACCCGTTTGGATCTTCTTGGAGAGATTAAGGCAAAGAATATACAATCTTTGGAAAAAAAATCTGTTTTCTCCTTTTGTAAGAATGGAGATGAATACGGATCAGTGATCTGTAATATTCCTGGGATACATAATGTAAAAAATGCACTTGCTGCGATCGAAGTTGCTTTATTCGCTAAGATACCATTTTCTACTATTGTTACTGCACTTGAAACCTTTCTTTCTGTTGAGCGTCGCTTTGAATATCGAGGAAAAATTGGATTTGCAGATTGTTATGATGATTACGGGCATCATCCAACTGAGATAGAATGTACCTTGTCGGTGATGAAAAACCTTAATGGAGGGAGGGGGAGAAGGTTTATATTTTTTCAGCCCCATAAATATTCTCGGATGAAGCATTTATGGAATGAATTTATACGAATTTTTAATGAGGGAGTATTTGATCATCTTTATATCACTGATGTGTATAGTGCGGGAGAGAAGATTGACTCATTGTATACGTCAAAGAGATTCGTTGAGCAACTTCTTTCTCAGGTGAGCAATAATAGTAAAAAAGAAATACACTATCTTCCCATGGAAGATAACTTTACATCGCTTCTTGCTGCAATCTGCAAATTACAGTCTACTGTAAAAAATGACGATATTATTCTTTTTTTAGGCGCAGGTATTATGAATCAACTTTGTTCAAGGGCGATAGATGCAAATAAATTAAGATAAAAGCGAGTATATCTGTTTTTCAATAAAATTTATTGTGATGAAAGTGCTATGTTTTTTACAAAATTTCTCGGCTTTTTAAACAATAGTGATATAAAAAAGGCTGGTAGTAAAAACCATCTGGCTACTGGATGAAGATATTTTTCCTTTGGATCTTTTTTTTTTATTATACTTTTGATCATCGCCCGCAAAAAATAATTTTTATTAAAAAATAGAGTAAAAAATAGGTTAAGTTTTTCAATCTCATTGCTAATAGCTTTTCCTCCTGCTGTGACAAAATTGGGTTTTTTCCGTAACTTTTCTAAGTATTCAAAACCCTGTAAGTTTTTTATCGATTCAATATATTCTTTTATTTCTTCTAAACTATTTGCATCTTTTTTTAATTTTTCTGAAAAAATTTTTCGTAGATCCTGTTTTTTTTGCCACCAGTAATATTCGCTAAAAACATCGTAAAAAAATGTTCCTATTGAAATAGTATTTCTGACGATCTGATAAGAATCTTTATTTATTGGGCAAATATTACTACAGAACCTTTTAATTGATGGGAATTTGTTTGTAAATAAATACTCAGCTATGCTAAGATACTTGTTGTTTAGAGGGGTAGTAGAGAAACATCGTTTGTGGGTTAATGTGTCATATGTAGTTAAAAACAATATAAAATGGAGTGGACAAGAAAAATCCAGTGATTTTTGAAATTTTGTTTCACTAGAAAGTGATAAGTGAAATAATCGTATGAAGAATTTTTCAAAAATAATCTCTTTTTTTGGTAAAGACATCTTCGAAAACAAATTTTGAACTACAAGAATGGTGCAAAAAAGAGAGAATAGTATATATTTTTTTGTCATTAATTTGTGATAAAAGTTTTAATGTAACTATTGTATCAAATTTTTTTGAAAGATTTTATGAAATTACCTCTATTATAGAAAAAAAATCTATTTTCCTAAAATCATTTTATGTACTATAAACTTTCTCGGCCCTGTAAACAAGAGTGATATAATAATGGCTGGAGGGAACAAAATTTGGAATATATTGCGAAAATAGTATTCTTCTTTTTCTTTTCTTATCGACCGCCCAATCATAAACATAAAAGAATTTATATTTCGGTAAGGGTTGTTAAAAAATCCAACTTGACTCTCAAGCGCATCCTTTATTTCTTTGCGCATCCTTTGGTAAAGAAAAAATTCATATACGGTTTGTTCTGTAAAAAGATCTAAACAAGCTTTAATCGTTTCTTTTTGAGTATCATTATAAACCTCCTCATTCGTGTTTGCAAAAAAAATATTCAAGAAGGTCGTATTCAATAATTTTATATATTCAATAGAATAATTAATCAGATCTTCATTAATATCAAAATTTTTTGAATAGATTACAAAGATTTTTTCTAACAGCTCATTATTTTTGGAGGATTCTCCCGCCACAAAATTTTTATTGGGAAAAAACGATGCCGGTGATAATACTTCGCGAAAAAGCTTTTGAATTGGACTGTTGTCAAAAGTCAATATAGGTGCCTCAATGAAGTCAAAATATTTTTTTTCCAAAAGTGAAAGATACTCTTTTAAACAAGTTACATTCTCATATTGAACAGCATTTTCAGGTTCTTCTTTTTTTTCATTATTAAATGTCTTTCTAATATTTTCTATATTTTTATTGCAAATACGATCTTCTTTTTTTGAATAAGCAATGCTACTATTCGTCTTTTTCAAGAATTTTTCAATTTTGGTACTACATTCATTGATATTTTTTATTAATGTATCATTTTCTTTATTTTTTTTTTCTAAAACAATTGCACGCAGTTGCTGATTTTTTTTTCATTTATTGTTTTAATTGTTG
>Ga0268298_10000376_pt1 | contig 57426 bp, 44 predicted proteins | sample WWTPWeurt_MetaG_FD_194462 | JGI IMG/M metagenome (GOLD analysis project Ga0268298, IMG submission 194462) | Activated sludge microbial communities from WWTP in Nijmegen, Gelderland, Netherland - WWTP Weurt | ecosystem: Engineered > WWTP > Aerobic digester > Activated sludge | place... | reverse complement strand
GTGCAAACGGAAATCTGAGGCCATCTAGGAAAGTTGATTATGAGGTTGGATTTCAACAAAAAATTACAAATTCCTCTTCTGTGGTGTTTTCAGCTTATTACAATGAGTTGAGAGATATGATTCAGATTACTACGCTAAGTAAAGTTGCTACAGTAGGAACCTATAATACATTTAGAAATCTAGATTTTGGAACCGTAAAAGGATTCAACTTCACTTATGATTTACGTAGAGTGAATAATTTTGAATTCAACGCGGCGTATACTTTACAATTTGCAGATGGAACAGGATCAGATGCTCGCTCTCAAGAAGGCTTGACAGGAAAAGGTATCAACATCAGAAATATATTCCCTTTTAATTATGATGAGAGACATCGATTCTCATTTAGTGCGGATTACAGGTATGCTTCTGGCAAACAGTACAACGGTCCTAGAATAGGAGGTCTTGATATCTTAGCCAATACTGGGGTTAACCTACTTTTGGTTACTGCTTCTGGACGGCCATATTCACCGGGTTTGAACGTGGTCAGATATGATGGTTCAGGTTATAGAGGATCTATTAATGGAGCCAGACTCCCTTGGAATTTCAACATTGACTTCCGCGCTGATAAATATATTCAACTAACCAAATCGGATGCAAAGCATCCTTTGTTTTTGAATGTTTATTGTAGGGTGCAAAATTTGTTGAATACAAAAAATGTAATAGGATTATATAGAGGTTCTTCCGATGCAGCAGATGATGGATATTTGGCTTCCGGAAGGGGGGCAAATGATATTAATTCTGCCATCCAAACTTATGGACAGGAAAACCTTCAGTATTTTATTGATTCTTACAATTGGGCTTTGTTAAATCCTGACTTTTATACCTTACCGAGGAGGATTTACATAGGAGCCATTTTTGAATTTTAATTTAATCATTATTGAAATCATTCGACATGAAGAATAAATTTTTATTTTCTATAATATCGCTAATACTTAGCGTCCAGGTTTTTGCACATATCCCTAAAAATTTGCAAAAACCACCAATGAAAAGTAAAACCCTTTCTACCAGAAATGGATCTTGTGCACCTGCAACCAAACAAATAGATCAGGAGATCAACAACGTACGCGCCAGACTTTTAAATGGCGGTGATGTTTGGTGGGATTTGAATAGAGGTAGATACGTTGTCCCAAAGATCGAAGCCGGATCCGGAAAGCTTGAAGTGTCTTCACTTTATGCAGGTGGTGTTTGGGTTGGAGGATATGATCCTGCGGGAGCACTAAAATTTATGGGGCAGACCTACCGTAGATCTACAGAGAATGATTGTTGGCCAGGTCCTTTAATGGATAATGGTGAAACATGTGCAGAGGATTGTTTGAACTGGGATCAGTTTTTTAAAGTTTCAGGGGAAAATATAACTAAGTTGAAGAAGGCATGGGCAACTGCCCAAAAAGAAGGTCGGTCAGAATTAAACCGGTCAGAAATTCCTCTCGACATTCTATATTGGCCGGCGAAAGGAAATCCATATTTTGAGGCAAGATATGGTTTTAAATTACCCGATGCGAGACAGGGTTTAGCTTTATTTGATGATCTGAATTTTAATAAAACATTTGAACCTCAATTTGGGGAATATCCAATCATTGATATTCGTGGATGTCCGCTTGGAATTTTTCCTGATGAGATGATTTTTTGGATTTATAATGATGCCGGAGGAATTCACACCAATACACAGGGCGACCCTATTCGGATGGAAGTTCAGGTGCAGACTTTTGCTTTCAGAACAGCAGATGAGTTGAATGACATGACCTTTCAAAGGTATAAATTGATCAATCGTGCCCCACAGGATATTAGAGACTGCTACTTTGCTATGTGGATTGATCCGGATCTCGGGTGCTACAGCGATGATTATGTGGGATGCGACACTACTTTAGTTTTTAGAGCAAAAGATTCTGCATTCAGACAAAGAGACCTGATGTATATTTATAACATTGATGCATCAGATGGAAGTAATGGTTGTACCTGTGAGCGGAGTGTGAATACATATTGTAACAATATTCCAATTTTAGGGGTGGATTATTTTAGAGGACCTCTCGATGAAAATGGCAACGAGTTAGGTATGACTTATTTTATGTATTACAACGGGCTTGGATTAGGTGGATTTCCACCCCCAAATACCACTGACCCGACCACTTCCCAGGAATTTTATAATTATATTACGGGAAAGTGGAAGGATGGCTCTCCACTTACTGTCGGCGGGAATGGATACAATCCAGGTAGTACAAATGTAACTCGCTATGCCTTTCCTGGTGCGCCAAATAACCAGTCCGGTTGGAGCATGTGTAGTACAAATGGTGGTAGTGGCGCCGGTGAAGGTGATAGACGTACCATTCAGGCATCCGGTCCGCTTGTGTTGCAGCCTGGTGCTGTAAATGAATTGATCATTGGGGTTCCTTGGGTACCTGATCAGGTTTATCCTTGTCCAAGTCTTGATGAATTATTGAAAGCAGACCAGTTATGTCAGGATCTTTTTGATAATTGCTTTAAGCTAAAAGATGGACCTACTGCACCTGATGTTGATTTTGTGGAATTGGATCAGGAAATTATCATTCTGTTAAGCAATGATCCAAGTTCTAATAATTTTAACGAAGGACACGAAGAAGCTGGCTTGGGAGTACCTCCAGGAAGGGATGCCTTTTACAGATTCGAAGGATATAGGATATTTCAAATGTCCGGTCCTGATGTTTCTCTTTCAGATAAATCTTTGAATGACCCTTCTTTGGTAAGAGAGATCTTTACTGTGGACGTCAAGAATAAAATTAAAAAAGTATATAACTGGGATGGATTGAAAAATCCAAATCCAAGCACAACACATCCTATTGTCTACTATCCTGTGGAAAAAGTCTCTGGTTTGGATGAAGGAGTAAGACATAGTTTTAGTGTTAAGGATGATGCTTTTGCGACAGGCATTAATAATTCCCTTATCAATCATAAGAAGTATTACTTCCTGGTGGTAGCGTACAGCTACAATAACTACGAAGACTTTAATCCTAAAGAAAATACAGGTCAAAGAGTTCAGTATTGTCTAGGCCGCTTAAATGTTGGCCCGAATGGAGATGGTAAGCCTTATGGTGCAACCCCAAGACCCCAGATCTATGAATTGGTTAATTCAAAATATGGAGAAGGGTTACCTATCACTCGTTTGGATGGACATGGTGCGGGAAACAGTTTTTTAAGATTGGCCGAAGGTATGCATGATAAAATTTTAAATGGTAGTTTTAATGGTGTAATAGATTATCAAGCTGGTTCAGGACCAATTGAAGTAAAAGTGGTTAATCCATTAAAAGTCCAAAATGGGGAATATGAATTAAAATTTGTAGATGCTTTACCAAATAATGGTAAGTTGGATGAGCCTGTTACCTGGAGTTTAAAAAACATAGCTGATCCGGCAAAAGTAATTGAATCAACATCCTCCATCAACAAGTTTAACGAACAGATTATTGCCGAACTAGGAATTTCTGTAGGTATCGTTCAAACCGGTGATGCAGGTAGTGATCCACTAGGATCAAATGGAATTATTGAGTCAGGATTAGAGCAAGAATATAAAGACCCAAATGGCACCATTTGGTTTTTAGCCCAACCTGATAATAATGGACCATTTACCGATTTTATTAAAACAGCATTGGGACCAAATACATTGTATAATCTTGATCCTCAGGATAAATTTGCAAATCTTGGAGATGGTAACATCAATGGTGCATGGTATCCTTATAGAATGGTTACCGGGGATACCTTGAATTTTACTCCTGCCTGGATGGGTGGTTTTAACAAGACAATCGTTTCCTCAATAATGAAATTGGATTCACTGAATAATGTAGATATTGTTTTTACGTCTGATAAATCAAAATGGTCAAGATGCGTTGTACTTGAATCATGGAATTCAAACAACGGTTCAGAAACCGAGCCAACATTTGGACTTAAAAATTTTGGCGTAAAGCAGCTACCTTCTGTAGGTAAAAATGATGCAGATGGAGATGGTTATGCTGATCCGGATGGAGCACTTGACAATTCAGGAAAGCCACTTACAGGCATGGGTTGGTTCCCGGGTTATGCAATTGATGCTGAAACTGGTAAAAGGTTGAATATTTTCTTTTCTGAAAATTCTTTTTACTCTACGGAAAATGCACTCATTCAGCCTTGTTTAAAAAACCAGAAGGGAGTGGGAAATGACTTGATGTGGAATCCAACTGATCAAATTTTTGCAGATGCAAGTTGTGGTTTACAAGGTTTTCTTAATTTGGTTTTTGGTGGCCATCACTATATCTATGTTACAAAGCAAAAGTATGATTCTTGTACAGCTCTCAGAACCAGGTTGTCAAATCCAACAAATACCAACATGAGTTTTGCCATCCGGGAAATCACCTGGTGTACAATGCCTTTGATGTTTACCAATACAAGTTTACTTCCGTTAGGTAATGGATCCACAGGATTAATTCCAAACGATGTTACTTTCAGATTAAGGGTGGATAATCCATACCAGGTTTCTTATGGAACCAATGAAAATTTTGGTCACAATTTATACCGCTTTAAAATTGACGGAAAACAGGCAGGTTTAGTTTCTACTAAAGAAGCTTATGAGAATGCACTGGAAGATGTGAACGTTGTTCCAAATCCTTATTATGGATTTTCCAATTATGAATCCGGACAATTTAGCAATGTCGTAAAAATAACCAATGTTCCACCTAAATGTCAAGTAACCATATATTCAATTGATGGAAAGTTCATCAAGGAGTATAACCGTGATGAAAAACCAGTAAAAATTGTCAGTGGCAGGGGAATTACTGAAAGACAAATTGGTCCGGATATTGAATGGGATTTGACCAACTTCAGGGGGATTCCTGTGAGTAGTGGAGCCTATTTGATTTACATAAGACAACCAGATACAGGGGCAGAAAGAATTGTTAAGTGGTTTGGTGTTGCAAGAAAATTTGACCCGTCTGGATTATAAAATTATTTTGTGAGAGTCTGTTTCAGGACAGACTCTCCTTTCTTAATTAAATAAAGAAACTGATATGAATAAATTTTTACCATATGTAATTTTAGGCTTCATGACTTTAACTCTTGAAGCACTTTTTGCTGGCAATCCTGACAGACAAGGGGAGGCTGGTGCTTATGAATTACTCATTAATCCATGGGCAAGGGGATCGGCGATGAATAGCCTGAATGCTTCATATGCTAAAGGTGTTGAAGCCATGCGTGTAAATATATCCGGCCTTGGAAGAATTAAGCATTCTCAAGCACTTGCAGGGCATACCAGATGGTTGGTGCCAAGTGGCGTTACCATTAATTCATTTGGCTATGCCACTAAAGTAGGAAAGAATGGTGCTATAGGCATAGAGCTTATGTCTTTGAGCTTTGGTGACATTAAAGTGACGACAACTACAGCTCCTGAGGGTACTGGTGCTACCTACAGTCCAAATTTCTTCAACTTAGGGGTGGGCTATTCCCATAATTTTGGCGAAAAAGTATCTGTGGGCATATTGGTTAGAGGAGTGTCTGAAAGTATCCAAGATCTTAGTGCATTTGGTTTTGCCATTGATGGAGGCGTTCAATATGTTACAGGTCCTGAAAATAATTTTCATTTAGGAATTGCCATACGGAATGTGGGAAGCCCAATGAGATTTGGAGGAGAGGGATTATCCACACAATTGACTAGTCCAGAAAATACCGCCTTGACTTATGACGTTCGTTTGTCAAATTTTGAACTTCCTTCATTGCTGCATCTCGGATTGTCTTATGATTTTATTTTTGGAAATCTGATGACTGTTAGTCCAGTTGCGAATTTTACTTCAAATTCATTTGGCAGGGATGTAATTGGTGCTGGTGCAGAGCTCATGATTAAGGATATTTTTGGCGTAAGAGCATCCTATGTTTATGAAATAGGAGATGCTGCTGGTGCAGGCGATGGTGCTTATACCGGATTGGGTGCAGGGCTAAGTATAAATATACCTATGGATAAAAAGGGTAATAATATACTTGCAGTTGATTATGGTTATAGACCAACCAATCCGTTTTCAGGAACTCATAATATTGGCCTCGGCTTGAATTTTTAAACTAATTGGAAACTTAACGAGACTTTATATCGTTATCTAATAACTTATTTAGACAGCTAAAGAACGTTTCCTGACAAAGGGGAACGTTCTTTCGTTTTTTATTTGGCAAACAAAACCCTTATGACTACATTAAATTATTTAACCCAGGAGGGGTACGATAGGATGAAGATTGAATTGGACCATCTCAAGACCATTGGCAGGCAAGATGTAGCAAAAGCCATTTCTGAAGCTCGGGAAAAAGGGGACTTATCCGAAAATGCGGAATATCATGCCGCAAAAGATGCTCAAGGTATGCTTGAGTTAAAAATTAATGAACTGGAAAAGAAGTTGATGAACGTAAGGATCATCGATGAAAGTGCAATAGATACTTCAAAAGTGGTTTTGATGACGAATGTTCGTTTATTAAATCATAAAGTCAACAAAGAGATTATTTACAAAATAGTATCCGAAGCAGAGTCCGATATTAAAGCCAGTAAAATATCTGCAAGTTCTCCCATAGGACAAGGTCTCTTGGGAAAAAAAGTAGGAGATAAAGCTACTATTGAAACTCCAGGTGGGACAATGATTTTGGAAATCTTAGAAATTACTGCTTAATGGCCAGTATTTTTTCAAAAATAATATCAGGGGAGATACCTTGTTATAAGGTTGCAGAAACTGCTAATTGTTTTGCATTTTTAGATGTAAAGCCATTAGCCAAGGGACATTTACTAGTGGTTCCAAAATCCGAAATTGATAATTTTTTTGATTTAGGGGACGAGCATTATGTTGAAATTAATCTTTTTGCAAAGGAATTGGCAAAATCCTTAGCCTTAGTTGTCCCATGTATTAAAGTTGGTATGGCTGTGATAGGCCTGGAAGTTGCCCATGCACACATCCATTTAGTGCCAATCAATAAGATTAGTGATTTAAACTTTAACAATCCAAGAGTTGAATTGGATCATGCGCAAATGACTGCAATTGCTGCTGCTATTGCAGAGGAATATGAAAGAGGGACAAAATAATCCTAACTTTTAGTATACAGATTTTTCGTATTAAACCAGTCTTCTACTTTATTATTGACCCATTGATCTTTAGTTGGATCTTTATAAGTGATTATATTTTTCTTTAGGTCGAGTGTGTAGTCATTTGCCCACGCTATGTGATTTGTGTTAAGGTCTTTGAGGCAATGGATGATAAATTTTACTTCTTCATTTGTAGTAGTAGGATGAAGAGATAATCTTATCCATCCAGCTTTAGAAGAATAATCCCCTGCGTTAATCATTTCTGTTACTACTTTTGAATATTCCTTATCAATATTCAAAATATAATGTCCATAAGTTCCTGCACAAGAGCAACCTCCCCTCACTTGAATTCCGAAACGATCATTTAACATTTTCACACCAAGGTTGTAGTGCAAACCCTCTATGTAAAATGATACTACACAAAGTCTTTCTTTGTGCTTTGCTTCAAGAATATGAAAACCCTCCAAATTATTTAATTCTAACCACAACATATCCACGATCTCCTGTTCTCTTTTCTTTATATTCTCAATGCCCATTTCTTCCTTCAATCGGATACACAATGAAGTTCTGATGGTTTGTAGAAATGCAGGTGTCCCACCATCTTCCCTCGATTCAATGTCATCCAGATATTTATGCTCTCCCCAGGGATTGGTCCAATCCACTGTTCCTCCACCCGGGTTGTCCGGAATTTTATTTTGATACAAGTTTTTATTAAAAATTAAAATGCCAGTGGATCCCGGACCTCCAAGGAACTTGTGTGGAGAAAAGTAAATTGCATCTAGTTTTTCATTCGGATCTGTTGGATGCATATTAATTTCAACGTAGGGTGCACTGCATGCAAAATCTACAAAACAGAATCCACCGACTGCATGAATCATGGATGCAATTTTGTGGTATGGAGTAAAAATTCCGGTAACATTTGAACAAGATGTAACTGCTGCAAATTTAATTTTCCTCGATTTATATTTATCTAATAGCAATTGAAAATAATCGAGGTCAACTAATCCATTAGTATCCGGCTGGATTATTTCAACATCAGCTATTGTCTCTAACCAACTGGTTTGGTTGGAATGGTGTTCCATATGCGTAATAAAAACAACCGGTCTTTCTGTTTCCTCAATTTTAATATGATCTTTAAATTTTTCATGAAGCCTTAAACCCAGAATTCTTTGAAATTTATTCACCACTCCAGTCATTCCAGAGTATGAGGATATTATCAAGTCATCAGAAGAGGCATTTACATGTTTTTTAATAATGTGCAAAGCTTTATGATATGCCTCAGTCATTGCTTTACCCGTACTGTTTGTTTCGGTGTGGGTATTTGCTACAAAAGGGTAGATATTTTCCTGAAAATGATCTTCAATGGGTTTGTACATTCTGCCACTTGCAGTCCAATCAGCATATAATAATTTTAGCTTATTAGAAAAGGGACTCTCAATGAATTGATTTATTCCAATTATACCTTTTCTGAATTGTTTAAAATATTCCTCCATAAGACAAAGCTAAGGAGAAATGAAATTAAGTTTATGACTTATAGTCCGTTAATTTTTGCTATGCCCTCTGCAAATTTATTAAGAAACCAACTCTTCCTGAATTTCGGCATCCACGTTTAATGTATCCATTTCATCAGGTTTTAATTGGTCGATATCTACCCGGAGATTACCAATAATAAAATCCTGACGTTCGGGTGTATTTTTTCCCATGTAATAGCCAAGAATAGTTTCAATATGACTGTCTTCATTCAATATAACCGGTTCAAGTCTAATGTCTGGACCTATAAAATTTCCAAACTCTTCAGGGCTAATTTCACCTAATCCTTTAAATCGTGTAATTTCAGCTTTACCTCGTAAATTTTTAATAGCTTCTTGCTTTTCTTTTTCGGAGTAACAATAAAAAGTTTGTCTTTTATCTCTAACTCTGAATAATGGTGTTTCTAAAATGAATAGATGTCCATTTCTTACTAATTCCGGAAAGAACTGAAGAAAAAATGTAAGCAGTAAAAGTCGAATGTGCATACCATCCACATCGGCATCGGTTGCAATCACAACTTTGTTGAACCTTAAGTTTTCAATACCGTCTTCAATATCTAAAGCATGTTGTAAAAGATTCAGCTCTTCGTTTTCGTAGACAATTTTTTTTGTCATTCCAAAACAATTCAGGGGTTTACCCCGCAAGGAAAAAACTGCCTGAGATTCCACATTTCTTGATTTAGTTATGGATCCACTAGCAGAATCTCCCTCAGTGATGAAAAGAGTGGAATTATCCCTAATTTCCGATTTCATTTTAGAATCTGTAAGATGTACCCTACAGTCTCTTAGTTTTTTATTGTGAAGATTTGCTTTTTTTGCTCTTTGATTGGCTAGTTTTTTAATTCCTGCGATTTCTTTTCTCTCACGCTCAGATTGAAGAATTCTACTCAGCATTTCTTTAGCCGTTTCAGGTGTTTTATGCAGGTAGTTATTTAATTCTTTACTGATGAAATCCATAATAAAAGACCTTAGGGATGCCCCATCAGGCGAAATAGTTGTAGATCCCAATTTGGTTTTGGTTTGAGATTCAAATACAGGTTCTTCAATCCTCACAGAAATTGCCCCAATAATTCCAGTATGAATGTCTTTTACATCAAAATCTTTTTTATAAAATTCGCGCACTGTTTTGACAATAGCTTCCCTGAAATAATTTAGGTGGGTCCCACCTTGTGAAGTATATTGTCCATTTACAAAACTGTAGTACTGTTCGCCATATTGTAAACCATGTGTTATTACCACCTCTATATCTTCGCCTTTTAAATGAATCAATGGGTAGTGGATTGTCTCTCCATCCGTTCGGCGTTCAAGCATATCTTTCAACCCATTTTTAGAGACGTAAGTTTTATTGAGATAATGTATTCTCAGTCCGGCATTCAGGTATGCATAGTGCCAAATCCTGCTCTCAATAAATTCGTGTATAAATCTGAATTTCGTAAAAATTTTATCGTCAGGTCTGAAAACTATAGTCGTTCCATTGGGCTCATCCACTGTTTTGAGGTTATACTCTTTGGTAAGATTCCCATAACTAAACTCAGCAACTTTACATTTCCCTTCTCTAACAGATTGAACCATAAAATAGGAAGAAAGTGCATTTACCGCTTTTGTACCTACTCCATTTAATCCAACAGATTTTTTAAACGCCTTTGAATCATATTTTCCCCCCGTGTTAATCTGAGATACACATTCAATTACTTTTCCTAAAGGAATTCCTCTCCCATAGTCTCTAACAGAAACTAATCCATCGTTTATTTCAATATCTACTTCTTTACCATAGCCCATTACATACTCATCAATGCAATTGTCAATGACTTCTTTTAAAAGAATGTATATGCCATCATCTATGCTGCTGCCATCTCCCAGCTTTCCAATGTACATGCCGGGCCTAAGTCGGATATGTTCTTTCCAGTCAAGCGATCTAATATTTTCTTCTGTATAACTATGTTGCAGTGCCATATTGGGTACATTTAGATTTGCAAATATAAAACATATTATAATATTTTTTAATTTGAAATGCAGGAGAAGATTTTATGAAAAAAATCCTTGAAGTTATACCAAGGAATTAATGTGCCCTGTACATTTGACCTATGGCAAGAACAGTAAATTATACTATTGAGTTGAACCACCTCAAATTTTATGTCAAGCATGGTGTTTATTCTTTCGAGAAAGAAATAAGACAATGTTTCATGGTGGATCTAAAATTAAATGTTGGACTTCCCATAGAACAAAAAATAGAACTCCAAAATACTGTGGACTATACGGAAGTATATAATTTGGTTAAACAAATAATAGAAACCCAGGAAGATTTATTGGAAAACCTGGTTTTAAAGATTTTACATGCAATTCTAAGACAATATTATAGCGTAAGTTCTTGCACATGCAGAATAGAAAAATTTCCCCAATTGGGAGGTCAGGGCTCAGTTGCAATATGTCTTAGTCTTGATCAAGAAAAGTTTATAAAATAATTCTGGTGAAATAACCCTCCCAAATTCAGTTAACAAATATTAGTAGGATAATCGTAAAAAGCAGGAATTAATATTAAATCAATTAGCCCAATAAAAGTTATATTTTTGTAAAAATTTCTAAAATGGCAAATAAATTATTTTTTACCTGTATTTTACTGTTTAGCTTATTTGGGTTAAAAGGACAGCCCTCCAACACAATTATATCCAGAAATAAGGCAAACAGTTATCTGTCTTCCATAAAAGTGCCACAAGGAGTAAGTGTTGACCAAAAGAATTTTTTTGAAGTTTTTGAAGAAATTTTGGGATTAAATCAGGAGTCCACCATGAAATTGAGTGCTCAAACCACAGATCAATATGGGATTAGCCACTTTAGATTTAAGCAGTTTTATAAGGGTATTCCAGTTTACGGAGCGGATTATATTTTACATGGGACTAAAAATAGAATTGACCATGCCCAGGGCTTAATTATACCTGAAATAGATTTCAACCCTGCACCTTCAATTTCAAGCACAGAGGCTACAAAAGTAGCTTATGGCAGAATGTCCAAAGGTTCTTTAAGTGGTTTAATCGAAAAGGAACATCCATCCACAAATTCGATTAATCAACTTGTTTTAATTAATTCACTTTTCCCACTTGAGGGCGGGGAAATCAGACTAGCATATGTTGTCGAACTACATTCTTATGAACCCTTAGAATTCAAAAAGTTTTTTATAGATGCCAATACGGGTGATGTAATTCAAGAGTACAATACACTAATGACTTGTTTTGGAGAGAAGGGCACCATGGAAACATTGTATCATGGTGTAAGGGAAGTGTCTACTGAAAAAGAAAGAGATAGCTTTGTTACGAAGGATCTGTCACGGGGAAATGGAATTGTAGTTAAGAGTGTAAAGGGTAATGTCTATAGAGATTTGGATAATGTTTGGGAAGCCGGTTCGGTGGACCAAAAAAATGGAGCATTTGATTTGTTTTGGGGAGCCCAGGCAACATATGACTTTTATAAAAGTAAATTAGCCAGAGCTAGTGTAGATGGGAAGGATCAACAGATCAATGCGATATTGTTGGATACCGGTGCATATAATAATGCATTTTGGGACGGTACGCTTAGAACAATAAATTTTGGTCTTGGTGACAATAAAACATATAAAACTTTTGCAGCACTTGATGTTGTTGGGCATGAGTTAACACATGGTGTTACTCAGTTTAGCGCTGGCTTAGAATACCTCTATGAGTCAGGCGCAATGAATGAAGCATTTAGTGATATTTTTGGTAAATCAGTTGAGTATTATTATGATCCACAAGGTTTTGATTGGCTCATTGGAGGTAAAGTAACGGTTAATCCTAACTCGGCTTTAAGAAGTATGGAAGACCCGAATCGTTTCAGCAATCCTAAATTCTATAAAGGACGATTTTGGGTAACAGGGTCCTCAGATAATGGTGGAGTGCATTCAAACAGTGGAGTCTTGAATTATTGGTTTTACTTATTGTGCAACGGAGGAACAGGAAAGAATGAATTGAATAAGGATTTTGCAGTTGAAAAAATGGGTTTTGATACTGCAATTGTTGTGGCCTATAACCTCTTGGCAAATTATCTAACACCCACTTCCAGTTATCTTGAAGCAAAGGAAGCATGTATGAAAATGGTAGAAGCTTGGTGGGGCATCTGTTCGCCTGCATATTTGAATGTTGCTGAAGCTTGGAAAGCAGTAGGATTGGGAAGCAGTCCTTTGGAAAACGATCTTCAAATTTTTAATGACCGTGTTGGATTGCAGGCATGTAAGGATGGACTTTTTACCCTGGAGTCCAGAATTGTCAACAACAGTTGTACTCAAAGATTGCCTGCAGGAGATGAAATTGAACTGATTTATAAATTAGAAAATTTACCAGAGGTCAAAGAAATCTTAAAGCTAAACCAAGATTTTAATCCGGGAGACCATATTTTTTATACCTTTTCACAAAATCCGGTAATCACAAAGCCGGGAAACTCAAGAATTGCAGTAACAATTAATTTCCCTAACGATAGCGATACCAGCAACAACAAATACAATATACTCGTTTCAAGAAGTCCTAATAATTCAGATCACGATTTTTCAATTAACCGGCTTAGCCTATCAGGTTCTGCCTGTCCAACTGGTGATTCTAGATATACGGCAACTTTAATTGCAAATTATACGGGTTGTACAGTTGTTCCAGCTTTTAGTGACTTTGCACTTGAATTGAAATTTGGGGATAGCTTAGTCACTTATAATTTTAAAAACCGAACTTCGGTTTATCCTAATGCCAATCTCAGAGATCAGGGATTGATTATTCCTAGAAATTTTCTAGGGGTAAAAAAAGTCGAGGCGAGATTGATTTGGCAAAAGGATACTGTATTGACCAATAATAAAGCAAACTTTCAGGTAGTATTTATTGATAATACAAGTAAAGGAGAAATTGAAAGTTTTTCCAATGGTGGATTCGATTCTAGCAGAGTTCAGGTTTTCGTTGATTCTTTTGCAAGAGTAGGGTTGAGCACACAATCTGTTTTAAATTCATCCGCTTTGATTACTACTGGTTCAAAAGTTTTCAATGAACAAGGAAATTTGATTCCAGTTATTGCATCGGATGCCAATACTTTTATTAGACTGAATCCAAAGTTTTCATCCACTGTTTATTTGTGTGCAGACATTGTAACACTAATTAAACCAATTCTCAAATTTAAATTGATTCAAAAATTAGGTTCAGTTAATTATGATTCTTTAGGTCTAAATTCAAAATTCGCTGCACTTACCAGGGTTAGCTTTAAGGACAGAACTGGTGGTACATTATCCATAGTCTACTATCAACTTGCTGAAAAAATTCAAAATGTACATCAAATTCAAGAGGAAATTCCAAATGGAACACATCAAATAGAAATAACCAATATTTGTTTAGATGGCGTTGTAGATTCATTAAGCGGGGAAATTTCGATAGCTAATGATATGGTTGTCCTGGACGATATCGTGATTGATGATTTAGTCACAGCTGTGGATAACCCAATAGAGTCAATGATTTTCTTAACCCCAAATCCGACTGCGGGAGATCTCATGTTGGTCAACCAATCCCTAGACCACTCAGAAATTGTAAAATATCAGGTTCTGGATGTCTTGGGTCAAGTAATTTTGAATACAACCATTAAGGGCAATCGAAAAGAAGAAATTTATCTGCCACCAGGTTTAGCTCCGGGTCAGTATTTATTAAAATATTTCCTCAGTAATGGTGAACAAGGATTCAAGAAATTTTCAAAAATATAAAAGAAACAACTTTACTAAACGACTGTTATGTAATTTAATATACATTAAATATTTATTTTACATATAAGTAATTGATAAATAAGGTATATATATATTAAAAACCCCTTCTGATTTGTAAAATTGGTATTATTTTTGTGTTACCAGAACCGATACCATTTGATAAAATCAGATTATGAATCGTGTTGGCCTCTTATTAATTGTTCTGGTACAGTCACTCTTATTTATGAACACACGTCCAATTAGCGTGCAAGAACGCTATATGGATCAATACAAGGACATGGCTATGAGTGAGATGAAGCGAAGTGGGATACCTGCATCTATAAAAATGGCTCAAGGTATTATGGAATCTCAGGCAGGCAGGAGTGAATTGGCAAAAAATGCTAATAACCACTTTGGAATAAAATGTAAAGCAAATTGGGATGGGGATACTTACTTATATGTCGATGACGATCGTGATTCCCTTGGAAATTTGACTCATTCATGTTTTAGAATGTACCCATCTCCTGAAGATTCTTACAAAGACCACACAGAATTTCTAACAAAAAGATCAAGATATAAAAGTCTTTTTAATCTTTCAAAAAGTGATTATTATTCCTGGGCCTATGGTTTGAAAAAATGTGGATATGCAACCGATCCATCCTATCCAATTAAACTAATCCAAACCATTGAAAAATATGATTTATACATGTTGGACAAGGAAGTTATCCTTGCCGAGGGTCTTGAATATATACCAGTAACAGAAAAGTTGACTGTTATAGAACCAGTTAAGCCAATTATGCGAGAGGTCCAAACAAAGAAGACCGTTAATAAAAATGGTAAATTGAAAAGAAAAAAGATATATAGGTAAAAACTAAATATGAGAAATATGTGTTTATCTTTGCGAAGCCAAGGTTGTCGGGGTCGAAGTAAACCAATCTCAAACCTAGACGAATGTTAATAGAGTGAAACTAACCTACTCGCTCATTTCTTCTGACAGCTTTGGCCTTTTTCTTAATACATTCTGTCTCATCTCCACATAACCTTTTCTTAAAGCAACTATATCCTTTGCTTTTACTATAGCATGAAACATTGACTTAAAGTCCGCTTCATTTCTACCGGCTATGTCAAAAGCTGTCCCATGGTCAGGAGAAGTTCTTACGAAAGGTAATCCCGCTGTAAAATTAACCCCTTCATGGAAAGATAGAGTTTTAAAGGGAATCAAACCCTGGTCATGATACATTGCCAGGATTCCGTCAAATTTTGCGAAATGACCAGATCCAAAAAAACCATCTGCAGAGTAAGGACCAGCCACAAAGACTCCACTTTTCTTGGCCTCAATAATTGCAGGTCTTATTAATTCCTCCTCTTCAGTTCCTAGCATTCCCTCTTCCCCAGCATGAGGATTAAGTCCTAAAACGGCTATATGTGGCTTTTCAATGCCAAAATCCTTAATAAGAGATTGCTCCATAATTTGAATTTTCCTGCTAATTAATTCCTTGTTAATTTGAGCAGAAACCTGATTAAGGGGCAGGTGATCAGTAACCAGTCCAATTTTGAGTTTATCACTGACCATCATCATTAAAATTTCTTTGGAATTAGTCTTTTCTTTTAAATAATCGGTATGTCCGATATTTGGAAATCCAGCTAATTTCATCGAATACTTATGGATGGGTCCTGTTACCAAAGCATCAATGACTCCATTTTTCAGATCTTCCAATGCATTATCCAAAGCAAGTAACGCAAATTTACCACCTTCAAGTGATGGTTTTCCAAGGTTAATGGTGACATTGTCATTCCAGCTATTTACTATATTTATTCGTCCTGTTTTAGGCTTTTCTCCCGGATTAAGCACATTTAGAGAAAGATTCTCCAGATTAACAATGTTTTTATGGTATGAGGCTATTTTAATATTTCCATAAACTATTGGTATAATATATTGAAAAATACTTTCTTGCGAAAGAGATTTCAGAATAACTTCAAGACTTATACTATTAATATCTCCACTTGTAATACCAATTTTTATTTTTTCCATTGGACAATAATTTTACTTTATTAAAGAAAGCAAATATACTCTCAATTTATTGAAAAGTTAGCATCGATCAAAAACCTTCAGGATTTCTAAAGTTTAAACGGTAAGCAAACAAAGGGAAAGTAAATATAAAAAGCATGTATAATGTTCTTATTTAAATCAGATGATCCAGATCAATTTATAAATGAAATACAGACATTTAGTTAACAGGTTTTGTAAATGATTACAGCTGATCAGGATTTGTGCTGACTTGATTCGGAAATATTTTATGGTAAGCTTTACTAAGTAATTGAATATATTAGTTTGATTGGATGGAAAAAATATATTAAAAATGATACTTTAAACAAGAAACTTCAAATAAACAAATAAGAACATTAACCTAGTCAAGAAATTATTGAGCATCAATTTGAATGAACGCTGTCTTCTATTGGCCGATTTGGTTTTATAAATTTTGGAAATGAAATTTCAGGTTTTAAAGGTCTAAGTGTATCATAGGGCACATGAATACTATCAAATTTAGATTTTTTTGATTCCATCTTTAAAATGGAATCAACTTTTGATTGACTAATACTCATTAAATTTCTCTTGCATACATCTAACCTTTCATTGATGTATTTTTCTTTTCTTTCATTTAATTTTGTACGGACCAAAGCATCAAGTTTATCAGAATCTACATTCTGACAAGAAAAAAATATCAAAACAACAGATACAAAATATCTCATAATTTCCTCAGCAATTTGATTTCCGCTCTTCTGACTTCAATAATACTATCTACCAAAAAAGACATTTTATCTTCTTCTAAAGCTTTGCATAAAGAATCCGCTTCATATTGGTAAGCAATATTATGAGCATTGAAAATACTGTCGGCCAAATGAAAAGAACGATTTTCTAATTCAGTGTTTACATCCGAACAAGCAAATATTAAGCAAAAGCAAATTAAAAAACTAAAAAATTTCACGTTCTGGTTTTCTTTTTTTTAATTCAAAATTTTGTCCCAAATAAACCCTCCTTACATTTTCATCGGCGGCTAATTCTTCTGCGGTACCACTTTTTAAAATTCTACCTTCAAAAATAAGATATGCTCTGTCGGTTATGGATAATGTTTCCTGGACATTATGATCTGTAATAAGGATTCCAATATTTTTACTTTTCAAAGTGGCGACAATGCTTTGAATATCTTCTACGGCAATCGGATCAATCCCTGCAAAAGGTTCGTCAAGGAGTATAAAGCTAGGATTTGAAGCGAGGGCTCTGGCAATTTCAGTTCTACGCCGTTCACCACCTGAAAGTGAGTCCCCCGGATTTTTTCTTACCTTGGATAATTGAAATTCGTCTATAAGGCTTTCTAATTTTGATTTTTGTTCTTCTTTAGAAAGACTTCCCATCTCAAGTATTGCTTTAATATTGTTTTCAACACTCAGTTTTCTAAATACAGATGGTTCCTGAGGTAGATATCCCAAACCTTTTCTGGCTCTGATATACATAGCTTCCTTAGTGACATCCATTTCATCCAAATAAACTTTCCCTTCATCAGGTGTAATAAATCCAACAATCATGTAAAAAGTAGTTGTTTTACCGGCTCCATTTGGACCTAATAAACCAACAATTTCTCCCTGTTGTACATTAATATTTACCCCATTGACTACAGTTCTGTTGCCATATTTTTTAATTAAATTTTCTGTGCGTAAAATCATTTATTTAAATTAAGCGTAACTTCTATTTCCCAATCAGGTCTTAACTCTTCCAATGGCCAAACCCAAATTTTTTCCGGTTGATTTTTTTTTATAAAATTTACAGGGTCCCATTCCTTGTTGTTGTTTTGATCTAAAATCAACCTTGCCGTATACTTGCCTGGGTCAATGGATGTTAAATTAGTAATTTGTTTTTCGGAATTTGCTAAAAAAATATTTTCTGTAATTACTTTATCTTTATCTAAAACTTGAAATATATATTGGAAACCGGGAGTTAAACCCTCGATGGTCACTTTAAGTTTGGATAAAGATTTTTCATTTATTATATTTAATCTAATTGAATCATGTGAATTATACAATCCATTTATGCTCTTTGAGAAAAATGAGTCAAGTACAACTATATCTTCCGCCAAATCATAAAAATTGGAATATAGTTCAATTATTCTTGGATCATCTTGGTTTAAAACCATCTTTAAAAAGGTACTATTAAGGATTTTTACTTTTGTGGAGTCAACAGAATTAATGGCATCTGTACTTGATATTTTCAATGGTTGGCCAGGTTTTATAAATCGGGAAATAGCAGTTAATGTTTCTTTTTTTGATTTTATCTGATTTTTATTGAATGGAGGAAGATTTACTGTGTCCGTTTTGTTCTCATATTGGAGGATGCCTAAAGAAGAGGTATCGGATTCATACCAGAATACCAAGCTATCTTTGGCATTCCATATGAATTTGTTGATTGCTTTGGTTAAATTGATTTTTAAATCACTGGATGCTCTATTAAAAACAAACGTACCTTTCCCAGGTACAATTTTAAAATCTTTAATTGTAAGCGGTAATTTTTCTTGAGAGATCCACAATAAAAAATCTTGATTTAAAGTATCACTAAGTTGAATATACTCATTTAGAAAACCTATGGATTCTGAAGGTTGGTCATAAATATAATTTTGATTTTTATCCAAAATTGTAAAAATTCTATACGTTCCTTGACGAAGATTATCTACTTCAAAATTGCCATCTTTATCAGTCCAACTGAAGTAATCTGGTTTGATTTTACTGATTACAGAATCATTAAGGTTGCTGTATAGTAGTACCAAGGCTTTTTCCTGTCCTTTTGAAGTTTTTGCATCACGGACGCTGCCTTTTATTTGAAGTGAATCAATTACGTCTCCTGTAGAAAAAATAAATTTAATATTGGATGCAGGGTTTTGAGCGGTAAGATCTTTAATAGATTCTCCAATATTGATAGTGTATGTAGTGGAGTCTTTAAGATTTTCTTTTTCATTGAATTCTATAACCAATGATTTTTTTTGTAGTTTGTATTTCAAAGGATATTCTGTGGGAGGAGATATGATAATGTTTTGGACGGGATTGTTCAGAGTTACCCATTCATTGAAAGTAAGTATTATTTTTCTACTATTAAAATTTTTACTAAAATTTTGTGTTGACCTTTCAGTTAAAATTTTTGGAGGAGTTTTATCATCAGGTCCACCAGAAATATTTTTAATATTAGCGCAAGACCCAAAAAAGAGTCCAATAAGGGACATGAGAGCTAACAATATTCTGGAATGATAAAACATCTAGACAAACATATTTAAATTAATGAATTTCCGGTCATCTTTTCAGGAACTGGAAGTTCCATTAAATTTAACAAAGTGGGTGCAATATCTGCTAATTTTCCATTCTTTACGGTTAGGGATTTATTTTTACTGATTAATATACAGGGGACAGGATTCATGGTATGTGCAGTGTTTGGACTACCATCGGCATTAATCATAAAATCTGCATTACCATGATCAGCCAGAATAATCATTTCATAGTTGTGTGATTGAGCAAAAGGTACAATTTTTTCAAGGCATTGGTCTACGGATTCTATTCCCTTTACGACTGCATTAAAATTTCCGGTATGTCCTACCATATCCGCATTTGCAAAATTTATACATACAAAATCAGGATGGTTTTTCTGAATATCCTCCAACAGGGAATTTGTGACGGCATTTGCCGACATTTCAGGTTGAAGATCATAAGTGGCAACTTTTGGAGAGGGTATAAGGATTCGTCTTTCTCCGACAAATGTGCTTTCTTTTCCACCATTGAAGAAGAAACTTACATGGGGATATTTTTCAGTTTCGGCAATCCTTAACTGAGTAAACCCATATCTTGAGAGCGTTTCACCCAATGTGTCTTCAATGTCTTCTTTGCCAAAAAGCACAGAAATATTTTTATATTCATCCTTATAATTTGTCATGGTTACATAATGTAAAGAATGCCGAGACATTCCAAATTCAGGAAAATCATTTTGGGTCAAAGCCTCAGTCAATTGTCTCAAACGATCCGTTCTGAAGTTAATACAAAGTACCGCATCTTTCTCCTTTATAGTCACTGGATTTTTTAATGAATGTGCATCTAAAAATTCATCCGTAATTCCAATTCTGTAACTATTATTAATCGCAGAATGGAAATCATTTGACTTTTGCCCAATTCCATGTATATAGAGATCATAAGCTTTTTTGGTTCTCTCCCATCGTTTGTCTCGGTCCATTGCATAATACCTTCCAATAGTACTGACAATCTTTGTCCTCTTTCCTTTTAGATAATTATTAATCTGGTCGATAAAGGAAATTCCGGAATGAGGATCGGTATCCCGACCATCAAGTATCGCATGGATTGAAATTTCCTTAATCTTTGTGCTCTCTAACAAATCAATTATACCAACCAAGTGGTTTATATGACTATGTACGCCTCCATCTGAGACCAACCCAATGATGTGAATGGGTTTGTTTTGATTTTCACAATAAGAAATTAATTCAATAAATTCTGAATTCTCTTTAAGAAGACCGGTTTTAATAGCCTGATCGATCAAGCCTAAATCCTGAAAAACGACCCTTCCCGCACCTAAATTTAAATGGCCTACCTCAGAATTGCCAAATTGTCCTTCCGGAAGACCAACTGCATTTCCGTAGGTAATCAGACTACTGTTTGGATATTGTCTAATTAGCGAATCATAGAAAGGGGTATTAGCTGCTTTAATGGCATCGGCTTTTTCAATTTGGCCAATTCCCCAGCCATCTAAAATCAATAGCATTGCTTTTTTCATATTTTTCAAAACAGCATTTTAAAAGTTAAAGTTGCAGGTAATTTCTGGAAATAGCTATAATTTTATCCAAGAAGTGGAACGATCAGTTATTAAGGTATGTTCTCAATTTAAATCGGTTATTATGAAATATTTTCTTTCCATTATTTTATTGTTTTGTATGCTTATTACTTATGGTCAGACAAAACATCCTGCATTTGATGCTTTAGGGCGGGGAGATTTGAATGCTTTGGGATTACAATTAGATGAAAGAGTTGAATTTTGTATGAATGGAAAGATCTCTTATCTTGACAAAGCAGATGTCGTAAAAGCCCTTAAGTCCTTTTTAGAAGCCAATCCTCCAAAATCTTGTACTCCATTGCATAAAGGAGCCTCGAAAGGAAATGAGTCCAACTACCTGATTGCACAGTTTTCAAGTACCAACGGCCGAAATTTTAGGGTCTTTTTGTACGCTGAAGAAAACTCAAACGGAAGACAAATACAAGAATTAAAAATTGATTCCCAATAACTAAGTAAGGTTACCTTTCGATTCCATTAATAAAGCTTCTTCTTGGGTCAGAATTTGAATGGACCCATCATCCAGGTTGAAGCGATCTCCTGTGGCCAAAATATGAGTAGTTAAATTGGCAATGGATAGTGGGGTGTCGTTTTTAAGGATGTCGAATTTATTGTGCGTTAGCCTTTTAGCATCAAACAGAATAACCATTCCGGACCCAATTACTCTACATTCAGTAGATTTTTTTATGATGATAGCAGTATCTTCTGCTAATCCAATACCCAGTAAGTTTGGGAATTGAGCCATTGCTTCTGCCAAACGCCCAAATCGACCGCGCTGAATAAAATGAGAATCAATAACTGCCTGAGTTACGAAGCCCATTCCAATTTTCATTTTCAAGTTACCCTTTCTCAAAGCATCTGGACTTGAGCCTCCAGAAATCATTTCATGACTCATACACATGGCACCCGCACTGGTCCCTGCAAGGACAAAATCACTTTCATATAATTTTCTAAAAAGTAGTTCATGCATTTTTGTTTGTCCAATTTGTTTAACAATCTCACTTTGGTCACCTCCTGAGAACATCAGACAATCTGCATTTTCAATCAATTTGAGATTATTATTGGCTTGGGCCTCATCCCTTGATCTAATATCCATAATATGTATCGATTCACAACCAAGGGTTCCAAAAGCCTGTAGGTAATTATCCCCTACCTCAATTGGAATTCTTGAAGCTGTCGTAATGACCACAATCTGAGCTTTATTTCCGCCGCTTTCCTTCACCACATTAGCTAAGATTCCTTGTTGGATAAAGTCATGGGTATACATTTCGTTAGGTCCACTTCCCTTATCTTCATTTCCTCCGATTGGGATTATTGTGCCTTTAAATTCTATTTTCTCCATATTAAGCGATGCAAAACTAAATATACTCTATTGAATACAAACTAATTTCTTAATATTGGCCAACATAATAATAGATAGAAAATATGCGAATTAGGGAAATTAACGTCATGAAAGGACCAAATTACTGGTCCATAAGGAGACATAAACTGATTGTAATGGTTTTGGATTTGGAGGATTTGGAACAAAAACCAACAAATCATATTCCTGGTTTTCTTGAGCGTATGAAAGATTTATTGCCTGGCCTTTACAGCCATCGATGTTCCGTGGGGAACGAAGGCGGGTTCTATCAACGCATAGAAGAAGGGACCTGGATGGGTCATGTGGTAGAGCATATTGCCCTGGAAATTCAAACCATGGCCGGAATGGATGTTGGATTTGGACGAACCAGAACCTATGGTGAAGAGGGGGTCTATCATGTTGTTTTTGATTATCTGGAAGAAAAAGTAGGCGTCTATGCTGCCAAAGCTTCAGTTAGAATCGCTGAGGCTCTGGTTGAAGGTTATTCATATGATCTATCTATCGATCTTCAGGAAATGAGGGAGCTTCGCGAAAGCAACCGTCTAGGACCAAGTACTGGATCTATTATTGAGGAAGCCCAGGCCAGAGGAATACCGTGGATCAGATTGAATAAATATAGTTTATGTCAGCTTGGTTATGGGAGGAATCAAAGAAGAATTCAAGCTACGGTCACCAATAATACCTCCAATATAGGTGTTGAAATTGCTAAGGATAAAGAGGAAACCAAGTATTTGCTTAATCAAGCAGAAATTCCAGTTCCAAAAGGTGAAATCGTGCGTACAGAAGCCGGTCTTAAAGATGCCGTAAATTATTTAAAGTACCCTTTAGTGATAAAACCAATTAATGGAAATCATGGTAGGGGAATTACCACCAATATCCAGAATTGGGAGCAGGCGGTGAATGCTTTGCAAATTGCGAAACGTGTCTCTTCCTCTGTGATTGTCGAACAGTTCATTACCGGAGAAGATTATCGAATTCTGGTTATTAATCACAAAATGGTAGCTGCTGCAAAACGATTGCCTGCCAGGATTATAGGGGATGGAAAGCATACTGTTCAAGAGCTGATTGACCATGTAAATGCGGATCCAAGAAGAGGATATGGACATGAAAAAGTGTTGACCAGTATCACGATTGACGACATTACCATGAAGTTATTGGAGTTAAAGGGATATACTCTTAATTCTGTAATTTCGAAAGGAGAAATATTGGTAGTAAAGGATACGGCAAATCTATCCACTGGAGGGACCTCTGTCGACGTGACAGATATAGTTCATCCCTCCATTGTATTTATGGCAGAAAGAATTTCGAGGGTGGTGGATCTGGATATTTGTGGGATTGATTTTATGACAAATGACATTAGTTCCCCGGTTTATGAAACTCGGGGGGCAGTGCTTGAAGTAAATGCAGGACCGGGATTCCGAATGCATTTGGCCCCTGCTGAAGGTTTGCCAAGAAATGTAGCAGCGCCTGTAATTGATATGCTATATCCGCCGGGTTCAGCTTCAAGAATTCCAATTGTTGCAGTTACCGGGACAAATGGAAAGACTACAACCACCAGGCTAATGGCTCATATGGTTAAAATGAAAGGTTTTACAGTGGGCTATACCACCACAGATGGCATTTATGTACAAAACCATTTGATGATGAGTGGGGATTGCTCCGGACCCGGAAGTGCGGAATTTGTTCTTAGGGATCCTACCGTGAATTTTGCAGTTTTTGAAACTGCGAGGGGAGGCATTCTCAGGGCAGGATTGGGCTTTAAAAATTGTGATACATGCATAGTCACAAACATTGCACCGGACCACCTTGGACTAAAGGGAATACATACTCTTGAACAACTCGCCAAGGTAAAAGCTGTAGTTGTTGAATCTGTTAAACCAGATGGTTATGCCATTCTCAATGCAGATGATGACCTTGTTTATGCAATGAGAGAAAAAGCAAATTGCAAAATAGCTTTATTTTCCATGGATGAGAATAACAGGAAGATAAAGAAACATATGCGGGAAGGTGGATTATGTGCTATTTATGAAAATGGATACATTACTATCTGTAAGGGAGAATGGAAGTTGAGGGTAACAAAGGCGGTAAACGTTCCATTGACATTTGGAGGAAAAGCAAGTTTTATGATTCAGAATGTTCTCCCAGCTACTTTAGCGGGTTATATTCATGGATTCGAACTTGGGGATCTCAGTTCAAGTTTGGAGAGCTTTATACCTTCTCCAGCCCAAACTCCTGGCAGACTCAATTTATTTAACTTCAAAAATTTTGATGTCATCCTTGATTATGCCCATAATGCAGCAGGATTAAATGCACTTAAGAAGCTTGTTGAGAAGATGGATGGAAGTCCAAAGGTTGGTATCATTGCTGGAATAGGTGATCGCCGTAAAGAAGATAATGAAGCTATAGGATCAGTCTCGGCTTCCATTTTTGATGAGTTGATCATAAGACAAGACAAACACCTAAGGGGAAAATCAGAGGAGGAAATTGTAGAAATGATGGAAAGAGGGATTAAAGAACACGATCCCGAGAAAAAAATAACGATAATCCCAAGTGAAAGGGAAGCAATTTCATACGCCATTGAAAATGCAAAGCCCGGGTCACTGATTGTAATTTGTAGTGATTCTGTGACAGAATCCCTTTTGCAGGTCCAAAAATACAAAGAAGAAGAAGCCAGTAAATATTATGAATTCAATAAAAATGATATTCCAAACAGAAGTTAAAGAATTACAATATAAATATTTACATATAACAAATATATATAATGTAATTTATGATATCTTACTTTGATGGAAAACAACCACTTAAACCTATAAAAAAAACTTATATATATAAAAATTTTTTTTAAGGAAAATCAAATTTGGTTAACAAAATCACGCTGAAATCTATAATTTTGCACACGTTAAACTGAACTGACCAAGCAATTCTGAATTATCAACCTATTTTCAAGTTTATGAAATCAAATTTTATAAAATTAGGGACACTATTACTTACTGTTGTTCTTATGATGCCTGCCTGTCGTAAAAGCGATCCACAGACAGAGTTTAATACAGCAGCAAGTTTTGACTACAAAGTGGTTCATTCCTGGAACGAATTATTTTTAAATATCGACAAAGACGCCTTAGGTTTCAGGCCTGGCCCTGGTCCAAGAGCTTTGGCATACATGTCTATCGCAGCTTATGAAGTTTGTGTACCTGGGATGCCTAAATACAATTCATTAAAAAATCTACCTAGCTTTCAGGGGTCCAACATACCTGAACTTACAGGATCAAGGGATATACACTATCCTACCGCTGTAAATGCAGCTTATGCTTTTCTGATGAGTAAAATGTTTGAAAAGGTAAGTTTTTTCCAATCCGGCACCGGAAGCCATATTGCAAACAATGCTGAAGCTCAACAAATGATTGAAAATTTGCGATTGAGTCTGGAAAATGAGTACAAGACCCAAATAAATAATACTAAATACATAAATTCAAAAGCTTGGGGAGAGGATGTTGCCAGAGCAGTTTGGGAATGGTCTACAACAGATAAAATTGGTCACGAAGCATATCTTAATCCTCTAAACAACGATCCAACCAAGACTCCTTATCACAATTGGAGGGAAAAAAGCCTGGATGCATCCGGGAATAGAATTCCAGGTAAATGGGCGCCAACCAATGATAATCCTGATGGTGGAATGTTTCCATTCTGGGGTCAGGTTCGCACCTTTGCCACAAATAATTCTCAAAAAATTTCAAGGCCACCTTTACCTTATAGTGAAGCAAAAAGTTCTCAGTGGTATGCTAATAATCTTGAGGTTTATGCAGCAACTACACCCAAAGCTAGTTATGAGGATGAGTGGGTTGGTGAATTCTGGTCAGATGATCTTTTTGGTTTGACTTTTGCACCTCCTCCAAGATTGGTTGCCATTATGGACCAGGTTTTTGTAAAGCAAAATTCGACTTTGGAAGAGGCAGTTTATGCCAATGCTGTTATGGGTATTACTTTGAATGATTGTGCAGTAGTGTGCTGGAATTCAAAATGGTATTACAATACGGAAAGACCGGAACATTTTATAAAAGATCAAATTGATCCATCCTGGGAATCTCAACTGGATCATCCATATACTGGACAGAAAGGGGTTACACCAGCTTTTCCAGCTTATCCTTCCGGCCATTCGACTTTTGGTGGAGGAGGTGCATTTGCCTTGGCTGCAGTTTGGGGTGATCATTATACCTTGACTGACCGTTGCCATGAGAATCGTACTGAGTTCATTGGAACCCCAAGAACTTTCTATAACTTTAGTGACCTTGGTCTTGAAGATGCATTATCAAGAATCCCACTTGGTGTTCACATCAGAATTGATTGTGTGGAAGGCGTTAGACTGGGAAGAGAGGTAGGTGCCCGTGTTTCTGCACTTCCATGGAGAAAGTAATGAACAATTTATTCTAAACTTATACATTAAAAGACCAGCTATTTTAGCTGGTTTTTTTTTTAACCTTTGCCTATGAAACTGTATATATTTATTCTTTTTGCAGTATTTGTAATTGCTTGTACGGATAAAAACAAGCGGATTTTTCATGAAGAAAAATATGAGAATGGACAAATAAAAAGAACCTACTATAAAGTTAATGGGCTATTCCAGGATACAATGTTCGATTATTACAATACCGGAGAATTAAAAAAGATAAGACTATTTAAAGATGGGAAACAGCATGGAAGAGCTTTAAATTATTATAAAACGGGAGAGCTCGAAGAAGTCCAGTATTTTATAAATGGCTTACAGGAAGGAGGGGATACTTTGTATTATAAAAATGGCAATAGGAAATTCACCGCTCAATTCATAAATAATCTAAAGACAGGTCCATTTCAAAGATGGTCAGAAAATAAGGACAGTATAGAACTTGAAACGATGTTTAGAAATGATAGCTTACTGTTGTATAAAACAGCAACAGAAAAATGACTTACTAATTTACTGAAATGTAATTTAATCGGCCAGAAGATCTATTATAGTGTGGTGTGTGGTAATATTTGTAAAAGTACTTCTATAAAAAAAGACACAAGGCCATTTCTTATTTAAGTGTTTGTTTGACTTCAGTGATTTCATAAGCTTCAACAATGTCTCCAACTTTAATGTCATTGAAATTCTTAATGGCTAAACCACATTCCATATTTTCTTTTACCTCCTTAACGTCATCCTTAAAACGTTTGAGCGATTGCAATTCGGCCATACCGCCTTCCTTGTTAGGATAAATTACTATTCCATTTCTGATCACTCGGATTGGATTATTTCTAGATATTTTACCATCTATCACTATACCACCTGCAACGGTGCCCACCTTAGTAATTTTAAATACATCACGAACTTCCACCTGACCAACAATTTTTTCTTCTTTTGTAGGTTCAAGCATTCCCTCCATGGCTGCTTTAATTTCTTCTATAGCCTCGTAGATGATCGAATAGGTTTTTATTTCTACCCCTTCTTTTTCTGCTAATGTTCTTGCTGCCGGAGAAGGCCTTACCTGGAATCCAATAACTATTGCATCCGAAGCTGAAGCCAATAATATATCGGATTCAATAATTTGACCAACCGCTTTGTGAAGAACGGAGACTTTAATGCTTTCTACAGAAAGCTTGATTAAGCTATCTGAAAGGGCTTCCACAGATCCATCCACATCACCTTTTATAATTAAGCGCAACTCTTTAAAATTGCCCAGGGCGAGTCGTCTTCCGATTTCATCCAAAGAAATCCTTTTTGAGGCCCTATTGGCTTGCTCCCTACTGATTTGGGCTCTTTTTGTAGCAATAAGTCTGGCTTCAGACTCATCCTCCATCACTTTAAACTTTTCTCCTGCAGTTGGGGCTCCTGTAAGACCAAGGACCATAACAGGTGAGGATGGACCAGCGGATTTAAGCTTTTGTCCACGTTCGTTAAACATAGCCTTAATTTTTCCTGCATTTTCACCTGCAATAACCACATCACCTACTTCCAGTGTTCCATTTTGTACCAATAATTTAGCCACATAACCCCGACCTTTATCCAAAGATGCTTCTACTACTGTACCAGAAGCTAACCTGTCCGGATTTGCTTTTAAATCAAGAACCTCTGCTTCAAGAATTATTTTTTCCAATAAAGATTCAATTCCAAGACCAGTTTTCGCGGATATTTCTTGAGAAGAATACTTTCCTCCCCATGAATCAACAAGGAAATTCATCTGAGAAAGCTCATTTTTTATTCTTTCAGGATCGGCGCCAGATTTATCTATTTTGTTAATTGCGAATACAATAGGGACGTTAGCTGCCTGAGCGTGAGCAATTGCTTCTTTCGTCTGAGGCATAATTCGATCATCAGCTGCTACAATAATTACAGCGACGTCAGTGATTTTTGCTCCTCTAGCTCTCATGGCAGTAAAAGCCTCGTGACCAGGAGTATCCAGGAAAGTAATTTTTTTCTGGTCCGGACCAACCTTAACTTCATAGGCTCCAATATGCTGGGTGATTCCACCAGCTTCACCGGAAACTACATTCGTTTTTCTGATGTAATCCAGAAGAGAGGTCTTTCCATGGTCCACGTGACCCATCACTGTTACAATCGGAGCTCTAGGAATCAAATCTTCCGGAGCATCTTCATCATCAGACTCAATTTCTGTTGTTTCTTCTGCAGAAATAAACTCTATCTTTTTATCAAATTCCTCAGCAAGTATTTCTATAACCTCTGCATCTAATCGTTGATTGATGGACACAATTATACCCATATTCATACAGGTCATGATGACATCTGTGACGGGAATATCCATTAAACTGGCGATTTCGGATACAGTTACAAATTCTGTGAGATGAATTACATCAGTATGGGCGTTAGATTCAGCCAATTCTGCCTTCTCACGCATTTCATCCCTTTTGTCTCTTCGTATTTTCTGTCTTTTATTTTTTCCACTAAAATTAAGACGGGCCATGGTGGCCTTGATTTTATCCTCTACTTCTTTTTTAGAAACCTCCTTAACTTCAGGGGCATCCTGTGTAGTTCTTCCTCTGTTTGATTGGGGATTCCTATTGTCTGACCCAAAGTCATTAGGGCTGACTTTTTTACGTTTACGTTTTCGTTTTTTCGCATCTTCATCTGATTCTTTTTTAGCAGATTCAGATGGTTTAACTGTGGTATCTGTTGTTTTCTTAGGTTCTTCCTTCTTTTTAGAAGGTTCTTTGAACTTATTGGTGTCAATTTTACCAAGAATTTTTAAGCCTTTTAAGGTTGGTGTTTCAACTCTGGTAATTTCATTTTCTCCTTCTACAGTTGCTATAGTTTCAGGTTCGGACGGAGGTGGTTCTACTTCTTTAACTTCTGGTTCCGGTTTTTCCAGTTCAATTTTTCCAACAACCTTTAATTTAGGCATATCCGCCTCATCCAATTTGGCCTTGAAAATTTCTTCTGTTTCTTTATCACTTTTTATTTTTGGAGCAGGAGGAGGGGATGGAGCAGGAGGAGTTGCCGGGGTGCCAAACAAATTTATTTCTGGTTTAGGGGATATTTTTTCCTTAACCGGAGGAACAACAATTTTTTGTAATTGTGCGGCTTGCTCTTTCTCAGTAATAGACCCCTGAAACTCCTTTAGGAGTTCATTATACATTTCATCTGTAACCTTTGCTGTAGGTTTGTTGTCTATGTCAAATCCTTTCAACTGAAGGTAATCGACTATAGTACTCAATCCTATGTTAAATTCAGTGGCTACTTTTATTAATATTTTGGTCATCCTTAATTTTTACCTTTATTCTACTTTAATCAGCTGTTTTTAGCATGAAAGTTAATCTTCAAATTCCTTTGCCAGAATATCCAGTACTTCTTTAACAGTTTCTTCTTCCAAATCTGTCCTTCTGATTAATTCTTCCGCACTTAAGTTGAGCACACTTCTGGCAGTATCGCAACCTATGTTTTTAAGCGCATCAATGATCCACTCTTCAATCTCATCTTTAAATTCGTCCAAATCCACATCATCTACTTCTCCTTCCACCTGGTCACGGTAAACATCAATTTCATAACCGGTTAGTTTGGATGCAAGTTTAATATTGGACCCGCCCCTTCCGATCGCCAGTGAAAGTTGATCAGCATTAAGATAGACACTGGCCTTTTTATTTTTCTCATCAATTTCAATACTGTTTACTTTTGCAGGAGTGAGAGATCTTTGAATATATAAATTGAGATTATTTGTAAAATTTACAATATCAATATTCTCATTTCTTAATTCTCTAACAATACCATGTATTCTGGACCCTTTCATCCCGACACATGCTCCCACCGGGTCAACTCTATCGTCAAAGGATTCTACCGCAACTTTTGCTCTTTCCCCCGGTATTCTTACAATTTTTCGAATAGCAATCAAACCATCTTCTATTTCAGGCACTTCCTGTTCCATTAGTCTTTGAAGGAATGTAGAGTCAGTTCTGCTAAGATGAATAACAGGAAGACTGTTTTTCATTTCGACTTTTTTAATAACAGCTCTTACAATATCACCTTTACGGAAATGGTCTCCTTTGATCATTTCAGTTCTGGGAAGAATCAATTCATTATTAGTCGCATCATCAATGATTAACAACTCTCTTTTAAGAACCTGATTTACTTCACCGATCACCAACTCGCCTTCCCTTTCGGAATATCTTTTGAAGACATCGTCTTTTTCAAGTTCCATGACTCTTGAAACTAAAGTTTGGCGAGCTGCCATAATAGCCCTTCTGCCAAAATCATCCAAATTGACTTGTTCGTAGCATTCTGCACCAACTTCATAATCTTCATCAATAACCAATGCTTCAGAAATTGCTATTTCTTTTAAATCGTCAGTTACCTCACCATCCGGAACAATAGACCTAATCCTCCAGATTTCCAAATCACCTTTTTGGGCGTTGACGATGACATTAAAATTATCATCAGATCCATATTTCTTTTTGATCAATGAACGGAAGACATCCTCAAGGACTCTCATCATTGTTGGACGGTCAATATTTTTACCCGCTTTGAATTCAGCAAAAGTTTCTACTAATTTCATATTTTGACAATAATTTTAGCTTCTTTAATTTGTGGATATGGTACCGATAATTGCTTTATTTCTTTAATTTTCTTTTTGTTCTCTTTCCTGATTTCTTCCCATTCAAGAGTAATTTTATCATTGTCTGCCTGTATTAGTTTTCCTTGATAAATGGATCCATCCATGTGGACCATTTTCAATTCGCGACCAATATTTTTATTGTATTGTCTTGGAAATTTTAATGGTCTGTCCAATCCTGCAGAAGAAACTTCCAACACGTAATCTTCCCCAAACCATTTGTTCTGATCGAAGTGTTCTTCCAGAAACCGACTAATTTGGCGACATGTTTCCAATTGTATTCCACTGTCGCTATCCAGGAAAACGCCCAGGTTTTTACCTTTTTGCTCAATAGCTACCAGGAAACAATCCTGAAAGTTTTCTTCTTTGAACTTTTCCAATAAAAGATTATGAACTTCTTCTGTATACATTTCTTGCTTACAGGCAACAAAAAAGGGAACTTTCTGTTCCCTTTCTGTAAAACCAGTGCAAATATACATATTTTTGGCCAATATTGTATGCAAAAAGAACAGCTTTTATATAGAGCCCTGAATAAAGAATTTCTCTCTGCAGCGGAGGGGTTGTTTCTTTTTGAAAATGCCGCCACCCCGGAACTTATGTGGGTTGGAAATCAGTTGAGACAAGAGCAAGTTCCAGGTAACAGAGTGACATGGATAATTGACCGAAATTCCAACACTACAAATGTTTGTGTTGCGAATTGCAAATTTTGCAATTTTTATCGTCCACCTGGTCATTCTGAATCCTATATAACCAGCATAGATGAATACAAGTACAAAATCGAGGAAATGTTTAAGCTTGGTGGAGAACAATTGCTTTTGCAAGGAGGCCATCATCCTGATTTGGGCTTAAAATATTACGTAGATTTATTCAAAGAACTAAAGTCATTATATCCAAATCTAAAGTTACACGCGTTGGGGCCTCCGGAAATCGCCCACATCACCAAATTGGAGAAAACAAATTATTCAGAAATTTTATCCGCTTTAAAGGACGCAGGTCTTGATTCTTTGCCTGGCGCGGGTGCTGAGATATTAAATGACAGGGTCAGGCGATTGGTTTCCAAGGGAAAATGTGGGGCAAAGGAGTGGCTTGATATTATGCGAGCAGCTCACCAATTAAGACTTACTACCTCTGCCACAATGATGTTTGGTCATGTTGAAACCAATCTTGAAAGAATGGAACATTTAGTTTCCTTGCGAGAAGTACAGAGCGAAAAACCTACTGACGCCAAGGGATTCTTAGCTTTTATACCCTGGCCTTTTCAGGATGAAGGAACCATGTTAAAGAAACTTAAAAGAGCCAGAAATGCATGTACCCAGGATGAATATATCAGGATGATTGCCATAAGCAGAATCATGCTTCCTAACATAATTCATATTCAAGCTTCCTGGCTAACTGTCGGAAAAACAACTGCTCAAATTTGTCTTCATTCAGGTGCTGATGATTTTGGCAGTATCATGATTGAAGAAAATGTGGTATCAGCCGCAGGAGCCCAGCAAAGATTCACTGCTAAGGGAATTCAGGATGCGATTGAAGAAGCTGGTTTTATTCCCCAATTAAGGAACCAGCAATATGATTATTTATCAATTCCAAAGATAATTGAACAACAGATCCTTGATCCCCAAACGATGATAATAAATTAAGAATGAGTAAAAGCCTTTTTGATGAAATTCAGCAAAGTGCTGTATTTATTAAAGATAGATTTACCACCATTCCCAAGCATGTTATTGTCTTAGGAACCGGGCTGGGTAATTTAGTCAATAGACTTCAGGTTGTTAAAGAGATCAGTTATAAAGTTATACCAAATTTTGTTCCAACCACTGTAGAGAGTCATTCCGGAAAATTAATACTCGCAAAATGGGGCGGCGTAGAATTACTTTTATTATCTGGAAGACTTCATTATTATGAAGGATATTCCATTCAGGAAGTTACTTATCCTATTCGTGTTTTGCATGAGCTTGGTGTAGACAAAATTTGGCTTACCAATGCGAGTGGGTCCGTTAATCCAGATTTAAATGCTGGGGAAATTGTTTTTATTGAGGACCATATCAATTTTCACCCTGAAAACCCGCTAAGAGGAGCATATGATCCTCGGTTGGGCGTACGATTTCCAGATATGTCTTCCACCTATGACAAAGGGGAGTTAACTATCGCTAAGAAAGCATGTACAAAGTTGAGAATAAATTTTAAGAAAGGAGTTTATTTTGGGTTACAGGGACCAAGTCTGGAGACTCCTGCTGAATATAGAATGATAAAACTACTTGGCGCAGATATAGTGGGGATGTCTACCGTGCCAGAAGTCATTGTTGCGCATCAATGTGGCATGAAAATATTAGCAGCATCCATAGTTTCTAATTCGTCTCCGGAGACAGGGGTTCATGAAGTCACTACTATAGAAAGCGTAATAGAAAACATCAGAAATTCCTCGGAAAAATTATTTGATGTATTCGAACAAATGTTAAATGAAAAAGCTTGACCGTGTTTTAACAGTCAAGCTTTTAATTTTTGATACAATTATTTTTTATTGAGAATTTTAAGAGCTTCTGTAGCTCTTTCATCTGCAGGGTCTAAAGCAGTAGTCAACTCAAAATACGTTTTAGCCATTGCATAATTTTCTTCACGTACCGAGCTATAACCTAAGTAATTATAAGCATTGATAAGATTCTTCTTAACACTTGCTTTTTCTTTGTCTACAACGGCAAATTCAATATACTTTTCATAAAAAGGTTTTGCAAGTGAATTTATTTGATTTGAATCTAATTCTATATTGCATTTTGCCCTCATCAACCAACCATTAGCATAATTTGGTGTAACGGTTAAAACCTTAGCAAAACTTGAATCCGCTTTACTGTAATACCCCTGATTAAATAGAGCTAAGCCTAAGTAGTATTGGTCTGTATTGTTGAGTGCCTGAATGCTTTCTTTTTTTGCATACCATTCGGCAGACTTGTCATACATTTTTTGGTCGTAATACGCTTTTGCTAAAAGTCCATATATTTCATTAGATCTTGATGAATCAAGTTCCAAAACTTTTAAATAATTTTTTTCGGCAATTTGCATTTTCTTCAGTTTAGCGGAAGCTTTGGCGAAATATTCATAATCAGAAGGAAAAGTTTTTCTTGATGTATCCTCCTCAACAGCGGCGAATAATTTTTCACTCGCTTTAAAAGATTCTTCTGCCTTATCTGTCTCACTATAGGACCACGCTAACCACCTGTAAACGGAATACTGTTCAGGATTGGTAGCAATTATTTTATTACCCTCTAAAATAGCTCTTTCATAGTCTTTTGCCTGAAAGCAAAGGAATTTTACAAGTCGTACTTTAGCTCCAACATCATCACCTGAAAGAGCAACATACTTCTCCAATATTGGAAGTACTTTGTTGTAGTTTTTATTTTTTATATACTGCTCATAAAGTTCCTTATATGCGATAGCGTATTCAGGGTTAAGGACAATGGCAGCTTCAAGTTTTTCAATGCCAAGATCATATTTTTTACTTGCGCTCCAAATCCTTGCCATTTTCACATAGGTTTCAGGATCACTTTTATCTTTTTCGACAGCAGTTTCATAGGAAGTCATTGCCGACCCTAAGTCTGATTTTGCAAGTTGCGCATCTCCTAAGTGAATCCAATATCTAGCCACTTTCGGATCAAGATCTCTTGCTCTGGTTAAATATTCAAGGGCCTCATCAGGCAAGGGTTTTTTATTGTAGAGATAGGCATCTCCAACGAGGGCTATGATTTGATGATTTTTGCTGTTTCCTTTCAGGGCACTTTCAAATAATTTTTTTGCTTCAGCAATTCTACCATTACTTAGTTCCAATTTGCCTAATCCAATGCGACATTCATCACATTTTGAGCTTGCATTTAACCCGATTTGGTATGCTGTTTTTGCAGCATCAAAATTTTCCAAAGCATAATGCACCTCTCCGATATAGTATGCAAAAATTGGATTTTTGGGATTTGAGACATTCAATTGTGTAAAAGTATTCAGTGCGGCAGAATAATTTTCGTTTTCCAATTGTTTAATTCCATCCTGTAAGGATTGGGAATTCATTATTAAAGCATTGAAAAACAGCAATATAGAAGAAATTAAAAATTTATTCTTATTCATTTGGTTAATTTTAAAGCTGGCAAAATTAATTGTTTTCATGGTAATTTAATTTAGAATTCAGGCAGACCGCCATTTATCCATTGGACACAAAAAAAGCATTAACCGTTCGGAATTCATTGTTAAATTTAGATTAAATCATTTAACAACCTTTGGATCCATGTTTATTAACTCGATCCATCGGTCAGATTGGTATTTGGGTAAAAGACCCGATTTGAGAACAATTTTCTGACCAATTTCTCCCGCAATAAAAGAGGCAAAACCTAAACCAAGATCTGACTTTCCAGATCTGCTGATCACATAAAGATCTCTTGTAAAAGGGTAATTCCCCTGACTTAGCAAATATTGGAATGGACTTAAGAATCCGTTTTGCACGGAATCCACAGGTCTGCTTACTTTTATGATTTTAAAGTTTTTTAGTTTGGCCTTTGCCACTGTATTATCGGAATCACTCCATTCGCTCCAATCCACCACACCAAGTGAATTTTCATGGGCTGAGATATAATTTAATATTTCTTCTTTAGATTTAAGAGCAAACATTTGGTTTGATGGTTCGGCTACATTGGCTCTATTCATCAGATCTTTAGCCAATCCGGATTGCTTATCTTCAATCACAAGGTTATCAAAATTGCTTTTATTTTTAATTCCTTTGACAATGTTTATAATTTCTTCATAAGTTATGGAACTATCCACATTGGAAGCTAATGAAATAAAAGCGAGAGCGCTGGTGGCAAATGGAAATTCTCGCGGATGAATGTTTTGTGTTTTGTGCAAAAATTCCTTTTCAGAATCTGTTAGATTTCTGCATGTAATAATAGTTTGAACAGAATCAGAAAAGAATTTATTGAACAAGTCCGTTTCATTTTGAAAACTCAATTCCACCTTTGCATATGGGTATTCTCTTTCAAATATATTCTCTTGTTGTAAGATAAGGTTTTGCAAACTTTTATCACAACCGATATTTACTTCTCCCAAAGTAGGAGAACTTTCTTTTTGTGTTTCATTTTTACATGAACTTAGCATGATGATAATTGTAAAAATTAAAAAAACATCTAATCTTAATTTATAAATCATTGGCTTCAAAAATATTGGTTTAAATAAACTTGGAAATATATATTCATAATAGTTTTTAAAATCCTTACACATTCCTTTTCAATTCACTTAAGCTATGTGTTTCCTCCAAAAACAACAGGACAATTCAGTAATTGTTATTATTATCCTTAACGATTAAAATGATCCAATAGTGGCCTTAGTTTGGATTTTTGATAATTCCGTTATCTTTGCGGCTCAAAAAACGTGATAACCATGGAAAATCTTGTTTACCTCATACCATTATTTGGTATTCTTGGCTTACTTTATATGGCCTATTTATATAATTGGGTCTCTAAGCAAGATCCGGGAGATGCCAAAATGAAAGGTATTTCAGACCACATTGCTGAAGGTGCAATGGCTTTTCTAAAGGCAGAGTACAGAGTTTTGGCAGTTTTTGTGGTGATAGCAGGAACTTTATTGGGCGTTTTAAGTAGCTTGGTGGATACCACCCATTGGCTTATCGTTGTTGCATTTATCCTAGGCGCAATATTTTCAGTAAGTGCCGGGTATATAGGGATGAAGATAGCTACAAAAGCAAACGTCAGAACCACACAAGCAGCGAGGACCAGTTTGGGAAAGGCTTTACAGGTATCCTTTAAAGGAGGAACAGTTATGGGCTTGGGTGTTGCTGGATTAGCCGTGTTGGGCCTATGTGGTTTGTTTGCCCTATTTTTTATGTATTTTATGGGTGGAGCCTGGGGTGTAGTTACTATAAAAGGTATTAGCCGCGAACCAGTGGAAGCAATGAGTATAATTCTTGAGGTATTGGCGGGTTTTTCAGTTGGAGCTGAATCAATTGCTTTATTTGCAAGGGTCGGAGGAGGAATATATACTAAGGCTGCAGACGTAGGCGCGGATTTGGTAGGGAAGGTAGAAGCTGGCATTCCGGAAGATGACCCAAGAAATCCTGCTACCATTGCAGATAATGTTGGAGACAATGTTGGTGATGTTGCAGGAATGGGTGCAGATCTTTTTGGTTCTTATGTTGCAACGGTGCTTGCCGCTATGGTGCTAGGAAATTATGTAATAAGAGACATGGGAGGCAATATCACGGCCACAGACAAATTTGGAGGATTAGGTCCTATTCTGTTACCGATGTTACTGGCGGGTCTGGGTATTGTTTTTTCTATTTTAGGTTCCTTTTTGGTTAAGGTTAAAAATGATCAGGCAAGAGAGCAGGAGGTTCAATCCGCTTTGAATTTGGGGAATTGGAGTTCAATTGCATTAACCGGAGTAGCCTCTTATTTTCTAATTCAATGGATGCTTCCAGAAACTATGACCATGAAATTCTTCGGTAAAGGTGATGTAAGTGTAAGTCCAAATGAAGTTTTTTATGCGGTTTTGATAGGGCTATTTGTGGGAGGAGCGATCTCATGGTTAACAGAATTATTTACAGGTCTTGGAAAAGGACCGGTTTTAGATATTGTAAGAAAATCGGGAACTGGGGCGGCGACCAATATTATTGGTGGCTTGAGTTCAGGAATGTTAAGTACTGCTGGACCTGTTCTATTGTTTGCTGCGGCCATTTGGGGTGCATATTCTTTTGCCGGATTTTATGGAGTTGCCATTGCGGCTTCGGCAATGATGGCCACGACTGCTATGCAATTAGCCATTGATGCGTTTGGACCAATTGCAGATAATGCGGGTGGAATTGCAGAAATGAGTGAGTTACCCAAAGAGGTAAGGACGAAAACCGACATTCTGGATTCTGTGGGTAATACTACTGCCGCAATAGGAAAAGGTTTTGCAATTGCCTCTGCAGCTTTAACTGCTCTGGGTTTATTTGCTGCATATGTAACTTTTACCGGAATAGACGGTATTAATATATTTAAAGCTGATGCCCTCGCCGCATTGTTTGTTGGAGGAATGATCCCTGTGGTATTCTCGGCATTGGCAATGCGTTCTGTGGGGAAAGCCGCCATGGAAATGGTGAATGAAGTCAGGAGGCAATTTAGAGAGATTCCAGGAATCATGGAAGGTACAGGAAAGCCTGAATATGCCAAATGCGTAGCAATTTCAACCAAAGCAGCACTTCGCGAAATGATGCTTCCCGGTCTAATTACTATTGTTGTGCCTATATTGATCGGGTTTTTTATGGGCCCTGAGCCATTGGGAGCATATATGGCTGGAGTTTGTGTAAGTGGTGTGGTTTGGGCCATCTTTCAAAACAATGCTGGTGGAGCTTGGGATAATGCTAAAAAGTCCTTTGAAGCCGGTGTAGAAATAGATGGAGTAACCTATTACAAAGGGTCTGAACCACATAAAGCTGCTGTGATTGGAGATACGGTCGGAGATCCTTTCAAAGATACTTCAGGTCCTTCCATGAATATATTAATTAAGTTGACATGTTTAGTTGGATTAACCATAGCTCCTATTTTGGGTAAAATGTATGGTAAGGGGCATGCCGATTTAAAATCTCAAGAGAAAATTGAAATAGGCATGAATTACGGAAAAAAGTAATTCCAAAATATTAAAAGTTAAAGGTGTTGGTTTTTTAATGGATAAGTTTAGAGATATTCCATAAAAAAATCAACACTTTTTTAGCCCTCTTGTGATTTAAGTTTTAGTATAAATTATTTTTGTTTAGTAATACCCTAATAGAATTTAAACATCACTTCGAAGTGAAAGTACTCTATGGAAAATATAGAAAAAAGAGTTATCCACACTAAAAGTGATTTTAAAATTTTCCTACCTTTTTATAACAAAATAATTCTATTTCGCCGGTCTTTCCTTTTTTCATAAAGATCATAGGTGAAATTTTTCAAACGGACATTTCTCTTTTCAAATGACTCGGTAATTAAGGGGTTTTATTTAGTTGAGCTTCTAATTGTAATTAGTGTTTTACAATTCCTAATCTATGCTATGAAGTTTCCTGTCCTGTATTGATTTTAGGTTCAAATGGTATTCAAATTTTAGTAATCCAATAAATTCTGGATTTTATTTCTATTTGAAAAATCGCAACTCATCCAATAGTAAAAATCATTTAAAAAAAAACGGCGCTAAATCGTTTATCTAGCGCCGCTGAATGAATGAGAATGAAACCTAAAATTTTAAGAATGAAATCTGTTAGGTATTATGTAAAAACCGTACCAATTCTATAAAAAAAATATTTTTTTTATTTATATATAATCAAGTGAATTGTATAAATATATCAATAACAATAGAATATGTTATAATTCAGGCTAACATGTTGTAAATAAATTTTTGTTGATTCATGCTGATTTTTTCGCTAAAATTTTTAATATGAGCTTTTCCGTTATTTATAAGATCAATCCTTAATTCAGAATTATGTGCTAATTCAACCATTTTATGGGCTAATAATTCTGGTTCAGAGGTATCAATAAAAACTCCACCGCTTCCTGCGGCTTCTTCGACAGCCGTATGTTCGTGGCAAATCACAGGTATTCCAATTGCCAAAGCTTCCACGGCCGGGATTCCAAAGCCTTCACTTAATGAAGGGTAAATTAAGGCCTGTGCATTTGAATAGGCTACACACAGTTCATTTGAGCTTACGTTTTCTGGAAAAAAGCAATAGTTTTCTAAATTCATTTCTAAAACTGTCTTTCTGAATTTATTTTTCATGTTGCCTTCTCCAATAAATACAACCGGCATTCGGTCTGATAATTTTGTTGTTTTTAAAGCTTTTAAAATGCTTAGTTGATTTTTTCTGAGATTAAAACTGCCAACAGAAATAAAGTAATTAGATGGTAATCCATATTTTGCTTGAAATAGGATTTTGGATTTTGAATCTACATCCTGATAGAATTGAGGGGCGCAATTTTGGTATATTACTGTGATTTTATTTGGATCAGCATTGTACCATCTGATTAACTCTGATTTGGTTTTTTGACTTATCGCAATGATATGAGCAGAGTGGTGTACTGCATATTTGGTTTTGAGATGGTAGATATTTCGATCGATTAGAGAATAATCGTTTTTGCGATTTTGAAAAATTACATCATGAATGGTGACTAAAGCTTTAATAGATCTCTTATTTTTAAAATAGGGTATCTCGCCACTTAGTCCATGAAATATTTTACCTGGCGGAATGTATTCACCAAGACCAAAAATTCTTTTAATTCCCAAAGGATTTGGATATTCAATTCTTTTTATTCCGTTCAGTTCAAACTCAACTTGCCAAGGAGAAAATTTATATCCCGGTTTTAAAAGGTTTATTGAATCTTCCGGATGATGCTCGTGGTAGGATTTAATCAACCATCTTGCATAATTACCTAAACCGGTGGAATTATAGAAAAGCCTTTTTGCATCAAAGAAAATCTCCAATGGATATTGATTGAACGAACCTTAAGTTTATTCCTAAGGTTAAACAAAATTAGTTTTTATTCTTCTGCTTCTTTATGAATCGCCTGATATTCTTGCAAGAGTTTTTGCTGGATGTCCGGAGATACCGGCGCATACTCTGCAATCTTCATGGAAAATTTGGCTTTACCTTGAGAAAGAGATCTAAGTGATGAAGAATAATTATGCATTTCAGATAATGGGACCTTGGCCTTAACTTTCTGATAATGTCCATCAGAATCCATTCCAACAATGATTGCCCTTCTGGTTTGCAAATCACCCATAATGTCACCCATCACTTCATCTGAACATAATATTTCAAGGTCATAAACCGGTTCCATAATTTGGGCCCCGGCATGCTGGAAAGCTTCTTTAAATGCCATGGTACCTGCAATCTGGAAAGCCATGTCATTGGAATCTACAGGATGCATTTTACCATCATACACAGAAACTCTGATGTTGGTGCAATATGAACCAGTTAGAGGGCCCTCTATCATCTTGTTCATGATTCCTTTCTTAATTGCATTTGAAAATTTTGTATCAATGGAACCACCCACTATACACCAATAAAATGCAAATTTTCCACCCCACTCCAATTCCTCAATTTCCTTGTTTCTTACCGTTAACCCTGCCGGCTCAGGCATATTTTCATAATATGGTTCAACGCGCATATGCACTTCAGCAAACTGGCCTGACCCTCCTGATTGTTTTTTATGGCGATAGGAGGTATCTGAGGATTTTGTGATGGTTTCGAGATAAGGTATTCTTGGTTTAACAAAATCCATATGCAGTCCATGTAATTTCTCTATTCTGTATTTTACAAGATCGAGATGCATTTGTCCTTGCCCATGTAAAAGATTTTGTTTAAGCCTCATGGATTGTTCGAAAATTAGCGTTGGATCTTCTTCCTGAATTTCATGAATAGCCTTGACCAATTTTTCCAAATCATTTTTATTTTCCGTGTGGATTGCGGTTCTGATTCTTGGTTCTGGAAAAGGAATAGGTTCAATCTCAATATCATTGCCTTTGATGCTCAGAGTATTATTGGTATGGCTGTCTTTTAATTTCACCAAGGCGCCTAAATCGCCAGCTACCAATTCATTGACAGATTCACGATTTTTTCCATTTGAAACAAAGATCTGATTAATTCTTTCGTGTCCCCTATTGGAATTATTGATTAGTTCATCGCCGGCTTTCACTTTACCGGAGTATACTTTGAAGTAAGAAATTCTACCGACTTTAGGTTCGCTAAAGGTCTTATATATAAAAATTGTAGCAGGCCCAGAAGTTGAAATTGCCAATTCACCTTTAGTAAGTTTGGTAAGGGGTCTGTCTGCAGGGGAAGGACAAACATCGTTGATAAATCCCATGATTCTCCCTGTTCCCATATTTTTAATGGAAGAGACACAAAATACGGGGAACAACTGCTGCTTAGCAATACCTTTTCTTAGGCCTTCTGCGAGTTCAGATTCTTCCAAATTCCCTGTTTCAAAAAAATGTTCCATTAAGGTGTCATCATTTTCGGCAGCCGCTTCTACAATTGCATTGTGCATTTTATTTGCCCGGTCCAATTCAGAAGGTGGAATATCTTTTTTTATAGGTTTCCCCCCATCCGGGCTAAATTCATACATCACCATTCTTAAGGCATCAACAATAGCGTTGAAACTCTTTCCGGTATTAACCGGATATTGGAAAGGGATTAATTTTGGGCCAAACCTTGCTATAGCTTGTTCCAAGGTACTTTCAAAATCGGCTTTTTCATGGTCGCATTGATTAATTACAAACATTCCGGGAAGTTGAAATTTTTCCTTGTATTCCCAAATCAATTCAGTTCCAACTTCTACACCATGAGCAGCATTCAAAACCATGATACCAAGGTCGGCCACTTTCATGGAGGACAATATTTCACCAACAAAATCATCTGACCCCGGGGTATCTACAAGATTGATTTTAGACTCCTTCCAACTGACATGCATGAGTTTGCTGAATAAGCTACCTCTTCTTTCCTGTTCAATATCACTAAAATCGGATACCGTATTTCCGGCTTCCACAGTTCCTCTGCGGGTAATTGCTTTTGACTCATAAAGCATTGCTTCAATCATGCTGGTTTTGCCACAATGGGAGTGGCCCAGCAAAACTACATTTCTGATGTGTTTGGGATCAGTGCTCATTTTTGAATTGTTTTATGTGGTTTATTTGAATGTTGTAAGGTATGAAAATCTCTATGAAATATCACTCGAAAACTGCTTGATAAAATTAAGATTGACATAAAATTTTTATAATTCAAAAAATAATTTGCTAAAAATTTATTTCTTGCAAAAAATGGAAGCAATAAAGAATAAAATTTTGTTTTTCCGGAAATTATGCAGGAATGGATTTATCCCCATATTGGGATTATTCTCTTTTTTGTATGACTTTTAAGATTTAGGAAAAGATAATTGATTCAATTGTAAATACGACACTAAACCTTTTCATTCGGCGTTTGTACTTAAGGTTGAAACGACTTGGTATGTTAAGAATGGATAAATTAAAATGGCCTTTAGGTTTTGCAATCATTTTTATTCTGTGTCTGGGATCGGCGTGGAATTATAATAAGTATTTTGAGATTACCAAAAACATAGAAATTTTTGCAAATGTGTACAAAGAAATCAATGCAAATTATGTAGATGAGACCGACCCATCCAAGTTGATGAAGGCTGGGATTGATGCCATGTTAAACACTCTTGATCCTTTTACTAATTATATCTCTGAGGCCCAGATTGAAAATTACCGACTTGTATTGGAAGGCCGCTACAACGGTATTGGGGCAAAGGCCAAGAAAATCGGAGATTATGTTACCATCACTGAAATTTATAAAGATTACCCGGCATTTAAAGCCGGGTTGCAGATAGGGGACAGGGTCCTTGAAGTAAATGGACTTGACGCCAAGGGTAAGGAGAGTGAAGATCTTTACCAAATCATGAGGGGTGTACCCAAGTCAGAGGTCGAAATTAAGATTCAAAGACCCGGAGAAAAAGAAACAAGAACATTAAAATTAATCAGGGATGAGGTAAATATACCGAATGTACCATATTTTGGTATGGTAAATGATCAGGTAGGGTATTTAACTTTGGCAACGTTTACTGAAAATGCCGGTAGAAATGTTCAAGAAGCAGTAGTTAAACTAAAAAAAGAGAATCCAGGAATGAAGGGAATCATACTGGACCTCAGGGAGAATGGTGGTGGATTGTTGCACGAGGCTGTCAATGTCTGTAATACATTTCTTCCCCAAGGGCAACTTATAGCAAGCACTAAAAGTAAATTAAAAGAGACTGATCAGAATTACAGCACAATGGCAGGGGCTGTAGATGAGAATATACCCTTGGTTGTTTTGATAAACAAAAACTCCGCCTCTGCCTCTGAAATTGTTAGTGGAGCCATACAAGACCTGGACCGTGGGGTCATTATTGGGCAAATTTCTTATGGTAAGGGTTTGGTTCAGAACACCAAGGATGTGGGTTATAATGCAAAAGTTAAATTAACAATTGCCAAATATTATATTCCATCTGGCAGATGTATTCAGAGTGTGAGATATGATAATGGGCAGAAAGTTCATTTGTCAGATTCTCTGAGATCAGCCTTTAAAACAAAAAATGGAAGAATTGTATTTGACGGAGGAGGAGTGAAGCCAGACATTGAATTGAAAGAAGCGGACTACCCTATAATTGTCCAAAAATTGATAGATGAAAGTTGGATTTTTAATTATTGTACCGATTACCTGCTGAAAAATCCACCACCTGCGGATGCCAAGAGTTTTAAATTTGAAAAAACCGATGAATTTATAGATTTTCTAAAAAGCAGTAAGTTTGATGATCGATCAGTTTTAGAGCAAAAACTGAAGGAATTACAGGATTTAACATTAGATAACCCTTCGAATGGGCTAACCGAGGAACTTGGGCATATTAAAAAGGAACTTGACCAGGATCAGTGGATTCAAATTGAAAAGCACAAGGATCTTATAGGTTTTATAATAGGAGAGGAACTGGTTTCCAGAAAATTTTATGAAAGTGGTAAGCTACTAAACCGATTACAACATGACCCTTTGGTCAAAGAAGGTATAAAAATTATAGGGGATCAGGAAAAGTATAATGGCATCCTAAAAGGAAAATCAAACTAGCTTGAGTAAGCTTTTACATGTAGAGACTTCTGGTATGACCTGTTCCATTGCAGTGTCCTGTGAGGGAAGGATTGTCAGTGAAATCAATAAGAAGGCAGCAGATCCGGTTAAATTCCTGAATTTAAGTATCCAGGAATGTCTCAGTGAATCTGGGTTTAAGTTAACGCAAATAGAGGCTGTCAGTATTAACACCGGTCCAGGAGCTTATACTGCTCTCAGAGCAGGTCTTGCCACTGTAAAAGGTATCTGTGTGGGTTTGAATATACCTCTGATCCAAATTAATGGAATGAGGCTTTTGGTAGAAGTGGTTAAAAGTTCTATTGCTAATGAGGTTCAAACCATAATTGCCGCAAAGTCAATTCGAAAGGATGATTATTTTGTTTGTCTTTTCCAAAAGGACGGTACTTTAATGAAGGAGATTCAGTCAACAAGAATTGATGATACCTTTTATCTTACGCATCATTTAAAATCAGATAATGCACTTATAGTAGGTACAGATCTAAACGAAATATATTTTCAAATATTTGATAATCAAATATTTATGAAAAGTATTTCTCTTTTAGCAAGGCATCAAATAGATTTGGGATTCAGCAGTTTTAATAAGGGCAGGTTTGACTCAATTCAGAAGTCGGTACCAGAATATTTGATGGACCCAAACATTACCAAGGCGAAGCAAAAGTTACCTAACTCATTGAACTAAAACTGGATAAGAGGTATTGATGTATATAATAAAACAGAATATCAAAATTCGGTGACTAAAATAAATCCCATTGGTTCCAAAATTGGCACATTTTTGGATAATCCTTATTCGTTATTGCACATTTTATTAAATTCTGTGACATGAGGAATAAAAAAAACGAAACGATTACACTGAAAAAGGGTGGCAAAGAAATTCAGCTCGATTATGCGGATCTTAGAAAGGCCGTATTGGTTTTGCGTGCTGTCAACCACAAGCTTCGGCAAAGGGTTATTGACCTGTTGGAAGAGCAGGACAAGCTCACTGTAACCGACATTTACATCAAGTTGAGGTTGGAGCAATCTGTAGCCTCACAGCATCTTGCCATTTTGCGCAGAGCAGGGGTTGTTGCGACCGACAGGCAAGGTAAATTTATTTATTATTCTCTGGATCGTGATCGTTTGAACCAAATATCCAAGCTTGTTGAAGAATTGGCTGGATAGAAAATCAGGAACCTCTTAAAGTCTTCTTTTTTTGAATAAAGCAATTACCTTACGTTACTTGTTTTAAATGAACACACAACAAATATTAAATTTTTTTAATATTTTGTTTTGAAATTAAAAATATCTTTAGATATTTGTGCTGTCAAGGTCATAACTACGAAAATCAAAATAAGAAACTTCAATGAAGAAGACTAAGGTAACTTTCAATGCAGTTAAGCTCGACTATTCCTGTGAGCTGATGAGGGCATTAGCCCATCCACTGCGCCTGCAAATTCTGCAATTTATTGACAAGCAAGGTATTGTAAATGTAAACAAGATCTACAATGCTTTGAAAATTGAGCAATCTGTGACATCACAGCATCTCAGTATTTTAAAGCTTGCAGGGGTGTTGCAGACAGAAAAAGTGGGAAAGTATGTGCACTGTAAAATCAATTACGAGTGTGTATACCGAGCACAACAAGCAGTTAAAAATTTTATAGGAACCAGTAAAAAATCTGCCTAAGGTCAAATTTTACAAAAGGCAAATTTTTTATTCGGCAGCTTCCGGAATTTCGGTTTCGGAAGCTTTTTTGTTTATATCTAATTGATTATCAGTTACTAATTCATTTTTTACGGACATATTCTCAGGGGATAATTTACGATAGAAAATTAGAAACAAAGAAATTCCGATAAAGATTGAGGAGTCTGCCAAATTAAAAACCGGTCTAAAGAACTCAAATTCCTGACCTCCCCATATCGGGACCCAGGAAGGGAATGTAGATTGGATAAGGGGAAAATAAAACATATCCACTACCCTACCCATTAAAAATGGCGCATATCCTCCATCAGGAGGTAAAAATTCGGCAACTCCGCCATGGAAAGGTGAATAAGAAAATAACATTCCGTAAAATGCTGAATCAATGATATTCCCCAATGCCCCAGCAAGAATCATAGAAAAGGCAAGAATCAGAGCAGGATTTTCTTTCGACTTGATAAGCTTGCCAAGCAGGTAAAATAAAAAAAGCACCGCCAATATTCTAAAAATGCTCAGGGCAAGTTTGCCAGTTGCACCTCCAAAGCTTAATCCAAATGCCATGCCTTCATTTTCTACGAAGTGAATTCTTGCCCAGGATTGACCAAAAATAAGAATTTCCTGCCCTTGATGCATGTGCGTCTTGACCCAAATCTTGATGGATTGGTCAAGGAATAATATGAATAGAATAACAATTACTGAAAATAAATAAGCGTTTCGTGATTTCATAAGTCGACAAAGGTAGGTAAAGAAGGTAATATCAAATATTGGGTAATATGCAAGCTAGATTTATCATGAACCTTTAGGTAATGGGACAATTTGAATTTTATTCTCTGTCAGAGGAAAAGTAATCTGGTTTTCGTCAAAAGCTTCTTTCACTTTTTTCTGGGTTTCAAAATAGACCAGCCAGTAATCATCCTCTTTACAAAATGGTCTAACAGCAATTGTAGCACTGTTTTCAGAGAACCTGAGTATTTGAAATTCAGCAGGGGGGTCGGACAATACTTTTTCAACGGTCCTTGTTGCTGAAAGAGCTATTTTTTTAGCTTTTTCAAAATCATTATTTAAGTTCAGGGGCATCAGAATTTCCACCCTTAAGTTTCCAAAAGAAGTCAAGTTAACAATAGTGCCGGTGGACAAGGCTCCATTAGCAAGAATTATCGTTTTATTTTCATTGCTTAGTAAGTAGGTATTGAAAATTCCTTGTTCAATCACCCTGCCGGTGAACCCCTGTGCCTCTATTTGGTCTCCAAGTTTGAACGGCTTAAAAATCAACATCATTACTCCTCCGGCAAAATTGCCCAATGTTCCGTTAAGTGCGGCACCAACACCTACAGCCAACCCTGCGAGTATGGCTGCAAAGGAGGTCATGTTCACCCCTAGGATGCTAAAAACAAAAAGGAGCAATAGAATAATCAAAGACATGCGAATCAGAGAAGCCAAAAAAGATTGTAAGGATGGGTCGAAATCTCTGGCCATTAAAGCTCGTCTGACCACTGAGGAAATCCATCGGATTAACACAGTGCCGACAATATATGCCAAAATAGCTCCCAGCAACCTAGGCAAATAATCTACCACCAACGCAGCTAGGTGTGCAAGAAAATCTGTATATCCGCTTATTGCCTGGGTCGATAAAATTAGCATGAGGTTATTTGATGAAACAATTCCAAAAGTACAATGAAAGTAGTTTTTAGAAAAATCGAATATAAATTATCCCTAGAATGTCTTCAAACAAGTTGTGGTTATGAAATATTTGACCCCAGACTGCGTTTTAGCCTATCAAGAATTTATCTAATAGGTTATTTAATTTTGGTCAGTTAATCTTAATTTTGCTCATTAAACCAACCAGAAAAATTTTGGTTAATGTTGGGAGATGTTTACAGATTACCTTATAAATTATTGAATTAAAATATCAGCATGAAACAAAATTGGCACTTTAAATTTCTTATGACATTTTTGATTTCAATCAATGGATTATACGCTCAATCGGATAGCTGCCACCTCAAATTTAAAGTAAATGGTTTTAACGGAGGTAAAATCAAAATGATTGGGGTATATGCTGATCAAAATTATATAGCGGACAGCACGATGATGAATGATTTGGGGGAATTCGAGTTTAAGCGAAAATCTCCTTTCAAGCCCGGATATTTTTATATTATTCTTCCTGATTATTCGAGTTTCCATATGATGATAAATGACGAGCAATTTTTCACCATGGAGGCTAATAAGGGAGATTACATTAACAGTATGAAGGTAAGCGGCTCAATTGATAATGAACTATTATATCAATCGATGATTCTTCAAAGCAGGCATGAAAAAAAATTCGATTCTCTAAATGAGCAAAAGTCAAAGCAAGCAAACAATCCCGAAGTAATAAAAAAGATTGAAGCAGCATTAGAATTGATCAATGTGGAGAGGAAGGATTACATGAGAAATCTGGAGGCAAAATATCCAAATGTTTTTTTTACAAAATTTAAAATTGCTGGACAAAATCCTGAAGTTCCAGATTTTCGTAAGCCAAACGGGGAGCCTGACATCAGTAAAAAATTAGAGTTTTTCAGACTTAATTTTTGGAATGGTGTCGACTTGAAGGACACGAGATTGCTTGCAACTCCAGTCATTGTTAATAAGCTGAATCGTTTTATCACAGATCTTACTGTGCAGCAGCCAGATTCTATTATAAGGCAGGCAGATTTTGTTATTCAAAAATCACTGGAGAATCCGGAAATGTTTCAATTTTTTACAAATTATATTGCTTTAAAATACCAGCCATCCAAAACAAAAGTTATGGATGGGGAGGCTGTTTATGTTCATATCATTGATAAATATTTCACAAAAGACCGTGCATTTTGGTTGACTGAAAAAGAACTGGCAGATTTGCGAAAAAAGGCGTGGGAAATGAGCGCTAGTCTCTTGAACAGAATTGGTCCTGATGTAATTTCTGTTGATCCGAATGGGCAAACCAAGTCAATTTACGGAATAAAAAAACCGTATATCATTGTATTTATGTACGATCCAAAGTGTGAACATTGTCAGGAGGAGACCCCGAAGTTGAAGCAGTTTTATGAAGAATGGAAAAATAAAGGGGTAGAGGTTTTTGCAATCGTTTTGAATGCAAAAGATCAGGAATGGAGAGATTTCATAAAGAAATATCAGGTGCAAAATTGGATCAATGTGCATGATCCAACAAATGCTTCGATTTATGCAAAATATTACGTAGATATCACCCCAGAAATGTATGTGCTGAATAAGGAGCGAAAAATAATTGGTAAAAACCTAAAGGTTGAGCAGCTCAAAATAATTTTAGAACGTGATATGGGAATTTCTAATTAGAAAATTATTCCGAAATTAATTTTTGCAGATAAAAAATTTTCTAGGGATTGCTTATTTTTAGAACTAATTTCATATACTAATAGGGATTCAAAAAATAAAATAAGTTTAGATATGAACTAAACAGTCATTATCTCTTTTTCTTTTACCTCTATAATTTTATCCACTTTTGAAGAATAGTCTGTGACTAAATTTTGAATTAATTGTTCTTTTGTCTTTGCAATATCTTCAGCCAGACCATTCTTTTGTTCTTTTTTGATAAAGTCCAATATTTTGTGACGGCTGGATCGTATACTGACTTTTGCCTCTTCTCCAAAGTGTTTTACTTGTTTGACAAATTCTTTACGTCTTTCTTCGGTTAATGGGGGGATTGCAATACGAATCATCTCACCATCATTTTGTGGTGTGAATCCCAAATTAGCAGCAAATATGGCTTGTTCTATATCGCCAATGATTTTTTTCTCCCAGGGTTGTATGGCAATGGTTCTGGAATCCGCAAGACTTAAGTTAGCCACCTGAGTCAGCGGGGTAGGAGATCCATAATAGTTTACCAATATACCATCCAATATATTTGTGGAAGCCTTTCCTGTGCGCACTCTGGTTAATTCTTTTTGAAGGTGTTCAATAGCCTTCTCAAATTCGGCTTTTGTTTGGACGATATGAGTTTCTAATGCTGCAGACATAATTTTAGTTTTTTGAAATTCCAGTATTCACACATACCGGATTTGAATTAAAGATCAAAAATATAAAAAAAGCTTATTCCCGGTCTGAAGACATGTATCTTAAAATCAGAAAGATTAACATTACAAGTGAGGAAAGTGCTGAAGCGACATAGGTCATGGCAGCCCATTTCAGAGCATCCTTAGCACCTTCATATTCTTGGCCTTTAGCCACACCGGTTTCATCCAGCCACACCAAAGCCCTTCTGCTGGCATCAAATTCAACAGGAAGTGTAATCAGACTGAACAGAGTTGTGATCATAAAAGCAATTATTGTGATCAATAACAAGGTGGGAAAGGTATTGGCAAGCATAAATGCAAACACCAGTAGAAATTGTTGCGCAAGAGAGGCTATTTTAACTACCGGGACAATTTTAGAACGAAGTTGAAGCATAGCATAGGATGTATCATGTTGTACTGCGTGACCGCATTCGTGTGCAGAAACAGCAGCAGAAGCAATTGATCTACCATGATAAACTTCGGAACTCAGGTTAACTGTCTTGTTAAGGGGGTTGTAATGATCTGAGAGCATACCTTGAGATTCGTGTACCTGGACATCAAATATACCATAATGGGCGAGCATTTGTTCCGCTACTTCCTTGCCGGAAAGTCCAGATTTAATGGCTATCTGACCGTAATATTCAAATTTTGATTTTAATCTGGTATGGACCAGATACCCAATACCGGACATAACCATAGCCAGGATATTGAAAATCATATAATCGGAATTGAAAAACATATTCATACTTTGTTGCAAATTAAATTATCAGAAGTAATAACAATTTTACCTGTAAAAGATTTCAAATCAATTAAAAATTAATAATTATCTAAGAATTAATCGACTTAACAGGTTTACCAAATTTAAGGTTTAATTGATCCATTCACTTCCAAAATAGCTCTGAAGGGCCTTTGGGATTTTAATACCATTGGACGTTTGATGATTTTCAAGTATAGCGGCAACTATCCTTGCCAAGGCGAGTGCACTTCCATTTAGAGAATGGGCATATTGAGTTTCTCCATTTTCGTTCTTAAAGCGTAATTTCATACGATTTGTCTGAAAAGTTTCAAAATTGGATACCGAACTTACTTCGAGCCATCTTTTCTGAGCAGCTGAAAAAACTTCAAAATCGTAAGTTAGCGCAGAGGCAAACCCCATATCACCCCCACACAATCTTAAGATGCGATATGGGAGTTCGAGTTTTTTAAGGAGATTTTCTACATGATTTAGCATAAGTTCCAACGCTGCATACGAATTATCGGGATGTTCAATTCTTACAATTTCAACTTTATCAAATTGATGAACCCTATTCAGACCTTTAACATGAGCCCCATAAGAGCCGGCCTCTCTTCTGAAACAAGGGGTATATCCGGTCAAAAGGACAGGGAAATCGGCTTCTTTCAGAATCACATCCCGGTAAATATTAGTGACGGGCACTTCGGCAGTTGGAATAAGATAAAGTTCATCTTTTTCCACAAAATACATTTGAGCCTCCTTATCAGGGAGTTGGCCTGTTGCTCGAGCAGAATCAGCATTTACCATAAGGGGAGCCTGAATTTCTTCATAACCCAATTTGCTGGCTTCATCGAGGAAAAAATTTATGAGGGCCCTTTGAAGTTTTGCACCATTATTACGGTATAAAATGAAGCCTGAACCGGTTATTTTAACCCCTAATTCCATATCGAAAACCTTATATTTCTTAGCTAATTCCCAATGTGGTAAGGCATCTTCCGGCAGATCAGGCATTGGGTCGGTCCAATCTTTATATACAAGATTGTCATCGGCGGATTTTCCCTCCGGAACAGAAACATGTGGAATATTAGGTAACTGGATAAGCTTTTCCTCAATTAATTTGAGGCTAGAGTTGAGCAATTCTTCGTACTCCTTATTTTCTTCTTTAAGTCGTGCGACTTCCAGTTTGTTTTTTTCGGCGGAAGCAAGATCATTTGATTTCATTGCTAAGCCAATCTCTTTAGACAATTGGTTAATTTGGGATAGCCTCTGATCCATATTGGCTTGAGATAATTTACGCTGGTCGTCCAGAAATATTATTTCCTGAACCAGATCTAATTGTTCTTGGCTGATATTTCTTTTCTTTAAACCGGCAATAACCCTTTCCGTTTCGTTTCTGAGTATTTTTAATTCAATCATTTGTCCAATTTAGGGCAATTTTACGGGTAAATGATGATTTTTTGATAAAAAAAAGTACAGTCTAATAAAATGGTGTATATTTGCACCGTTAGGGCCTGGCTGCCCGTCTAAAACAAATTCCCGAATTTTTACTTTTCTTTTTCAACTTTAAGAAGTTCATTATCGGTTTGTATTTTGATTGATGCAGCAAGAAGTAGGTCTAATCATAAATATCCTATTTCAATTATTTTTTAAATTAATTCTTGACTTTGTCTATGTACGACATTTTACAATTGAACGACATGCTTGTTCCGGAGCTTAAGGAAATTGCTGAGCGTCTTGGTGTTCAAAATGCAAAAAAATTAACCAAACAGGATTTGGTTTATAAAATTCTGGACCAACAGGCTCTGGTTGGAAGTAAGAAATCTATATCGGATCAAGAGACTTCACAAAATGAATCTGAAGTTCCGTCCAAAGAAAAATCTTACGAAATATTGGAAGACGAAAACAATCTTCGGAACAGGAGACGCCGGGTTATTAAGCCGGAAGGAGCCGAGAAAGTCAGAGAAACAAAACCTGAATCAATTGTGGAGCAGGTTGAGTCCAATCCAGAAACAAAGACCGAAGAGGTAGAAACAAAACCTCAGGAAACAGAAGCTAATGTAGATCAAAGAAGAGAATTTAAACCCAGGAGAGAGGCATACCAAAATCGACATAATCGAAATCAACCCCGTCCGCATCCAAGAGACCAGCAACCTATAAATCCACCGCAGAATAGCCAAGCCAATATTTCCCAGTCCCAAAATACAGAATCGCCGGAAGATCAAACCGAACAGGAAGTTGTTCCACAAGAACCTGTTTTTGTTGTTGAGTTAGAAGGAGTAGTAGAAGGACAAGGAGTTTTGGAAATGATGCCGGAAGGGTATGGTTTTTTGAGAAGTTCCGATTACAATTATCTTAGTTCACCAGATGATGTGTATGTATCCCCTTCCCAAATTAAATTGTTTGGTGTAAAAACCGGGGATACGATAGTAGGCGCAGTCAGACCTCCCAAAGAAGGAGAAAAGTATTTTGCTTTATTAAGAGTTTCAAAGGTAAATGGTCTTGAGCCCAAACAAATTAGAGACAGAGTTCCGTTTGATTACTTAACGCCATTGTTTCCAAATGAAAAATTTAAGCTGACCACCTCTCCAACAGGAAGAGATTATGGTAACAGGATCATTGATTTGTTTACACCAATAGGTAAAGGTCAACGGGGCTTAATCGTAGCACAGCCAAAAACCGGTAAGACTTTTTTATTAAAAGACATTGCCAATGCCATTGCGGCCAATCATCCCGAGTGTTATTTGATCGTATTGCTTGTAGATGAACGACCTGAGGAGGTTACAGATATGAAGAGAAGTGTGAAGGCTGAGGTTATTTCTTCGACTTTCGATGAACCTGCGGACAATCATACCCGAGTAGCAAACATTGTACTGGAGAAAGCTAAAAGGTTGGTGGAATGCGGTCATGATGTAGTTATTTTACTTGATTCGATCACTCGTCTGGCCAGAGCGTATAATACTGTGGCTCCTTCATCGGGGAAAGTGTTATCCGGAGGAGTTGAGGCAAATGCTTTGCAAAAGCCTAAAAAGTTTTTTGGAGCTGCCAGAAAGATTGAAAATGGGGGTTCCCTTACTATATTGGCTACTGCATTAATCGATACCGGATCCAAAATGGATAGTGTTATTTTCGAAGAATTCAAGGGAACCGGTAATATGGAGTTACAATTAGATCGTAGTCTTGCCAATAAACGAATGTATCCTTCCATTGACCTTACCAAATCAAGTACCAGGAGGGAGGATCTATTGTTGGATGACACCATTGTACAAAAGATGTTTGTGTTACGAAACCACTTAGCCGACATGAAACCTGAAGAGGCTATTGAATTTATAAAGAAACATATGGTTGGGACTACAAGAAATGAAGAATTCCTAATTTCAATGAATAGTTAAAAAAATCTTTGACAATTAATAATATTGAACTACCTTTGCCATCCCTTTAAAAGAGGGCTTTTAAATTTGCAACTACGATGAAACGTACATTTCAACCTTCCAGAAGAAAAAGAGCCAATAAACATGGTTTTAGAAGCCGTATGAAGTCTAAGAACGGTCGCAGAGTATTGGCCAGAAGACGATCCAGAGGACGTCAGAGGTTGACTGTTTCAGATGAGAGCAGATTGAAATAATCAACTTGAGATCCGGATGTGGTCCGTGATTTAACATTTCCCAAAGAGTTAAGACTAAAATCAGCCAAGCAAATTGGGCTTTTATTTGAAAGTCCAAATTCGGTCTTGTGTTACCCAATTCTCGTAAAATTTCGTGTAGAGGATGAAAATTGTCCGAGGCTAATGCCAAGGGTAGCTTTTTCTGTACCTAAAAGAGCTTTTAAGTCAGCTGTGGTCAGGAACAGGATTAAAAGAAGGATGAAGGAATGTTACCGGTTAAACTGGAAGGAAAAGTTAGACCCAGAATTTTTGAATGATGTAGGCAATCTCACCATGATGTTGATTTATGTTGCCAAAGAAGAGAAAAAATACAATTTAATTCAAGATGGACTTCTTAAAATGTTGCTTCGATTAAAAAAAGAGATACTTAGCAATACAAACCCAGAAAAGTCAGGTGAAGAGTAGATTTGCAAAAACCCATACGAGTCTTAAAATAAATTTAACTTCTTATCAGTAGAACTGTGCCGTTTGGAATTTCATCATCATCGCTGATTGAATTCCAAGTTATAAGATCTTGAACAGAGATATTGGTGTATTGACTAGCAATTTCAACTAAACTTTCTCCGGTTTTTACCAAATGATAGCTACAATTTTTGAGACTTTCCACTTTAAGGGTAGGTTGAGCTTTAACATCAGCATAATCCATTGAATTATAAATCATCCCTGATGGCTCTAGATTTTCTATTGGATTAGGTTCAAGAATGAAAGGGCGAGTAAAACTTATTAAGTCCAATAAATTTCCAGGTATGGAAACATTTGCCAAATCTAAAGAATCCATTTTTGGGTAATATTCGTTCTTATAAAATTCTACAAATTCTATCATTTGGCTGTCTGGTAGACAAACATAATGTCCGGACTCAGATTTAGGGATAGAATTTTTTCTAAAAGAGGGATTTAGAAATCTAAAAAGTTCCTTAGATATTGATGTCTTCTTAAGTAATTTGGGAATATTTACCTCTTTATTGATTTTAACGAACGTCACTAAATTTGAAGTGTACTCCTCTTCACCGGGAAACAAGTTATGCTCAGAAAAATATTGCATCATATAATTGACACCTATGAAAGCAGGCACAAACAACTGCGTTTGACGGGGGAGATTTTTCCGGATGGTCCAAAAGTCCCTTGAACCGGATTTTTCAATAGCTTCCAGGACCTTATTTTCCCCACAATTATAAGCAGCCATGACAAGTGACCAGTCCCCGAACATTCCATATAGAGCTTTAAAATACTTTATTGCTGCAAGAGTAGAATTTACTGGATCAAGTCTTTGATCAATTTTGTCGTCAATTTTGAGTCCCCTGATTTTGGCTGTTCCCGGCATTAACTGCCATAGTCCGGCCGCACCCATATACGATTTTGCAGAAGGATTTAGGGTGGATTCGATTGCTGCTATGTACTTAATTTCGGCCGGAAGGTTATTATCTAAAAGTAGTTTCTCTATTAGTGGAAAATATTGATCTTTTCTATTTAAAATTTTTCTACTTGAGGTTCTGTCTATCAGGATAAATCGCTTAACTTGATCAATTACGTCCGCATCGATGACCATGTTAACCAAACAATACATCCCTTTTAATCGATCAATAATTTCTTCTTCCTGATAATTAGCATTGAGTCTATCGGAGAAGGAAAGGACCTCTTCGGGCCGCATAGCAGTCTCCGCCTTGAGCAGCGGAAAAGAGCACATAATCAGGCCTAAAAAAATCAATCGATATATCATGGTTAAAAAGAAGCAACTAATATATAACAAAAAAAACTTAAAAGAAGGAAAATTATCCAATTGGTATATTTTACTTCTGCAGGTAAAGAGAACGACAAAGGTACTTATTATGTTTTAGAATAAATTGTTAATGGGTTAAATGTTGTGTTAATACATATTATAAAATTTTATAATATATGAGATGATACCCAATATGCCTAAGGTGGGAAATTAGTTTCCTTGAATGGGATAGAGACTATTGGATCCCTTATATTTCAATAGAATTTCTACTCTAAGACAAAGAATTTCATC
>Ga0268298_10000375_pt1 | contig 57437 bp, 41 predicted proteins | sample WWTPWeurt_MetaG_FD_194462 | JGI IMG/M metagenome (GOLD analysis project Ga0268298, IMG submission 194462) | Activated sludge microbial communities from WWTP in Nijmegen, Gelderland, Netherland - WWTP Weurt | ecosystem: Engineered > WWTP > Aerobic digester > Activated sludge | place... | reverse complement strand
GTGCTTATGAGGCGGAACGGTAGTTTTATAGTCGATAGTCGAAAGTCGAAAGTGGGGAGGCAGGAGACATGAATATTCATTACTAACGACTAACGACTAATGACTATCGACTATTTATTCGAAAACAAAAACTGCAATCATTTTGAAGCGTTAAATACGAAGGTGATGAGTGATAATTTTAATGATATATTTCAGAATCTATCAAATAAGTCTAAATGGTTTCAAACTCCTTTAAGATAAAAATATGAAAAAAATAATTGCAATAATATTTATTGGACTCTTCCTTGGTTGTGGATGCAACAATGAAGAGGATCCTTCTCTTAAGTTGGAGAACGGTGTAATTACAGAAAAACCATTTATCTGGTGGAATAAAGAAGAAGAGCATGATAATTATATCATCACCACTCCTTTTATTTATAACAATTCTTTCATTGCAGAAACTCATCAGAATGGCAGATCTTATTTATCTTTCCAAAATGCAAAAGATGGGAAACTACTTTGGAAATGGGATGATTATCTATACGATTATGATATTGATTTGAGATTTCCACATTGTTCACATCTTGGATTTCTATTTTTTCAATCTGGACCAAGATCTTATTGTGTTAATTTGGAATCAGGAAAAACCCAATGGAAGAAAACTTGGAATGATCCATTATTTTCAATTTCTGGAGGGTATCAAAAAGAAGTTTTTTTACTTCAAGATTATCCTGATAATGGGGCAACTCATCCCGGCTTTTATATACTAAATTTGGAAACAGGAAGTGTTAAAGAGAAAATTATTCCACATTTTGAAAATTTTACAAATAGAAATGTATCGAATGAATTTGGAAGAATTACGGGGGTAAATCCGATTGAAAAAAATGGGAAGGTTTATTTATTAATTACCTATTGTGAATCCATAAATGATAAACATTGTTTTCCATTAATAGGTCTATATAATTCTACTGATAAAAAGTGGGTTTATGAGTATAAAAAGATAACTAATCTTGAGCAATATTCACTTGGTTTCGTAGATATTCAAAATGAAAAAATCTATCACGATGGAGCAAGTCATGTATTCTGCAATGATCTATGGACTGGAGATAGCATTTGGACTCAAGAGTTCAAGGGGAATTTTCTGTTTGGAAGTTGTACTTATGACCAAGGTACTCTCTACTGCGCCGCCGAAGGCGACGGCTATTACGCTTTAGATGCGGAGACCGGAGCGATCAAGTGGAAGGGGGAATGTGCGCCGGGCACAAGCAGTAGAATGGTGGTATTGAATGGAGTACTGTATTACATCAATGGAGGCGACGGACGACTATGGGCTCTGGATGCAGCTACAGGCAAGACATTATGGCGACTAAAAAGTCCCGACGGCTATAGTTTCAAGCGAGAGATCAATGTGATGCAGGGAGATGGCGAGAGAAAGGGATATGTCCTCACCAGCACGTGGCATGGAGCCTGTGCGTATGAGGCGGAACGGTAGTTTTATAGTCGATAGTCGAAAGTCGAAAGTGGGGAGGCAGGAGACATGAATATTCATTACTAACGACTAACGACTAATGACTATCGACTATTTATTCGAAAACATCAACTGCAACCATTTCGAGGCGGTGAATACGAAGGTGTTGAGTGATAATTTTGTTGATATATTCCAATTCGGCAAGAAGGGTGCAGCTTGGTATCAAACACCATTAAGATAATATAAAATTTATGAAAACAATAGTTGCAATTATTTTTTATGTTAGTTTCCTCCTTAGTTGCTCATGTACTAAGGAGGAGACTCCTTCTGTTAAAACCGAAAATGGGGTAATAACAGAGAAGCCATATATCTGGTGGAATAAAGAGGAAGAGCATGATCAGTCTATTATTACTACCCCATTTACATTTAATGGTGGATTCATTGCAGAAACTCATCAGAATGGCAGATCCTATATGTCATTTCAAAATGCAATAGATGGAAAAATTCTTTGGAAATGGGATGACTATACATTTGATTATGACATTGGACTTAGATATCCATATTGTTCAACATTAGGATTTATTTTTTTTCAATCTGGACCCAGAACCTATTGTGTAAATTTACAATCAGGGAAAACTCAATGGAAAGAAACTCAGTCTGCTTCACAATATATAGTAACTAATGGATTCTTGAACGAAGGTTTTGTGTTACAAAGTTTTCCAGATGATGGTGATAAATATCCGGGAGTCAAAATTTATGACTTAGAAAAAGGCAATCAGAAAGATAAAATAATACCTAAATTCTTAAATATTGATAAATTAAATGTGTTGGGAGAATTAGGATCAATAGGCAATGTAGTTCGAATAGATACGTTAAATAAGATTTATTATTTGATATCATATGACGAATCATTAAATGAATATAAAAGTAAACCAATGATTGGTCTTTATAATTATTCAGAAAAAAAATGGATTTATGAATATAAATTAATTACCAATTTGGAAAAAACTGGATTAGGTTTAGTATCAATTCAAAACAATAAAATTTATCACGATGGAGCAAGTCATGTATTCTGCAATGATCTATGGACTGGAGATAGCATTTGGACTCAAGAGTTCAAGGGGAATTTTCTGTTTGGAAGTTGTACTTATGACCAAGGTACTCTCTACTGCGCCGCCGAAGGCGACGGCTATTACGCTTTAGATGCGGAGACCGGAGCGATCAAGTGGAAGGGGGAATGTGCGCCGGGCACAAGCAGTAGAATGGTGGTATTGAATGGAGTACTGTATTACATCAATGGAGGCGACGGACGACTATGGGCTCTGGATGCAGCTACAGGCAAGACATTATGGCGACTAAAAAGTCCCGACGGCTATAGTTTCAAGCGAGAGATCAATGTGATGCAGGGAGATGGCGAGAGAAAGGGATATGTCCTCACCAGCACGTGGCATGGAGCCTGTGCGTATGAGGCGGAACGGTAGTTTTATAGTCGATAGTCGAAAGTCGAAAGTGGGGAGGCAGGAGACATGAATATTCATTACTAACGACTAACGACTAACGACTATCGACTATTTATTCGAAAACATCAACTGCAACCATTTCGAGGCGGTGAATACGAAGGTCATGAGCGAAAACTTTATACGTATATTTAACAATAGCGATGGTGGTCCTTTCTTTAAAACTCAAATGAGATAATATGAAAAAAATAATTGCAATTATTTTTTCCGGACTCTTCCTTGGCTGCGGATGCAACAAGGAAGAGCTTCCTTCTCGCATCCTAGACAATGGAGTGGTTATAGAAAAACCTTACATTTGGTGGAATAAAGGAAATTTAGAACACCTTAATGAGTTGTGGGAAGTCAAAACATTTGATTTTAATGTTATTAAGGAACTAGTTACCGATGACAAAAATTATTTAGCTTCGTATAAATTAACAGATGGTAAATTAAATTGGAAATGGAACGACTATTGGAATAATGACTTTCAATTTTTAGGAGAACCATATCAAATTAATAATTTGTATATAGATAAAGTGAATAAAAATACATATTGTATTGATTTATTTACAGGCAAGACAGTATGGAAGATTGCAAGAAATTCAGAAGGCAATTGGATAAATTCAGGATTTAATGATAACTATATTGAAATAATGTATGGTTCGAATAAAATCAATGGATTTTCAGCGCACTCAATTTATGTTGGTAAAACTGATTCTCCAAATTTTTACAAAGAAATTATTCCAAAATATTTTGTATCAAAAAACCTTACTGTAAATGATGAAGTGGGTATATGTTGCAAACCTAACGGTTTTCAAAAGGATGGCAAAGAAATGATCTTTATTCCGTTTTATTGCCCAAACTCGATCAATGATGGTAAAAGATATATATCACTTTACAATCTTAGCGATGATAGATGGGTTTATGATAGTATACTCATATCAGAAAAAAGTAAATTGGGTATGAGTTTACTTCCTTTATTTTATAACGATTTAGTTATTATCAATATTGATCAATCATTGTACGCTATTAATGTAATGAAAGGAGAAATTATTTGGGAAACTAAATTCAATCAAAATTCAAGTTTTGGATTTGGAGGATTTATAATTGACAATGGCACTCTCTACTGCGCCGCCGAAGGCGACGGCTATTACGCTTTAGATGCAGAGACAGGAGCGATCAAGTGGAAGGGAGAACGTGCGCCGGGCACAAGCAGTAGAATGGTTGTATTGAATGGAGTGCTGTATTACATCAATGGAGGCGACGGACGACTATGGGCTCTGGATGCTGCTACAGGCAAGACATTATGGCGACTAAAAAGTCCCGACGGCTACAGCTTCAAGCGAGAGATCAATGTGATGCAGGGAGATGGCGAGAGAAAGGGATATGTCCTCACGAGCACATGGCATGGAGCTTGTGCGTATGAGGCAGAACGGTAGTTTTTATAGTCGAAAGTCGAGAGTCGATAGTCGAAAGTGGGGAGACAGGATATGTAAATATTCTTTACTAACGACTAACGACTATCGACTATCGACTATTTATTCGAAAACATCAACTGCAACCATTTCGAGGCGGTGAATACGAAGGTGTTGAGCGATAATTTTAGAGATATTTTTAAAGATGGAGCAAAAAATACCACTTGGTTTAAAACTGATCTAAGATAAATTTTATGAAAAAAATAATTGCAATTATTTTTTCCGGACTCTTCCTTGGCTGCGGATGCAACAAGGAAGAGCTTCCTTCTCGCATCCTAGACAATGGAGTGGTTATAGAAAAACCTTACATTTGGTGGAATAAGGAAGAGGAGCATGATCAATCAATAAAAACTATTGGTCATTTTTATAATGGTAGTTTTCTTTGCGAATCACACCAAAATGGAATTTCTTATCTCAGTTTAACTAATGCAAAAAATGGAAAAATTAGTTGGAAGTGGAATGGATATAGAAATAGTAATGATTTGTCAATAGATTTTCCTTATTCATATGATAGATATTTATATATATTGAGTGGGTCACCTAGAACTTACTGTTTGGATTTTAATTCTGGCAAAGAAATTTGGAGTAAAACATGGGATAAAGCAATTTTCTATAAATCTTCTGGTTATAAGGATGAAGTTTATGTATTACAAGATCATGCAGATGGTGTGGATGAATATCCCGGTTTTTACATTCTTGATCTTAATACCGGAGTAGTGAAAGATAAAATTATTCCAATGTACAAATTTAAAAATAAAAATGTAATAAATGAATTTGGAAGCATTAGAGGTGTTCAAAGAATAGATACTTTAAATGAAATTTACTATTTAATTTCATATACAGAATCAATAGATAGTAAATCTAGTTATCCACGTATCTCTTTATATAATTATTCAAACAAAAAATGGATCTTTGAATATAAGCCATTAATTACTATAGATCCTGGTGCACAAGGTTCGCTTTGTGTTGTAAATAATAAAATTTATCATTCATTGGGTAATTCTATTGTTTGTCATGATTTATGGTCTGGTGATAGTCTGTGGTCACAAGAATTTAAAGGTGGATTTTTATTTGGTGAATATATGATCGACAACGGCACTCTCTACTGTGCCGCCGAAGGCGATGGTTATTACGCTTTAGATGCGGAGACCGGAGCGATCAAGTGGAAGGGAGAACGTGCGCCGGGCACAAGCAGTAGAATGGTTGTATTGAATGGAGTATTGTATTACATCAATGGAGGCGACGGACGACTATGGGCTCTGGATGCAGCTACAGGCAAGACATTATGGCGACTAAAAAGTCCCGACGGCTATAGCTTCAAGCGAGAGATCAATGTGATGCCGGGAGATGGCGAGAGAAAGGGATATGTCCTCACCAGCACGTGGCATGGAGCCTGTGCGTATGAGGCGGAACGGTAGTTTTATAGTCGATAGTCGAAAGTCGGTAGTTGGGATAATTTTATTTAGAAAAATGGGATATAATTAATAAGAGATATGAGAATTACAAGATTTGAAGATATTGTAGCTTGGCAGAAGGCACAAGATGTTGCAGTGGATATATATACTGTTTTTGGATCAATGAAAGACTTTGGATTTAGAGATCAGATTTGCAGGGCAACGGTGTCAATATCAAACAATATCGCAGAAGGATTTAATCGAAGCAGCGATGCAGATTTTATTCGATATTTGTATATATCCTTAGGATCTTGTAATGAAGTTATATCAATGTTGTATTTAGCACACCGATTAAAATATATAGATGAAACGCAGAAAGAAACATTGCTCAATAAATCCACTGAAATTGCTAAAATAATCCGAGGATTAATAAAATCATTCAATAAATTATAATTCAATGACTAACGACTATCGACTCTTATTTAATTGCAATTATTTTTTATGTTAGTTTCCTCCTTAGTTGCTCTTGCACAAAGGAGGATAGTCCTTCTGTTATATCAGAAAATGGCGTAATAACAGAGAAGCTATAAATCTGGTGGAATAAGGAGGAGGAACATGACCAGTCTATAGAATCTGTAGGATTGATATATAACGGTAGTTTTATAGCCGAATCTCATCAAAATGGAAAATCTTATATCGCTTTATTGGATGCAGAAACGGGTAAAATTAAATGGAAATGGAATGAATATTTGCGAGAAACAGATGGAGGGTTTTTAGATTATTATTCATATCACAATTTGCTTAGTTTCCAAAGTGGCCCTCGTTCTTATTGCATCAATATGGAAAATGGTAAGAGTCAATGGAATAAAATTTGGGGGCAACCTATGTACGTAAGAGTCGGTGGAATCAAAAATCAATGTTTTATTCTTCAAGATTATCCGGATAATGGAGACCAATACCCTGGCTTTTATATTTTGGATTTACAAACAGGTAATATAAAAGAAAAAATAATCCCGAAATATTTAAATACAATAAATAGAAATGTATCAGGAGAACTAGGTAGGATTTTAACTGCAAAATCCTTTAACCAAAATAGTACAGATTATATAGTAATTACTTACTGCGAATCTATAAATGAAAAGAATTGCATACCATTGATAAGTTTGTTTAATTACACAGATAAAAACTGGGTGTATGAATACAAGAAAATTACCAATCTAGAGTCCTATGCTTTGCCATGTGTAGATATTCAAAACAATAAAATTTATCACGATGGAGCAAGTCATGTATTCTGCAATGATCTTTGGACAGGAGATAGCATTTGGACTCAAGAGTTCAAGGGTAATTTTCTGTTTGGAAGTTGTACTTATGATCAAGGCACTCTTTATGCAGCCGCCGAAGGCGACGGCTATTACGCTTTAGATGCGGAGACCGGAGCGATCAAGTGGAAGGGAGAACGTGCGCCGGGCACAAGCAGTAGAATGGTTGTATTGAATGGAGTGTTGTATTACATCAATGGAGGCGATGGACGACTATGGGCTCTGGATTTAGCTACAGGCAAGACATTATGGCGACTCAAAAGTCCCGACGGCTATAGTTTCAAGCGAGAGATCAATGTGATGCAGGGAGATGGCGAGAGAAAGAGATATGTCCTCACGAGCACATGGCATGGAGCCTGTGCGTATGAGGCGGAACAATGAGTAAATTCTGTATGTGAATAAAATATTGAAAATGTATTAAAATTGGTATATAAAAGCTATAAATGATATAAATACATCAATATAGTACCGCGTAAACAACAATACACAAGATTAGTTATGAATTTATATTCTTACCAATAGCCACCTGAAATATCGGATTGAGATTAAATTTGCAGGAGAACCAAAGTTTTTTTAGTTTGCTTAATAGACTTGCACAAAATAGACAAAGGGTATTGGGATGTCAGTAAAAAATTTTATACATTTACGCAACTAATTAAACAATTTATTATGCGTAAACTAACTATTTTTTTTCTGTTTTTTGTGCTCGCCAAGTCAGCTAGCGCTCAATTTGATCTTACGATCAATCCCGTGAGTCTGCTGTTTAGCAGTGTAGATATCAGTGGTGAATATGGTATCAAACCTTCATTTGGACTTGAGGGAACTTTGGGTTATGATTATGGAGGGTATTCTGTAGGCGATGTCGATGTAAAAAACCAAGGCATAGGCATCAGGTTAATTGGCAAATATTATTTTAACCCAAACAGGAATATTGATAAATTTAATATAGGACCTTACGTAAAATTTGCTACAAGAAAAGGTAAATATGAAGATGGTGTTTCCACTTCTAACATAACAAATACTAGATTTGCAGTAGGATTTTATGTTGGCTATAAATGGGTTTCTGCTGGAAGATTTGTTTTTGAACTTGGACTTGGAGCTGGTCGTGCTTTTGTAAATAAATATTCTTCAGAAGATGAATCAATTGAACTGGGCGATTTCCCTCTGTTAAACATAGATGCTACTGGAAAATTAGCAATAGGATACCGTTTCTAATAAGCAACAAAATTAAATTAATGAAAGCAGGATCATGAATTTGATTCTGCTTTTTTATTTTACAATTGAATGGAATACACTTGTATGATTAATCCCGCATCTTTCAAATAAAAGTTTGACGCACCTACGCAGGCAGTCTTTCTAACAAATGTAGCCAATATTGTATTTTATAAATGGAAAACGATATCCATACACTTCAAAATCTGAGTTCAAATTAAACCGAGAACCTATACTAAGGTCAATACTAATTCCCTTAAAATTCAACTGCTGATAGCCGATTTGACTATATAGAAGGATAATTTTTGTCAAGTTCTGAAGCTAAAGCCAGGTCAGACCCGAAATAAAAACCCACAAGCTTATTTTCAAACGAAAAGTAATAGCGTGGTATAGTCCAAATGACATAAGACTTCGTAAAAATAGGTACTAAAATACAATTCAGATTTACGCTCAGTTTTGAGGAGAAAATTGCTCATATTCAAGATGAAGGCTAGCAAGGAATAGGATAGACTTTAAATGTATTTTTGGGTTATACAACAGTAATAGTGCTTAATTGAGGAAAGATCAACAGAATATAGTAGTTTTTCATTCTGTTATAATCTTGATTTAAACTCTATTGTTTTTCCAATCATAATCCATATTAAAGTTGATGACCAATCCTGCTAAGATACCTGTGCTTTCTGAATCACCACCCTCATGAATAGAGTTTTTTAGTTTCGATCCAAATGTAATAAAATCATAAGTGATTTTAGACATTTAATCCACCGTTTAATAATTACTAAGAATCCAATGGTGACATTGAACTTAACACCCGAATTAGTCTTGCGGGTTGAAGAACTCTTCAACTGTTTTTAATGGTATCCTAATTCTTACCAAGCATATCCTAAATTAAATTTCATAAAAGGAAATGGGTAGCCAAATATTTCAGAATCCGAAATTAAACTATACTCAGGACCAATAGAAAGATCCACAGTAAGTCCTTTAAACTTAGCCCATTGGTAACCTAGTTGGGCTCCCATCAATGGAAATTGTGATTCATCGAAGGATACATAACCAAGATTTGGCCCTATGTATAATCCTGATGGAACAAATCGGCTTTGGTGAGTTATATAGAACTTATACATAGTCCAAATACCCCGGCTCCCACTACCATAAGGAGAAAGGAATCCGCCGACACTTAAGCCGGATTTGGAACTCAAGACTCTTTCATACTCTATATGCAGTATGCCAATGGCAAAAGGAAAGGGACTTCCTTTTATTATATTTTTAATTTGGGCCGGGGTCTTGATGCTAAATCCAATTAGCATAATTGTGAAAAACCAATTTTTCATAGAATTAAATATAATTAGAGATAAAGGTAGATTAAACTTGGAATTTTTCCAAAATTTTTAATTTAAAAAACAACCCGTTGAAATTCAATTTCAACGGGTTGCCAAGATTCAAATTTTAAAATATTATTTCTTTTCAGAGATCAATTTCTTTAATAATATAATTTCTTCTGGAGTCAGGCTGGTTATTAACGACTGCTGTTGTTTCAGTTCCTCAATTTCTGATTGTTGTTCCTGAACGGCTTTTATCAATACAGGAATCAAACCAATATAATTAACAGACATAAAATCCTCTTCTTTTGTACCTTGACGAGTAAGTTCAGGGATGATTTCTTTTAATTCCTGGGCTAAAACACCTAATGCCCTATAACCATCATCCATATTTTCCTCCTTCCATCGGTATGAGTACACTTTCATCTTTGAAACTTCATTCAACCCGTAATTCAATGGCTTAATGTCTCTCTTCATTCGAATATCAGAACCATTAAATGCATTTCTGGAACACCAAACATCACGCCAGCGAAGAGTCGACTTGCCGAGATCTCTGGTATTGTTGCTAAAAGGTATAAATGAAGAGTTCGTTTGAATCGTGGCATCTCCACCATCCTGAAAATACTCGACAGAACCAAAGGTTATTTTTCCTCCAAGAAACAAATCATTGAAACGAACTGTGCTTGTACCCAGATCTCTCGAATTGTCAAGGTCGGGTTTCAGATTCGCATTTAGGTTGATAATGTTTGTACCGCCGTCCGTAAATCCTTCTGTGTTTCCAAAAAATACGCCACTTTGAAATTTTGCTTTTCCTACTACATTTAGTTTAAATCCGGAGGAGACTACATCAGTACCGATATTGACACTTCGGGTGTCATCATCGATTACCATTGTATTATCTCCTGTAGTTCCATTTGCCTCAAATGCTATCTGCCCATTGGATCTTGTGGATATATCAAAATGTTGAAACCCGCTGCTAATTCTTAAACCATTGCCGACAATATGTAATTTTTTTATTGGCGATGAGGTGCCTATGCCCACATTTCCGGAATTACTACTATAAATATTTGTACCTGAATTCGTCCAGAATGAAGATCCTCCTCCCAGAGAGCTAAGATCCACACTACCACCACTTGGCGATAAAGAAAGCACCTTTGATGCCTGATTGAAAGAAAGAGTTTGCAATTCATTGCTCGGACTTTCGTCTTCAGCTGAAATGAAAAAACTCAGTGGCCCGTTGCTAGTAGATAGAATTTTGATTCCGGGTCCTTGGTTCAAAACAACAGGTTTTCGGATTTCCCATTGGTTAGTATTGGCATCATAAATAAAGGCGTCATTATGGTTTGCGCCACTTGAACTGAATTTAGATTTGAGTAAAGAATTATTTGCTACTCCCAGCGGACTCCCTGCGGTTCCATTTCCTGTCAATGTACTTTGTGTTTGCACTGTCTGTGTCCCCCAGTTATCACCTAGACCATTTTGAGGAAGTATGACGGAGTTTCCACCGCTTATACGTAGCTCGTTGTTATTGATAAGTTCCAATCTTTGTATTTCGTTGGTGGGGTCAGCATCATTATCATTTTTTAATTCAGTGAGATCCACGTTTGTATTATTTATAGTGAGAGTATGATTTCCGGTGTTATAACTTAAATTATTAACTCCATTCTTTGCTTGCTCTGCAAACAGTGAATAGGGCACACTTTGAAAAGGAATTTCACCAAGATTTACAAATCCGGATCCGGTATTGACATCTGTTCTCAGGTAATATTTTCCATCCGACCAGTTGATATTTTGAATAGAACCATTTTGATTTTGTCCATTTCCTATAGATAGATTTAATTGGCCTAATTCGCTGGTGAAAATTCCATTATATTCTTCACTGTATACGCTGAATTTTTGTCCATTCTGGTCCTCTCTTATAATTGCTGCGCGGAAGCTGACTGCTTGATTTTTTATTGGCTTGTTGGCATTGTCGGTGAGCACAATTTGATAATTAAATGATTTGGGACTTTGCGCAGATGCTAAGCTGAAAAAAAAGTAAAATAATAATAATGTAAAAAAAAATTTTTTCATTTCAATTGATTTTAATGTTGTACAATGATGGGCTTTGAAAAATAATGCGTGGTGTTATATAAAGTAATAAAGTATTCTCCAGAAGGAATTTCTGAAACAGGAATCGAACTTCGGTTTCCATTAATTTGAAATCTATAGAATACATTTCCGAGTGCGTCATGCAAAACACCTTCTGCCAGAATCTCTTTAACGCTTTGAATATTCAGAATTTTCATCGACGGGTTGGGATAACACAAGATGTCAAAATTGAATTTTTGCAAATCTTTTACAGAGGTCGATGCCGGATCAAATAAAAATTGGAATCCGGAATATGCATTTGCAAATGTTTGATTCGATATCTGGCCCAAAGTAGAATGGATGTGTCCATCGGGAAAGGACCTGTTGGTCCCGCCACTGGAGACTAATCTCCATGACGAGGATTGTGCATGTATAAGTATGCCGGATAACAACAATACGAAAAGGAGTAGCTTTTGGAGCATAATAAAATATTTTAAGGTTAACAATTGGAATCAATTCGTCTATTAAAGAAATAGAAATTTATACAGTCATTTTACTTTGGGACTGTATAGTGTTAATTAGTGTCTCTATTCAGAGAAATGTTACTAGAAATTGAAAAAAAAATTACAAAAAAAAAGATTACCGCGCTAAGTACATATAGCGCTTGCTGTCGAGGTCCCTGAAATAGGGATCATAAAGATCCTTGATAAAATAAATTGCCTCTCCTGTAGATTTCATTTCAGGACCTAAACTAATATCTACACCAGGGAACTTGTTGAATGAAAAGACAGGTACTTTGATCGCATAGCCATTAAGCTTATTGATCATTTCAAAATCATTTAGTTTATGTGTACCCATCATTAATTTAGTAGCAATATTTAAATAAGGGACACCATAAGCTTTTGCGATAAATGGTGTCGTTCTGGAAGCACGAGGATTTGCCTCTATAACATAAACTTGATTGTTCTTAATAGCAAATTGAATATTGATCAATCCTTTAATACGAAGGCGCAATGCAATTCTCTTGGCGTACTGTATCATCACTTCAATCGCTTCTTGGCTCAAACTATAAGGAGGGAGCACCGCTGAGCTGTCGCCGGAGTGAATACCGGCAGGTTCAATATGCTCCATAATCCCCATGATGTGGACATTTTCTCCATCACAAAGCGCGTCTATTTCAGCTTCTTTTGCCCTTTCGAGAAAATGATCAATGAGCACTTTATTGTCCGGCATGTGCTTGAAAATGGTGAGTACATGATTCTCGAGTTCGGTGTCATTGATAACAATTCTCATGCGTTGACCACCCAAAACATAAGAAGGCCTAACGAGAACCGGATATCCGATACTACGAGCTACATCCAAAGCTGTGTCGGCATCCATAGCTACACCATAATTCGGATAAGGAATTTCCATTTCTTTCAGTAAATCCGAAAACCTTCCCCGGTCTTCAGCAATATCCATATCCGGAAAGGAAGTGCCAATGATTGGGATTCCTTTGTTGTGAATTTTTTCAGCCAGCTTTAATGCTGTTTGGCCACCCAATTGGACGATTACACCTTCTGGCTGTTCGAAGTCAAGGAGATCTTCAATATGCTCCCAATAAACAGGTTCAAAATAGAGTTTGTCGGCTATATCAAAATCGGTAGAGACTGTTTCTGGGTTACAGTTCACCATAATGGCTTCCCAACCTTCTTCTCGTATGGCCAGAACGCCATGTACACAACAGTAATCAAATTCTATCCCCTGGCCAATTCTATTTGGTCCCGAGCCTAGGACTACGATTTTCTTTTTCGAAGATCTTTTACTTTCGTTTTCTTCTTCAAATGTCGAATAATAGTATGGAGTTTGAGCTTCAAATTCGGCAGCACATGTGTCTACGAGTTTGTATTTGCGACGAAGATTGAGTTTTTTTCGATAATTGATGATATCTTTTTCATCCAACCTCATGAGCCAAGCAATTTGAGCATCAGAATAACCATTTTGCTTGAGTTGAAGCAAAAGATCGAATCCGATATCCTCAGGTACATTGAGCTTCTGGACCTGCTCTTCCAATTGTACAAGTTTTTTAATTTCGCGAAGAAACCAAGGATCAATGTGGGTCAGCTTGTGTATTGTTTTTTCCGGAACACCTAGACGCAAAGCGTCTTTAACTCTGTAGATCCGATCGTCACTGACTTTCTCCAGGCGCTCTAGTATATCTTGTGTATTGATCCATTCCTTTTTGTCAGCGCCAAGACCGGCTCGATCATTTTCCTGAGACTGACAGGCTTTTTGCAATGCTTCAGAAAAAGATCTTCCGATTGCCATGACTTCACCCACAGACTTCATCTGAAGACCCAGACGGGAATCAGCGCCATGAAATTTTTCAAAATTCCAACGAGGCATTTTGACAATTACATAATCCAGGCTTGGCTCAAAAAGAGCACTGGTAGTCCCTGTAATTTGGTTTTTCAGTTCATCCAAGGTATATCCCAATGCCAGTTTGGCTGCAATCTTAGCGATGGGATATCCGGTTGCCTTACTAGCCAAAGCTGAGGAACGGGAAACACGGGGATTGATCTCTATCGCTATGATTTGTTCATCGATTGGATTTAAGGCAAATTGGACATTGCAGCCTCCCGCAAAATGACCCATAGACCGCATCATCAGGATTGCTTGATTTCGCATCCTTTGAAAAGCAGTATCCGAAAGGGTCATCGCAGGAGCAACTGTGATACTATCACCTGTATGAATCCCCATTGGATCGAGGTTTTCCACAGTACAGATGATGACCACATTGTCATTTTTGTCGCGCAACAATTCCAGTTCGTACTCTTTCCATCCCAGCACGGCCTTTTCAACCAAGACCTCGTGAGTGGGAGAAGCGTCCAAGCCACGTCTCAAAGCTTCGTCAAAAGCAGTTTCTTGATGTACAAAGCTACCTCCTGTCCCACCGAGTGTAAACGAAGGTCGTATGACCAAAGGAAAGCCAATTTTTTGAGCAGCCTCTTTTCCTTCCAGAAATGAATTTGCGATCAAAGAAGGTGCGACCTCTATTCCTAGGCTGATTACATGTTTTCGGAATAATTCACGGTCTTCAGCAAGATTTATAGCATCAATATCAACACCTATCAATTTGACGTTAAAGCGGTTCCAAACATTTTGCCTCTCGGCTTCCATAGCAAGATTGAGGGCAGTTTGTCCGCCCATGGTAGGCAGAACAGCATCAATTTTTCTTTCTTCGAGTATTTTAATGATGGACTCAACGGTCAACGGCATCAAATAGATATGGTCCGCTGTAATCGGATCCGTCATAATAGTCGCCGGATTTGAATTGATCAAGCTTACTTCTATGCCCTCTTCTCGGAGTGAACGAGAAGCTTGAGTACCTGAATAATCAAATTCACAAGCCTGACCTATGATGATGGGGCCACTTCCGATTATCAGTACAGAACGTATGGAGCTATCCTTGGGCATGGGCTGAGTTTAGTCGCAAAGATAGTATCCACAGCCTATTTAGTTTACCTTTGTTGATCGTCAGAGCTCAAATTAATCCACAGGAAATGAAAGAAAAATCTCCGAAAGTTCTTATAACTGACGATGTGCATCCTCTATTGATTGAGGGTCTGCAACAAAGAGGATACGATGTTGAATTTCGTCCGGACATCAGCTATAAAGAGACTCAGGCAGTAATTAAAGAATATAATGGCCTAATCATCAATAGCAAAATTTTATGCGACGATCAATTTTTTGAAAAGGCAAGCAAGCTAAAATGGGTGGCCAGATTGGGATCAGGCATGGAAATTATCGACATGGACGCTGCTGAAGTTCGAGGCATATCCGTTTTCAATACACCTGAAGGAAACCGAAATGCTGTAGCGGAACACGCGATTGGTTTACTGCTTTGTTTATACAGAAATTTATTGCAGACAAATCAGGAAATGTCAAATGGCGTGTGGTTGCGAGAAGCAAATCGTGGAGAAGAAATTGCCGGAAAAACAATAGGAATCATTGGATTTGGCAATACTGGGAGTCGATTCGCTTCCCTTTTATCAGCTTTTGGAGCAAAAATTTTGATTTTTGATCCCTACAAGCAGCGCATAGACATTCCGGAACGTTTTGAATACGTGATGAAAATACAAGCGATTCAGCAAGAAGCAGATGTAATCAGCCTACACGTTCCACTGAATAATGAAACAAAGCATATGGTTGATGCAGCGTTTATTGGCGGATGTGAGAGAAAACCGGTTTTAATAAATAGTTCCAGAGGAGCAGTGGTGGATACAAATGCGTTGTTGGATGGCCTAAAAATCGGTTTTCTTTCAGGAGCTTGTTTAGATGTCTTTGAGAATGAAAAACCAGAGACATTCAGTGCCTCTGAAAACGAGAACTTCAAGCAATTGTGTGATTTGAAGCAGGTAGTGACGAGTCCTCACATCGCGGGTTGGACACATCAATCCAAACAGAAACTTGCCGAGTGGGTCTTAAAAAAATTGGATACATTAAATTAATTCTATAACTATAATATAAAGAATATCAGCAATTTATAAATAATATAAAAAAAAGAGTACTGAAAAGTCGCATACTCCGCAACAGGATTTTTGAAAAACATTTAGAAATGCTTAACATTGCGAACTTTTTCATTTACAGAACGAAAACTTTTACCACAATGATGAAAAAATTTGTACTCGTACTGTTTATTCAGCTTTTAGCGATAGGAATATATGCGCAGACGAGCTTATCAGGCAAAGTCAAAGACAAAGAATCCGGAGAAGACCTGATTACAGCTTCAGTTTCCGTTGAAAAAAACGGTGTATTTATTACCGGAACAGTTACAGACATAGATGGTAACTTCAGTGTAAATCTGGATCCGGGGACATATACAGTGATTGTAAAAATGTTGGGCTATGGAGACCAACAAATCAACAATGTTATAGTAAAAGCTGGTAAAGCCAATCCTATTGAGGTTCTTCTATCTTCTGATACGAAGACTTTGGGTGTTATTGAAATTGTCGAGCAGAAAGTACCGCTGATAGAGCAAGACAATACAACACAAGGATCAACTTTAACTTCAGAACAAATCCAAAACCTACCGGTAAAAAGCATTATCGGGATTGTCGCAGCCTCTGCCGGAACATCCAGCGTGGATGGAGGAGATGCTTCGATACGCGGGTCCAGAACAGATGGAACCGTATTTTATCTGGATGGAATTCGATATACAGGAAGAAACATACCAACTTCTGAAATTGAACAACTTCAGGTGATCACAGGAGGTATTGAAGCACAGTACGGTGACGTGACAGGCGGAATCGTGTCTTCTACTACTAAAGGCCCTTCTTCAAAGATTTCAGGCGGTCTTGAAGCAGAGACATCTCAATATCTGGATCCTTATGGATACAATTTGATCAGCGGAAATCTGAGTGGTCCAATTTGGAAAAAAACCATTGCATCCAAGAATTTGACAAGAACAATTCTGGGATACCGTCTTGCCGGGCAATACAATTATCAAAAAGACGATGATCCACCGGCTTATGGAGTGTACAGAGCGAAAGAAGCGACCATCAATAGATTGATTAGTGACCCGACCTATATATTCCATGGCTCTAAAACGACAAACGGCTTGTTTTTGAAGGAAGGTGAAGACGTTGAAAAGATTAAGTATAATCCAAACGAAGAAAACAAAGCAGTCGATTTTTCGGCGAAACTTGACTTCAGACCAACTGAGCAAATAGATTTTTCCATTACGGGAATTTTTGCGGACGTCAAAAACCGCTTTACGCCGGATGTGAATACGGAGTCCGATGGAATTGGAACTACAGTAGGTAATGGATCGTGGACATTGTTGAACTGGACCAGAAACCCATATCGCAATACACAAACTTATAGAGGTTTGGTCAGGTTCAGACATCGCCTGGGCAGGACGAATACAGGGGCTGAAGAAGGTAAAAAGCCGAGTTCTTTGCAGAATGCTTATTATACCTTACAGGCGGGATATGAAAATATTCGCCAATCAGAAGAAGACCTGATACACAAAGACAATTTCTTTAACTATGGGTATGTGGGCAGCTTTGACAGACAATGGGATCCAGTATTTGATTTCCAATCCGGTGACCACGTTGGATTTGTGCCATTAGTAAGAGGATTTACTCCGAGCAATATCAATCCAGCTTTGTCTAACTACAATAAATTGCTGCCTGCTGTTGAAGACCAAGGTGTTTTGGAAGCTTATACCGCATTCAATGGTGCGGTGAGTAACTCCAATAACACCATTTGGAGCGGGATTCATACCCAGGTAGGATCAGTTTATAATAACTACGTCAAGTCTGACGACGAAATTCTAACCTTGCAACTCACCAGTGGTTTTGACTTTTTGCCGAAGGGTCGTAGCAATACCAGACACAATATACAATTTGGGGGTCTTGTGGAACAAAGAATCGATAGAGGATATACACTTAGACCATTTGAGCTGTGGAAAATAGGCAGATTGTACACAAACAATCATATAGTTGGTGTGGATACGTCCTTGATTGACTATTATGATTCTACGGGTCGACCTATTTATAAAGGCTTAATCACGGAATCACCGGATAGCAGATTCAACAAAAGCGTGAGAAGGGTGCTTTATCCAAACGCCAACCAAGACAGTCTTTTGAGGAAGTATGTCAATTTGGATGGCTTGACACCAGATCAGCTGAGCCTCGATATGTTCTCTTCCAGAGAGCTGACAGATCAATCGCTTGTAGGCTATAGAGGATATGATTATCTGGGTAATAAATTGTCCAGAAATGTCAAATTTGATGATTTCTTTAAGGTGAATGCAGACGGAACAAGAGACTACAAGGTAGCTGCAAACGCCCCGGTTTATGCAGCAGGTTATGTTCAGGATAAATTTTCTTACAAAGACATTATTTTCAGAGCCGGAATTCGAGTGGATTATTATGATGCCAATACGAAGGTGATCAAGGACCAATATTCTTTGTACGATATCCTCGGAGCGAAAGTTTTTCATGCCAAGGAAGGCACCGTAAAACCGGGAACGATCGGCGATGACTTCAAGGTATATCTATCTAAAGAAGGTAGTTCGGATGTTAAGGCTTATCGTGATGGTGACCAATGGTATTTTCCTAATGGCGCCAAAGCGAATTCATCAAGTTTGATTTATGGAGAAAACAATAACGTAACACCGGCGTATTTTCAACCGGCGGATTCTCTCAGAACAATTAGAGGGTCTTATTTTAAGCCGGAAAATTCTTTTGAAGACTATACTCCGCAAATCAACTTGATGCCAAGGCTAGCGTTTTCATTCCCCATTTCAGATGATGCAAACTTCTTTGCCCACTATGACATTTTAGTTCAGAGACCAACTTCCAATAGTTTTGTTTCCCCACTGGATTATTTTTATTGGGATATCTCAGGTAGAACACCGGCAGACAACGGAAGATTGAAACCGAGCAAAACAGTAGATTATGAAGTTGGATTCCAACAAAAAATAACTAACTCCTCTGCAATAAAACTTTCGGCATATTATAAGGAGTTAAGAGACATGATCCAACGTACCACCTTGAGCAAAGTAGCAGGTGTAGGAACCTATGACACTTATGGCAATCTCGATTTTGGTACAGTAAAAGGATTCAATTTTAGTTATGATCTAAGACGTGTAGTAAACTTTTCGTTTAATGCTGCTTATACATTACAGTTTGCTGATGGAACAGGTTCTGACCCGAACTCTCAGCGAGGACTTACCGGAAAAGGTATAAATATCAGAAATATTTTCCCTTTCAACTTTGACGAAAGGCACCGTTTTGCATTTACGTTCGACTATCGTTATGACGAGGGTAAAAAGTACAATGGACCGCGCCTTTTTGGTAAAAACATATTTGCTAATGCAGGAATCAATCTTCAATTAATTACCGCTTCAGGACGGCCATATTCTCCAGGGACTACAATTACAAGATTTGGAGGAGAAGGATATTTAGGGGCAATTAACGGAGCAAGATATCCTTGGAATTACAATATAGACATCAGGGCGGACAAAAACTTTAGCTTGACCAAAGAAGGAAGCAAAAATCCCCTAAGCTTAAACATCTACCTCAGGGTACAAAATCTTCTGGATACCAGAAATGTTATCGGGGTTTATAGAGGTTCAAAAAGCGCCGCTGATGATGGCTACTTGGCCAACACCAGAGGAGTAAATGAAATCAAATCTGTAAGCAATATATACGGACAGGATCAGGTCCAGTATTTCGTGGATTCTTACAACTGGAGATTACTCAATCCGGATAATTATACTTTGCCACGTAGAATATTCGTAGGTGCAATTTTTAATTTCTAATGAAAGTCTATTCAATAAAATACTACAAAATGAAATATTGTCCATTTTACCTCATCTGTTTTATGTTGTTCAGCTCGCTCGTTCAAGCTAGACAACCGGAAGGACTTATAAAAACACCAACGCCAAAAACGAAAAGCAATGTTTTGAAGGCCCGCGAGAATTGTTCTCCGGCAACAAAGCAAATTGATCTTGAAATCAATAATGTGCGCGCTCGATTGCTCAATGGTGGCGATATGTGGTGGGATCTAGACAAAGGTCGCTACATTGTACCTAAGGTGGTACCGGGATCCGGAAAAAAAGAGGTTTCTTCAATATTCGCCGGAGCTGTTTGGGTTGGAGGTTATACACCTGCCGGTGCCTTAAAAATGATGGCTCAGACATACCGTCGTCCAACAGAAAATGATTGTTGGCCAGGGCCTCTCAATCCTATTACATATGAAGCTGAAACGGCTGAATGCATCAATTGGGACAGATTTTTTGAAGTTTCAGGAAAGAATATTGCGAATCACAATAAATTGTACAAGGCATCAGGAAATACTGAAGTCCCGGTGGCTTTAATACCGGATGATATCCTGTATTATCCTGCAAGAGGAAATAAATTTTTTGAGAGCAAGTATAATTTTCCTTTACCAAATCTCAAGCAAGGATTAGCCTTGTTTTATGATCAAAATGACAACCGGACCTATGAACCCGAGTTGGGAGATTATCCTGTAATTGATATCAGAAATTGCCCTCCGGATATATATCCGGACCATATGGTATTCTGGATATATAATGACGCTGGGGGTGTACACACAGGTTCAGGTGGTGATCCAATCAGGATGGAGGTACAAGTCCAGGCGTTTGGATTTCAAACCGGAGATCAGATCAACGATATGACTTTTTATCGATATAAACTGATCAACCGTGCACCTGAAGATATACGAGACTGTTACTTTGCGATGTGGATTGATCCGGATCTGGGTTGTCACTCAGACGATTATATCGGATGCGATCCAGATGCTGAATTGATGTATATCTACAACCGAGATGCAACAGACGGTTCCAATGGATGTAATTGCACTAATTCAACAAATACATATTGCACAGAAGTCCCAATTCTCGGAGTTGATTATTTCAGAGGCCCTCTTGGCCCAAAGGTTTTTGCCAGAGATTCCCAAGGAAATCGTCTTATAGACCCTTTAGGTAACTTTATACTTAATGACCCAGAGCCGGGAACAGGACTTGTGGACACTTCTATTGAAATAGGAATGTCTTCTTTCATGTATTATAATGGCAATGGTCTGGGAGGAACACCGCATCCCAATACAGTGGATCCTACACAAGCCATAGAATTCTACTATTATTTGACCGCCAGATGGAAGGATGGATCATCTTTAACGAAAGGTGGCACAGGCTATAATCCAGGATCAACAGATTCTACAAAATATGCTTATCCCGGAGCTCCTAACGACGTTACCGGATGGAGCATGTGTTCCGCTCAAGAAGGCGACGGAGACAGAAGGACGATACAAGCCTCAGGACCTATGCTCTTGACTCCGGGCGCCGTCAATGAGTTGATCATTGGAGCAGTGTGGGTACCTGAACAAAAATATCCTTGCCCTAGTCTTTCAGACCTACTGGAAGCAGATGGATTGGCTCAGGGACTTTTTGACAACTGCTTTAAATTAAAAAATGGCCCGGACGCACCGAACGTCGATTTTGTGGAATTGGACAAGGAATTAATCATGATATTGTCTAATGAGAAAGGGACAAACAATTATAATATTAATCCTGAGGATTATGCAGAGGCGGGCATTGGATTTCCGCCCAACGTGGATTCTTTGTTCAGGTTTGAAGGATACAGGATATTCCAAATGGCCGGACCGGACATAAGTCTTAATGACAATACAATCAATGATCCGGAATTGGTACGCGAAATCGCAACCGTAGATCTTAAAAACGGAGTAAAAAAACTCTACAACTGGGTTTCAGTTCCCAACCCTTCTGCAGGCCATCCAAAAGACAAAGTATACTATCCAGTAGAAAAGGTAGTAGGAGTGGATAATGGTATCAAGCATAGTTTTCAAATTGTTGAAGACCAGTTTGCAAAAGGTGACAAAGCGTTGATCAATCACAAAAAATACTATTTCTTAGCAATCGCGTATGGATACAACAACTATAGAAACTTCGATGTGGACAGTGTTCAAGGACAGCGTATGCAGTATTGTCCCGGTCGTTTGAATATTGGACCAGAAGGCGATGGTAAGCCATATGTCGCTGTTCCGAGGCCGCAAGTATATGAATCTCTGGCATCAAAATATGGCGAGGGTATTCCGGTGACCAGGTTGGATGGTGTTGGAGCAGGACACAATTTTTTAAGATTAAAGCAAGAAATGTATGGCAAACTGCTTGACGGTAGTTATGCAGGTGTCATAGACTATCAGGAAGGAGCTGGTCCCATTCAGGTTAAAATAATAAACCCGTTAAAAGTAAAGAATGGTAAATTCGAACTGAGGTTTGTGGATGCCATTCCGAATAATGCAAAATTGGATCCACCGGTAACCTGGACTTTGATTAATGTAAATGATACAAATGAAAAATATACTTCAGAAGCTTCTATAGATAAGATTAACGAACAAATTATCGCAAATTATGGTATATCCATCACAATCGGGCAAACGGAGGAAGCTGGTAAAAACCCTACTGTAGATAATGGTATCATCGGAGATGGATTAGAATTCGAGTATGGAGATATCAATGGCCCGCAATGGTTTTTGGCACAACCTGATGCTGCTTTTCAGGGTGTAAATTTTATCAAGAATGATTTGAACGAATCTTCATATAGTTTGGATCCGAACAAATTATTCAGCTCCTTGGGTAGCGGCAATATCGAAGGTAGCTGGTACCCTTACAAGTTAGTTTCTTCTGGAGAGCTATTGACACCGGCCTGGGCGAGTGCCTTGAATGAAGCAGTAAGAGGTTCATTAAAATTAGACTCTTTGAATAATGTGGATATTGTATTTACAAAAGACAAATCCAAATGGACTCGATGTATGGTAGTTGAAACCTGGAATCCTGCCGCAGGAGGAGCAGAGACCGAACCGACCACAGGAAATAAAAACTTCGATGTAAAAAAATCGCCTTCTGTAGGTAAAGATGATGTTGATGGTGATGGTTATGCGGATCCTGATGGGACGGGCAATGGATTTGGTTGGTTCCCAGGATATGCTGTTGATGTGGAAACAGGCCAAAGGCTCAACATTTTCTTTGGTGAAAATTCTTATTATGACAATACAAATATTGTAGATTGTCTAAAAGATAAAAAAGGCGTAGGAAACGATATGATGTGGAATCCGACAGATCAAATTTTCGCTGATCAAGATATCTGTGGAAATATAGGTACTCTTGGTCTAGTGTTTGGAGGGCATCACTATATCTATGTTACCAAACAAGCTTATGATTCTTGCAGCTTTTTAGCCAAAAACATTAACGGAACAATTAGTGCGAGAAATCGTGCATTTGGAATGCTCACATGGGCCACCATGCCGCTAATGTTTACAGGAACAAGCCTCATTCCTTTGGGATCAGGCAATGAGGGATTGATTCCAAATGAGCTCATTGTAAGATTGAGAGTAGACAATCCATATAATGTATTTTCAGGTACAGGGAAAAACAATGGACACCCTATGTACCAGTTTGAAATTTCAGGAAAGGAGTCTTCTACTGCAGTTACTGCAAATGAGATGGACAGTGCTTTGGACGATGTTAATGTAGTGCCGAATCCATATTATGGCTTTAGTGTTTACGAAACAGGACAATATTCCAACGTAGTAAAAATTACAAACCTGCCGGCTAAATGTGAAATTAATATCTTCTCGATAGATGGAAAGTTTGTAAAGCAGTACAATAGGGATGAAGTTCCACAAAAAGTGAAAGGCATAAGAGGTATTACCGAAAAACAAATCAATCCTGATGTAGAATGGGATTTAACTAACTTCAAAGGGATTCCGGTAGCTTCGGGTGCTTACTTGATTCATGTCAAAGAATTGACAACAGGCGAAGAAAAGATTCTGAAATGGTTTGGATTAGCAAGAAAATTTGACCCATCAGGATTATAAAAAATGAATTCAAAGGATCCGTACTGTGTAAAACCAGAGTACGGATCCTCAACCATAATTTTGAAAGCTATTATAAACTAAACGATATGCGCAAAACTTTACTCGGTAGTTTTATTCTCTCAATATTTATATTCGGAAGTGTAACTGCAGGCAATCCTGATCGACAAGGCGAGGCCGGAGCCTACGAACTACTCATGAACCCATGGGCTAGATCCTCTGGCGTAAATGGCTTAAATTGCTCCAATGTGAAAGGCGTGGAGGCAATGTTTATCAATCCGGCAGGACTTTACAGTTCAAACAAAACACAGGTGGCGCTCTCTCATACTAGATGGCTTGTTCCCAGTGGAATCAATATGAACGCATTTGGTATTGCTCAGAAAGTGGGCAAAAGAGGAGCATTAGGTATAGGACTTTGTTCTGTAGGATTTGGAGATATTCCGGTGACGACAACGGAAAATCCTGAGGGAACAGGTGCTACATACAGCCCGACTTTTTTTAATGTGTCATTGGGATATGCACACAATTTTGCAGATAAAGTCACAGTGGCGATACAATTGAAAGGGATTTCAGAATCAATTCAGGACGTTTCCGCATTTGGATTTGGAATAGACGCCGGAGTGCAGTATTCGGGCGGAGAGGAGAATCAGTTCAAACTCGGTATTGCCTTGCGCAATATCGGTGGTCCAATGAGATATAATGGTGAAGGTGTGGCAACACAGCTACAATCCATCTCAGGACATAATCTTACCTATGACGTGAGAATCAACCGTTTTGAATTGCCTTCATTATTACATATTGGGACTTCATATGATTTAAATTACGGAGAGATGATTTCCGTCACCCCTATGGTAAACTTTACTTCCAACTCATTTGGAAGAGACGAATTGGGAATAGGTGCAGAAGCTCGAATTACAGATTATTTTATGGTTCGCGCTTCATACAAGTTGGAGTTGGGCAAGTCAGATGGCCTTGAAAACAGTGCATACACAGGGTTTAGCGCCGGGGCAAGTCTTATGGCTCCTCTAAAAAAGAAAAGTGATAGCCGTTTTGGAGTGGACTATGCCTATCGACCGACATCACCTTTCCAAGGCACTCATAACATAGGCATTCGTTTGGAGTTTTAAACTTTTTTGAGCCATGGCTCGTTAAGTTTTTAGGCTAAAAGATATAAGAAGAGAATGTTTTCCTTGACAGGAAGACGTTCTCTTTGTTTTTTTTATTAAAATTTTAATAAAGCATGAATCAGGTCTCTTATATGACTCAGGAAGGCTATGACAAGATCAAGCATGAACTGGACCAATTAAAATCTACAGGTAGACAGGAAGTGGCAAAAGCGATAGCGGAAGCCAGGGAAAAAGGTGATTTATCTGAAAATGCTGAGTATCATGCAGCAAAAGATGCTCAGGGAATGTTGGAAATGAAAATCAATGATCTTGAGCTCAAGCTCGCAAACGTTCGAATCATAGACCAATCAAATATCGACACATCCAAAGTGACGATGTTAACCTTTGTTCGCATGAAAAATCACAAGCTCAAAAAAGAGCTCACCTACCAGATTGTAGCGGAGGCTGAAGCGGATTTGAAACAAGGAAAAATATCGGTGAATTCTCCGATAGGACAGGGCTTACTCGGAAAATCAGTCGGTGAAAAGACAACAATTCAGACACCGGCTGGCGAAATGGTATTGGAAATTCTTGAAATCCATGCATAATGCCAACTATATTTACTAGAATCATTCAGGGAGAAATTCCATGTCATAAAATTGCCGAAACGAGCAATTGTTTTGCATTTTTAGATATCAGGCCTTTGGCTAAAGGACATACTCTGGTCATCCCTAAAACAGAAGTCGATTATTTTTTTGACTTGCCACCAGAAATTATACATGAAATCATGGATTTGTCAAGAAAAATTGCCGTGGCTATTAAGGAAGTTGTGCCTTGTACTAAAGTGGGGATCAGCGTGATAGGCCTGGAAGTTCCACATGCTCATCTTCATTTAGTTCCAATAACAGCAATTGGAGATATGAATTTTTCGAAAGAGAAAATGAGTTTATCAGACAAAGAAATGGCAGAACTTGCAACCCAAATCAGATCCAGAATATCTTGAAAACCGGAAAGTTTAATCAGGAACAGTATTCCTTGCTTTTGGAAATCAAACGAACAAATTTAATACCGGCTTGACTGATAACAAAATACCGGATTTAATGAAGAGAAAATAGGGTTAAAAGCATTGGTTAGCCCATGCGAGTGTAAACTGGAAGCAAAGTCAAGAAAATTAAAAATTCATTTTGGACTTGAATGATGATAACGCGCTGTAATTAAAATTTCAAATTTTGATTTTGTCGGGAAATTCTTTTATAAAAGAAGCCCAACTGCTTTTGCCGGATTTGGTAGGTAGAGGATTTTGTAGAAAATAATAACAACACAAGGCGGTTGCCAGCGCATCGGAAGCGTCTAAATATTTGACCTCAATTTTAAACTGCGTTGTCTTTTCAAGCATATCAAATACTTGTTGCTTACTTGCATTTCCATTTCCTGTAATAGACTGTTTGATTTTCTTTGGACTGAATTCATATATGTCCAGGCCCATTACCACAGCTGCCGTAAGTGCTACGCCTTGAGCTCTGCCCAGTTTAAGCATCGACTGTGGGTTCTTACCATAAAATGGCGTCTCGATGGACATGATAGCCGGCCCATAAGCCTCAATAATTTCTTGCACCCTGAGATATATTTCGCGCAATTTGTCTGTATGCAACTCAAAATCCTTTAAGCGCAAAACATCCGCAGTCAACACCTTGGGCTTGGATAGACTATAATCGATAATAGCAAAGCCTAATATATTGGTACCCGGATCGACACCTATGATTCTGTTTTTATCCAGACGCATTTAATTCATTATTTTGGAAGTAGAATTTATGTTTCGGTTTAAGGAATGAATTCATGTAACGCAAAGGTGGCGATTTTTGATTTCATATGGAAATAATCTATAATGGGTGGTTTTTTAAATTGGCTGACAATGCTCAAATTATGCAATGAAATCATCAATTGTTAACTGCTATAATCTGCTCACCAAGAAAATTTTCAGAATAAAAGGATTGAATGCGGTACTTTTCAGCCTTCATGAAGTCTAGATATTGCTCAATTTAGAATTTCAGTTAGTATTCTAAACCAAAGTATTGCCCGTTGTCAGACTGATCAATACATCAACCCAACGCGATATTTTGTTTATAACCAAATAAATACATGGCATCACATCAAACCATTTGGTCAGGACTGGGTAAAATCCCATATTTCAAGCATGTATTCTATGCCGGATCGATCTTGTCATTTATATGGTTAGCTTACAAGTGTATTGTGGCCATTCAACTTCCCATGGTGTGGGATCTCCAGAAACAATTAATGCTACTAGCAGTCCTCGCCATGGTACCGGTCAACTGGTTATTAGAAGCTTTAAAGTTGCGCCAGGGTCTGTTGCACGATTGGACCATAAGAAAATGTCTCGGTATCGTATTGAGTGGATTGGCGACAGGATTATTGTTTCCAATCGGAGGTGCACAGTGGGGCGGTCGGGTGCTCAGTGTACCAGCAGAGCAAAGTGTTCAGGTGCTAAGAATTAGCCTGTTGAGCTCCTGGGGACAGACTTTTTCAAATGTCTTTATGGGCTTAATTCTAGGATACGGTAGCTATCATCTTCTCACCGAGTGGGTAGGTCCGCCCCAGATATTTTTGATTTTAAGCCTAAGTGTGGTAGTAGGTGTCGTCGGTATAAATATGCTCAATAGGATCTCACTCATTCAGGGTTTGCTCAATAGAATCTTTAAAAAAACGTTATTTGATATTTACCGGATTAAACCAAAGACAATGCTTGTAGTCTTCTTATTGTCATGGTTACGGTATCTGGTATATGGATTGCAATACTTTATTATGGTCCAGATTTTTACCGCATTGGGTCCGAAGGAATCCATTCAGGCAGTAAGTTTAATCCTCTTGATACAATCTTTGGTTTACCTTCCAACTGTGTTTCAAGGACTGTTGAGAGGAGGGATAGGCGCCTGGGTCTTTGGAAAATTTGGGCTTGAATACGAAGTTGGCTCTTCATTAGCCGTACTTATGTTTTGGATAAATATAATCTTCCCGGCTTTGCCCGGTTGTTATACAATGTTTAAAGAAATAAATAATGAGAAAATTAGTAACTATTAAAAAATATGTAGTTGGCATAGCCATGATCATGTTATTGGGTGGGCTGTGTATGTCCTTCGGCCAAAAATTTGACCCGGCAATGTTGCCATTTCAGGCTAAGGAAAAGTTGATTTATAAAATCTACTATAACCTCAATTTTGTTTGGATCCCGGCAGGAGAGGTGGTTTTTGAGGTAAAAGACGAGGGAGATCTGTATCATCTTGAGGTGACCGGGAGAACCTACCCCTCTTATGAATGGTTTTATAAAGTGCGAGATAAATATCACTCCTATATCGACAAGAAAACACTCTTGCCAAAACTTTACATCCGCGATGTCCATCAGGGAGGATATCGACACTATGAAAAAGTTGTTTTTGATTACCAGAATAATGTAATGCGCTCTTATCTGGGAAAAACAATGGCTACAACGACGCTGAAGGAAATCCCATTTACAGAGACTAATCTTTATGATTTGGTTTCAGTAATGTACTTTCTGCGAACTATAGATATGAATGAATTCCGAAACTCCAAAAGAATAAAATTTAATATGATACTCGATAATGAGAAATACAATCTCGCCATTCAATTTTTAGAAGATGTTCAAAAATTATCTGTCAAGGATTCTGGAAATTTTCGCGCCGTATCCTGCAAAGCAGAGGTTGTAGCCGGGAAAGTGTTCGAGGAAGATGCAGAAATGAAAATATTTATCGGCGATGATGAAAACAAGTATCCGGTGATGATAGAAACGCCAATAGCCGTAGGATCTATCAAGGCTGTACTGAAAGGAGTAGAATGGCCTAAATTCAGACAACACTCTAAATTGTAGATTGATTGCAGAAATTGAAATTCAGCTTAAATAAGCTCAACACCAGGGCAGCTATTAAAATGGGCTGTGATGTTTTAGAATGAAATATAAAATATTAAATAGCACTCAAATTCAAGGGAAGGTTATTTTTGTAAAAATTTGGAACTCGTTTCTCTTATAAAACAAACAGCCGGACTTGAAAATATATATTATCCTATTCGCAATGTTGGTGTCATTTGTAAGTGGATTGTTTGTCTGCAAAATGATGACGCAAAAAAAAAGCAATCAGGTCGTAGAATCGACTGTGATGCTTGAAAAACTCCGCAATGTTTTCAAAATAGCGGTTATTGAATCAGACTACAGTGAACTCATCACAGTCAAAGACCATTTTTGGGTGGACATCAGCCCTTTTCGCAAGCAAGCGATTATCCGTGTGAAAGCTACCGTTATGGCCGGAGTAAATATGGATTCATCTTCTGTCAATATATTTGAAAAGGAAAAGAAAATCGTGCTCAGTTTTCAGAGCATGCCGGATATTTTATCGATAGATCATCAGATAGATTATTATGATTTACAGCAAGGGACTTTCAATCAGTTTACACCAGAAGAAATGACCAAATTACAAACCTTTGCTAAAGACAAGATCCGATCTGCCGCCATCAGCTCGGGTTTACTAAATAAGGCAGAAAAGAGAAGAGATGAAATGTTGCAACAACTAGAACTCCTTTTTAAATCTTCGGGTTGGAAACTGGAAGTCGTTAAAGTACAACCCCAGTATTATAAAGGATAAGGTGAACGTTGGCACTGGTTATTCTATTCGTGCACATACTGCGCTCATTATCGTTGCCGTCATTTATGGTGCGAATTATACCATAGCAAAATGGATTATGGATCCGGGCTACCTGAGTCCAATAGCATTTGTTGCATTAAGGATCTGGTTTGCTGCGACGTTATTCAGCATCTTGTTCTTGAGAAAGTCTTTGCTGGAAAGAAAAGACCTTTTCACCCTTTTCGTTTGTACCCTGACCGGAGTATTGTGCAATCAGTATTTGTTTTTTGAAGGTTTAGCCAATACATCTCCTTTACATGCTGCACTAATAATGGTCACCACGCCACTGATGGTCCTGTGGATCATGGTATTGAGAGGAAAGAAACTGAATAGTTACCAGGTTTGGGGCAGCGTATTGGGTTTCGCCGGAGCGGGCTTGCTTATTTGGAGTCGGGGGAATAGAAGTGACAAATCCTTTACCGTTTGGGGTGATATATTAGTTATGATCAATGCATTCATTTATGCATACTACCTTATTCGCGTACCGGAGCTTATCAAAAAGTATGGCGCATACAAAGTTTTGAGCTGGATGTTTGTGCTTGCAGCCATACTAGTGATACCATTTGGATGGAGAGATATTGTCTCTGTGCAATGGGATAGCTGGGATGCTAAAAGCTGGTTTGCACTAGGATTTGTCTTGCTGTTTACTACAGGAATAGCCTATTTTCTCAATACATATGCATTGTTGCACGCTAGTCCGGCGCTAGTATCCAATTATATCTATCTTCAGCCTGTTTGTGCAATTTCAATATCAATAAGTTTTCAAGGGGATCGACTTGACCTTGTCAAATTGTTGAGTGCGGGGATGATTTTTACAGGAATAGCAATTTCTTCTTACAAAATTCAAAATTCTCTTAACAGGTGAAATAGAAGCGATTATAAAAAATAAATTTTTACATGAGTAAAAATGTTAATTTATAAAATATTCGTTTCTAAAAAATTAAAACAAATAACTGAAATTTTGAATATGAACGCTTAGAAAAAATTTATTTTCATATTGCAGCACCAATTTGAACGAAAGCCTTACTTTTACCATCTATTTAATAATCCCCGCGGTAAACATGTCAAATAAGACGAAGCCAGACCTCATGATTTCAAAACTCATCCAGGAGTTTGAACATGTGAACTCAAACAGAACCAGGATACAGTGGGAAGAAAAAGCACTCTTAAAACTCATCAACCATTACGAACGGATAAATAACTTTGAAAAAGCATTAGAAGTAATTGACTTTGCTTTATTGACATTTACTGTTAAAAGTGAATTTTATTTACATAAAGCTCAAATTCTGATAGCACTTCAAAAACCACTAGCAGCAATTGATATTTTAGAGCAAGCTTTGAAAAATAATCCACAAGACAGCAATCTCATTTTGTATAAAGCGAAAGCCTTCTGCACGATGGGAGAATTTGCGACTGCCTTAAATTTAATCGAAGACATTAAGCGATCCCAGCATAAAGCCGACGACGTCGAAATACTATTAGTAGAAGCGTTTATTCAGGAATCCATGAAAGATTACGATCAAATGTTTTATAAACTTCAAGAAGCTTTAAAACTAAATCCAAACAATACTGAAGCTCTTGAACAAATTTGGATCAGTGTTGAGATATCCAAAAAATTTGAGGAAAGTATCAGATTACATAAAGAATTGATAGATAATAATCCATATTCTTACCTTGCCTGGTATAATCTTGGACATGCATATTCTTGTTTGGGAATGTATCAACAAGCGCTTGAGGCGCTGGATTATTCTTATTTGATCAATCCACACTTCGAACAAGCCTGCATGGATTGTGCGGAATTGGCTTTGCAAGAAAATCTATTCGAAAAAGCACTGGAGTATTTTACTGAAGCCAGTGAAAGATTTGGTGAAGATTCAGATCTCTCCGTAAACATAGTCGAATGTCTGATTAAACTCAAAAGATTTAAAGAGGCAAAATCAAAATTGCACAAGGCAATCACGCAAGATCCATATAATGATGAATTGTTTTATTATTTAGGAGAGTGTTATTCTGAAGAAAAAAACTGGACCAAGGCAATTAAATACTACAAAGAATCTCTCGAAATTGATCCAGAAAGAGAAGAGTTTCATTTTGGAATTGCAAAGGTATTTGAAATGACTGGAAATCTGCGCAAAGCCGAATTTCATTATAGAAGAGCATCATATTGCGGACAAGAGCAAAGCCAATACTGGGCTAGATATATTAGTTTTTTAATCAAGAATAATTTACCGGAAAAAGCACAAAAAGCTTTGTTAAAATCTGACAAAGTAAGTACCGGTGCAGACCTATTATATTGTAAAGCTGCTTTTCATTATTTGCAAGGTGACGAGAAAAAAACGATATCAATTTTGGAAGAAGCATTGGTAGATGATTTTCCTCAACGACATATCTTTGAAGAGTTAGCTCCCGAATTTGCTTCAGGACAACTCTATACTTCTATGTTGAAATATTTCATAGCGGAAATACAGTAGAAGCTAGAGATTTTTTTCACAAATTTCCTTTTTTTCTTTCCAAGATTTAAGTTTTCCTTTACACAAGGAATTCTGAGTAATACTTATTGATTTTGGGAGATAATTTTTTTCCGTACATTGGTAAAATAACATCCCCTCAAATCTTTTCACGATGTGAGACGTTTTGAATTGAACGAAATCAATTTTACATGAACGTTTCATTTATTGGAGTAGGTGATGAGCTTTTGCTGGGTCAAGTGGTAGATACAAATTCAGTAAGAGCAGCAGAGTATTTATTTTCTTTAGGTTTATCCATACAAAAAAAGTATTGTGTACAAGACCGCCAAGAGGAAATTATTAAAGTACTTGCACAAGCTTCTTTAGACTCTGATGTGATTTTGATCAGTGGGGGATTAGGTCCGACCAGAGATGATATTACAAAAGAAGCGTTGGCAGCATTTTTAGCTGTACCACTTGTCTATAGCGATAGATGTGAACTCCATGTCAAACAATATTTGGAAAAGCGTGGAATATCTATGAATGAGATCCAGAAAGTTCAGTGTTATATACCTGAAAACGCTGTATTGCTGGAGAACCCGCTTGGAACAGCTTTAGGAATATTCATAGAGCATGGCGGAAAAGTTTATTGTGCAATGCCGGGTGTACCTTATGAAATGGACTTCATATTACAGAATAGTCTGTCCGAGCACTTGGGCTGGCTAGGTCGTCAGGGTGGCTTATTGCATGAATCAATTCTGATCGGTGGCATGGGAGAAACAGCTATTGCTGAAATCATTGAACCCCTTTTGACAGACTTGCCGGAGGCGATTAAACTGGCATATTTACCTTCTATTGGCACAGTAACGTTGAGATTAACAGGAGATGAAAAGCTTGGGGTTGATTTGAAAGAGAACATCAAGCACTACATGGAGCGGATTAAAACTGCACTGGACAAAAATGTGTTGGCAGACAGTTCATTGCCCTTAGCACTAATATTGGGAAGAAGATTGAAAGCATTAGGATTGACTTTGAGTACGGCGGAGAGCTGTACAGGAGGATTGATTTCTCACAGAATAAGCTCTCACTCCGGATCCTCAGATTATTTTCTTGGCGGAGTAGTTAGCTATAGCAATTTAATGAAGGAAAAAGTACTGTCCGTTCCGGAACAAACAATCGAAGAACGTGGTGTTGTAAGCGAGGAAACAGTGAAAATGATGCTACTTGGTGCATGCAGTGTCTCCGGATCGGATATAGCGATTGCGTCAACAGGAATAGCAGGACCTGGTGGAGGTACAGAAGAAAACCCGGTCGGCACAATCTGGATTGCGGTTGGAAACTCCAAACAAATGAGAGTCAAAAAATTACAACTCAAAAGTGATCGCACCAGAAATATTGAAGCTGCGACAAACCAATCCTTCCTCTTGGCATTGGAGCATCTCCAATACCTCCAATAATCGGTCAAGAGGCCTTCATTTTTGATTACCTTTGCCTCAGAAAAAGCTGAATATGGCAAAGTTGGAGTTGATCATGCCTAAAATGGGAGAAAGCATCATTGAAGCGACTATCCTGAAGTGGCTTAAAAAGGAAGGAGATCCGGTTGAAGCAGAGGAAACAATCCTTGAAATTGCAACGGATAAGGTAGATAGCGAAATACCATCACCCTCAAAAGGAGTCATGGGTAAGTTGCTTTTTGATGAGAATGCTGTGGTTCCGGTTGGTGCAGTCATCGCTCATATATTGACCGGGGATTCAAGTCCTGAAAGTGAAATATCAAGCAAACCTGCTCCGGCAGTAAGCGCTTCGACAACACCCACGCCAGCTCGGTCAATTCAGGTTTCAACAGATCAGCAAGCTCAAATTGAAACAGAGAATAGATTTTATTCACCACTCGTAAAAAGTATTGCCAAACAAGAGAATATCAGCAGGCAGGAATTAGATTCGATTCAAGGTACAGGAGAAGGAGGCCGCGTAACAAAGAGAGATGTGATACATTTTCTGGAAACAGGAAGACCACAGTCGAAACCAAGCGTTCCAACTACTATCATTGAAACAAAATCGAGCAAGAGTATTTCGGCTTCTTCAACACCGACATTCAGTTCATCAGCTTCGATGAGCGGAGCTGTTGAGATCGTTGAGATGGATCGCATGAGGAAGCTGATAGCAGATCACATGGTGATGAGCAAGCAGACTTCGCCCCATGTTACTTCATTCGTAGAAGTAGATGTTACCGGAATGGTCAAGTGGAGAGATAAAGTAAAAGATGAGTTTGCAAAAAAATATGGTCAGAAGATCACCTTTACTCCATTATTCATCGAGGCAGTTTGCAGAGCTATCAAAGATTATCCAATGATCAATGTTTCTGTAGATGGAAACAGGATTTTGGTGAAGAGAGATATCAATATAGGGATGGCAGCAGCTCTACCCAGCGGAAATCTTATTGTTCCGGTGATCAAAAATGCAGACAGACTCAATCTTGCCGGCTTGACTTATCAGGTCAACGATCTAGCCTCTCGAGCTCGAGCCAATAAGCTTAAACCTGAAGAAATTCAAGAGGGCAGTTTTACATTAACCAACGTGGGTACATTTGGAAATGTAATGGGCACACCGATCATTAATCAACCCCAAGTTGCAATTCTAGCAACAGGAACCATAACAAAAAAACCGGCGGTAATCGAGACAGAAGATGGAGACGTCATCGCTATACGGCATATGATGTTCCTATCCCTTTCTTACGACCATCGCGTAGTTGATGGATCACTCGGAGGATCTTTTCTGAAAAGAATCGGAGACTATCTCGAAAAATTTGATACCAAACAAACGATCTAATCTTCAGGATGAAGATCACTTTTAACTTGCAGTTTGTGCTTTTATCGGTTGTAATGTTGACCTCAGCATTTCTTCAGGCGCAGTCATTGAGTAGATTTAAGGAGTTAGCAGAAGAAGCATTCAAGAGGGGGAATTATAACGAAGCTGCGGATTATTACCAGAAATCCTGGCCAAAAGTCACAAAAGACAAAGGAGATATTTTCAAAGCAGGCATCAGTTATTTTGAGGCCAACAGACTTACAGAAGCGATTCAAGCCTTTTCTATCTCCTCAGAGAAAAAGAAGTATAGAAAAGCGAGTTTTCTATACTTAGCAAAAGCATCTGTTCATCAGGGAGACTTTCGTTCAGCGATTCAGTATTACAAGAAGTACTATAAAGATCTTTCAAAAAAAGATCTTGAAGCTAAAAGAGAGATCCAAAATGAGGTGTTGAGATGTTCTAATGGTATAGCCATGCGCAAGAAAGAAGCCGTTGCGCTAATAGAAGCTATTGGAGCCGGTGTAAATACAGTCGAAGATGAATATGCAGTAGTACCAAGTAAATCGCGCCGATCCAGGATCTATTTCAGTGCTGTAAGAGAGGATAACGAAGGTGGAAAAAGAAACGAATCAGGAGAAATAGATCTCAAGGATGGAAAAGACCGGGCAGATATCTTTTTCAGTAGCCTGGAGCAAGGCTCATGGACTAAGCCACAAAAAGCAAATTCGCTGATTCAGAGTTCTAGAAACGATCAGATCATTGACTTGGTGCAAGATGGGCAAACTTTGATTTATTTCAGCGGTTGGTCGGACAATCAGGGACTCATTTTATCAGATACATTTCATGGGGAGAAAATTCAAAATTTACATTATCCAATCCAAATACCGATGTTAGGCGAAATCGGAGATTATTCGGGATGTTTTTTCAAAGATTCTCTATTGGTGTTCAGCAGTAAAAGGATGGGCGGATATGGCGGATATGATCTTTATTTGTCTTTACTTACAGATAAAGGCTGGTCCAGGCCCATTAATTTAGGACCAAAAGTAAATGGTCCTTATCACGAAATATGTCCTTATATCGCGCAGGATGGCAGGACTGTATATTTTTCTAGCAACAATCTGCAAAGCATAGGAGGCTTTGATGTTTTCAAAACGGCATTTTTACCTGAAACCGGGGGTTGGTCTTTTCCAGAGCAGATGCTTATGCCAATAAATTCGGGGGGAGACGATCTGTTCTTCAGACTAGGAGACGATGCCATCACGGCCTTTATGACTTCTGACCGAAAGAATCTGAGTAAAGGCAAGAGGGACGTTTTTTCAGTTTACTTTAAAGAAGAGAGGCCTGAACAACTTTATACTGCGGAGATCTCTGCTTTGCAAGAATGGTACAATCTTTCAGATAGCGCAAGGCTGTCTATCAGCGCCAATCTCACTGTATTTCAAGATGAAAATTTAAACCCGGCCTTGATTAAAACAATAGACTACCAGGTAGATGCGCTTTATTACAAAACAGATAATATTCTGGATGAAAATAAAAATCAATCTCAGCTGGATAAAATTATTGAAATACTCAAGCTCCATCCAGACCTCAAACTACAGATTATAGCCCACTCTTACGATCAAATCCAATCCGCAGTCAATTTGTATTCTTCGCTCAAACGGGCGGAATTGATCAGAGCTGCTCTGATTCAGAAGAGAATTGATGAAAAGCGCTTAACCATAGTAGCTGCAGGTAATTCATACCCAATCGCGGTCTCGGATCGCTCAGATCACGTGAATACTGCACTTTCAGATCGATGGAACAAAAGGATAGAATTTCGTTTTTTTGCTCCGGATTCAAGTCCGGTACGTGTCCATTATACTTTGCCGGCCATCCAGGGAAATGTCAAATATGCGTTTAATTCCGGATATCCGGAGTCGCAATCCGGGATCCGATATTCAATCCTGATTGGTGAATCAGATCAGCTATTTACTCATCCGCTCATTGGGAATAATCTGTATCCTCAATTTGCAATCCAAGAACCCAACCGAAACAAAACACAATATTACATTGGCAATTTCACCAGCTTTCGTGAAGCAGAACAAGTTCGACTCAAAGAACTGGGCGATTCTGAGGCTGTGTCACGACTGGTAGTTTTTTATCAGGGAGAAAAACCGGAAAGAAAGAAACTAATAGATTACGTATTAAAACAACCGGACATTATACTTTACATGGATTATTTGAGACGGAATTAGGATAAAAATGGGAATTTCATTTGTTAGACAAGGATTGAAGCACTTAAAGGAAGTTGGGACTATTACCAGGTCTTCATCATTTGTCAGCAAGATGATGGTAAAGAAAGCACAGATAAAAGATGCAAAATTTATTTTGGAGCTTGGAGCCGGAGACGGAGCAATCACACAACATATTTTGGATGCTATGCAAAAAGATGCAAGATTGATGATATTCGAAGTCAATCCGGAGTTTTGCAAACAATTGAGGAAAATTCCTGACAATCGTTTAATTGTGGTTGAAGATACCGCCGAGAGGCTACAAGAATATATGCAGCAATATCAATTTCCGATAGCAAATAGTGTTGTGTCTGCTATTCCTTTTGTCATGTTGAGTGATCAAGAATGTGAAAAGATATTAAAAAAGTGCCAAGATGTAATGAATTCTGGATCTTATTTTGTTCAAATCCATTACAGTCTCATGAAAAAGAAATTGTATCAAAAAGTTTTCGGGGAGGTTAAAGTCAAATTTCAGCCTTTGAATTTGCCACCTGCATTTATCCTGTATGCACAGAAGAGTTAGTAAGAACTTTCCGGATTCTAGTCAAAATTAAATTCTCAAAATTTTATCATAAAAACTGAGTGACAATAATCGTCACGGTTTATTAGCTGACAAATTTTCTTGAAAGAAAATAACCGGCAGTGACAGCTATTACACAAAGGCAAACACTTAAAGCGACATAGGAGAGTAGAAGTGTATATTTTTCCTGCCGAATAAAATGAAATATTTCTGAACTAAAGGTAGAGAACGTGCTCAGACCGCCACAAAATCCTATAATGACCAAGTACAATATCCAACTGCGTTCAGGATGAAGGATAAGTATAGAAGAAAAAATTCCAAGCACAAAACTACTCAGAATATTCGCTGATAATGTAGAAACAAATGGATAAGGAGTGAAAGGCACCCAAAGATTGATCAGGTATCGCAATACGCTTCCAATACCTCCACCCAACATCACTAAAATTATTTTTTGGATCAAATTTTTAATGATTAATTTGTTGTAATGATGTCCTTTTGCGAATGATGGTCCTGAGGACAAAAGTCATCGTCAATCCAAAAGAAAATAAAATGATTAACAATTTCATGTTGCCGAGGTCCCGAAATTGGAGAACAAGGAAAATGCTTAATGCATTTATGCTAACCAAAATTAAACTCGCCTGCATATGGCTACATCCGGCATCCAGCATCATATGATGTACATGAAGTCGGTCTGGATGAAAGGGAGATTTGCCACTGATGATCCTGACTATGAATACGCGTAGCATGTCGTACAAAGGAATGAATAGAATGCCTATCGCGACAGCAGGAGCAGAGATAAATTTATATTCTACGGACGGGATGTCTTTATGCAATTCGATAAAACGAATGGCAAGTATGCCACAGATTAATCCTACCAGCAGCGATCCGGTGTCACCCATAAAGATTTTTGCAGGTGTGACATTGTACTTAAGAAACGCGGTGAGGGAGCCGATCAGAGAAAAACTCAGCATACAAAGTATGATCTGATCAGTGATGTAAAACCAAAGACCAAAAGTCATACAGATTAAAATCCCAAGGCCGGCACTTAGACCATTTATACCATCTATCAGGTTGAAAGAATTGACAATAACAAGTAAAGTGAAGATAGAAAGACTAACAGCAAGCCACTCCGGAATCCAGTAAAATCCAAAAATGCCATACATTCCGGTAAGCCGAATTTTAGCTATAAAAACCAATATGCTGCAGGCAAATAGTTGACCAAGCAATTTTTTGTAAGGAGTGATCGGAATGATGTCGTCCTTGGCGCCAATCAAGAAAATGATAATGAAAGCACAAAGGATGTACTGAAGGTTTCCAAAAACCTGAAAAGGGGTCCAGAGAATAATGGAAAAAATCACACCTGCGAAGATTGCAATTCCGCCTAAGGTAGGAATACTGTTCTGGTGAACCCGACGGCCTCCCGGTTCATCCATTAGACGTTTTTCCTTCGCTATTTTAATGATAGAAGGAATGGCCACATAGGTCAGTATAAAGGAAGTCAGAAAACTAAGGACAATGTGGTACATGGACTTTGAAAGTACTGTGAGAAAAACAAAAGTACAAGATTTCACAATATTCGGAGTCGAAGGTCGGTAGACTTTAATAAAATCGTATTTCCAAAGCGAGTCTACTTTCGTAAATTAAGCCTTCAAGAGCAAGATAGAACTATGAGTAAGATTACAATTAGAACATATAAAGTTATTGTTCCATAGGATTTTGAAGCGTTATTCCAATAATTAATCTCAAAATAGATTCACACTGGCAATGGACCTGAATTCTCTTTATTAATAAAGGAAGCCTAAAATTTTTTATTAATCAAATTTGGAGAAAATATTTTGTATAATTGTATATTAATTTCATAACTTATGAGTGAAGCTAATTATTGCTATCCTATTAAAATTAATAATTTATTGAACAGAATTTAAAATGTTCAAATTTAAATCAATAATAGTTCAATTATTAACACAAATTTAGTAGTACAACATTAATAAGCAATATTGTCATCCAATCCTTGTCCCAATATTTATTTTTTCCAAGTATAAAATTATAAACAATGGATTGATTACAACAAATTTTCATCTCCACACCAGTAGGTATTTGCATTTTTATTATAAGAAACAATTTAATGAACTGCAACAGTTGGAGAGAAGACAGATCCAACAATTCACCATTTACAGTCTTGGATCAAATCTCCAAAAATAATATAACTTTGGGCTATGGACGACCTCAAAAAGCAGATACAGGGTGCCATCCCGAAGCATATTGCTATCATCATGGATGGAAATGGTCGATGGGCAAAACAATCTGGACAGCCCCGGCTATTTGGTCATAAAAACGGAGTAAAATCTGTCAGGGAGATCACAGAAGCTAGTGCAGAACTCGGCGTTCAGTTTCTTACCTTGTACGCTTTCTCAACGGAGAACTGGAATCGCCCCATGGCAGAAGTCATTGGTTTGATGTCTCTCCTTGTGGATACAATAGGTCTGGAGTTGAATACACTTCAGAAAAATAATATCAAACTTAGCTCCATTGGTGATCTTAGTAAGCTTCCTGATACCACACGTCTCGCACTGCAGGCAGCCATCAAGCAGACCAATGCAAATACAGGAATGAATCTAATTCTGGCTTTAAACTACAGCGCTCGGTGGGAAATTGCCCTCGCCGTCAACAAAATCGTTGACGCAATCCAAAGAGGCCAACTCGATAATCCCATCGATGAAAACAACTTTGGGAATTATCTAGATACCAAGGGGATTCCTGATCCGGAGCTGTTGATTCGCACGAGTGGCGAACAACGGATTTCCAATTTTCTGCTTTGGCAGATAGCTTATACTGAATTGTATTTTACCGAAACACTTTGGCCTGACTTTAGAAAAGAAGATTTATATCGCGCAATCCTCGATTTTCAATCGAGAGAAAGGCGTTTTGGCAAGACTTCTGAGCAGATCCGTCAGAACTGATAAAAAATCATTAAAACTCTAAAATAATCCAATCAATGCTCCGTTTAGGCAGCGGTGGTACAATCGGACAGATTGATTACCTTTGACCCCTGATTTCACAAATCTGAAGAAAGCAAGCGACTATCGTTTGTGTTGTTTACAATGTCTGATATGATAAAATTTTACGTTTTCGCATTGGGGATCCTGTCTTTTAGTCTGCTTTCTGCGCAGGGAAGGTTTGTAGAATACGATCGTGAAAAGGCCTATGAAATAGGAGGAATAAGTGTATCGGGAAACCAAACCAGTGATGAAAAAGCCATCATCGCCGTTTCGGGCTTGAGAATAGGCAAAAAAGTAAGCCTTCCGGGACCGGAGATTCCGGCTGCTATTAAGGCAGTATACAGGCAGAAACTTTTTTCTGACGTAGATATCGTGTTTTCTAAAATAACGGGAGATGTTGCCTTTGTCGAGATCAGGGTCAAAGAAAAACCCAGATACGCCTCACACAAATTTAAAGGAGTTAAAAAAAGTGCACATGACGATCTCAACGAAATCGTGAACAGGCAACTCATCAAGAACAGCATCCTGACTGAGGATGTCAAAGAGAATGTCATTAGGGGGATTGAGGACCATTATCGTGACAAAGGCTACTTAGACGTAAAAGTCGCTCTGACGGAAACTATCGATGACAAAAAAGACAATGCTGTCAAACTAGGAATAGACATTCGCAAAGGCAAAAAGGTAAGAATATCCAATATCACGTTTGATGGAAATCAGTATGCGTCCGACAGAAGTCTTCGCAGGAAAATGGATAAAACTAAACGGCTATGGAAGATATTTTCGAAATCTAAGTTCATCGAAGAGGATTACGAGAAGGACAAAGACCTGATATTGGCATATTATCGAAACAAGGGCTATAGAGATGCAAGTATAGTCAGCGACTCAGTCTGGAGAACAAAATCTGGGAGGATCAGAATTCACATGAATGTAGAAGAAGGTGACAGGTATTACTTCCGCGACATCAGCGTCAAAGGAAATACACTGTACACTGAGGAGCATATCAAGAATGTACTGGGAATACAGAAAGGTGACGTGTACAATGAGGAACTTCTTCAAAAACGACTTTCTTTTAGTCAGGACGGAAGAGATGTGAGCAGTCTATATATGGACGAAGGGTATTTGTTTTTTAGAGCGGAGCCAGTTGAACTTGGAGTTTACAAGGACAGCGTAGATATTGAAGTGCGCATCACTGAAGGTTCTCAAGCGACAATTGACAGAGTAACGATTCAGGGCAATGACCGTACTCACGAACACGTGATTCGCAGAGAGCTGCGAACCAGACCAGGTCAAAAGTTCAGCAGAACGGATATCATTCGCTCCCAAAGAGCCATCATGGCTCTGGGCTATTTTAACCCAGAAACTATAGGGATCAATACTCCCGTAAATCCTAAAAGAGGTACTGTTGACATAGAATATACTCTGGAAGAAAGACCTTCAGATCAGCTTGAGCTCTCAGCAGGCTGGAGTGCTTATGGCCTGATTGGGACTTTGGGTGTAGTATTCAATAATTTTTCGACACGAAATCTTTTTAAAAAATCCAGCTGGAGCCCGCTTCCTCAGGGAGACGGACAGAAATTGTCTTTGCGTGCACAGTCCAATGGTAGATATTTCCAGTCCTATACTTTTTCATTTACTGAACCCTGGCTGGGAGGCAAAAAACCAAACTCGTTCACTGTGGGAGCTTCTTATTCAGGGATCAACTATGAAAGTACCGGTGGAGGAAAATTCAACATTATTCGCGGATTTGCCACTTTAGGATCTCAGCTGAAAAAACCTGACGACAACTTCATCACAAGTACTACCCTCAACATGGAAAGGATCCGTCTGAGTGATTACTATGGGTTTAATTACAGAGGAAGTACGGTAAACAACGGTGACTTTTACAATATCAGTATCAAACAAACTCTGGCGAGAAATACAGTCGCCGATCCGCTTTTTCCAAGATCCGGCTCGAGATTCAGCGTGAGTGTGCAATTGACACCACCCTACTCACTTTTTAGACAATCCTGGGATCCTTCGCAAGGTACTCTCAATGAAAGATTTAGATGGGTAGAATACCACAAATGGCGCGTTGACGGTGAATGGTATTTCAATCTTGTGAACAAACTCGTCCTGGCTTGTAATGCCAAACTGGGATTTCTGGGAGCTTACCAGACTAAAGTAGGAACTCCTCCATTTGAAAGATTTGTACTGGGAGGAGATGGACTCAACAATCAATCCTATACCATTACCGGCCGCGATATCATCTCAATGAGGGGTTATACTGTAAATGATATCTGGGCTCGCAACTCCGCAGATAAATCCACTGAAAACTCTTCTACACGTGATGATGCAACGGTGTTCAACAAATACACTGTCGAACTTAGATATCCTCTATCACTAAACCCGAGTGCGTCCATTTATGTCTTGGGATTTGTGCAAGGAGGAAATCAGTGGCAGAAACTGAGCCAGTTCAATCCGTTTGACATGAAGCGTTCTGCCGGGATCGGCGCTAGAGTATTCCTTCCGATGTTTGGACTCCTAGGATTCAACTATGGCATTGGATTTGACAAGCCCTGGCTCAAGGAGCAGGGTGCAAGCTGGAAAAGTTACGGAGAGTTCAACTTTATCCTTGGATTTGAACCAGAATAAGCATTTCTGATGCTCTAACTAAATGGATTTTAAGAAAGACATCAAAGGGTTACCTGAAGAATTGTCGAGTTTTCTATATACCTTGCTCTCTTCAAGGAATTTTTTGAAGTCCTGACCGCCTCGTCTAGAAGCATACAAAATAATATTATTTTTAAGCGTAAGAGAAAGGTCAGAATGTTTATATCTTTTTACATAGTCAAGATTAACTAAAATACTGTTACTAATTTGGAAAAAGTAATCTTCGGATGTGAGCAAGGCACAATAGTGCCCTAAATTTTTATTCGCCACTAAAGTAGTCCCATCTGCTAAAAATATATGGGTAACCACGCCATCTGCCTGCAACCAAATAATATCAGAAATTTCGACGAATTCGATAACACCTTTTATAAGTGAAAGTGCAATTTTATTTTTATGTACAGGATTGTTACTTTGTTTTAAATAATTCAAGAGAAAGCTTATCTGCAAGTTTTGACTTTCACTCCCTATCCGTTTTACTGCTTTGTCAACCGCATTTTTTAGTTTGATGGCTTCGATGGGTTTAGTAATGAAATCTATAGCAGAAAACTCAATTGCCTTAGTTACATTTTCATATGATCCATGTCCAGTTACAAAAATAACTTCATAATTTGTATAGCCTTCCTTTTCGAGACAATCCAGAAAATCAAATGAAGTCCCTTTATCTAACTGCACATCCAAGAACATCAATTGGGGTGCAGAGAGTTTAAATAGTTCAATAGCCTCATCTATATTTGATGCGACACCGCAAAGTTCAATTTCCGGACAATATTTATCCAGCATTAAAGAAAGAGATTCTTGATTGTCAATAATGTCTTCTAGGATAATAGATTTTATCATTGGTTTATTTTTAAAGTGACTAAAGTTCCACCATTAGGTATGTCCTCAGTAGTAATTTTGATGTCAAATCCGATTTGATTCATGATTTCAATTCTTTCGTTTACAAGAATTGTTCCGTAAGATTTATATAATCTCAAAGATTTTTTTTGAATTTCTGCAGATTTTTTCCTTCCAACACCATTGTCCATAATTACGACATTGAGATACTGATCAGTATCTTGAGAAAATTGGATAACAAGCAGTCCTTTAGAATCTTTGTAGAGTAGGCCATGCTTGATTGAGTTTTCTACAAATGGTTGGATTATCATTGGCGGAATATAAATATTACCTGGGGTAGTGATTGTATCACAATTGATTTTAAAATCAAATTTTCCCGGCTTCTGAAATTGCTCAAACTCACAATACATTCGTAACAATTCCATTTCATGAGTAAGGGAAATTTTTGAAACCCTGGATTGCGCATTGAAATTTGAACTAGTGACAGAACTATCTAGAAATCTTCTAATTAATGTTGAAAGTTTGATCAAGTGATCATTTGCTTTTTTAGGCTCATTATTTATGATCTGATTTTGCATTGCCCCCATTACATTAAAAATGAAATGTGGATTTATTTGGGACTGCAACGTTTGGATCTGCAAGTATTTGATTTTTCTTTCATCATCTTTGACTTTTTGCCTTAATTTTCTATCATTAATTCGATAGAGCAGGTACAAAAAACCTAGGAACGAAAAAAGTAAAAATATATTAAAGAATCTAGACTTCCACCAAGGAGTTTTAACTAAAATATTTATAGTAAACTTTTTAGAACTAACAATATGATCATTATTTTGGCAATTAATTTCTATCAAATGCTGGCCATAACTTAGCTGATTCAACTGGATAATATTGCTCTCATTATTGAAATATTTTGTTTTACCATCGTTAGAAATCGAATATTCAAATGAATTCGAATTAGGGTCACAATAATCCAATGCAGACAGGAAAAGCTTTAAGCTTGAATAGTCAGATTCAAGATTTAACTGTTGAGGAATTTCCAATTTTCTTAATCCATCCAATTCATATGCTGAAACTATTGGGGTCGGAATATGATTATTGATTCGTGGTGAATATGGATTTATCATACATATGCCACTTTGGTTTCCAAACCAAAAATTTCCATTTTGATCCTTTTTAACACAATTTGCTGAAAAACTTCCGGCATTAATATTCCTGGCATAAAGTGTCAAACTTGAGTCAGTCTTTGGATTAAATGAAAGAATACTACTCGATGATGTCAGCCAAAGCACTCCTGTACTGTCTTCTATAATAGAATTTATAATGGGGTATCCGACGCTATTAGATTTTATATTATAAGTTTTAAAGGTTGGAGGATTTTCATTAATGAGAAGGGAAAGTCCTTTGTTGGTTGCAAGCCAAAGGTTGTTTTTACTATCTTTATAAAACGAATTGATGTCACTGGAAATCAATCCGGACGTATTGGTAGAATTAATGATTTCAGTTATAGTACATAATACCGTATCATTTGTTATGTTATCTACAAATTTGGAATTGGGGTTGGTAGAAAACGGACTCTTAGGATAGTCCAGTATAAATATATTAGGATTGTTGGTAGAGTTTAACCAAACACGATTATTATACAAAATCCCGCAAGATGGAAGACCCTCAAAATTGGGAATACTAGGAGTGTAATTAAAAATATTATTTTTATATTGGTAATATATCAAACCGCTGCCATAATTGCCAACAAAAATAAAATCATCAGGTGCCTTTAATATGAAACTATTGAAATAATTCTTATAAAGGGGAGCAGTATTTTTATTAAAATCGAGAATCTGAGGTTTGAACTTATGAGTGTAAGTATTCATTATTTCCATTGGTGCACCCCAAGGACCAATATAAAGATTGGAGGTCTCTTGATCATAATACAAACACTGGATCATGTTGGGATTTAAACTGTATTTGGGGTGGACATTAATACTTACAATTTCAGACCTATTTGTATTAGGGTGATATGAATATAGACCAAATTGTGATCCTATCCATATATTGTCGGAGCTGTCCATCTCCAATGCATTCACATTTGTAATTTCTATTGGTTTTTTATCGACAATCAATGTAGAAATTTGAGTATTTTTGTGAGCAGCATAATTATAAGTGCTAACTCCGTTGGTGTTGGTTCCAATCCACAACCCACCTTGATTATCCTTCATTACTGCAACAACTATTTGGCCATTAATACTCGAATTGATTGCAGGATCATGAACAAATCTTTTTATTTGAGAAATTGTATCACAGCGAATGTCTAAAGCTATGAGCCCGCACCAGGTTCCAAAGAAAATTATATTGCAATGATGGTCAAAATACATTGATTTAATGGAACCGCAAATGTAATCTTTGGCAGTAGAATTGGTTCCTTCGAGCTTGAAACCCAAATTATATAGCTTGAGGATGTTTTTTTTGTAATCAAAGGAGGTGATATTTCCATCTTGTGTGCCATACCAGAAAAGTGATTGATTTGTAATTCCAATTTGATTAAAATTAACAAGTGTAGTTAGTTTAATGTGGTCGATTATTGTGTCTTTTAATATTTTATTTGAAGTTAGGTTAGTGATAATTACTCTTGTATGTGACGTGCTTTTTTGTATTGTGTAGCTTTCATATCTGAATATAGATTTGTCTTCATTTTGGACATAATTGATAATGTGATTTTCAGACACACTTAAAATAGGTATCCAACAGCGTTGGTTTATGTTGAAGGTAGCATGAACATGTTTGATGTATATTTTATTATCATTCGAGATAAAAAAATCGGGATTCTGGGTAAATGTTACTTTAAATTTGGGGGGATAAGGATATCGTTTTATTCCAAAATTGTGATGATTTATATAGGTGATTCCATTAAGGCTTAAAACCCAGAAGTCACCATTTTGGTCTTGTTTAATTTTTTGACATTCTGTATCTAGCAAAGAGGAAGAGTCACCAGGTATTTCGTTAAAAAATACTATATCATGCCCGTCATAACGATTCAATCCATTGGCAGTACAAATCCAAATAAATCCAATATTGTCCTGATAAATACAATTGATTTCATCTGAGCTTAGACCGTTCCTGGTGTTTAGGTGTCGAAATTGAACGCCTAATCTTGAAAACAAATCTTCTTTATAACATGAATTTGTATCAATTATACTGTTTGCAAAGTCGGCATTTGTTGGATTCTTTTGAGAAAGTGGTTTAATTTCAGGATTGACTGTGCATCCAAACAGTATTGAAAAGAGAACAATAAAATTTAAAAGATGGGCAGCCGGAAACATAGGATAAGGTTAGGGAACAGCAGAAGGTTTGGATATTAAAAAAAGTGCATGTAGTTGATTTTGGACAAATATAAGTGATAATGCTTTTAATTATTCCAATACAGTGCTTTATTATTTTTTACAACGAATGTCTATTGTGTATTCTTTTTATTTTCAAGTTATTTTCTAACCCCAAATTCACCTGTAAAAATCCCAAATTCGCACTACAGGTTCAGTGTTTAATCCTAAAATGATTATACAAAAGGTTACTTATATCTTGATGTAGGCATTTTATATTGAAGTAAGTCATATGGCTGGTTTATAATGGGGCATTAAAGTAATTTATCTTATGTTGAATGAGCAGTTTATATATTAGTTAATTAAATGATAGAGACTTTATATTGGTATGCATTCAAATCAATTGTTTTACCACTTATTCGATAATTTCAACCACTTGTTGCAATTTTTATAACAGAAGTAAGCAGCATCTAACTTTGTGTTTCAATGCAAATCATATTGAAAAATGAAGGTTAAATGTGGTGTTTGTGGATTTTTGAATGAAAAGGGAACCCAGACTTGTATAACATGCGGAGGTGATATAAGTCCATCAACGTCTGATTTTAAAAAAACCATTATCAGCAATGGACCAAATGCGAGAATGAATACAAAAAATACGATAATAAGTAATTTCAATCATGGTATTGAAAAATTATCAGAACCTAATCATTGTGGCCAATGCGGTTATCCTATTATGCCCGGAGCCAATGTTTGTCCAGCCTGTGGTCATTCTAATGGAGACGATAGAAATATTGATTCTAGTTCTAGTCCTTCGGTGGTAAAAAGTTCAGGGACAAAATCCACCAAAAGATTGGAGGATTTTGCTAAAGAAGAGGAAGTTCCTATATTAAAATTAATCCCACTGAACAGTAAGAAAACCAATGTCTTAAGCTCTACAGAAGGCTCGATTCGCGTGTCAAGAGAAGACTTGGATGTAATGGATGAATCTATCTCAGCAAAACAGCATTTGGCCATCGATTATATTAACGGAGCATGGTATTTAAAAAACTTGGCGACAAATCAAGCTGTATTTATTCAGGTCAATGACAAGGTTCAATTGTCAAATAATCAGATTCTATTAGTCGGTGAGAAAAAACTTTTTAGAGTGGTAATTGAAAATGATGATCAGTTATAATGCTAGCTAAATTGAACAGCGGAATTTATATTGAAAGTCAAGTTGTGGACATTCCCGCGCAACTGATTTTTAAAAATGGAGATCAATTACATCTTAGAGATAATATTTATACTGTTGAATTGCGACTGGGTCAGGGTGGGTTTGGTTCAGTCTATAAGATCAGGAATGCCAGTCAGAAAGTTTTTGCTATTAAAATTTTGGATCTTTGGAGACTTAAACCGAATGAATTTGATGAAGTTTCAGAAAGGTTTAAGCAAGGTTTTCTTGCCGGTCAAATTGATTCTGATTACCTCGTGCATAATTTACAAGAAGGAAAAATTCAAGGTAATCCTTATATTATAATGGAGTTTTGTCCAAATGGAAATCTCAACGATAGAAAGTCTGAATTTTATCAGGAATATAAGTTTTCGAGGTTGGCCATTTCAGTACTTAAGGGATTGCAAGACTTGCATCAAAATGGAGTTATACATCGAGATATTAAACCGGACAATATCCTGTTTGATATACAAGATAATCCGAAGCTAACGGATTTTGATATAGTAGGAAATATCAATAAAAGGATGACTGCTGCCAATTGGCTGGGGGCAGTGAAAGACATTTGGGGAACGGCTGTTTACGCACCTCCCGAGCAATTAAATCACAAAAAGGCATTTGCATATACTAAACCCTCAATGGATGTATTTGCATTTGGAGTCACTATGTATGAAGTATTGTCCGGAGGTAAATATCCTTTTGGCCCTTTTGAAGAATTTGAAAAAAATCCGGTAGAGTATTATGAAAAGATAAAAAACAATAAATTTTCATCTTTAACTCATTTCCGGCCTGATCTCAATCCTTTCTGGGTTGAGATCATCCATAAATGTATTCAATCCAATCCAAAAGATCGTTTTCAAAATCCCGGAGAAATACTACAACTACTTAAATTCAAACAGGTAAACTTAGATAAGAATAAACTTGAATCGATAGAGTTAAAAACAGATACTCAGGAAAACTTTCAGACTAATTCACATTGGAATTTAAAAATTATAAATGGAGAAGGGCTTGGAGCCGCTTTTTCACTCGACGAACTAGAGTATCAACATCGCAGTAAAGTTTTGAGAATAGGCTGGGATGACCAAAAAAGTAAATCACCCAACCACATTCGTCTGAAAGAAACATATACTCAGTTTATATCAGGTCAACATGCTACTCTTGAAAAGTATAATGGAAAATGGTTTATACGTGATGGTCAATGGAATCAAAAGCAAGGATGGAAAGCATCTACAAATGGGACTTTGGTAAATGGACTTGAAGTGAGTATTCATGATGGAGTAGGATTGAAAAATGGGGATATACTAACCATAGGTGAGATTAACCTAAAAATTATGAATATTTAATATGCCTATTTTTCAAAAAAAATATCAATTCGATAGGTATGTTTTAGAAGAATTCCTAGGCTCCGGATCTTCTGCTGAAGTTTGGAAAGTATCTGAAATTGGATCTAATGTACAATGGGCACTCAAAATTTTAGCCCCCGGTTCGGGCCTTGATGAGTATGGCCAGTTTGTATTTCGTGAAGAGTTTGAAAAAACTCTGGAGCTCCATCATCCCAATATTCTCCAGGCTGCTACAATGGGAGAATTTCAAAGTCAACCCTATATCATCATGCCATTGTCTGAGAAAGGTTCGGTGATGAAACAGCTTCGCGACAGGATGATGAAACAAAAACAAGCCGGGCTGAACACATTTTCCAATCTATTCTCTGAAAATGAGTTGGCACAAATGATTTTCCAAATTAGTTCGGCAATTGCTTATTTACATAGTTACGGCATCATTCATAAAGATGTAAAACCGGACAATATCCTGATTTTTGGAAGTGATGAACATCTTGACAATTATAAGTTAACTGATTTTGGAATTAGTACAAAAATTAGAAAAACAATTCAAAAGCAATCCAATCAGCATCTCAATACAAATAGTGGAATGACTCCAGCATATGCCTCACCTGAAGTTTTCAAAGGGGATGCTCACCCAGCATCAGATATATTCTCTCTGGCGATTTCAATCTATGAACTTGCCACTGGCGATATACCTGCAGGTTCAAGTGGTATAGGTATAGGCTTGGCCATGCTCAATGGTGTAAAATTTCCAAATTTGCAGGGAGAATATTCTGTACGATTCAAACAACTCATCCAAAAATGTTGTGAGCTATCTCCTTCAGATCGTGCCAGTGCAGAAGACATCTGCAAGTGGAGCGCGCATTTCCTGGAAAAAGGATTTTGGCCTGAGTTGATCTCCAAACAAGAACCTTCCACTACTCCGGCACAAATGCAGGAGCCTGAAAACCAACAATTTCAAAATCAAACCAGTGGCATTAATTCTACCACAGATTTCCAATTGCCGGTCACACCTTTACCCAATCAGAGCATCAGCTCTTTGCCATTTCAAAAAGCCAATCCTGCTCAGAATGGAGCTCACCGGTCACTGAATTTTGCGAAATGGGCAATGTATGCATTCCTTTTTCTGGCTGGGCTTTGGCTGATAAAATTTATCCTGATCAGAAATTTTTCAAGAGAAGCAGACTTGCAATTTGCAAAAGGTAATATAACCGAAGCCAGGGCTAAATATTTAAAAGCTGCCTGGTTTTCAGATGATGATAAAATTAAATCTAAAGTAGAGGTATGCACACAGCTCCTTCAAAATTATAAACAAGTCGGCCTTTTTGCAAAAGGTCGTGCTAAAGTAATTACTCAGACCCAAAAAACAGGATATGTCAACCAAGCTGGCATACTCAAAGTAGATACTGCTTTTGCAGGAGGAAGAGAGTTTATCGATGGAATTGCTATGGTTTTTAATAATGACAGGCAATACGGGATTGTCAATACCGAAGGACTTTTGATTGTGCCATGCCAGTATAGATCAATCCAAATTAAAAATGGTGGCCAAGTCGTATTAGAGGACCAAAAAGGAATTGTAGAAATAAGAAAAATTAATTAATAAATTTAAAATATGTCCAGAGAAACGCAGCAAGCATTAGGTCGTAACAGTATGCGGCAGACTATGATGCAAGGACTTAAAGCCCTGGGAGGTAAAGACGTTCCAAACTACACCTTGCTTTTTATGAACCCAACAAAGAACAAAATGAAAGGTGACTTTCAAACCATAGTTGTACCTTATGCAGAACTAGGCAGAAGCTCCAAATGTGTGATTCAATATGGAGATGATTTTCCAACAGTAAGTAGAGTTCATGGAGCAATACAATGGAACAATGGTGAGACTTATTATAAACATCTGGGTTCAAATCCAAGTCTTGTCAATGGTCAGGAGGTACCTAATTTTACTAAATTAAGTAATGGAGATGAAATACAATTGTCATATGAGGGGCCTAGAATACGATTCAACACCTCTGCCGTAAAAACTTCCACCTTCAAATTTACGCAGCGAATGGCCCTTTTTGCGCAACAAGCCCTAAAGCCATATAAAACGCTGGTTTATGGTCTCGGGTTGCTCCTATTAGCAGTTGCAGGTACATCAGCGTATATGATTTTTAATCAAAAACAGGATATCAGCAAACAACAAATTTTGATTTCTGAAAGCACTAAAAAAATTGAGGAACTCACTGGAAACTTGTCTCAAAAACAAAACCTGATCGCCTCTAATACTTCCAGACTACAACAATTGACAGGGCTGGTGCAATCTTCCAAAACGATCAGCGCGTCGGTAAAAGCATCTTATGAAGCCGAAATTGCAAAAATTAATCAACAAAATGCACAATTGAATAAAGAGGTACACGAGATCAGTAGAGAACTCAACAATGCAAATACTGACGGAACAAAAGCAGCTGCAAATATTGAAGTATTTAAAAACGATGTCTTTCTGATTATTGCTTCAGATATGGTGATCACTGCACCAGGAGGATCAGAACCACAGAAAGTAGAAGGCCCATTGTGGACAGGTACGGGATTCTTGTCCGAAGATGGTCGTTTTTTCACAGCGCGTCATATTGTCGCACCCTGGAAATTTTACAACAAATCTACGGATGACCAAGCTCTAAGTTATCTTGATTTAGAGCAAAACGGAGGCTCTATTATCGTCAATTTTATAGCCTATTCTCCTTCAGGAGAAAAGATCAAATTTTCATCTTCGGAAGTCAAATTTTCTGACAATGAAGACGAAATCACAGAGATCAATGGAAAAAATTACAGGATAGCCACCAAAGTAAATGCAGACTGGGCATATGTATATATCAACAACATCACCGGCGTAATCAAAACAGACAAGACCAAATCTAAAGACATGGTAGTCGGTGAAATGGTATATGCTTATGGATATCAAAATCCGGATATTGCATTGGACAGAGATCGAGACATCAAGGATATGAAACCTTCTTTCAGTACTGCCACAGTTTCCCAGCCTAAACTTGTCAATGGGCTTATACAAACCACCAATATTGGTTTTGATCATGGAGCATCCGGAGGACCGGTTTTCGTGAAAGTCGGCAATGATTTCAAAGCCGTAGGAATAATTTCCTCAGTTTATGGAAACCAGCAAGGCGTAATCGTACCGCTCGCTAACATTCGTTAATCATCACATTCTATTAAATTATGAAAAAATATAAATTTTTCCTTTTGTGCGTTTGTGCCCTCTACTTAAGCTCTGCAGTATCCCAGGCGAAACTGCCACCATTGCCAGGAACAACACCATCGACGGACAAACCTAAAGCAACTCCTGCACCGAATAAAAAGACGTCCACATCAACCAATAATGAAGACGAAACAGATCCTTTTCAGGAAAATCGAGAGTATTATATCCGGATGGAAGCTGCCATGAGACAATTGGTGGTCAATTCTATGAAGGATGCTCTTTATATAGTCAAGCAAGATTATATACTTCAATCAGCTAATGGCGAGCGCAAGACACAGTTTGGAAAACCGTTTTTTGGTCGAAAATACCATATCGCAGTTGCAGCAAACAATAGATTGTGGTCAACTACTTCTCTATTATCTCCATGGGTAGAAGATCAGGCTTATGCTGCTTATCAGAAAGATTGGAATCCGGTAAGAACTACTATAGGTTTACGTAGATTGGATATTGACAGATCTATGAGAGAGGTCTCTATGGTCTCTTATGTAGCTGACAACCAGTATGTTGGATCATATGATTATGTACAGCCTATACCCTATGCACAGATCACTGCCGAGCTTACAAAGACAGAGGGTCGACTGGTCATGTTTTATGTTGACAATGGTGAGGATCCTGAGACTGCAGAAGTAAAATCATTGTTGTTCAATATTGATCCGGATTGGGACACCAAGGGCAAAATTCGTAACCCCATTCCAACTTTTTCAGACAAAACTTTTTTGGGAGGTATTTATCTGATCGAAGAGAAAAGATCTATTGTCGGGGACTTTTCCGACAATCCCGGCCGCAGCAAAAAAACACAGGTAGAAACCATGCCGGTAGGGTCAATTCAGTTTAAAATAGTCGGATTTTACCAGAAACAGGGCAATGATGAATATATAGCAGCCATCGCTCAAGAAGGCGCGCGTGATCAAAAAACAAAATCCAGTTCTAGATCCGGTAGAGCTTCAAATCGGAGAAGATAATGTCTGCAGTGCAGAATCTATAAACAAAACGACGTGTCCGAATATCAAACCATACCATTTTCGTTTGAAGCAGTGTCCCGAACACATATCGGTCTGGTACGCCAGATCAATGAAGATGCCATTGCCAGTTGCGTTGACTTTACAGAAAAGATATGGAATCGAGCAGATCACGATATCAAAGGTAGTGAGATTGTCTTCCTGATCGCTGATGGTATGGGAGGAACGAATGCAGGAGAAATTGCCAGTGCTATCACGTTGGATTCAGTCAGTGCTTTTTTTCCACAAGCACTGGAGCAAAAAGTAGATGAAGAAGAAGATATCATCAGGTTGCTCAAGAGATCCGTGAGACTGTCACATGATGCTATCATAGATTATGCGGACCACCATCCCGAAAGTCAAGGTATGGGTACGACCGTAGTGACAGGAATCATCAGACAAGGAAGGGTATATGTAGTCTGGGTAGGAGACAGCAGGGTCTATCGAGTTTACCAACCTAAAGGAGAGAACAAGTCAAAAATCGAAATGCTGACACGTGACCACAGCATGGTATGGGATCTGGTTGAACAAGGAAAACTCTCAGTGGAAGAAGCCAGAGTTCATCCTCACAGCAATATCATTACTCAGAGTCTGGGAGAGATCACGCATCAACCAAAGCCGGATTATAGAATTGTCAAACTTTATCGCGGTGACAGGATCCTGGTTTGCACAGATGGAATCCATGGAATGATTTCGGAACCTCAATTGCTTAAAGTAGTTGCAGGGGTAGGTACAATATCTGATGCAGCAGAAAAACTGACCCAGACAATACTCCAAGCCGGCGCTGAGGATAATCTCAGCTTTGTCCTCCTGGAAGTGAAAGAAGGAGAAGAGCGAAATATTAATTCTGACAAACCTGAGCATATAGAAACAAAATCAGGCGGGCTTACGGCTTATCAACATGCCACTTTCAGAAACCAATCGAACAATCTATCATCAGAACCTCATTCAAAAAAAAGAGCTTCGCTTTTTGATTTCAGCATTTGGACGCTACTGATAGCTGTGCTGATATTGAGTTCATTGTTGTGGTGGTTGAGAAAGGACGGTCATCAGAATAACCAAGAAGTAAAAGTTCAAGAGCTCATGTCCGTCATTAATGCGATAGGGTCCGAAACAGACTACAATCTGAGAGATCAGTTGCGATTAAAGTATAGCAACCAGACAGACAGCCTCATTCTGGCATTGCAGCAACTTAAGGATAAAATCGAAGTAAGATCCGATACTGCAAAAAGCCCAAAAGTTGATGTGTCGCCAAACAAAGAGCTTATCGTTGAAATGACTTCTCAAAATGCTGAAGAAGAGTCAAAGCCGACAACCCAAAGCCAAGCATCTAAAAGTCCGACTCGGCAAGATGGACAGCGTTACTCTTCTGCGGCGGGCAATAAAGACTCTGTTGCTCAAGAGTATAAATCCAGCTCCATCATTTATCACCCTACTGAAGACAGTGCTAAGGCTAAAGAAATCTCACAAGATTCTACAACCAAAAATCAATCAAAGTGAAAAATCAAAATACCCTCAAGAGACTCGTCCGGCATATATTGGTTGCAAGCATATTGATCTCCGCATGCAAGTCAAGCCATACTCCGGATTTTCTTATGAATCAACAAGAATTCCCCGTTCAGATAGCTGAAGGACCTGCCCCATTGCAGATGACCCAAGGAGAAGCTTTGCAGACAGAAACAGGGCAAATGGTGGAGTTTGCAGCTCAAAGCGTGGATGAAGATAAAGCTGTAATATGGGAGTTTCAGGACGGCCAGACACTAGAAGGACAGATCGTGCAGAGGAGTTTCTTGATGCCGGGAACATACTATGTCATTATGAAAACAGAAAACCAAAGCATACGAAAACACCTCAATATCACAAATGGACCACTTTCGATGACGGAGCCCGGACTTGATCCATCGGAAGGAACCGGAGCAGAAACCGCACAGCACGACTTTGGACACTCTCCTCATAATACTGTCCCGGAGCAGCAAAATATGCACAATACAGGTGCTGCACAAGATCTCAGCGCCAAGTCAGAAAGATATCAGCAAAGCTTGCCGAGTATCAATAATAAGAGCCCGGATAAATCCGAAACCGCAGTTGCTCCGGAAGCATCGATGCCCGAAAGAAATAGTGGCGAGGACAACAATACTTTTGTCGAGCAGGAAAGATCCGGACGTGAAGAATTAAGCCGACAGGAAGCTGAGAAAAGAACTGCTGATCAAGAAAGGCAGCGAAAACTAGAGGAACAAAACAGACTTGCCGAACAGGAACGTGCAAGACAGGAGCAAGAAAACGCCAATAAGCGAGCCATTCAAAAGCAAGAGGTACAGCGAAAAGAAGAAGAATCCCGCCAATCGGGGACGGATCGAGTGTCCACCTCAGGTGCTGCTACCACATCTTCTGCGCAAAATACCACTCGAAAGTCGGTCGGAACGGTCAAACGAGGGCGTTGCGGCTTTGTGCTCCCCAATGATGCAGCAGCATCCTGTGTCATCTGGTCAGACACCAAAGCCAGTATTACTATCTCTCCGCACAAATGGATAGAGCTGGAGCAAGCATATATCATCACTGACGGACCGGGACAGGTACGCATCAGCATCAGCGGCGGTGGAATATCCAAGAGTATCCACTCCATCCTCAATAATGGGCGAACTACGCTCACATTTGCAGGATTGGACGAGCTCGAACCCGGGGTGAACTATACTCTCAGTATATCGCCATCTGCAGGGACAGAGCTGCGCAAACCTCGTATAGCCAATTATGCTGCCTGTCCTAATGGCAGCAATCTCAATAACAATGACATAACTATAGATTACTCCAATTCTACAATATTGTTTGATTTAAAATATTCTGCAAGATGA